>Ga0315298_1010195_pt1 | contig 11379 bp, 8 predicted proteins | sample WHS_1_MG_FD_203077 | JGI IMG/M metagenome (GOLD analysis project Ga0315298, IMG submission 203077) | Extremophilic microbial mat communities from Washburn Hot Springs, YNP, Wyoming, USA - WHS_1_MG | ecosystem: Environmental > Aquatic > Thermal springs > Hot (42-90C) | place: USA: Wyoming... | reverse complement strand
CGGTCAATTGAAACGGCAGCGAGGCCAACAGGCGCGCAGAGAGCCCCTCGGCATCCTCGAGCGCCCAGGCCGGATCGGTGCGCGTGGCGCGCTTGATCAGCCGCAGGTTCGCCTGGTGGGCGAGCAGTTCCTCGAAGGCGAGACGTCGCTGCGCCGGATGGCGCCGCGCGCTGAGCTCGGCGAGCTGCGCCTGCTTCGGCGGCCGATGCACGTAATGCAGTGCCTCGCGCAGCGACGGCAGGTGCAGATCCTCCAACAGTTCGCGCGGCACCCAGTCGTGCACGCCGGCGCTGTCCAGTTCACGCAGCGCCTGTCCGATCAGCATGCGCAGCCGCCCCTGGGTGACCCCTTCGGTGAGCGGATACAGCGGCGTCAGCGTGTCCTGCACCGCCGCGGAGTGTTCGGTGACCCGCTGGTACTCCGGGTGGACGATCTCCAGACCCTGCGGCCCGCGGCGCACCTCGCCGAACACCCGCAGGCGCGTGCCGCGCGCGAGCCCCTCCTGCTGAGCGGCGGAGAAGTGAAAGAACCGCAGCGTCAGGAAGCCCGAGCCGTCCGACAGGCGCGTCAGCAGCTGCCGGCGCCGGCGAAACACGACCTCGGTCAGCTGCACTTCCCCTTCGATCAGCGCGCGCATGCCGGGGAACAGCGCCCCGATGCGCCGGCACTCGGTGCGGTCGTCGTAATCGACGGGCAGGATGAACAGCAGATCCTGCACCTGCTCGACCCCGAGGCGGCGCAGCCGATCGGCAAGCGCCGCCCCGACGCCGCGCAGCGCCGTCACCGGGCGCTGTTCATTCGCGCCGCGTTTGCGGGCCGCTTCAGCCAAGGTACAGGATGCACTCCGCCTCGACGCGCGCGCCCTTGGGCAGCTGCGCCACGCCGACCGCCGCGCGCGCCGGGTAGGGCTGCGGGAAGTACTGCGCCATGATCTCGTTGACCTTGGGGAAATGCGTCAGGTCAGTCAGGTAGACGTTGACCTTCACCGCCTGCGCGAGCGAGCCGCCGGCCGCCTCGGCCACGGCCTTGAGGTTCTCGAACACGCGGCGGATCTCCGCCTCGATGCCGCCGCCGACCAGCTCCTTGGTGGCCGGATCGAGCGGAATCTGCCCGGAGAGATACACCGTGTCCCCGACGCGCACCGCCTGCGAATACGTGCCGATTGCCGCCGGCGCGTGCTCGGTCTGAATGATCGTGCGGCTCATGTCCATCCTCATGCAGTGTGGGAATTTGAATCCGGATCTTCGAGCTCTTCGCTGTCGGCGCGTCCGCCGCGCGCGTGCGAGGCGATGGTGCGACTGACGCGCGCCACGTCCGGCATGCGGCGGATCACGCGCATGACGTGCGCAAGCTGCTTGCGGTCGCGCACTTTCAGCTCGAACGTCAAGGTCGTGGCGTCGCCTTCCTGCTCCTCGATCGAGACGTGATGAATGTTGGTGTCGGCACTGGCGATCGCCGCGGCGACCCGGGCGAGCACGCCAGTGCGGTTGACCACATCGACGCGGATCTCGGAGCTGAACAGCCGCTCCGGGGCGGGCTGCCAGCTCACCGGCAGCCACTTCTCCGGGTGCTTGCGGTAGTCCTCGACGTTCACGCAGCGGTCGCGGTGGATGACCACGCCGCGCCCCGCGGAGAGAAATGCGAACACCGGGTCGTTCGGCAGCGGGAAACAGCAGCGCGCATAGGTCACGAGCAGCCCTTCGGTGCCGGCGATGGCGAGCGGCGCGGGCAGCTGCGCGCCGTCCTGCGCGGCGCCCGCCGGCAGCAGGCGGCGCGCCACGAGCGGGGCGAGGCGCTCGCCGAGGCCGATCCGCTCGTACAACTCGTCCATGTCCTTCATGCCGAACTCCCCGAGCGTCACGGCACACGTCTCGGGCGGGACCTTCTCGAGCGCGAGGTGGAACTCCGTCAGCGCCTGGGCGAGCAGCCGCTGACCGAGCGCGATCGCCTCGGTGCGGCGCAGGCTCTTCAGGTAGTGGCGGATCGCGCTGCGCGCCTTGGCGGTGACGACGAACCCCACCCAGGCGGGATTGGGGACCGCGCCCTTGGCGGTGATGATCTCGATGGTCTGGCCGTTGCGCAGCACCGTGCGCAGCGGCGTGAGGCGCCGGTCGACCTTGGCGGCGACACAGCGGTTGCCGACGTCGGTGTGCACCGCGTAGGCGAAGTCGACCACGGTTGCCCCGCTCGGCAGGCGCAGGATCTTGCCCTTGGGCGTGAAGACGTACACCTTGTCCGGATAGAGGTCGACCTTGACGCTCTCGAGGAACTCCTCGGAGCTGCCGTCCTCCTGCAGCTCGACGAGTTCCGAGAGCCATTCGCGGGCGCGCGCCTGCTGCATGGTGCCGGCGTCCTCCCCGCTCTTGTACTTCCAGTGCGCGGCGATGCCGGATTCCGCCACCCGGTGCATGTCCTCGGTGCGGATCTGCACCTCGATGGGCACGGCGTTCGGACCGAACAGCGTGGTATGCAGGGACTGGTAGCCGTTGACGCGCGGGATGGCGATGTAGTCCTTGAATCGACCGGGCATCGGCTTGAACACCGAGTGCACCACCCCGACCGCGCGGTAGCAGGTATCGAACTCATCGACGATGATGCGCAGTCCGTACACATCCACGATCTCGGCGAGCGAGGCGCGTTTGCGCAGCATCTTGCGGTAGATGCTGTAGATGTGTTTCTCGCGCATTTCGACCCGCGCATCGATGCCGTGCTTCTTCAGCGCCGCCAAGAGCTGCTGTTCGATCTTCTTGAGGAATTCCTTTTGATTGCCGCGCGCCTTGCGCAGCGCGTACTCCAGCACCCGATAGCGGCGCGGATACAACGCGCGGAACCCGAGCTCCTCCAGCTCGAGCTTCAGGTTGTACAGGCCGAGCCGCTCGGCGATCGGCGCGTAGATGTCGAGCGTCTCGCGGGCGATCGCCCGCCGGCGGTGCGGCGGCATCGCCTGGATCGTGCGCATGTTGTGCGTGCGGTCGGCGAGCTTGACCAGGATCACGCGCAGGTCGCGCACCATCGCGAGCAGCATCTTGCGGAACGACTCCGCCTGCGCCTCCTCGCGGTTCTTGAACTGGATGGCGTCGAGTTTGGTCACCCCGTCGACCAGCTCGGCGACATCGGCGCCGAAGCGCTCGGCGAGCTGGTCCTTCGGCGTCGGGGTGTCCTCGATGACGTCGTGCAGGATCGCCGCGACCAGCGTGTCGGCATCGAGTCTGAGGTCGGCGAGAATGGCCGCCGTCGCGACCGGGTGCGCGATGTACGGCTCGCCGGAGAGACGCTTCTGACCCTGGTGGGCCGAGGCCCCGAATTCCGCGGCGGCGCGCACGCGGGCCACCTGGTCCTGCGGCAGGTAGCTGCCGACGGTCGAGAGCAGCTCTTTCAGCCCGGGGGTACGCCTTCCACCGGGAAGCAGCCCGAGCAGGGAAGACGCGTAGTCCATGGTGCTCAGCGCTGCGCCCGCAACGTGAGTCGTGCCGATTTCGCCCGCGTGCGCCCTGCTTGAGTCTTCACGGGGCCCGTGGCCGCACGGACCGAACGGTCTATCACATCCACTCCACGCGCTTGACGCTTACGCCGCCACCGGACTGGAAATCTACACAGCCGCCAAGACCGAATCCAGCGCCGGCGGATGCGGCGATGCGCAGGCCGGGAAACCCGGCGGCGCTCAGTCCCCCAGGCCGAACTGCGGCGCCCGGAACGCGGACTGCATGTCCAGCTCGGACACATCGGGAGCAGCGGGCTCTGCCGGCGGCGGCTCCGGCTCGCGCAGCATCTCGGCCGTGACGTTGCCGGCGGCGATTTCGCGCAGCGCGACCACGGTCGGCTTGTCGTTCTCGACCGGCACGGTCGGCTCGGCGCCGTTGGCCAGACGCCGCGCACGCTGTGCCGCCAGAATCACCAGCTGAAAGAGATTATCGACGTTCTGCAGACAGTCTTCGACGGTGATGCGGGCCATGGCGATTCTTGCGTACTGACAATGGGTTAACGGGCGCGGCAGAGCGCCCCAGAGGACCCTACTATACGGCAAAGACGCCCGGTGAGGCCAGCAGCTGCGAGAGCAGCGGCGCGAGCGCCGGCCGCCCGGCGAGCAGTGCCTCGCCGCGGCCCTCGACGATCTGCACCAGGTCCTCGAGCGCCCGCGCGAACTGGTCGTTGACGACGACGTAGTCGAACTCGTTCCAATGGGTCATGTCCCCGGCCGCCTCGCGCAGCCGGCGGGCGATGACCTCGGCGGAATCCGTGGCTCGGCCGCGCAGCCGCTGTTCCAGCGCCGTCCGTGACGGCGGCAGGACGAAGATGCTCTCGCAGGCCGGCATCGCGGCGCGCACCTGGCGGGCGCCCTGCCAGTCGATCTCAAGGACGACGTCCACGCCCGCCGCGAGCTGACGTTCCACCGGTTCGCGCGCCGTGCCGTAGTAATTGCCGAACACCTGGGCATGCTCGAGGAAGCGGCCCTCGGCGACGCTGCGCTCGAACGCCTCGGTGTCCACGAAGTGGTATTCGCGGCCATTCGTCTCGGTGGGCCGCTGCGGCCGGGTGGTGTGCGAGATGGACAAGCTCAGACTGGGCTTACGCTCGAGCAGCGCCCGCACCAGCGACGTTTTGCCCGCCCCGGAGGGCGCGGCCAGGACGAACAGCCGCCCCGACTCGCCGGGAACGCGGCCGCGGCCGGGCGCAGCAATCCCGGGCAGCTCGCCGGCCCGCGCTGCGAGCGCGCGCAAGGCCTGTCCGCGGTGACTGAGCGCGTTCTTCTGCGCGGGCGGCAGTTCCGCGGCGGTCTGGTCCAGACCGTCCGGCAGGAACACCGGATCGTAGCCGAACCCGCCCGTGCCGCGCGGCGCGCGCAGGATCTGGCCCTGCCACGTGCCCTCGGCGAGCAGCGGCTGCGGGTCCTGCGCGCCGCGCACCAGCGCCATGACGCAGCGGTAGCGCGCCGCGCGGGCGCCATCGGGGACGGATTGGAGTTCCGCGAGCAGTTTCTCGAGGTTCTGCGCATCACTCGCCCCCTCGCCGGCATAGCGGGCCGAATACACGCCCGGCCGCCCCTGCAGTGCATCGACTTCGATGCCCGAGTCATCCGCGAGCGCAGGCAGTCCCGTCCGATGAGACGCATAGCGCGCCTTGAGCAGGGCGTTCTCCCGGAAGGTCGTGCCGGTCTCGGGCGGGGTCTCCAGGCCGAACGCCGACTGCGGCAGCATGCGAATCCCGTGCGGGGCGAGCAGCTGCGCCAGCTCGCGCAGCTTGCCGGGGTTGCCGCTGGCGAGGACGACCTTCACGCCTCGATCGCCTCGCGCTGCAGCGGAAAGATCTGCTCGATGCCGCCGGCGGCGAGCGAGAGCATCGCGTCGAGTTCGTGGCGGCGGAAGGCGTGCCCCTCGGCCGTGCCCTGCAGCTCGATGAACCCGCCGCCGTCGTTCATCACGACGTTCATGTCGACCTCGGCGCGCGAGTCCTCCGAGTACTCCAGGTCGAGCAGCGCGCTACCGTCGACGAGGCCGACGGAGACCGCGGCCACCTGCCCGTGCAGGGGCGAGCGCGTCAGCAGCCGGCGCCGTTCGAGCCCGCGGCAGGCCTGTGCCAGGGCGACGTAGCCGCCGGCAATCGAGGCAGTACGAGTCCCGCCGTCCGCCTGCAGGACGTCGCAATCGATCGTCACGGTGCGCTCCCCGAGGGCCTTCAGGTCGACTACGGCGCGCAGCGAACGGCCGATCAGGCGCTGGATCTCGAGCGTGCGGCCGCCCTGCTTGCCGCGCGCGGCCTCGCGCGCCGAGCGCGTGTGCGTCGCGCGCGGCAGCATGCCGTACTCGGCGGTGACCCAACCCTGCCCCTTGCCGCGCAAAAAGGGCGGCACCGACTCCTCCACGCTCGCGGTGCACAGCACCTGGGTGTCGCCGAAGGCGACCAGCACGGCCCCTTCGGCATGCTTGGCGAACTGGCGGGTAAAACTCACCGGGCGCATCTGCGCGGCCGCACGGCCGCTCTGTCGGGTCGTCATCTGTTCACTCACTACTGTTCGCCGAGCCACCGCAGCGCGGCGGCCGATGTGTTGTCACTGCCGCTGCCCGCGCGGCGCACCGCGCGACGCGCCAGATCGAGCAGCGTATCGCGCAGCGGGGTCGCGCTCGCGCCGAGTTCCCCGGCGAGCTCCTCGTCCTTCAGCGGCCCCCACAGGCCGTCGCTGCACACCAGCAGCGCATCACCGGCCTCGAGCGGGCGGCGCCGCGTGATCGCCATGTCCGGCAGCACCGGGCCGCCGCCGAGGCAGCATTCCACGTAATTGCGCATCGGGTGTGCCTGGGCCTGCTCGGCGGTGATCAGCCCCTCGCGCAGCAGTCCTTCGACGTGACTGTGGTCGCGGCTGCGGCCGATGAGTTTGCGGCCGCGGACGTGGTAGATGCGACTGTCCCCGACGTGCGCCCACCAGGAAGCACCCTGCTGGACCAGGCACAACGCGCAGGTGGCGCGCGGGCGCTGATCGACGGGCGCCTGCGCGCCGAGCTTGACCACCGCATCGTGCGCGCGGCCGAGCGTCAGGTGCAGGAAGCCGAGCGGATCGAACAGCGGCTGGGTCGCCTGCCGGAAGGCGTCCAGGATGGTCTGCCGGGTGATTTCCGCGGCGCGTGCACCGTCGGCGTACCCGCCCATTCCGTCCGCCACCAGCAACAGCGCCGCGCGTTCACTGACCGCGACCGCGACACGGTCCTGATTCTCCGCACGTCCGCCGAGCAGCGTGACGTCGGCATAGTCGATCCGCAAATGACGCCCGTATATCTGTTAAAGTTCGGGGCCCGCTTTATATCACCTCACGCCACCCGGAGCGTAGCGCTTCCACGTGATTTCCAGCATGACAGGCTTCGCACGCCGCGAGAGCACCGGCCCCTGGGGCAGCCTCGTGTGCGAACTGCGCAGCGTCAATCACCGTTTTCTCGAGACCGGCTTTCGTCTGCCGGAGGAACTGCGCTCGATTGAAGGCGATCTGCGCCAGCGACTGGCGCGCGAGGTGCGCCGGGGCAAGGTGGACTGCACCCTCACCTACCGGGCGACGCAGGCCGCTGCGGCCAGCCTCGAGGTCGACCTCAGCGCGCTCGATCGCCTGACGGGCCGGCTCGATGAGCTGCAGCGGGTGATCCCGGTCGGGACGGTCAATCTGCTCGAGGTGCTGCGCTGGCCCGGCGTGCTGAAGGATCAGAGCGTCGCCGGCGAGGCGCTGCTGGCAGCGGCGCGAGAGATGTTCGAGGCGGCGGTCGCGGACCTTTGCGCCGCGCGCGCCCGCGAGGGCGAGAAACTGCGCGAGGTGCTCGAGCAGCGGTGCGAGGGGCTTGCCGCCCTGGTGGCCCAGGTTCAGGCCCGGCTGCCCGAGGTGCAGGCCCGGCTGAGCACCCGGGTGCGCGAGCGGATCAAGGAGCTCGCATCCGGGGCCGATCCGGACCGACTCGAGCAGGAAATCGCGCTGCTGCTGCAGCGCCTGGATGTGGACGAGGAGCTCGAGCGGCTGACCGGTCACATTGCCGAAGTGCGCCGAGTACTCACCGGCAACGAGCCGGCGGGTCGGCGCCTGGACTTCCTGATGCAGGAACTCAATCGCGAGGCCAACACGCTCTCCTCGAAGTCACAGGACCTCGAGACCACCCGCAGCGCAGTCGACATGAAAGTACTGATCGAGCAGATGCGCGAGCAGGTGCAGAACGCCGAATAGCGCCCGGGGGCGCCGAGGGACGCTCATCGCTGCCCCAAATGCCCTGCATTTTCAGTGCTTTTGGCCACAATAGACCACCTCCATCCGACCTCATATTTGCGACCGGCGATCACGCCCTCCGCGCAAAGATCCGCATATTCCTTGCGGTTGATCCGCGCCTTTTGTAGCAGATACTTCCTGGCGTTGATCGCGTTCCTGTCCACGGCCGCTGACGCCAAATCGATGCCGAGCGTGTCGGCCAATCGGATCAGCCAGGGCAGCACATCCCAAGCGCCCCTCGAACCTCGACCCGCTTGCAGGCGACCGCACTCCCGACTCCTGATCCGACCTCCACTGGAAGTGCTCGGGCAGCTCGGTCGTCTCCACACTGACGGCAATCGCCTGGTTTTTCTCGGGAGGGAGCGCCGGTCCCAGTCACGCTCCGTGGCAAGCTGGCGCAGAACAGCACGCAGCGCCTCGAGAGCGTCCGGGGCGTTGCCCCGCAGTGTCCGTTTCGAATTCCTCGCCGGTCGGCGCGCCAGTTCGTTCCTGCAACGTCAGTGTGCCAGCCAATGCGCAACGGGCCGGTTCAGGAATTCCTCGACCGCGATGCCATCGCCGCCGACAAGCAATGTACGTTTCACCTTGAACGCCGCCGCAAAGGCCGCCGTCCCGGGATGGGCCTGCGGCGCTCGGCCGCTCTTCACTTCAATGGCGGTCAGCGTGGAGCGGGCCTTTGCGACGAAGTCGACTTCCTGACCCCGCTCGCGCCAGTAGAAAACCTCGCACTCGCCGGCGGCCGCGGCATTTGCCAGATGCGCGCCGACCGCTGACTCGATAAGCCGCCCGCGAAATTCACGATCCGATCGCGCCTCCTCCGGGCTGACCGCGGCAGTCACAGTCATCAGCGCGGTGTTCAGCACCTGCAGCTTCGGGCTCGAACCGCGGCTGCGCGCCGCATCACCGGCGTACTTCTGCAGGCCACAGACCATGCCCGCGCCGGCCAGCAGATCGAGGTAGTGTGCCAGCGTCGTCGTATTGCCCACGTCCTGCAGCTGCCCGAGCATCTTCGTGTACGAGAGGATCTGTCCGGAATAACGGCACGCCAGCTCGAACAAGCGGCGCAGCAACGCCGGCTTGTCCACACGGGTGAGCAGCAGCACGTCGCGCGCAATGGAAGTCTCGATGAGACTATCCGCGATGTAGCGGGACCAGCGGAGGGGATCGCGGATGAGCGGCGCCGCACCGGGATATCCGCCAAAGTAGAGGTATTCCTCGAGCGTGAAATCGAAGGCGTCGCGCATCTCGGCGTAGGACCAGTGCGGTAGGCTCAGCGTCTCGAACCGGCCAGCGAGGCTCTCAGTCAGTCCCTGGGTAATCAGCAGCGGGGCTGATCCGAGCAGTACGACCTTGAGCGGTCGCTTCTTACGCGTGTCTTCGTCCCAGAGCCGCTTGACCGTCTCGGACCAGGACGGAATCTTCTGGATCTCATCGAGCACGAGCACGGCACCGGCTTCGCCCGCCGCCTCGAGCCGCGCCGCCTCCCATTGCTGACTGATCCAGTCCACACCTCGGAGCGTCGGCTCGTCGGCACTGGCGTAGCGGACAGGCAGGCTCAGCTCATCTGTGACCTGCTGGACCAGGGTCGACTTGCCGACCTGGCGGGGGCCTGCGACGACGTGCAGGAAGCGGCGCGGCTCGGCCAACCGCTCGGCCAGCACAGCAGCTTGTGGACGTCGGAACTCGGCCTGTATTTTGCTCACGTCATTGAGTATTTTTACTCAATGACGTGAGCGGTGCAACTGACTGCAAGCTCACCCAATCCTCGCGACTGAGCCCTTTGCTAGGAGCCTTGACTGGAATCTCGGCCAAAGCCTCTGTTTAGCAAAGGCAGAAGCCTGTGTTTTGCTTGATTTTTTTGGCTGCTCTGCGGCGAAGCGGCTTCTCCGCGGATTGGTGGCCTTCTTTGCTCAATATCGACCCGTGACCCGCGTCCGCCATACTCGTGCGGCTGCCGCGACCGCGTTGTGCTCGCCCACCATCCCTTTCAGGCTAGGCGAGGATCGGCGACGCCGTGTGGAAATCGGCTCGATGTGGCCAGGGTAGCGGCCTGAGGGCGTCAGAACTCGGTTTTGCCTTTTTGCTCACATTGTTGAGTGTTTTTACTCAACCACCTGGCCTGCGCAGCGTACTGCGAACTCATCGCGGCCATCGCGCTTCGCAGTACGCTGCGCAGTTCCAGGGCGCCCGCCAGGAGCACGACCGCCTTCGAAGGCGCTGTAGCCATCCCCGTAGCTACCATGGCGCGGAGCTACGGAATAACCTTATAAATCGAATAGACACGCTCTTCCGCCGCGAACAGGTGCAGAACGCCGAATAGCGTTCAGCAGATATCGAAGCATATCCCCCGGTGCCCGACGGCAACTGCACTGCGGTGGTGTTGGCCAGGACTGACCCCGCTCCAAGTTCATTGCACATCGCCGAGCCCGTTCTTCGCACCGGAGTGCATTCTCGCGCCCTGCGATCACCCAACATAATCGGCTCGCCGCGGCTTGAACTGCGTCACTCACCAAGCCTCAGCGCTTGGTTCGCCTCTCGATACCCCGCGCGCCATGTGCAGCACGTTCTCACGATGAAATTTGAGCAGTCGCTATCAGGACTTTCGTACATCAATTTGTTCCAGAACCACCCATCCGGACCCAGATTCTGGCTCTGTTGAAAAACGAGTGGGCTATGCGGTGACGTAGGGGTTGATGCGGGAGAAGTCGAGTTTGCCTGCGATCATGAAGATGACCATGCGGATAGTGCGGAAGCGGCCGTACCCGCGGGCCTTGCGCTTGGCAGCTTGGAAGAGCCCATTGATGGCCTCGAGGAACCCGTTGGTCTGGCGCGAGGTGACCCAGGCGAGGATACCCTCGAGATGATTGCGGATCATCTGGGCGACTTCCTTCATCGGCTCGACCTTCGAGCGCAGCACGTTGCTGCACCAGCGGTTGAGCAGGAGGCGTGCAACGTTGGGCTGCTTGCGGGTGAGGATCTGGCGCAGTTCCTCGCGGTACTGCCAGGCGCGTGCGGTGCGGGTCGTGGTCATCTTGGCGAGCAGCCGATCGAGCTCAGTGCGCTGCGCGACGGTGAGCGAGGCGCGATCCTTCAGCAACACCCAGCGCTTGCCCTTGAGGCTCGGGTCGAGCTTCTGCTCGATGCGGCGCATCTCGTCGATCGCTTCCGAGGCATGGGCGATGACGTGGAACTTGTCGAAGGTGATCTGGGCATGGGGCAGATGCTCGCGGACCCCGCTGATGAAGGCCGGGGACATGTCGATGCTGACCGACTCGATCTCGGAGGGCTTGCCGTGGTGGGCGCGCAGATTCGCCTCGAACGCCTCGACGGTGGCGGCGTCCTTGCCCTCGGCGACGAAGATCACCCGCCGCCGGGCTGGATCGGGGTCCGCATCGGCGAAGAGCGTCACGTACTCGTGACCCTTGGCGCGGGAGGTCTCATCGAGTGCCACCCGTCGGACTTCACTGAGGTCAGCCGCACTCACCGCGTCGTTCACGTACTTCTCGCACAGCGCCATGACCCGGTGGACCGAAAGTCCACTGATGCGCGCGGCGCCCGTGAACGTCGTCTCGCGCGCCAGCAGCAGCACGAACGCCTCGAACAGCAGCGTGAAGCCGGAGAGCTTGCCGCTCCAGGGCGGGGTGATC
>Ga0315298_1010192_pt1 | contig 11383 bp, 10 predicted proteins | sample WHS_1_MG_FD_203077 | JGI IMG/M metagenome (GOLD analysis project Ga0315298, IMG submission 203077) | Extremophilic microbial mat communities from Washburn Hot Springs, YNP, Wyoming, USA - WHS_1_MG | ecosystem: Environmental > Aquatic > Thermal springs > Hot (42-90C) | place: USA: Wyoming... | reverse complement strand
AGGGAAAAGTTCACTTGATTGCAAAGCGAAAACTTCACCTTTACCTGAAGTAATCCCTTTGCAATTATATATGAATATATCACTTTGCAGCGACAGGGGTATTGACATAAATCTTACTATATAGTATACTATTTTGGAACAAATGGTATACTGAAATGTTTACAAAATATGATTTTATAAATAAAGTAAAGGTTGTTTATTTGATAGAAATGGAGGTTAGATGAATAAGAAGAAATCTCTTGCTTATTACGAAAGTATAGAGGGATGGTTGTTTATTAGCCCCACATTGGTAGGAGCTATTATTTTTCTTCTTATCCCATTTTTAGTATCAATTTATCTTAGTTTTACTGAGTATTCATTAATTGAATTACCTAGATTTATAGGATTTCAAAACTTTCAAAGGCTTATAAGGGATATTAGTTTCTGGAAGTCTCTATTGAGTACCTGTTATTTTGCTTTTACAGGAATCCCAGTGGGGTTAGCTCTTTCTCTTGCTCTTGCTGTTGTTATGAATCGTCCAATAAGAGGAATTACCTTCTTCCGTACAGCATATTTTATTCCAGTAGTTACTTCATGGGTTGCTGTAGGACTTATTTGGCGTTGGCTTTATAATCCTGAATACGGATTAATAAACTGGATACTTTCTCTATTTGGGCTAAAAGGTCCTGACTGGTTAGTCAGTAAGACTTGGGCTATGCCTGCAATTATTATTGTTAATATCTGGAAAAATTTAGGATTCAACACTATGATTTTTCTTGCAGGACTACAAGGTATTCCTGAGGATCTATATGAAGCGTCTAAACTAGATGGAGCAAATCAATGGCAACAGTTTCACTATATAACTTTACCTATGATTAGTCCAACTACTCTCTTCCTGACGATCACTTCAGTTATTGGTTCTTTCCAAGTATTTGATGCAATTTATAATATGACAAGAGGTGGACCTGAGGAGAGTACAATGGTAATAGTCTATTATTTATGGGAGAATGCTTTTGGCTTTCTTAGAATGGGATACGCTGCTGCTATGGCATGGATTCTTTTCTTAATTGTCTTTACTCTAACTCTTATTCAGTGGAGGTTAAGTTCTAAATGGGTTTTTCTTCCTTAAATCTAAAATATTTTAAGTTTTTATATTCGTTTTCCAGAGGGCAATTATATGGGATTTTATTATAAGAATTTATTTAAAACTACTCAGACTATATTGTTTTATCTTCTTCTCTCTCTAGGAGCTATAATAATGCTAGCCCCGTTTTTGTGGGCATTGTCTACTTCTCTTAAGATTCCTGGGAAAGAATTTGCGTATCCTCCTGAATGGATACCCAACCCTGTTACTTTTTCAAATTACAAAGAAGCCTTCACAATTCTTCCTTTTAGTAAATTCTTCATTAATAGTACGAAAATCTCTGTAACAGTTACTATAACACGACTATTTGTAACTTCTCTAGCTGGGTACGCGTTTGCAAAATTGAGATTTAGAGGGAGAGATATTGTATTTCTCTCCCTCTTAGGAACTATGATGCTTCCAAATGCAGTAGTAATTATTCCTCAATATATGTTAATGTACTATCTGGGCTGGATTGATACACATCTACCTCTAATTATTCCTCCAAGTCTTTTTTTTGCTTATGGAATTTTTTTGATGAGGCAATTTTTCCTTACTATTCCGGATGAGCTACGTGATGCTGCTCGAATTGACGGTTGTACAGAGATTCAGATTTTTTGGCATATTATGCTTCCATTGGCAAAACCAGGATTAGCCACTCTTATAGTTATAAGTTTTATGTGGACATGGAATTCTTTTATGGATCCTCTAATTTTTATTCACTCGACCGAGAAAATGACCATACCGTTAGGATTAGGGGTATTCATGAGTCAATATGGCACTGAATGGAGAAGACTTATGAGTGGAACGGTAGCAAGTACGATACCCATAATAATTTTATATTCTGTTCTCCAAAAATATTATGTACGAGGTATTGCTTTGACAGGTATAAAGGGATGAATAAACTATTTAAAAAAAGAAAGGAGTATAGAAACATGAAAATTGTACAGTGTTGGGAAGAAGAAGGAATAGCTATTCCTTTTCCTTATGAAAGGCAAATTAAAGTTCTTTTTGCCCCGGATAAAAAAGGAGTTGAAGAATTAACTTTTTCTCAGGCGTTGATTCCTGTTGGTAGTCAAACTGACTATCATACTCATGATCGGGGGGAACTGATTTATGTTGTGCAGGGGGAAGGGGTAATTATTTGTGAAGGGAAAAAGGTACAGATTAAGGAAGATGTTGCTATGTGGATTCCTAAAGGTGAAAAACACCAGATAAAAAATACTGGCGAAGGACTGCTTAAATTAGCAACAGTTTTTGTCCCTCCTTATACAGCTGAAGAAAATTATGAAAGATGCTTAAAAGCTGTGCAACTTAAAGCAGAGGGAAGTGATGAATAAAGATCTCATACTAGCAGCCAGTACTAGTGCTTATGGAAAGTACTCCCTTATAAAGGCTGTAGAGGGGATAGTTAAAGCAGGATATAAGTATATAGAAATTGCATGTACCGATGGAATAGTTCAACATGTGTTAGACGATGAGATGAATGAAGAAAAGGTATCTGAAATCTCTAATCTCCTCTATAATTATGATCTTGGAGTTTATGCTTTTTCAGCTCATACCAATTTTACTACTCCTAAAGAATTTGAAAAGCGTTTTTTAAAGCGTTTGTGGTTTGCTAAGAAGATAGGAGCTCAAGCTATTGTAACTAATATTCCTAGCCCACATGATCAGTTAGAATTTATCAAAAGTATTAAAAACATTATTCCCTTTGGAGAAGAAATTAGCATTAAAATATGTTTAGAATCTCCTGGGCATCTTTTTACTTCAGTAAGAAAATTTATAGAGATTTTAGAACGAGTCAATTCTCCAATAGTATATTTTACTTATGATGTTGGGAATGTATTCACTGCTTCTTTAGGTAAAGTAGATCCCGCTGAAGAATTGTCCCTAGCTCTTCATAGTAATAAGCTTGCTCTTATTCATCTTAAAGATGTTTCAATAGATGGGGGATTATGGAGATTTACCCCATTGGGGAAGGGACAAATCAACTTTAACCAGATTTTCTCTGAGATTAGAAAACAAAATTATAATGGCCCTTTAACATTAGAAATGCCTTTATTTCTAGAAGGTAAAGGCAATGAACCTGCATATATCGCTCATTATTCCCACTGTTTTGAGGTAATTACAGAGCAGTTATATGATTCAAGACTGTTTATAGAAAAGAATCTATGTTCACAGAAGGAGGTTTCTTGCCGGTGAGGATAAGAATTGTGGATACTGAAGATTGTACTTGTCGAGAATATAATAGGAAACATGATAGGGTAATCAGCTCTAAGTCAGGTAAGAAAGTAATGGGAATTACTGCTTCTATGTTTTGCTATGACCCTTACATCCTAGCTATAACTCAGAGTCGACCTTTTTTAGCAAAAGCAAAAGACTTGTATGATGAGAATATTGACCTTCTGATAGTCCCTCATGCTAATATCCCTGAGATTGATACCTTAATTTCAAGAAAGAGTCAAGAAGGATCTGCTCTAATTTTAGTACAGCCAAGTAAAAAGATTTTCGATAAAATAACAGATCTAACTTGTATAGAATATAAAGGAGAAATGGTTTCTCTTAATGAGAAATGGCGTTATAGTCTCCTTGGAACAGATACTTATTATTACCCTAATAACTTACCGATCCAGTTATTATACTCCGAATCTCTTATCCCTTTATCTTACGTAGGAGAATATCCTGATTTATATATAAATGGAAAGACTGCTGTCTTTGCATCAGATGCTTTTCATGCTTATGAAATTTATCGTAATCAGATATTTACGTTAGTAAAAGATTTTTCTATAGGTTGGACAGTAGCTTTAAGAAAAGTTATCGGAGAAAATACAGATGAACAAACTATTTATGAAATGCGTAACTCTTTTGACTTAAGAAGAGACTTCCATTCTCTTGGTTTAGCCATTTATTTTTTAGAACAATTAGCTGAAAAACTAGGTAAAGGGATTGATACTACTCAAGTATTAAAATTAGCGATAGAATCAGCACAAAAGCTAGTTGATGGAGATGTAGAGTCAAGTTTAAATATTTTAAAGACATCTTTTGAGATACTTTTTGATATTCGTAGGAATTTAGCACCTCTAGAAATCTTCTTAGTTGAAAGTCCTCACAATGGGGTGCTTTATGATGATATGGGTTTTTCTGAGTTTGGCCATCCTGAATGGTCAGCGCAGTTTTTGAATGACTTAATTAATCTAGTTGAGAAAAAAAACTATAAATTCAACTATGAATGTGAAGCACGTTCTATCCTTCATTCCGCTATTCGCTTACCGAAGACTACTGAGAAATTAAAAAATCTATGGTCTGAAGGGAAAATTGAACTAGTAAATGGTACATATGCTCAACCTTATCCGCTACTCTATTCTCTCGAATCGAATCTAAGGCAGTTTGAAATAGGTTTAGAAATCTTTAAGGACGTATTTAATAGTAAGCCAAAGGTATATCAGCAACAAGAATTTGGATTTACTCCACAAACTCCTCAAGTTCTATCTAAAATGGGTATTAGACACGCTGTCCATAGGTGCTTCTTGCAGGGTGATACACCAGTAATGATCTCAGGGTTATTTAAGTGGAAGTCTCCTAATGGAAGTGAAATAACTGCCCTTTCTTCAGATAAGATAAAGACAGAGCTTACAGGAAATAATTTCTTTATAAGATGGCCTGATTTTGTATTAGAAGCTTTGGAAATGAATTTAGATCAGGTAGTTTTTACAAATTTTTCTGATTTTGGTTCTAATCCTTACTTCCGAGAGGAATGTGCCAGAATTGCATATTATGCCCCCGTTTTAGGAGAATATCTTACCTTTAGCGAAGTTTTTAAGAGGCTTAGAACTCCTAATTTTGAGAAGATAACAAAAATGGATGAATATTCTATGATGCCATTTCCCTTAGAAGGTCCGGGAAGATATCCTAACAAGCGTGCAGGAAGTCACATGAAAGTACTTCAAAACACCTTTAAATGTGAACATCTATTACTCTCTGCTGAAGCTATCAATGCTTTTACTAATATTTTTTATAATGGACCTTTAGAAGACTTAAAAGATGACTTTAGAAAACTAATGGGATATGAAAGTCATTGCGTATATATAGTAGGTAACTCTAGAAGTTATACGTTATTAAGTTACTATTCTATCCCTTATGAGGGGCAGATTACAGACCTGACTTATGAAGATAGAGGAGGAGACGACCTCCTTAATGCTGAAAATCATGCTAAAGCAGTTATAGAAAGTGAGATGAAAATCGTAACTAATTCTATAGTTAAGCAATCAACAGACCAAACAATATTAACTGGTTTTATATTTAATCCATTATCCTACAGTTATAGTAAAGTAATAGAAATTCCATATGAAGGGAATGAAAGTGTAACAGTCAAAAATTCCTTAGGGCAAATACTTCCCACTCAGAGGGGGAAAAATAAATTATTATTTCAGATAGAACTACCACCATTAGGGATAGAATCCTTCTCTGTCTCTAATGGTGGTTTCTCCGATGGTATAAAATGTGCTTCTAAAGTAGAAGTTTCCAATTCATCTTCTTCGATTCGGATGGAAAACGAAAACTTTACAGTTGAAATTGATAAAAATACAGGTTGTATAAGCCAGATTTTTGCTAAAAATCAGGGTTATAATTTATTTAAGGATAAAGGGTTAAATTTTATTATTGGTTCTTATAATGATATAAAGACTATTCCTATTGAAATTGAAGTCTTAGAGGTAGGACCTATAAGAGCTAAAGCTACTATAACAGGAATCTTGCTCAAAGAGAGACAAATAGTAGGGAGTTTTCGCATGACTGTCTCATTAGAATCTGGTTCAGAGTTGATTCCTTTTGAAGTACATTTTGATACACTCGATCCAGTAGTAGGTATCCCCTGGCTTGAAACTCTGAGGGTTAGGTTTGATACAAATTTAGATAATCCAACTGCATATAGGGTCTACCTTAATGTAATAGAGAAAACAGCGAAGAAGTTATATAATAGTCCATATTTTACACTATTAAGTAATGAAGAGAAAAGTATATGTTTCATGAATGACGGGCCGCAGTTTTACATTTTAGATAACAATACTTTGGAATTTGTTCTAACTGGTGAACAAGATTATACTAGAGATTTTCGCTGGGCTATATACCTTGGAAGAGAATATCCTTTGAGAAAATCTTTATCTTGGCAGTATCCTACTATAATAAAAGTTACAGATGGAGTCTTAATGAGCAGTTTACTTGTTAAGAAATCTCTACTAAAGAGCAGTGAAGATAATATACTAATTACAGGCGCTATTCCAGTAGAAGATAGACGCTTTAGGTTCCATATCTATGAGATATCTGGTAAGAAAACTACCTTTACTTTACATTCTGACGCAATACTGAGTTCAGTAGAGATTGTAGACAGTGAAAACAATACAGATCTCCAGTTGAAGGAAAATCAAATAACTTTAAGTCTTAATCCATGGGAATTTGTTACGCTCGAAGTTACATTCCAAGATTGTAGTCTCTCGGAAATTCCCCTTGACAATTTTCGGGGGTAGAGTATAGATAAATTTATTATGAAGATGTAAAAATCCCTGGGTTGCAAGAGCCTATAAATAAGGGATACGTACCTTGAAAAGTGAATATTGGGATAAAAAGTACAATTAGCTATCAAGAGACCTTCTTGTAGTCTCTCTTATTTTCTATGCCTAAGCTTTCAATAAACTTAAGTCTAAGCTGCCTCTTCAGCCCAACTGGTAAGATGCTCAACTATGTTAGGTCTAGCATAGTCTCTCCAGGCATCTAGATGAATATTTATGCATATAAGAGCTACTCTCCATACCCATTGCTTCCTACTATAAACTCTGGCTTTTTCTAGCTCATAGTCTATCAATATACGTTTCATACATCTTTCGACGGAGGAACGATTCTTGCTATAGATACTCTTCCATCTTTCTGAGCCTCTTGGTGGATTGCTAAATAACCTGAGATTATCATCCAGATATGTATATACGACTCTACCATAGCTGGAATTAGAACATTCATTCTTGATAGGGTACTCACCAAGTTTTCTCTTTGTCTTCTTGCTTGCATATATAGGACATCTCCACTTTATTCTACAGCAGTCCTTATTATATCCCCAGTTAACCATTGGTAAATCATAAGCAGCGATATTGTCGTGAGCAGAATCAGAGTACTTATCCCAATCTCAGTTTTTTTGACCCATTTAGTGATGCTATAGATTCTGAGATAGACCATAGCAACGAGGAATCGAAGTATTTCAGCTTGATATTTAGCCGGTTTACCAGTACTAGAGTAGTAGGGAGATAAAATAGGATTTTAGTACTAGGATAAGGGGGCAAAAGGGTAAAGGCTAAGAAGGTTGGGCTGTAGGGGTGAAATGTAGTAAAACTATAAATGAAAGTGAGATTACAAGAAGTTTTAGAGTTTCCGAAAATCTACAAGATTTAAAAGGGGGTGATATAACTTTAACAAAAAGCTCAAGGAGCTCTAAGCCCTAATCAAAAGGGAGAAGAGATTAAATAGGTAGAGGTATAGAGAGATGATAGAATACTTTGATAAAAGGAGGAATATTAATGATGTGGAGAAAGAAGTGGTGGTTATTTATTGTAACCTGCATGTGTATAGTAGCTATGATAAATACTAACACAGTATTAGCTCAGCAAAAAGTAGTTAAAGTACTTTATGGTGGAGCAGCATTAGAAACAATGCAAATCATGGAGATGGCTGTAAATCTTTGGAATGAAACTCAGGCTAAATCTACCGGCATAAAGGTTGAACTCCAAATGGTTGCAGGAGAAGGCTTCTGGGACAAATTCAAAGTAATGATGGCTACGAAGCAATTACCAGATATACTTCGAGCAGATGATGACTGGGTAGGAGAATATTTTGTCCGTGGACAATTTATGGATTTGACTGACTTAGTTAAGAGAGATATAGACGTAAAGAAGTTTTGGCCAGATGGATGGAAACCATTTATGTACGATGGGAAAATCTATGCTCTTCCATTTAAAGGCGATACAGTAGCGCTTTATTACAACAAAAAACTTTTCCGTGAGGCAGGAATCTTAGAACCTAAAGGAACAAACTTTACTTGGGATCGTTTTTTAGAAGCATGTAAAAAACTAACTAAAGAGAAAGATGGGCGTCCAGATACTTTCGGCTTTGGAATCCGCTCCCAATGGTTATATCCACAAACATGGATTTGGCGTTGGGGAGGAAGTATTTTTAATCGAGAAAAAACTGAATCTACCATAACCTCTAAAGAAGCTATAGAAGCATTACAATTCTACACAGATCTAAGGCATAAATATAAGGTTGCTCCATCAGCCTCTCTTGAACAAGAAGAAGGTTCTGAGACGCTCTTTAGGGCTGGGCGGGTAGCTATGTGGGAAGCAGGAAACTGGGCTATTTTGGAGTATCGCAGAATAAGATCTGCTGGTGGATTAGATTTTGGAATTGCTCTACCAGTACGCGGACCTAAAAATAATCTCACTAGATCAACATGGGAAGGATGGTCTATACCATATTATTCTCAAAACAAAGAAGAAGCATGGAAAGTGATTAAGTGGTTAAGTACTGATCCTAAACCGCAGAGACTTCTAGCGAGTGCTGGTGCTATCCCTATAATCAGGACCTTTGCTTATTCTGAGCTTATAAATCCTAAAACACCTGAAGATGAATCTATTTTTCTGAGAATTATTGAAAAATATTCACGGATTTCTGAATTTCTACTCCAAGGAGCTGAGTTCGATCGTATCTGGAACAAAAATGTAGAAGGACTTTTCATTGGGACTAAAACAGCTAAGCAAGCGGCAGAAGACTTTAAAAAAGAAATTGACGAACTGATCAAACGAGAGATACAGTTCCGCCCATACGCTGATCCAGATACACCAACACCATAAAAATTAGAGATATATTTTCCGTAACTTTCAGGAGGATGAGGCTACTAAGTTTCTCACCCTTCTGAAAGTTTAATGTTATAATTATCTCAAAAAGAGAGGTGATTTATAATTAAGTCAGCTGGAGAAATAGTTTATGAAACTATTAGAAGCCTTATCTTAAATATGAAGTTAAAACCTGGAGAGTTTATTTCTGAAGCTAGGTTTGCAAGGGAACTTAACATAAGTCGAACTCCTGTAAGGGAAGCCTTAAAAAAATTAGAACAAGAAGGTCTTGTCATATCTGAGAACAAAAGGAAAAAAGTATTTATTTTAAAGATAAAGGATGTAGAAGAGATCTTCGATATTAAGAAGTCTCTTGAGGGAGATATTGTAATGTGGGCTATCGAAAGAGGTAAAAGAAGAGACTTTAATAGACTGACAGAGATAATAAACGAGATGAAAGCAATATCATCCAAAAAACCTAATAATCCAGCAGAAATATCTCAGTGGGCAAAGTCCTGGCTTGAGAAAGATAAACAACTTCACGATATTATTCTCAAAATGGCAGGGAATAAAAGGATTCAGCAAATACTAGAAAATCTCAATACTCAATGGCATAGACTAAGAGTAGGAATATTAGCGATGGAAGGACGTATAGAAAAATCTACTCAAGAACACGATAAATTTGTTCAAGCTATTTTGAAAAAGAATCCAAGTGAAGCTAAGTCAGCAATGATAGAACATTTAGAAAATCTAGAAGAGAATGTAATCAAGTTAATGAAAATCTTTCACTTCCCAGACTGAGGATATAAAAAGACTTTAAAATAACTTAAATATAGCTAGAAGCCACATAAAAATTTAAGATAAATGATGAGCATATATGGAAAATACTAAAGTCATAGGGTCTACTTGCGAAATGTCGGATTAATGATGGATGAGCCAGACATCTTGACTTGTTGATAGGACAAGCGAGATGCCTGGCCTTTTAATAATTATATATAGCTACTACAAAGTACTTTACAAAAATCCAAAGTAAGAAAGATTCTGTTACATTCTTTTATCCTCTTGCAGCATTTCCTGTTATTTCTGCTACTTTATTGAAGAATCTCTTTTTAGTTTCTGTGTTTACCCTCCAGTTGACAGGTGGAGATTGAAAACCGTCATAGTAATTATTTAATCCTTGATCATAATAACCCCAAGAAGAGTATTTTTCAAAAGCGGCAACTAGATTAATTATATCTGTCCCATCTTCATTGAAGACTATAGGTTTTGGTTTCTGCTTAAATTGAGACGTTTCTCTTATATCGTCTACCAGCTTCTTTAGTCTTTCTGGGGTTAATCCATTTCCATGGACAAGAATTACGTCAGAATTTTCTAGTACAGGAGGAGGGGGGACAACTCCACCGCAAAAACTTGTAGATACAGGGATCTTTCCATCAGTAATTTCCTTTGCTCTTATGATTAATTCGTGAACCCTATGAGGTTGCAAAATTTCATGCTGATAAGCAGGAACATTAGCTTCATTGTTTATTTCTATTATGATATTTTTAAAACCAGAAGCTAGAAGCCAGGAGGTAGCATTTTCTACCCCATTTATTACTGCTTTTTCACTTTCTAGTCTCTCATCCTGTCCAAAATAGAAAAAACCTACTATGCATACCATTTCTAATCTATCTGCTTCTTCTAATACTTTTCTTAATCTACCAAGGTATGATTGTTTAAGTGTTCCATCTGGATAGAATGCTGTATTAATCCATGGCTGACTAAATTCTGTCCTAACAATGGGCATTCCTCCTTGTAGGTTTATCGTAAAGCCTAAAATTCCATATGATTTCCACTCCGGTAAAGCATTTATAAACTCTTCTGTATTTCTATTTGGATCCCAGATTCCTGTATCTGGATAAGCCCATAGAATCCTTGTTTCAGGATTTTCATCATCAAATATTGCCTGAACTGCTCTAACATTGAAAAGTAAACCTTCAACAGGTTTACCTTCATATATACGTCCCTTGTAGGTATATTCACCGTTGATTTTAAATTTCTCTCCATCGATTTCTAAAATTGTCACTATAAGATGCCTCCTTTCTATTCAGACTTTTCAGCTAGTGGTCTGGACTTTAGGTATTCTGCTGTATATGGTGGAACAAATACTACCAATAATTTCATACTTTCATCACTCTCATTAAATATTTGGTGTGGTTCTCCCTTCTCTACTAGAAGAACCGTATCTGGCTCTAACTCAACTTTATTCGAATTAGATATACAGTACCCTCTTCCACTGAGTATATAGATAAGCTCTCTCCTATCATGGATATGATTATCTGTTTTACTTTTAGGGAATATTATTGCCTGACTAAGGCTAAATTCCTCTACACTGCTTATGTCTGGAGCCAATAACACTTTTATAATTCTA
>Ga0315298_1010191_pt1 | contig 11385 bp, 7 predicted proteins | sample WHS_1_MG_FD_203077 | JGI IMG/M metagenome (GOLD analysis project Ga0315298, IMG submission 203077) | Extremophilic microbial mat communities from Washburn Hot Springs, YNP, Wyoming, USA - WHS_1_MG | ecosystem: Environmental > Aquatic > Thermal springs > Hot (42-90C) | place: USA: Wyoming... | reverse complement strand
AAAAAAAGAATCCAAAGATTTTTTGAAAAACCGGGCAATCTCTACAAACAACGGAAGCGAAGGAAGCGTCTGGTTGTTTTCGATCTGGGATAAAGCGCTCGGAGTTATATGGAGCTTCTTTGCCAATTCCACCTGAGAAAGGTTCATCTGGAGCCGAAAATCGCGAATCCGATTGCCAATCTGGATTGGTTGCTTATTGCTCCCAAAATATGAGTAGTTACACTCTCCACCTCCGGATAGCCTCTGGCTTCCAAATCTCTCTATGATTTCTTTCGATTCCTGCCGACTAAGAAAATCGATAGTTCTTTCCTGAACATTGTAGTAATGGGTGATATTAAGAAGTTGGGAAGGTCGTCCTTCTAATTTTAAAAATCGAAGGGCACAGGGATTATTTTCTTCAAAACTTAAATTAATTACAATCTGGGTAATATGGCTTATAGTAGCTAAAAAGGATTTGCTATGGGCCTCTTTTACCAGTGGCCAGTAAGCTAATGCCTTAAGTTCAAAAAGTTTGGGGCAGGTATAGGTGAAAAAGTGAAGAGTATCCCGCTCTCCCCAGAGTTCCTGCATTCCGGTTAAGCTACCGAAAAAATATTTACAAACTCGGTTTGCTTTAAACTCTCCTTGAAGACTACTCAAGGTTTTTATAAATTCACTGGGCTCGATTAAATTTTTTATGGAATAAATTCGTAATGACTTTGATTGAACAATTTTTTCCTGATAAAAAGATTGAAAAAATTCATCTCCCTGGGCTTTACCAAAGGTGAAGGCATCGATTAGAATAAAATTTTGGGAATTTATTAAATTTCCATACCGGGATAAAATCTTTTGGGGAGGGAAATCAAAAGTGACATAAATAATGGTAAACTCATCTTTTTCCGTCTTTGTAGTAAGAAAATTCTCTAAGAATATATCAAAATAAGTTCCTGGTTCTAAAACCCAAACCACATTATCGCCGAGGAAATAACCTCCCATAATTTTATCTAAATAGGGTATACCACAGCTAATTACTTTTTCCATAAAAATCCCTCCCTAATTCTAACTTTTTATTTAGTATTACTTAATTATTTTTTCTTAGAAAAAAAAATTTCTATTTTTTCTTGACTTAATAATTAAGTTATATTAAATAAATTTAATATAATTTAATGAAATTTGCAAACAAAAACTTCCTATTGACCATTAAAATGAGGGAAAAAAATATGTGCGGTATTGCGGGTTTTATAAGCCATAAATATTCTAAGGAAAACGGCAGCCGGATAAAAAGGGCAATGGTGCTTCAGAATGAACGGGGTAATGGCTTAGGGGCAGGTTATGGCGCTTACGGGATCTTCCCAGTTTATAAAGATTTCTATGCTTTCCAAGTAATGGCAGATTCTAATTGGGCAATAGATGAAGTAACCCTTTACCTGAAAGAACACTTTTGGGTAGCTCATAAAGAAGAAATTTCCATCTGGGATAAAGTAATCCAGGATCATCCCCAGTTTATGCGCTATTTTTTACAGCCAAAGCTAAGCAGTGAAGACCTCAATCCGGATGATTTTGTCATTGAGAAAGTAATGCATATTAACACCGCAATCGATGGGGCTTTTGTTCTTTCCAGCGGGAAAAATATGGGAGTGTTTAAAGGAGTGGGGACTCCCCGGGATATTTATGAATTTTTTCGGTTGGATGAATATCAAGGTTACTGTTGGATCGGGCATAACCGATTTCCTACTAATACTCCGGGATGGTGGGGTGGAGCCCATCCATTTAATCTACTTAATTGGTCGATCGTCCATAACGGAGAAATTTCTTCTTATGGAATTAATCGGAGATATCTGGAATCCAATCATTACCTTTGCACCTTGCAAACTGATACTGAAGTAGCAGCTTACCTATTAGACTTACTGGTTCGGCGTCATGGTTTATCAATTTACGATGCTATCACCGTGCTTGCCCCACCCTATTGGTCCACAATAGAACGGGAAACTAATCTGGAAGCTCGTAACCGGATTATTGCCCTTAAGGTTACATATGAATCCGCTATGCTCAATGGTCCATTCGCAATCTTAGCTGGTTTTGATAAAGGCATTTTCAGCATCACCGATAATACTAAATTAAGACCGATGGTAGTGGGAAATGCGGAAGGTTATACTTACTTTGCCAGTGAAGTTTCTGCCCTTTACGAAATGGAAGAAAATCTGGCTGAGGTAACCACCCCTCGGGCAGGACAACCAGTCATTGTCTATTATCACGGAGAGGGATAAAAAATGACAGTTTCGGTATCTAAACCTGGAGCCCGGGCTACATTTCGTCCTCTTTTTGATCTTAACCTTTGCGATGGATGTGGGCAGTGTGCAATAGAGTGCACTTTTAATGAAATAAAAATGGTCCCTCAGGGTGATAAAAAAATCCCAGTAGCCAACTTATTGGCTTGTGGTGCCTGTCATAGATGTGAAGTTATGTGTCCCCGGAATGCGATCCGGATTGAGGAAAATCCTCTTGCCACCAGAACTCATGGTATCTGGACTCCCCACCATATTCAACGCGTTCATCTTCAAGCTGCTTCGGGCTCGGTAGCTTTAACTGGCTTTGGGGCAGAAACTGATCTCCCCGTCCTCTGGGATAAAATGTTGTTTAATGCCTGTCAAGTAACCAACCCTTCCATCGATCCTCAGCGAGAGCCAATGGAGACCATAACCTACTTAGGCCGAAAACCAGACAAGCTATCAGCGACAAAAGATTTTTCGCAGCTGGTTAATAACCTTATTCCCCTTCAAATCCCAATTGTATTTGCTCCGATGTCCTATGGAAGTATCAATTTGAATTTGCAGAAGGCAATCGCCCGGGTAGCAAAAAAACTCGGCCTTCTCTGGTATACGGGTGAAGGTGGGTTACATAAAGACCTTTATCCTTATGCGGACTGCGCAATTTTACAGGTGGCTTCCGGAAGGTTTGGGGTAAGCCCAGAATATCTAAAACTCGGTCGGGGCTACCAAATAAAAATTGGTCAAGGTGCCAAACCGGGAATTGGAGGTCATTTACCCGGAGAAAAAGTGCTGGAAGGCATTTCCGAAACCCGAATGATACCTATTTATGCTGATGCAATTTCTCCTGCACCCCAACACGACATTTATTCGATTGAAGATTTAAGGCTTTTGATTTATGCCATAAAGGAAGCTAATGACTACAAGCCAGTTTGCGTAAAAATTGCCGCAGTCCACAATGTAGCAGCGATTGCCAGTGGAATTGTTCGGGCCGGTGCAGATATGGTGTATATTGATGGATATCGAGGGGGAACAGGAGCTGCTCCCAATATCATCCGAGATCATGTAGGAATACCAATTGAAATCGCTTTAGCAGTGGTTGATCAACGTCTCCGCGAAGAACGGATTCGCAATCAAGCCTCTCTTATTGTTGCCGGAGGTTTTCGTAATAGCGCCGATGTGATGAAGGCAATCGCCTTAGGAGCAGATGCAGTTGCCATCGGTACTCCAGTATTAATCGCCTGTGGTTGTCATGGGTGTCAACGGTGTAGCAGCGGAAAATGTCCCTGGGGGCTAACCACCAATGAGCCTTCCATTAGTGAACGGCTCGATGTGGATTGGGCGGAAGAACGAATCACCAATCTTATTACTGGCTGGCATCACGAAATGCAAGAAATTATGGGGTTAAATGGAATATATGACATTGGGTCTTTTCGAGGTAATCGACTTATTTTGAGAGGGATTGATTTAAATGAGAAGGAATTATCCATCCTTGGTATCAAATACGCCGGGGAATAAAAATTTGTTAACGGAAAAGTATGTCCTTGATGCCCGGGGAATGCACTACCGCGAGCTCAACAAAAAAATCCGGGAATTAGCGGAAAATGGAGTCACCCGAATCCTTCTAAAAAATGTCCGCGGACAAAGATATATCGGTGATGGGATAACTAATCCTCATCTTGTTATTGAAATTGAAGGAGTCCCGGGTGAGGACTTAGGCTTTGGGATGGGTGGTCCTACGATCATTGTTTATGGGCCCGGACAGAACGCTATTGGGAACACCATGGATAGTGGAAAGATTGTGATTCATGGTTTAGCCGGCGATGCCTTGGCTTACGGAATGCGAGGGGGAAAGTTGTTTGTCCGGGATGATGTGGGTTACCGGGTAGGTATCCATATGAAAGCCTATAAAGATAAAAGTCCTCTCGTAGTTATTGGCGGAACTTCCGGGGACTTCTTAGGCGAGTATATGGCAGGAGGAACACTAATTTTGCTCAACCGAAAAAACCAGCAAACCCTGGTCTGTGGAGCATCCGATAAAACTCTGGCTACTGGCATTCACGGCGGAGAGATATTTATCTTTGGCTACCAGTTGCCTGAGCATCTTTTAGGTATTGGGGCAGTTATCTCTGAGACTACCAAAGAAGACCAGCAAAAACTCATCCATATTATTAAAGAATTTGCTTCCGACTTCGCTTTAGACCCGGAGCCATTGATAAATCGGTCGGTGATTAAAATTATTCCTGCTGGCAGTCGACCTTTTGCCAAATTTTATTTCCCTTCTTACCCAGTAAATACTAATCTCAAACCAGAAAGAAAAGAACGGACTTCACCCTGTGAGGCAGCCTGCCCGGCAGGGGTTCCTACCAGCCGATTCTTACGACATATCCGCCATGGAGAAATAGTCCAGGCTTTGGAATTGCTTGATGAAGTTACCCCATTTCGTTATAGCTGCTGTGGCTTTATTTGCCCCCATTTGTGCATGGAAGCGTGTACCCGTGGTAAGCTTGACTTTCCCGTCCGCACTGCCGAGTTAGCCAAAAGATACCGAGTTGACCTCCCCCCAAAAAAAATCGGGAATTATCAAGGTAAGATTGCGGTAATTGGAGCAGGACCAGCCGGGCTAACTGCCGCCTACCATTTAGCACGTTTAGGCTATACAGTAGCAGTTTATGAAGCTTCCGAGCGACCGGGTGGAAAAATGTACCAGGTGATTTCCCGAACTCGTCTTCCCTTAAAAGATCTGGAACATGACCTTAAGCGAATCGCTGACCTTGGGGTTAATTTTTTTACTAATACCCGGGTAGATGCTGCTAAATTTAAAGATATTCTTAAGGAATTCGATTATGTAATTGTAGCAATAGGGGCCCATCAGGGAATTATTCCGCCAGTAAAAGGGAAAGAAAATATCTGGCCAGGAATTGAGTTTCTCAAAAAGTTTAATCGAGGAGAAAAAATAAACTTAGGAGAAAAAGTGCTCTTTATTGGGGGAGGTGATGCTGCCCTTGATGGGATTGAAGCCGCCTTACATCTGGGAATTTCTCCTCAAAATATTATGGTGATTGATATAAAAACTCCATCTGGTAATAAAACTCAGATAAAAAAATTGGAAGCAATGGGCGTTACCTTTCGCTACCCGGTATTCTTGGAGGAAGTAAGTAAAAATTCAGTAACCTTTAAAAATGAAATCGCACTGAAAGAAAGTATCTCCATCGACACCGTAATTGCTTTTATTAATGAGGTGCCGGCATTCGATTTTTTACCCCCAAAAGTAAAATTGGATTTAGATGCGCGGGGGTTTTTTAGTAATCCAGAAAAAACTTGTTCCTTTCGGACTTCTCACCCTAAGATTTCTATTGTAGGAGATGCTAATAGTTTAGGTTTAGTAACCACCAATATTGGGCGGGGGCGGGAATGCGCCCGTGAGGTTCATGCTTTGCTCCAGGGAGAAAAATATACTCCTTTATCCAAAGAACCAATTAACTCGGCTAACCTCCATCCGGAAAGGTTTTCTCCAAAAGACCCCTCACTTCCAATTGAGGAAGAATGCTGGCGATGTCTCCATTGTGGAGTTTGCGTCCAGTGCGATGAGTGTGTGCAGGCCTGCCCGCGAAACGCCTGGAAACGAGTCGGAGAAAAATTTTACCTTGATGAAACCCTCTGTGGCGGATGTGGGACCTGCGCCGCTGCATGTAAAGGAGGGGTTATCCAAATGGTGCCCCGGTAGAGACAAAAAATGGTTCGGTTTTTTTAATTCCGATTAGGATTGACCCCAAGAAAATTTTCCCTCCGGATTATGGCATTTTATTTGCTATAAATCCCAAAAGCAAAAAGTTCAAATTTTGGAGGGAGGTTTTGGCATGAAGGTTATAATTATTATGCATGATGAGTCCGAAGGGCCAGGAACCATAGAAGATTTTTTAGCCGCTCGGAAAGCCCAGCTCCATTTTGTTCGTCTCTATGCGGGAGAAAATTTACCTAATATTCAAAATAAATTCGATGGAGTGATTTCTATGGGTGGGCCAATGAATGTCTATGAAGATGAAAAATATCCATTTTTAAGAGAGGAAGCGATTTTCCTTAAACAAGCGATTGATCAGGGCATTCCTACCTTAGGCATCTGCCTTGGTGCGCAGTTAATCGCCCGGGCCTGTGGCGCTAAAGTAAATAAAGCCCAACAAAAAGAGATTGGCTGGAGTGATATCACTTTTACTGAAGCCGGGCAAAACGATCCACTTTTTTGGGGACTACCTCCAACCATCCCGGTATTTCAGTGGCATGAAGACACCTTTGAAATTCCGGAAGGAGGACAACTATTAGCTACTTCAATCGCCTGCACCAACCAAGCTTTTCGATATGGTAATGCTTATGGATTACAGTTTCATATTGAAGTTACCCCGAAAATGATTGCTGACTGGTTTAGTTCTTCACCAGAGGGTAAAAGAGTATTACAACAAATGGAAAAAATTGAAGTAGAATTCATCCGGCAGGCTTTAATTATTTATCATAACTTTTTTAAGTTGCTAAGAAAAAAAAGAGCATTTTTTAGATCAGGGAGGTGAGCTTATGTCTTATAACTGGGGACCATTTTTTATCGTTCCTTCCGAAAAACTAAATATTTTATCGGGAAGGGTAGTGTTAAGAGAAAGGTTTGATGAAGAACTATTACAAAAGGAGCTAACTACACTTGGCTATTCCGGAGTTGCTTTTAAGGCTACCAATCCCTGGTATTATCGAAAAAAAGGAACCGGAACCTGGATAAAAATTGGAGAATCGGACAACCGGGAAAACTGGTTTTCAGTTCCCTGGGATACGACCAATTTAGAGAATGGTAATTACCAGGTCCTTGGACAGATGCATGTTCTGGTCAAAGAAGGCGATAAAGAACTGGTTATTTTTCGACAAAATGTTACTGAAGTAAGAATAGAGAATTGAGTCAATTCTCCTTACCGGAGATAAAATCTACCCGATGGTAGTTTTTCTCCCGCATAGGTTACATTTTTGTAGGATGATTATAAAAAAATTTGGAGTAATTCCAAATTAGGAGTTGAATTATCAACTAATCGTGATAAATAATCTTTTGGTATCGGAATTGCAAAAAACTTTTTTAAGTTAAAACTAAATTAATTTCTAAAAAGGAGGCTACCAATATGAAAAAGTTGGATCGAGAAGATGTGGTTAAAATAGTGAAAGATAAGAAGATTAAGTTTATTCGAATCTGGTTTACCGATATTTTAGGATTTTTAAAAAGCTTTACTATTACTGCTGAGGAATTAGAAGGGGCACTGGATGAAGGGATGGGGTTTGATGGATCATCTATTCAAGGATACGCCCGGATAGATGAAAGTGATATGGTAGCTAAACCTGATCCCAGCACTTTTGCCATTCTTCCCTGGCGACCTAATGAAGATGCCGGGGTAGCCAGGATGTTCTGCGATGTGCTAAATCCCGACGGAACAAATTATATGGGTGATCCCCGCTGGGCACTAAAACGCAATTTAAAAAAAGCAGAAGAACTCGGCTATACCTTTTATGTCGGTCCAGAACTGGAATATTTTTATTTTCGAAGTGCTAAAGGTATGCCGGAAGTATTAGATGATGGCGGATATTTTGATTTAACCCCGCTCGATGTAGCGAGTGACTTACGCCGCGATACTATTTTGGCTTTAGAAAGTATGGGAATTAAAGTCGAATATAGCCACCATGAGGTTGCTCCCAGTCAACACGAAATCGATATGCGCTATATGGATGCCTTATCGATGGCGGATGCAGCTATGACTTTTCGTCTAACAGTAAAAGAGATTGCTATGAAACACGGCGTTTATGCCACTTTTATGCCCAAGCCTCTTTTTGGCCAGAATGGAAGCGGAATGCATACTCATCAATCTCTTTTTCGAGGGAACGAAAATGCTTTTTTTGATCCTAATGATAAGTATCACCTATCTAAAATAGCTAAGTGCTATATTGCTGGAATTCTTAAACATGCCCGGGAAATCTGTTCGGTAGTTGCTCAATGGGTAAACTCTTATAAACGCCTGGTTCCTGGATATGAGGCTCCGGTTTATATTTCCTGGGCGCGGAGAAATCGCTCCGCTCTGGTCCGAGTTCCTATGTATAAGCCGGGGAAAGCCCAAGCCACTCGAATTGAATTTCGTTGCCCTGACCCCGCCTGTAATCCTTACCTGGCATTTGCGGTTATGCTGGCAGCAGGATTAAAAGGCATTCAGGAAAATTACGAAATTCCCGAACCAGTAGAAGAAGATATTTTTGAATTATCGCCCCAAGAACGAGCAGCAAGAGGAATTGATTCTCTGCCTGGAAGTCTGGACGAAGCAATTGCTGAGACCGAAAAAAGTGAACTAGTCCGAGAAGCCCTGGGTGATCATATTTTTGAAAAATTTATTGCCAACAAAAAAATTGAATGGGATCGTTATCGGATGCATGTAAGTCAGTATGAGATTGAGAAATACTTACCGATACTGTAGGATAGTAATTATCAATCAAAACAAGCCGGCCTCAGGAATAATTAAACCAAAGCCTAAGACTTATAAAATAAAATCGTATACTAACCTCTACCCGGCTTTTTACTTCAACTGCTAAAAAACTTGCTTCCCTACATTGCCCGAACTTTATTCGAGCAATGTAGGGGATATTAATACCTTCTTGTCCCGGGTCAAAGATTTTCAAAGCCATAAACCCTAACTATGGGAAAAACGATTGCAAAATCAAACCGCTTCCTCTGTTTATTCCCAACCTTCTTTCTTTGATCAAAATCCTCCCTTGCGCATAAAGCGGGGTTAAGGGCATTATCATCACACCAAAAAATCTTGAAATTTTAAAACAATTCGCTAAAATTGAGGACACGCTTCAATTGGAAACCCCATCCCAGTAATAGCTCAAAATTAGGGGAAGGAGTTTCTTAAAAAGGGGAGTAGTTGGGTTTGTGGCTAAAATATAAAAGTTTCCAATATGAAACCAGAAGAAAAAGCAAGGCAAGACATTGACAACCTGCTTGGACTTGCAGGCTGGAAAGTTCAAGACCTAAGGCAATTAAATATTAGTGCTTCCCAAGGCGTGGCGGTAAGAGAATTCCCCTTAAAAGATGGTACAGCAGACTATTTGCTGTTCGTTGATAAAAAGGCAGCTGGGGTTATCGAAGCGAAACCACAAGGTACCACTTTAAGCGGAGTTGCAGAGCAGTCTGAAGCATATATTACAAGCATACCCAAAAATCTTCCCGTTGTTCAAGAACCGCTTCCATTTGCCTATGAAAGCACCGGCACTGAAACATTTTTTAGAGATATAAGGGACCCCTATCCGCGTTCAAGAAGGGTGTTTGCATTTCATAAGCCCGAGACACTTGCAGAATGGTTATCTCAAAAAGAGACCCTGCGACAAAGACTCAGGAGTTTACCTTCCCTCATTATAGAGGGTTTGAGAGGCTGCCAGATCGAAGCAATTAAGAATCTTGAGAGATCCTTTGCTGAAGATAGACCACGAGCTTTGATTCAAATGGCTTCCGGCAGTGGTAAAACTTATACTGCGGTGAATTTTGCCTATCGACTCATTAAATTTGCCAATGCAAAAAGGATTCTTTTTCTGGTTGACAGAAGTAATCTTGGCAGACAAACAAGAAGAGAATTTCAGCAGTTTATTACACCGGATGACAGAAGAAAATTCACCGAGCTTTATAACATCCAGCATCTTACTTCCAATGTGATTGATCCGGTAAGTCGTGTTTGCATAACCACAATTCAGAGGCTTTATTCTATGTTAAAAGGCGAAGCAGAATTTGATGATAGTCTGGAGGAACAATCGGTTTTTGAAATTTATCCCGAGGGAGAACCACCAAAGGAAATTACCTATAATCCAAATATCCCTATCGAGACATTTGATTTTATCATTACTGATGAATGTCATCGTTCTATTTATCATTTATGGCGGCAGGTGCTTGAATATTTTGATGCCTTTATTATTGGACTAACCGCAACTCCATCAAAACAAACCCTTGGATTTTTCAATCAAAATCTTGTGTCAGAATATAACTATGAAAAAGCAGTTGCTGACGGGGTGAATGTGCCTTACGAGGTTTACCGAATAAAAACCGAAATTACAGAAAAAGGTAGTAAAGTAGAGGCGGGATACTACATAGATAAGCGAGATAAACTCACCAGAAAGGTGAGATGGGAACAGCTTGATGATGATATTGAATATTCACCCAATCAACTGGATAGAGATATTGTCGCACCAGACCAGATAAGAACAGTAATAAGGACATTTAAGGAAAAACTTTTTACCGAAATCTTTCCCGGCAGAAAAGAAGTCCCCAAAACTTTAATCTTTGCCAAAGACGACTCACACGCAGAAGACATTGTGCATATTGTGCGGGAAGAATTTGGCAGAGGGAATGATTTTTGTAAAAAGATAACCTATAAAACAACCGGAGAAAAACCAGAACATTTGATTACCGAATTTCGCAACTCATACAATCCACGCATTGCAGTAACAGTAGATATGATTTCAACTGGGACAGATATAAAACCTATTGAATGCCTCATCTTTATGCGCGATGTAAAATCAAGAGTTTATTTTGAGCAGATGAAAGGCAGGGGAACCCGGACTCTTTCCCAGACTGAACTTAACGCAGTGACCCCTGATGCATACAAAAAAACACATTTTGTTATTGTAGATGCAGTTGGTGTTTGCGAAAGTGATAAAACAGACTCCCGTCCATTGGAAAGAAAACCGGGCGTTCCCTTTGATAAATTGCTGTTTTCAATTGCTCTTGGCAATAGAGATACTGATTCAATAACATCGCTGGCTGGCAGACTTGCAAAGCTTGCTCGAGAGATTGGGAAAGAAGACAGACAGGAAATAGAAGATACTGCCAAACAACCTTTGAACACCATTATAAGCAATCTATTAGATGCTACTGATCCTGACAAAGCAATTGAAAAAGCAAAAGAAATTTTTAAGATAGAAGAACCTACGGAAGAACAAATCAATACTGCTAAAAAGAAATTAATAGATGAGGCTTGCGAACCTTTTGATAAACCAGAATTGCGAAATCTTTTAATTGAGATAAAGAAAAAAAACGAACAGATTATTGACACCATTAGCAAGGACAGAATCATTTTTG
>Ga0315298_1010190_pt1 | contig 11385 bp, 10 predicted proteins | sample WHS_1_MG_FD_203077 | JGI IMG/M metagenome (GOLD analysis project Ga0315298, IMG submission 203077) | Extremophilic microbial mat communities from Washburn Hot Springs, YNP, Wyoming, USA - WHS_1_MG | ecosystem: Environmental > Aquatic > Thermal springs > Hot (42-90C) | place: USA: Wyoming... | reverse complement strand
ATCGGGAGCCCCTTCATGAAGTCGTGGGGTACCCAATCCGGAAAGACGATTTTCAACTCCGCCTCGATCTTCTTGCCGCTGGCCAGTTCGACCCCCTCTTTCGTGAGACGGGTGATGTCCTTGGCTTCGTTGACGTAGTTAAAGCCCATGCCTCCGGCAATTTCCAGCAGCTTGCCGACTACTTTTTCACCGGCATCTTCGGCGATCAAGCTGCCTGGAGTGAAGACCGTGATTTTGTCCGGTCCACCTTTGCCATGCTGACCCAGCCAGGTGGCCATGGACAGCATGACCTCAACGGGTGGTCCCTCGCAGGCCGCTTCAGCACGGGGGAAAGGATGCCCGCCATACAGGGTGATGTCTTTGGTGCCATCACCCTGATGAAACCGGGCAGAACCAACGGCGATGGGGCCGCCTTTGTAGTCATTAGCCAGAAAGTGACGCAATTTGTTGCCGTAATAAAAATCGCTGACGGTCTGACCATGTTCGGCAAAGCCTTCGATTTTGTCATAAGCCAGCCGGTTGCCGACGGCAACGATCAGGTAATCATAGGAGATGCTATCTGGTGCGGCACCGGGCCGCTCATTGGGAACAAAGTCCACCCGCCGGGCCTCAGGATCAATGGCTTTGATTTCTGCCTGCAGGAATTGGACATGGTCCTCTTCCAGGGCGTCCTGGATGTTCATGCGTAATGTCTTGCCCGGATCACGGCCTTCAAATACTTCCGCGGGCACATTGGGAACGAAGAGCAGATAATCCTTGCGGTCAATGATGGTGATACGCACGGAATCACCACAATATTCACGAACTTTCTGGGCGGAGCCAAGGCCGGCAAAGTTACCGCCCAGAATGACGACATGAGAGTTCATTGAGAGTTCATAAGATTTCATAGGTGTGTCCCCCCGATTTTTCGGCATGGAAAAGTAGGAAAACTATGCTATGCATTACTACTCAATTGAGGGTAGTACAGATTGCGAAAAGTTCAACGTACTCCCCTCGAGATGTTCATTCCGGTGCTTTTGGACGGAATATCCCCACTCAATATTTTCCTTTAGAACATCAGTTTTTTGCGCCACATGCCCTGTTCCATCTTCTCTCCAAGCTGTATGAGCGGACCAGCGTCATCATCACCGCCAATTTAACCTTCGCCGAGTGGAGTGGCGTGTTTGGAGATGCCAAACTGACCACGGCATTGCTGGACCGCCTGACACACCATTGCCACATCGTCGAAACCGGCAACGAGCCGTATCGCTTCAAGCAAAGCAGCGCAACGGCCAAAGATCGCATCAAGGATTGGGAGAAGGAGAAAAGTTCTCCAGGAGGAGGATTGCTACAATTCGGTGTAATAGCGTAACAGCTCTAAGGCCTCCTCTTGCAGCTGCCTGACCCGTTCGCAGCTTACGCCCAGCTCTTTACTGATAGCGGAAAATGTCTCCCCGTCCTGACCGTCCATGCCGAAACGACGGATCAGGATCATGCGGTATCGCATGTTCAGACGCATGAGGGCTCGATGAATTTGCCTTTGGAAGTTCTGTTCCTCAAGAGATGCCTCCAGATCCGGTTGATCCGTGTCCGCCAGCGTTTGGGCCAAAGACGGGCTGCCCTCCCGTCGGGAGGGGGCATCCAGACTGACCACATGGCGGTCCTGCTGCAGACAGTCCTCCAACATAGGCGACGGACTTACCCATGACCTGCGCACTTCCTCTACGCGAGGTTCGCCATGCATCGTTTGTGCGAGCTGCCGGGAACTGCGTAGCACCGCGCTCAGATTTTTGATGATATGGATAGGCAACCGCACCACCCGCGACTGGTTCATGATGCCGCGATCAATACCTTCGCGAATCCACCAAGTGGCGTAAGTGGAAAAACGAAACCCCCGCGCAGGATTAAAAAGCTCTGCGGCGCGGGTCAATCCGAGATTCCCCTCTTCAATGAGGTCGAGGAGCGGAAGGGTGTGCCGCTGCTGGTAGCGGCGCGCAACGCGGACAACAAGACGGAGGTTGCATTCAATCTGGCGATTACGTGCCGTGAGATCACCCTGTTGTACTCTGAAGCCAAGAGACCTCCTCCTCCGCCGTGAGCAAGGGGTTGTGGCCGATTTCCTGCAGATAGAGACTTATGGCGTCGAAATTATCGGGAGCCTCGTCGGCTTCCCGGGCAGGCTCTGCTATCGTTTCGAATTCCGGTGTTTCGGGCCAGAGGCAGACTTCGCCCTGTCCAACCTCGGCCATTTCTTCAAGGGCGTCTGGAACATCAGCGTCGGCATCCCCTGTCAACATGATCGATCCTTTGCGCTGGACTCAGGCAGCCGTTGAGGGAGACACCGTGATGCGCAGAATAGTGCTCGAATATCTGGAATCACTGCCTCCCCCATGCTGTCCTTTAGGTCCCCCTACTCGGCTCGCGTCAGCGAGCCAATTGCTCAATCCATTCTCCTCGACGCTGACAGCCAACAAAGCCTATAGTTAAAGGAAGAGGAAAGGTGGCTGAAGATTCACTGGAGGTTCCGAATGGCTGAATACGATTACCTGTTAATTGGGGCAGGGCCTGCCGTTGCCGCCGCATCTGGAGCAATCCGCAGCAAGGACTCTGTGGGGAATATAGGTATTCTGGGCGCAGAGCCAGAGGCTCCCTATCAGCGTCCGCCCTTATCCAAAGGCTTATGGCTGGACAAGGATAAGGAGGCGGATCTGGCGCTCAGATCTGCAGAAGACTGGGCCGCACTGAACGTCGATTTGTTGCTCGGTGATCCCGTCATTAGACTGGATCCACAACAGCGTCTGGTCGAAACCATTTCCGGGAAGATGCATACTTATCAAAAGGCGCTGCTCGCAATGGGTGGTCGGGCACGCCAATTCGACTTACCCAAGGAGTTGCAGGAACGTGTATTCACCTTGCGCAGCTTGGAGGATTATCGCCGCTTGCACACTCGCGCCACAGCCGGCGGCGAGGTGGCAGTCATCGGCGGCGGCTTTCTGGGCGCAGAACTGGCGGCTGCCTTATCCCAGCAGGCGAATCTTCAGGTTTTTTACGCAGTATCTGGTGCCGGTCCTTTGGCGAGTCTCCTCTCGGATGTACTGCAGGAAAAGATTAACGCCCGTTACCGCGCTGCCGGCGTGCGTTTGGAAACTCGGAAAAAATTGTCCCGATTGCGCGCCAATGACACCCGACTCATCCTGGATTTTGAGGAAGGTCACACGGCAAGTTGCGACTTTCTGGTCTATGCCATCGGTATGGAGGCGAACATCGGCCTTGCGGAGCGCGCTGGCCTCAAGCTGGCTAACGGTGGCGTGGCGGTTGATGCCCAGTTGTGCAGCAGCGACTCTCATATCTGGGTGGCGGGAGATCTGGCCACTTATCCTGACCCAGTATGGGGAACACCCATTCGTCTGGAACACTGGGATAATGCTGAAGTCACTGGCCATGCGGCGGGCCTGGCCATGGTGGGGGCGGCCTCAGTCTTCGCGCACCAGTCTCTATTCTACAGCGATCTCTATGAGTTCGGTTTTGAGGCGATCGGCAACTGCCAGAACCAAATGGAATGCCGCACCGCACTTTCTCCAGATGGCGCACAGGCTGTTGTCTATTATTGTGAGAATCACCAGGTTCACGGGGTATTACTGTGGAATGTCTGGGGAAAAGTAGATTCCGCGCGCCAACTTATCGCCGCGCAGACTGATCCGGGATCGGATGCTTGGGCCAATGCGCTGCAGGAGTGGTGAAGGATGATCACATACACGATGTAACGATCTCACCCACCTTCCGATCGAAGCGGCTGATCGTTTCATCCATGTGCGTCAGCCTATGTCGTTTGGCCAGATATTCCAGCGTATTGAAATATACTTCGCTGACAGCATCCGGGCCTTCTCGCACAAGGATTCTGCTGGGCAGGTCGATGGCGAGCGTGGGTGCTGCCAGCATCAATGGCGTACCACCTTTCGGATTACCAAAAACGATGACCTGCGTTGGCAGCATTTGGAGACCCGCTTCATGAGCCAGCTGAGTGTGATTAAAACGCGCAAAGACTATGAACCCAGCCTTCCGCAAAGCAGCATCGAGTGCCGTTACTATTTCCGTTGATGCACGGGACGAGCACCAAGCCAACACGCCAGGCACGGAAGACGATAACACCCTGAGTTTTTTTGTGTCAGTCATACTATATCACCGAACGCATTTTAGCGCGTACCAGTTGATAGGGCCGAATCAGATAATTGAAAGGTACTGTCCAGATATGGACCAGACGACTGAAAGGAAACAATAAAAAAACTGTCATACCGCAGAACATATGAATTTTGTAAATCATCGGAATATTCACGATGATTTGCGGATCAGGCTGGAAGAGCGCGATGCTACGCACATAGCGAATCAGGATTTCCATGTCCTGCACATGACCGCTGATGGCATCGGGAACACTGACAAATTGCGTAATCAAACCAAAAGTGAGTGTAATGAGTAACCACACCAGGATAAAGACATCCATGGGCCGGCTGGCATAGCGGACTTTGGGGTCCAGAACCCTGCGCAGCAGAAGCATAACCCCGCCGATCATGGCCACGACTCCGGCCGTGATACCAGCGCTGGCGGCAATCCACTGATGTTCGACAGGGTTAGCACCGAGCCATTCCAAGATATTGGTGAGAAAACCGGTGAAATGTCCGAGGAAAAGGGTAAGAATCCCTACATGCCAGAGATTGCTGGCCCACATCATATAGCGCTTGGAGGCCAGAAGCTGGCTCGAATAACTGCTCCAGCCGTATTGTTCCCGCTCGTAGCGAATGACAGAGCCCAGCAAAAAGATGGTTCCCGCAATGAAAGGATAGACGCCAAAGAAGAAAGTATTCCAAGACCAGTTCATAATGGTGCTCCAACAGGCATGGATGACAGAAAATGGGCGCGATGCAGAACAGGCTCTAACAAGACCGCATAAGGACTCTGGCTCTCCCGCAGGTTGTCCCGCAAAATGCCGATGCCCTCCGCAGCACTCCCCAGAAAAACCCGCGCCTCGTCAGGCTCCAGGGTCGCCGCGAAATCCAGTACGACCGGCAGATAATCCGGCAAGGCCCGATCCTCGGGAAGCCAGCCGTGTGCCGAGTAGTGATCGAGAAGTCGGACGAGCACCGTGCCACGCTCCCGATCGTCTTCGGGAAGCAGATGGTTGCTCAAGTGCAGGTCGCAGCGGGGATTCCAGTCGAAAGTATCCACGTAAAGCGCCTCCAGCTGCAAAGGCGCCTGTGCCTGCATCCACTGTATGTGCCCACACAGCAGGGACTTTTCGTCTCCCTGCAAACCCGATAATGTATCGAGCGCTGCAGCGAACTCCGGCAGAGCCTGCCGCAACTCGGCATCGGGGTAATCCAAAAGAAGAGCTACGAGGTGTAATACGGGCTGACAAAACATGCTCAGGATTCCCGATGCCGAATAAAATGCAACGGCTGCACGTTGGCCGCCGGCGTTTCCTTGCGGCGTCTGGGGAAGAGTTCTCCGGAGCTGACCCCCGTACTACTGTCATTGCCGAACACAAAACCATTTTGCCCCTGAAAATCATAGGGATCATCCATCATGATCTCCTGATGGCTGGTAGGGATGACAAAGCGGTCCTCGTAATTGGCGATGGCCAGATAGCGGTACATTTCCTGCGCAGTCGCTTCGTCCAAACCGGCGCCCGCTAAAACCTCAATATTGGGCACCTTTTGCACATGCAGACTGCGCTGATACGCACGCATAGCGATGAGTTTGCTCAGGGATTCGATCACCGGTTTATGGTCACCAGCAGTAAAAAGACTGGCCAGATAATCGATAGGTATACGCAAAGATTCCAGACGAGGAATGATGTCTTCCGCTTTTTTTGGAATATGCCGCGCGGAAATTTCTCGGCCCATGGGCGACAGGGGCGGGATATACCAGACCATAGGCAGAGTACGGAATTCCGGATGCAAAGGCAGGGCAAATTTCCAATCCATTGCCATTTTGTAAATGGGCGAACGCTGAGCCGCATCTATCCAGGAATCTGGGACACCATCCAGACGCGCCTGAGTGATAACCTCTGGATCGTGGGGGTTGAGAAAGATATCCATCTGCGCCTGGTAAAGATCCTGTTCGTCCTCCTTTCCAGCCAGTTCTGCAATGCGATCCGCGTCGTAGAGCATGATGCCGTTGTAGCGGATTCGGCCCACGCAAGTATCCGAGCAGATAGTCGGTAAACCCGATTCGACCCGGGGATAGCAGGCAATGCATTTCTCCGATTTACCTGAATCCCAATTGAAATAGACTTTTTTGTAGGGACAGGCAGAGATACACATGCGCCAACCGCGGCAGCGGTCCTGATCGATAAGAACTATCCCATCCTCTTCCCGTTTATAAATGGCGCCAGAGGGACAGGCAGCAACACAGGCAGGATTCAGGCAGTGATTGCACATGCGCGGCAGGTAAAAAAGAAAAGTCTTTTCAAACTCACCCAAAAGATCTTTTCCGGGAACGTCCCGCAGATTGTAATCCACGGAGCGCGTTAGATAACTGCCTCCCAGTTGATCTTCCCAGTTGGCACTCCACTCAATTTTTTCCATGATCTGGCCGCTCATCAGAGAAATTGGGCGACCGACGGGAGCGGTTTCCACCAGTGGACTATCGAGAAGGTGGGCATAGTCATAAGTAAAGGGTTCATAGTAGTCTAGGATCTCCGGCAGATGCGGGTTGGCGAAAATGGTCATGATCTCCCAGAAACGATTCCCCTGTTTCAGAGTCAGCTTGCCATTTTTCTGAATCCAACCACCATGCCATTGATCCTGATTTTCCCAGTTTTTCGGATAACCAATGCCGGGTTTGCTCTCTACATTGTTGAACCAAATATATTCGGTACCCCGGCGATTGGTCCAGGTATTCTTACAGGTGACTGAACAGGTATGGCAACCGATGCATTTATCCAGATTGAATACCAGAGCAAATTGCGCACGCACTTTCATAGGATTCCCTCCACAGCTTGACGCAATTCTTTCTCTAATGCTTCACTCAAGGGCTTTTCTAGCCACGAGATACGCTCATCGCTGACCTTGCGGATAAGCACTTCTGAATCTCGTTGACTACCAACTGGCCCATAATAATTTAATGTCCAGGCTAGTTGCGCATAGCCACCGATCATGTGGGTAGGCTTGGGAATGACCCGGGTAGCACTGTTGTTAATGCCACCGCGCTTGCCGGTGCTGGGCGCGCCCGGCACGTTAAGCGTTTTCTCTTGTTGGTGATACATGATAGCCACGCCTTCGGGGATTCGTTGACTGACTACCGCGCGCGCCATGAGCGCGCCATTTTCATTAACGGATTCCAGCCAGTCGTTGTCTGAGGCACCCAGACGTTTGGCATCTTTTTCGCTGATCCAGATATGCGGTCCTCCCCGGGAGAGATGCATCATGCGCAAATCGTCATGGTAAGTACTGTGAATACCCCATTTATCGTGGGGGGTGAGGAAACGCAACACAATGCCACCTTGCTGGGCAATATCTTCGGGCAGACCCGCCACCGCATGCGTTGTGAGAGGAGGACGATAGGTACAGAGCCCTTCACCGAAATCCAGCATCCATTCATGGTCCAGATAAAATTGCCCGCGACCAGTGAGTGTCCGGTAGGGCGTGGCATAATGCACGTTCACATAACCGGCGTTATAGCTCACCTCTTCCGACATCAGGCCGCTCCAGGAAGGGGAAGAGATCACCTTGCGTGGTTGTACCTGCAAATCGTGGAAGCTGAATTTTTCACCCCGGCGATCGGCAGAAAGCCCAGCAAGAGAAAGCCCCGTCTTTTTGCCCAAGGACTCCCAACCTTTATGTGCTACCTCGCCATTGGTTTCCGGGGAGAGGTGTAGCACCATGTTACAAGCGTTGATATCGCTTTCCAGAGAAGGGCGTGGGGCATCTTTTTTATCTGTGGAGGGAAATATTCCGTTTATGGCCAACAGCTCGGAGATTTCCTGACCGGTCTCCCAGCGCTCGCCCTTGGCGCCATTGCCGTGCTTTGCCAGTAAGGGTCCAATACTGCTGTACTGTTCATATACTCGTGGATAATCCCGTTCCACGATTTCCAGATGGGGACAAGTGCGTCCCGGCTTCGGGCGCTGCCCATCCCGTTTCCAGTCGCTCACCCCCACAGCCTGTCCAAGTTCGCCGGGGGAGTCATGGAGCAGTGCCAGGGCCAGCAAATCTTTGCGCGTCCCCAGATGTTTCTCGGCCAGCACCGAGAAACTCTTAGCCAGATGACGGAAAATCTGCCAGTCGCTACGGCTTTCCCAACCGGGATCCACGGCGGCGCCGAGAGGATGGATAAAAGGATGCATATCTGTTGTGTTGAGATCGTCCTTTTCGTACCAGGTGGCAGTCGGCAGAATAATATCGGAATACGCCCCAGTACTGTTCAGACGAAAGTTGATATCTACCATCAGGTCAAGCTTGCCCACTGGAGCTTTTTCGCGCCAGCGGATTTCCTGGGAAGCTGCACCGGCATCGTCTTTGCCCAGCACTGCATTCTCCGCACCAAGAAGATGCTTGAGAAAATATTCATGACCCTTGGCATTGGTGCCGATGAGATTGCTGCGCCAGACGAAAAGATTGCGCGGCCAATTATTGGGGTGGTCAACATCTTCACTGGCAAAGGACAGGCGTCCACTTTGTAGTTCATCGACCACATAGTCTGCGACGTCTTGCGCATTTTGGGCACCCGCCTGTTCGGCGGCCTTGGCAATATCCAGAGGATTGTGCTGAAAATGTGGAGCAGCCGGAAGCCAGCCCAGGCGTTCGGCTACCACATTGTAGTCCGCCAGAGTATGGCCCCGATAACGCGCCTTGGCAGCGGGGTGCATCAGGCTGTCCGCTGTAACCCGCTCATAGCGCCACTGGTCCGTATGCAGGTACCAGTAACTGGTACCTGCCGCCTGACGGGTATGGGGATGCCAGTCGCTGGCAAAAGCCAGCGGTAACCAACCCGCCTGGGGCCGCAGGGCTTCCTGGCCAACATAATGGGCCCAGCCGCCGCCGCTTTGCCCGACGCAACCGCAAAGATGTACCAGATTGATGATGGCACGATAATTCATGTCGTTGTGATACCAATGGTTGGTCCCAGCACCGACGATGACCATGGATTTACCCTGCGTAAGGACGGCATTTTCCGCAAATTCATGGGCAATACGCGCGCAATCCGCTTGGGGAATGCCGGTAATGCCTTCCTGCCAGGCCGGCGTAAAGAGACGATTGGCATCACCATAATCCGCATCGACGTTACCCTCAACTTCGGCACGATTGACCCCATACTGGGCGAGGAGCAAATCAAAGACCGAGCAGACCAGTTGCTCGCCGCTGACACACTGCAGGCGGCGGGCCGGCACCTTGCGTTCTATCAGATGTGCTTCCCCATCGCTACTGCCATAGTCTGGGAATACCACGCTGAGTACTGCATCCTGTTGACCTAGACAAGACAATTCTGGCTTGATTTCCTCGCCGTTTGCCGCATCTTCGGACAGTAGATTCCATTTGCCCTCGGCCTTATCCCAACGAAAGCCGATGGAACCTTTGGGGCAGCGGTAGCTCTGTGTGCGCTCGTCGTAGACAATGGTTTTCCAGTCGGGATGTTCTTCCTGACCCTGCTGATCAGCAAAGTCGGAAGCCCGTAGATAGCGATCGCTGGCATAACGACCATCGTCAAGGGGGCGCAGCAGCAGCTGTATAGGCAGATCGGTGAAGCGACGGGCGTAATCCTGAAAATACGGTATTTGTTTCTGCATAAAGAATTCCTGCAGCACCACATGGCCCATAGCCAGAAAGAGCGCGGCATCGGTGCCGGCCCGTACCGGCAACCATTCATCAGCGAATTTGACATATTCCGCATAATCCGGTGCCACCGCCACTACTTTGGTACCCTTATAGCGCACTTCCGCATAGAAATGGGCGTCCGGTGTGCGAGTCGCCGGGATATTGGTTCCTGCTACTATGATGTAGGTCGAGTTGTACCAATCTGCCGATTCGGGGACGTCGGTCTGTTCCCCCCAGACCTGGGGTGAAGAAGGCGGCAGATCACAGTACCAATCATAAAAACTGAGGGGCACGCCGCCGATTAACGATAAATACCGTGTTCCCGCAGCATAGCTGATCATCGACATGGCAGGGATGACTGAGAAGCCAGCGATTCGATCAGGCCCATAACGCAAAATGGTATAGATGTTGGCGGCAGCAATGATCTCATTGACCTCATCCCAGCTGCTGCGCACGAAGCCGCCCAAGCCCCGTATCGCCACGTAGCTACTGCGTTTATGTGGATTTTCCTGGATGGCCCGCCAGGCCTCTACAGGATCTTTCCCTGCTGCCTTTTCCTGACGGTAGAGATCCAGAAGGCGCCCGCGGATCATGGGATGTTTAATGCGATGCGGACTGTACAAATACCAGGAAAAACTGGCACCTCGCTGACATCCGCGGGGTTCATGGTTGGGCAGATCGGAACGGGTTTGCGGATAATCGTGCGCCTGCATCTCAAAGACCACCAAGCCGTTTTTGACATGGACATTCCAGCTGCAACCTCCGGTACAATTGACGCCGTGGGTGGTGCGCACCACCTTGTCATAACGCCAGCGGTGCCGGTAAGCGTCCTCCCAGAGACGATCATCCTGAAGTTTGATGCCGTGTCCATTAGAGAAGGATTCTTGATGACGGACCAAAAATTTCAGACGATCCAGCAAATGGCTCATGACATACTCCTTAAGTAAAACAATCTGCTTTCCGCTGAAAGCGGGCCCATACTGAGTAGTTCAAGAAGCAGAACTTGTCAAATCGGCGGGCCGGATTTTATGCCGGGATGGCTGGACATGGGCTCATGGATCGGAAGAATCGGGAGGAGAGCGAATGATTTCCACGGCGGCGCCGTGGCGCAGGTAATCCGTTCCCCAGTCGAGCAGGGTGAGCAGGCGATTGCGGGTGCCGATGATGCGGTAGAGGTGCAGGCCCAGCCAGAGTAGCCAGGCACTCCAGCCATGCCAGTGCAGATGCCAGCGTTCGATCTGGCAGACGGCATCGAAACGGCCGAGGACGGCCATGCTGCCGGGGTCCTGGTAGGCGAAGGGGGGAGGGAGGGGCCGCCCTTGCCGTTGGGAGTGCAGTACCAGGGCGGCGTGGCGGGCACTCTGCAGGGCAAAGGGAGCAACCTGGGGCCAAAACGCACCATCGCTGCCATAGGCCAGGTCACCGAGGATGAAGACCTCGGGGTGCCCCGGCAGGCGCAGATGGGGATCGACGATGACTCGCCCGCCGGGCCCCTTGGCGCCGGGCAGGGTGGCCGCCAGCGGATTGGCCGTTACGCCGGCGGTCCAGACGAGGGTATGGGCAGGAATGGCCGGGTCCGGCTGGCATTGCACCGTTT
>Ga0315298_1010188_pt1 | contig 11386 bp, 12 predicted proteins | sample WHS_1_MG_FD_203077 | JGI IMG/M metagenome (GOLD analysis project Ga0315298, IMG submission 203077) | Extremophilic microbial mat communities from Washburn Hot Springs, YNP, Wyoming, USA - WHS_1_MG | ecosystem: Environmental > Aquatic > Thermal springs > Hot (42-90C) | place: USA: Wyoming... | reverse complement strand
TTTGAGTCCTGCTAGCTTTTCCATTTTGGGTAAAACATACACCGTACCTACCACTAATGGTCCAGGATGCTTACAAGGAAACTGCCAACATTATGAATATCATTTATTTCAGAGCGTAATCCCGGTCCGTAACGGTATTTGGCAGGGAGATTAATCATGGGAGATAATAAATTCAATAAAGCAGACCTTCATGATCAAGAAAAAACGATTTTACAATCGAAAATCAACCAACAGGAACAAGGAGCCATTCTGGTCATCGTACTGGTCCTGATTTTTGCGGTAACTTTGGCGCTTCTGGCCTATTTGTATCTGAATAAAAATAATAGCTTTATTGCCTCTAATCTGGCCGTACAAAATGCAGCGCAGGAGGCTACAGATCAGGGTCTGGAGCATGCGTCTGCCTGGCTAAACAATCAACCCACATGGCCAGAAATATCAGCAAATTCTGGAACCAATTTAGCACCAAGATTTTTTCTAAACATGCCAACCAGTGGATACTTAACGGCAAGTACTCAAAGTGTACCTATACAGGCCCCGAATAATCCAACTTACTGGACTTACTGTGTAAGCAGTAACACATGTCATTCCATTGGAACCATAAGCTATGGTCCTTTCAGTTATCAGGTGGAGTACGTGATATTTCCAACGGGCGGGATGTCCACCCAGCTCGGGGGTAATGATCAATCCCAAACCGGTACAGGCAACTCAATTCAGTCTCGATATTATATTGTTTTCGTCCATGCCATGAACAGCAACGGTGGCGGCCTGGGTGTGACAGTACAGGCAGTGATACGAAAGGTGATAGCCGGATGAATAAATCAATCAAAAAATCGATATCCATTCTTCTCGCCCTGGGGATGAATATTCTGCCCATGCAAGGCTTCATACCTTATGCCCAGGCAGCTGCTAATGGTATTAACATCCCTTCTGGGGAACAACCGCAAATCCTGATTATTCTGGATAACTCTCAGGGAATGGCGGGGGTTATCAAGGGAGTTGACGGGCTTTCGGGTGCCATCATGAGTGGCTCCGGGACTGTGGCTGAAGACGTGAGTTCCAGTTCTCCGGTCTATTATCCGGTAGGAACGGATGGCTTTATCCCGCCTGCAACTGCAACAACAGCAGTTGCCCCCGGTACAAGCGTGCAGTATTCCGTACCCTGTAATTCAAGTTTGCTTACTACATTGGGTCAAACTGCTTGTTCTTCCTTTGGCGCTGGAACATCCTCCAAAGCCTACGTAGACAACTCGGAATCGATGTTTAATATGTCTGAAAATGCTATCCGCTACATACTTGGTCAACCCACCTATGCCAATAATATTCAGTTTGGACTAGAGACCTACTCCACACACTCAATATCTCTATACAATACCTGGGTATATTATATGAGTGCTTCTGACGGCTTTAGTTTTGGCACTAGTCCAACTCCGCCAAAAGGATTGCAGACGGTAGCTAATCCGTGCTATGGGTCTGTATCTAATGGTTCTTTCACAAACTATTCCTGCGGAGATATCTATAGTTATTATCAAACTTACGGTGCTATGAAGAATCTAAACACTTCTAATCTTTACAACGATCCGTATTTGTATGTTAAAGATACATCCGATAATCCTATTATTAACGATGTCCTCTATGCCACTGCCAACCAATGGGGTACTGGCGCTACAAACAATGTGGGTTCCGAACCCAATACTCCTTCCAATTACAATCTGGATGGTTATGAGTCTAAACAAATACAAGGTTCATATAACCAGTACACCAATGGACTAGCCAGTGGCAGCAGTCCAACAAGTGCGGGTTATATACCGACTTCCCAGCAGGTTTGGAACTCTCAGCGTGGATATGGTTTTGATTCCAGTACTAGTGGTAGCAATGGGAATCTGGTAGTGGCCATAACGAAAAGCAACGCGGGGAATAATGAAAACATAAATAATAGAATTGTTCCTGAAGTATTAAGTCAAAATATTTCTTATAATAGCGACCCCATCACGGCTTCCGCAGGTTATGCTCCTGTAGCTGGAGCGTTCCAAACTGCATTGAATTATTTTCAAGGCAAATCCCGTCAAGCATCTTCACCGCCCACCACCTGTGGTAAAAAATATGTGATTTTTATCACTTTTGGTCAACCCACCAAAGGCACTGGCGGTAAAGTTTATCCGCCATTGGGCAGCGCAGCAGCATCTATATTTGACGTAACATCAATAACCGCATCTATGGTCAGCGCCACCACGCCCAGTAACAATGGATTGCAGACCAACAATAATGCTGTGATTGAAGCCGTGAACGCAATTGGTCAATTAGCCCAAAATGACGTTAAAACCTATGTTATTGGCGTTGGCTCAGCCGTCAATCCCAGCATTTCTGGTACCACGAAAAAACAACAAGCAGAGGCGCAACAGGGGCAATACGTACTGCAGGCCATGGCCAACGCCGGTGGCACTAACACGCTTTATACGGCGACATCATCCAGCCATTTGCAATCCGCTCTGAACACCATTGTCGCGAACATTCTAGGTAAAAGTGTTGTCTCCTCATACGCTGCGCCACCGAGTGTCACGGTAGGCTCGCTGGAATTTCTTTTGAAGAATGTCAACCCGGTGACAGGCCAAGGTGATTTATACGCCTATCCGGTCACCAGCAACGGTAGTGTCAGCAGCACTGCCAGTTGGGATGCTAATTCAAATATGACTGCGGCAACACGTTCTACAGTTTTGTACACAACGCCAATTGGTAACACCACCACCAATGGTGGAAGTGCTCTAACCTTTCCTGCAGTGGCGTCTACAGATTCTGCAGCGTTTGGCACACTCCCTTCCAATCTAACAGCGAGCGACATTGCCCAGTACACCATCAATCCATCCTATGATAACGGAACATACCTGGGTGGGAGAGATTCAGGGTGGTATGTAGGCCTTCCCAGTTCAGCGCCTGCGGAAGTATTGACTGCTCCCAACAATGCTAGCTTGCTGAATAACGCGGGGTATCTCAGCTTTGCCTCCGGTCATGCCAATCGTCAGAACGCCGTGCTGTTCTCAGATAATGATGGATTTCTATATGCACTAGGATATCAAAATATCGCCACTAGCAGCAGTTCTACTCCTACCGGACCCACGCTGCTCTGGGGGTGGATGCCGGGTGCCTTGTTACCCTCTTTACAAAATTATCCTTCATTCTGGCAAGGCAACAATATGGATAACTTTGCGAGTATTGACGCTTATGACAATTCCGACAGTAAGTGGCATACCTATGTAGTAGGTGTAGCAGGTAACGGAAGCATCTACTATGACCTACAGCTCACCGGGACCAGCGCCCCCGATCTGGGAAACGTTGTTGCTCAATATAATTATTCCGGCTATTCACAACCCGTAGCAAGTGCCCCTGTTTTCTATCAGGTTAATTCGCCCGGTGCCAGTAATTTCGGCCAAACCTGGGCGCTGTTTGCTATTAATAACAGTTCAGGGAGCAATCTGGGCATTCTCAACGTGAGCAGCGGAGCTTTCCAACTAGATCCGTTACCAATCAGCGATACAGCTACGCCTTATATTGACAGCAATGGCAATCTCTTTCTGGGAGATGGTAGTGGTAATGTCTATGAGATGACGGCGGCGAATCTCATCAAGGTGTTAAACAAGCCATCCAATTATTCCATACCTTCTGGGGACTTTACATCAATCGGTAATTATACCACGAACTGGCCCAGTGGCCTCAATACAAACGTACAGTTCATTGGTGGAACATTTTACCAAGGGAAAAATTATCTGCGCGTTCAGGGTCCAAGTGGAATCACCATGTTCAATAATTCCACCGGAAACTGGTCACCGGTATGGACCACTTATTCTGGGGGTGCTGGTGAATGGAGCGGGAGTAGCGCTAGTAGTTACACTTCGAATACCACCATTACACCTTTACCCTCTGGGTCAACGATTACTGATCAGGCATTAATTAACAATGGCAACGTTATAGTACCTGTTACCGTCCCACCATCAAGCACAGATACCTGCGGTGTCAATACAGCGGCTTATTATATTTATTCATTAGTTAATGGAATTTTTCCTTCCAGCGCTTATGTTTCAACTGGCGGAACCCTGATTACTCTAGACGCTCAAGGAGGATATGTCATTGGTCAAGGCAATGCGTTAACGCCCTCGGTAACTGTGTTTAATGGCAGCTTACTTCTTCAGGGTGCGGCCAGTAAAAACACCACGGGAGGCACTTCAGGGTTCGCCTCGGCGATAGGTGCGAGCTTGCCACTAGGAGGTCCGACTGCCTGGCGTCTGGTTTTACAACATTGAACATGCGGGGAAACAGACAGCCAAACACTAGCGAGCAGATTATGCCGTATTCAAGTTTAGTCAGTATAGTAGCTGGAATAAAGGTACCTGGTGGTTGTCATGTCGTCAGATGAATCAGAGGGTAGTGTCGAACTTACATTTCGGCATTCATAATGCTTCGCGTTCATCACTATGATGCTCTATAACCAGCTCCATCTTTCAATTCTTGAAGGCCAATTATGCCAGGATGCGAACGGCCTGCGAATTGCCGTTTGTGAAAATTTTCGTGATCACTATGACTACCCTACGATAGAGGAGAATCTTCTCAGGTCAAGATAGTTCGAGGCGACGCTCAATACGTCCGATGCGCTCAGCCAGCTTGTTCAGCGTGATCTGCTGTCTGGCATCAGTTTCCTCACTCAGATTGATCCCTCGCTTCACCAGTGTCATAGCTTGATCCAGGCCAGACATACGATGTTTCAGGTCGCCCATATCATGAGCGATTTGATCCACACGCCCCCTATATGACGTTCGCCGTACCTCGCGCGGCTCGAACTGGAAAAGTTGCTCGCCGATGCGTGGGTTGGTCAGCAGAATGGTCGAGAGCTTGTTCACCGGAGCCAGAAATTCATACAAGCGCGCCAAATCGGAAAGCGCCTTGCTGGTCCACTTCAGCTCCATCAACGCGGCATCGGCAGCGGCTGGTCAGTGCTAAGGCTCTCCGCCCACGCTTGCACGGCCTGGTGATCGATGACGCGGCCGGCGTCTACGTCAGCCAGCGCTACTAGGGTCAGTCTGTCGCGCTCCTCTTCCTGGGCGATCCAGGCGGAAAGCGCCTGCTTTACGATCCAGCCGCGCGAACGCTCAAGTCGTGAAGCCATCTGATCTACCTTGTCTGCCAACGGAAGCGGTACGTGTGCGGTCAGCACTTTGGTTGCTGCGGTCATGTTGCACCTCCTTGATGTCCATCGGGCACGAGCCTTTCTGATGTGGTTTGATTTTTTTCAAATCATAGTGATTAGTTTTGAATCAGTCAAAGTTTCGAGAACCAGCGTTACCGCTGAGAAATACTGAAAAACATAGAGGTACATAAACCCTGTCATCTGCTTATAGTCGATCTATCGCCGTAACCTCGAATTGTGCAAACACATCCATAAAATAGTATCCAAATAAACCAATAGTAGATATTATAGTATTTATTATGGATATTTTGCCTAACAAAAAGCTGCAGCGGACTGAGCCGGCTCATGGTCAATCCCGCCGCATGGAGTCCTCTCTGCGGAGCCTTGCCGAGCGGCTGAAACGCGCCCGTAAGCGCCGTGGATGGTCACAAATCGAAATGGCCAGATTACTGCAGGTGAGCATTGTTACCTACCGCAAAATGGAAAAGGCGGACCCGGGGACCGCCATTGGCACCTGGGTGGCGGTTTTGTCTTTGCTGGGGATGCTGGGGGACCTTGATAACCTGCTGTTGTATGACCGTGACTACCAGGGGGCGGCCCTCGAACAAAGCCTGCATACCCGCCGTCGATCCAGAAGTGTTTCACCCGATGATCTGGCGGATAGCCTATGAGCCGCACGGATAATGCGCCGTTGTTCTATGTGTACGTCTGCCCGGATGCGACACAAAGGTATCTGGCAGGCATTTTGACTTACCACGAAAGCGCGGCGATCAGCACCTTTCAGTATGTGCGCAGTTATCGTGAACGCGACGATTTGCCGCCCATCGCCCCTATGCCTGCATGGCGGAAAGACGGCCCGCCTATATTGACCCAAACAATGAACCGGGGACTACCGGGACCGATTCGGGATGCCTTGCCGGATTACTGGGGCACGCTGGTTTATGCCAAAAATCTGGGTATCGCAGTAGAGTCCGTGCAATTCTCGGACTTATTGCAGGCGGATGTTCAGGATCGCCCCGGATTTCTGGCGTTTTCCAGAGACCTGGAAAGCGCTCCGGTGATCCCCGCGCCCGTGAATAGGACCGATGACGTGCCGGATCTGTCTGCGATTGTGCAGGCCGTCGAATCTCTGGAGCAGGAAGGCCCATCATCCTATCCCCTGCAGCCGTTGGCGGATTTTCTGGTACAAAGAACCAGTATGGGGGGCGCTCGCCCGAAACTCTCGGTTTACCACCAGGGGCAAATGTGGCTGGCCAAGCTGCCCGCCTATCGGGACAGTTATGACGTAGGTCTCCTGGAGCAGGCCACCATGATACTGGCCCGCCGCGCTGGAATCACAACGCCGAATACCGAACTGTATCCACTCCAGGATGGTCGCCATGTGTTTCTGTCGCAACGCTTTGACCGGGTCGGCACCCCAGAAAACAGGCGGCACCTGGCCATGGTCAGTGGCCTGTCTCTTTTGAATTTCGATGAAAGCGAAAACCGGCTAGGCAGTTATCCTGACCTGGCCAACCATCTGAGGATGTTCGGGGACCTGTCTGGAGCGACGGAGCTTTTCAGGAGAATGATCTTCAACTGGCTGGTCCGAAATACGGATGACCATCTGCGTAATCATGCGGTAATTCTGGGCGTGGACGGCACCTGGCAATTATCACCGGCATATGACATCAACCCAACGCATAGTCGCCCCGGTCTGCATACCCAATTCGACTTATCCATCGCTCTCGGTAAAGAAGGGCGTCAGGCCACTTTGCAAAACGCGCTGTCCATGGTGGAGGCCTTTGGTCTGGATAGGTCGGAAGCGACACATATTGTCCACAAGTGCTGTGAAGCGCTGCAAGGTTGGCGTGCGGTTTTGCAGGACCTGGGATTTTCACAGAAAGACATCAACTTTTGGGAGCACAGTTTTTCAGACCATAGTAAAAACGTTCTTTCTTCCAATTCTTGAAGGCCAGTTCCGCCGGGATGCGGACGGCCTGCGAATTGCCATTTCTGAAAATTTTCGTGATCACTTGGTCCCCCCTCCCCCATTTTACCTATGCCCGGTTCTATTCCGGCCCGTTTGGGTAGCAATGTAAATACATGGATGTACATGAGCCCTGTCACCCGCTTACAGTCGCCTGGACGAGTAGCGTCATTTGTACTAACATGACACCCAACGTACACCACAAGGACGGTTGCAATGCTGACCACAAACACTACGACGCGCTCGGCCCGCCTTGGACTGCGCGCAACACCGGCTCAGGAAACTGTACTGCGTCGCGCCGCCGAGGTCGCCCATAAATCACTGACTGATTTCATTCTCGATGCCGCTTACCAGGCTGCCGAGCAGACCCTGCTCGACCAGCGCCTGTTCATGGTGACCGGCAGTCAGTATCAAGCGATTCTGGAAATGCTCGATCGGCCAGAATCTGACAACCCCGGATTGGCCGATCTGTTCTCCCGAGCCCCGGTGTGGGCCAAAAAATGAGCTTGTCCGCGCCGCAGCCACTCGATGCGCAACATCGGCTGGAAGATTTTGACTGCGGTAAATCCGGTCTCACCGACTGGCTGTTGCGTCACGCCCGCCAGGCGCAAGGTAGCGGCTCGGCGAGAACCTTCGTGGTTTGTGATAAAACTCGTGTTGTCGGTTATTTCAGCCTGACGGTGGGCCAAATCGATACACTCGATGCACCTGAACGCATTCGTCGGGGAATGGGACAGTACCCGATTCCGCTAGTTATTCTTGCATGCCTTGCCGTGGATCTCGATTATCAAAAACAAGGTATCGGCTTTAGTCTTTTGCAAGATGCTATCCATCGGGCGCTTGCAATTGCCGAGCATGCGGGCATCCGGGCTTTGCTGACGCACCCCCTTGACGCCGATGCTGATGCATTCTATCGCCGTTTCGGATTCGAACCGACGCCAGACGACGACCGGCAACTCATCCTGCTTTTGAAGGACGCGCGGCGCTTCGCTGGATAAGATATCGGACAGGCCAGCCCCGCCTGGCGTTTCTTGCTGAACCATTCAGCATAATGGTTTTGTTCTGTATCCATGTCCGCGCCTCAATTATCCACCCAGTTTTCCATAGTCAGACCGGGGAACATACGAAAATCGGCCTCCAGCTTGTAGGGTTGCTCATGGCAGGCAATAAAACCATAGCGCTTGTAGAATCGCACTGCATCTGCATTTTTGGCATCTACAAATATACCTGCACTGCCTACTGACAATGCGGCATTGCGAGAGCGGGTGACGGCATCAGCCAGCAACAAACGTCCAAGCCCCTACCCTTGCCGATTGGAATGAACAGCCAGCCTCCCCAGTCGGGTAACAGGGATCTGGCGCGGGTAGCGTCTGGCTAATTCGGGAGCGAGATCAGTGGACAAAACAAAGGCAGAGGTAAAAGCAAAGTAACCGAAAATACTGGTCTCCCCAATATCTACATAACCTGCTGAATGGTAACTTTCTATCTCCTCAGCGTCTGATGCCATGGCAACAAATGTTCGCGATATCCCCTTTGCTTGATGCTGCAACGCTGTTTGCCGAAGCCAAAAGTTCAGGACCTCGACACCACAATCAAAGCTCTTTCGGTCGTGGATGCCAGTTAAAGCCTGTATCTTCATCGTCTCGCTTGGCTTCTCTATAGTGTTGCAGTGCTGCCTTCAATTGAGCATTGGGTGGTGGCGGATTTTCCAACGCCTGAATAAAGGTCTCTGTGTCTTGGGCAGATAAACGGATGACCCGCTCTTGTTCGATGATCCGCTCGGCTTCACGCAGGGATGACTGGACCATGAATTGATTGATGGTCGCACCAACCATCGGAGCCGCTCTGATTTCTGAAAGGTCGTCGGGGAATGGGACAGCACGCGACCCTTCGCTGGATCATAGACACATATCCGGTTATGATTATTCAACGTGATCGACATACTCAAAGAAATCTTCCTCGATTTTCAAGATATGGATCTGCCTACCGGCATAGTCAGGCAGGTTTCTGTCTCACATATGCCCGGTAAGGCTATCGTTTGCATTGGTGTGCGGCGCAGAGGTAAATCGACTTTTATGTTTCAGCTTATGAAGAAATTGCAGGATACGGGGGTTGACCGGCAGAACATCCTTTACCTGAATTTTTTCGATGATCGCCTGCACAACCTTCAACACGACAAATTGGCGGTGATTCTGGAGGCTTATTTTTCGCTCTATTGGAAAACCTGGTGTTTACCGTGTTGCGAAGGCTAACGCCGGATATTTATTATTACAAAACCAGGATGGGCCGGGAGGTGGATTTTATCACCGGTCGGACAGGCCAGTCCCGCATGCTTGTTCAGGTGTGCGAATCAATGGCCGATCCGCACACCCGTAAACGGGAAACCACTGCACTGGCCGAAGCCATGTCCGAACTTCAACAAGCCCAAGGCATTATCGTAACGCGTAACGAGGAAGAACAACTTCCCGTCTTTTCAGGTAAAATTGACGTAGTCCCCGCTTGGCGTTTCCTGCTGAACCATTCAGCATAATGGTTTTGTTCTTCGGGGAAGTGTGTTGAGAGAATGGGCGCATCATTGCATCCGATGCCGGAACAGCCATGCAGCGGCCGCCATGGAGCACAGGGCGATAATGGCCAGGGGCCAGTACTGGGGCCAGAGCATGGGGATGTTGTCCCCTTCCAGAAAAACGCCGCGCACAATCACCAGAAAATAGCGCATGGGATTGAGATAGGTCAGGTATTGCACCGCTTCGGGCATATTGGCGATGGGGGTGGCGAAACCCGAAAGAATGATGGCCGGCACCAGAAAAATGAACACGCCCAGCAGGCCCTGCTGCTGAGTGACCGACAGGGAAGAAATCATCAGGCCGATACCGACTGCAGCCATCAGGAACAGAGCCAAACCGAGGATAAGGGCAAGGATACTGCCGACGAAGGGCACCTGAAACCAGAACACCGCCACCAGCACAATAAACAGTCCTTCCAGCGCACCGATCACAAAACCGGGTATGGCCTTACCCAGCAAAATTTCCACGGGACGCATGGGCGTCACCAGCAATTGATCAAAGGTCCCTTGTTCCCGCTCCCGGGCTACGGACAAACCGGTGACCAGCAGGGTCACCACCAACACCAGCAGTGCCACAATACCCGGCACGATAAACCAGCGCGACAGCAGATTGGGGTTAAACCACGAACGCACTACCAGTTGCGCCGGCGGTCTTCCCCAGTGGTGTTCCTGCGCCCAGCGTACATCGAAGTGCATCAACACCGTATTGACATAATTCAGGGCCAGGGTGGCCGTATTGGAGTTGCGGCCATTGATGATCACCTGCAAGGGCGTGGGATGATGCATGAGCAAATCGCGGGTAAAGTGCGGGCCGATATTCAGGACGAGCAAGACTTTTTCATTATTGATGAGCGGAGCAATTTGTCCTTCGTTTTCAATGGTTGCAACCTGCTTAAAGGCTGTGGATCCTTGAAACTCACCCAATAATTGCCGGGAGGCAAAGCCGCTGTCCTGGTTATAAACCGCATAGGGAATATGGCTCAGGTCGTAGGTAGCGGCATATCCAAACACCAGCAGCTGGATAATCGGCGGTCCGATCAGTACAAAACGGCTTTTTTTATCGCGCAGGAGCGCAAGAAATTCCTTGATCACCAAGGCCCATATGCGTGCCAGCATCAGTCTAACCTCTTGCGCGAACGTCGCCAGGTAACCCCCAGAAAAAACAGGGCCATTAACAGCAAAGCCAGACTATTCCAGAGGATGATGGACCACACATCACCGACAAGAAACACCGTCTGCAGGATGCTGACAAAGTAACGGGCGGCAACAATGTGGGTCACCAGGCGGATAGGCGCAGGCATCGACTGGATGTCAAAAATGAAGCCGGACAGAATGAAGGCCGGTAAAAAGGTGACAATGATGGCAATCTGCCCGGCCACAAACTGGTTGCGGGCCGCACTGGAAATCAGCAGACCCATACCCAGCGCCGCCAACAGAAAAAGTGCTGAACAGACCAGCAGCACCCAGAAACTCCCCACCAGGGGGACAGCAAACAGCCAGACGGCCAGTGCCACCGACAACAGCAGACCACCCATACCCATGATGAAATAAGGTATTAACTTACCGAGCAGAATCTCGGCCATGGTGACCGGCGTAGCCATCAAAGCTTCCATGGTTCCACGTTCCCATTCCCGCGCCACCACCAGCGCGGTCAGCAAGGCGCCAATGAGTGTCATGA
>Ga0315298_1010187_pt1 | contig 11387 bp, 10 predicted proteins | sample WHS_1_MG_FD_203077 | JGI IMG/M metagenome (GOLD analysis project Ga0315298, IMG submission 203077) | Extremophilic microbial mat communities from Washburn Hot Springs, YNP, Wyoming, USA - WHS_1_MG | ecosystem: Environmental > Aquatic > Thermal springs > Hot (42-90C) | place: USA: Wyoming... | reverse complement strand
ACTTGCCAATCTAATGTCTTTCCGCCATTATTTGTTATTGTCAAGGTTCTTTGTGTGTCCGTTGTGCCGAAGTTAAGCGATGACGGCGTAAACGATAGCACAGGATCAGGTTCAGGCACTTTCATTATAATTAAAAACTTGCCTTCGCCTGCATTTGAGTTTACTTGGACAGTATGTCTATACTCTCCTGGGTCTAATCCACTTCTTTTTACCGTTGCAGTGACATTTCTTCTCTCACCAGCAGAAGCCTTTCCACTTTCGGGAGATATGCTCAACCAACTCGGCAATGGCGGGTCTTTAACTATATTCCACGATAGAGTTCCTGTCCCAACGTTTACAATATCAAATGATGCTGATTGCAAAATCTCACCAAGGTTAGCTTCTGATGGCGATATGAATAGTTTAGGTTCGTCAGAAGTTACAATTCCACCTGCTCCGGGCGTCGCTCCGTTATATATCCTTATTTCACCCGATGGATCAGGTTTTATGCTTATGCTTCTTGCATAAGATGAAGATATAGCGACTACTTCATCAAACAGAGGAAGTGTTGATAGATTGCTCAAAATGATTGATGAGGGGTCTCCGCCAGTTACATTTACTAGGGAATATTCAAAATTAAATCCAAAGACATTGCCAAGGTTATTGAGAGGTTCAAGATTTTCTCCTGTGTCAGCGATAAGAATCAGCATACCGCCACTTTGCACAAACTGCTGGATCGCATTTATCTGACTCAGATCAAAGCCTTTATTTGGAAGACCGAACAAAATAGCGTCATATTTAGACCTGTCATAAGCAAAAGAGTCGTCTGTTTGGGCTTGAAATCCAGCATTTTGAAGAACAGATGCAAGTTCCTGAATAATCTGTGAAGGAAATGCTGTCCCTCTACTAAGATCAATCTTTAATCTTGGGGCATTGCCTAAATATTTCGCCAAATTTTGAACAAATTTTATGTTGCCAGGGGATTTTGATAAAAGAACATCAACGTCTCCAATTGCTATCGCTAACCCACTGCTTTTAATATGTTCGCTGATGACTATAACTCCAACGCCTTCGGCGGGCTTAATGCCAACAGGGATTTTAACCGATGTTGCATTCCTAATATCAATTTTTTGCTGACCGATATAACGCAGGATATTGCCCTTTGCATATACTTCAACCTGAAAAACTCTATTATCGCCGATCGGAACGTTTACCGAACCTGTCGCTTTGCCAAGATTGCGATCAATTAATAATTTAGTCTCTATTGGGTCCATATTGTCACCAGTCACTATCAATTTAACAGATTCAATATCTGCAATTGACACTTTTGGCGACATCATTATTTCAAGTTTAGCAGGTGCGGTCTTTATTTTCTCCGGATTGATGACATCATTGTCCTCACCGCAGGTAAATAAAGATATGACCAGCAAAGATAATATAATTAAAATAAGTAAATTCCGAATAATTGCGAATATTTTTAATCGTGATGACATCTTAGTCTCTCCGAAAAGATTTTAGAACTTAATTAATATAATAGCCCCCAATTCATAACCAGAAATATCAGTATCTCCGCCTTTCATATTTCCTTTAAGATATTTTGCATTTATATTGATATTTGTATTTTTATTTGGCAAAAATTGTAATGCTCCGCCAGCATTCCAGACAAATGAACTGCCTACAAAATTTATATCCCCTTTGCTATAACCATTGCTTGATATAATCATTACTCCTGCCAACGGATTTATAGATAACTGCCTTGTTATGATATATTGTGTGATCAAATTAGCATCAATTCTATTTCCGTGACTATTGTTTGTCTCCGTAATAAGTTCATTGTTTTCGCTTGCAACTTGACTTTTAAGTCTATAAGTATCAGAGAGAGATACGCCGAGAACAATCGGATCAAGCCTATATGAAAGGAAAAATCGCCCTCTTATTTCGTCGCCTTCTCTTAGGATTGCGGAGTTATCCACTTCGTCAGCACTATATCTGGTATATCCAATATCTGCATTGATCAATGCTCTGTCTCTGATCATGTCTATTGCAGTTACAATTCCCAACTCATCGCCGGGCTTATATTTAGATTGCCCATTTTCTATGCTAACATAGCTACCTCTACGCATATAACTTGACGATAAACTCAACCCAAAGACGCCCATATCCGCAGCGAAAGCAAGTCCTGCATTAACATCAAATCCGCTTCCGAGTTTATTTACCCTAAATCCCAAGACTTCATCATAAAGCAAATTGGCAACTTCCATTTCTTCGTTATTAAGCTTTTCTTTCCCTACTGGAAGGCTAACTCCTAATGAAAATAGCAATTTCTGGTCAAATAAGCTATATGAGACTTTGGCTTTTGTGTCGCTTATGCCGTTTAAACTTGACGTTGCCCCATTATTATCAAGTGAAGAAACGGCGACAGAATCAACTAACCAGAACCTCAAATTTTCAGTTGGTCTAAGGTTGATGAAAACGGGCAAGCTAAATTGTGTAACACTTTTAGACGTTTCTTGCCCATCAATCTTCCAGTTTTGCATATAAGGCAGAGAATAGATATTAACCGTCTTAGGTCTGTCAAAAAATATCACCTGTCCAAAGGCAAAATTGGACAAGAAAATAAAACAAATTATAAATGCTGTTATGTAAAATGTTCTTGTCACGTTAAACTCCTCATTTCAATTATGGGAAGATTACCTCAACCTCAACAGTTTTAACAGTAGGGACAAGACCGCTCACCCCTCCCCCGCGCGGAGCATTAACTTCTGATGAAGGCGTGGGAATAAGCTCTCGTGATATTTTCGCATCAGCTTCACCGATCCTAAAATCCTGCTGTGATCTCAAAGCCACTTCTGTTCTAAGAGCTTCCATAGATGAAAGATTTTTTGTTTCAATCAATAAATTAGAGACATTCCTCAGTTCCTCCTTAGGTGCGGAAAACTGCGGATCAGCTAATAACGCTTTTTGGAATTCCTGAGCTGCTTCTCTGAACATGCCTTTATCCATATAGTTAAGCCCTCGTGAATAAGCCATAAAAGCATCAAAAGATTGTGTTGGAACTTTCATAATTGCGTTTTTCTCTGCTTCTGTCAGAATAACGCCTAAATCATCAAGTATGCCGAAAGCCAATTCTTTTTCAATCTCAAATAGTTTCTCCATGCTACCTGATACACTCTTTGATGGTCTTGATGTCTGCGTTTTGGTCATAGTAAGTGAACTAACTATATCTATTGATTTACCATCAAGCGATAAAAAAGAGCCTGTCACGATTTTACTTGCACCAAGAAGGAAGCCAGGTCTAGCAGCGGTGTTCGCATCAACGCCAGAAAGTTTCATCTCATCAAAAAGGAATTGAATCTTTGCCCTTTCAACTACGGTTATTGATTTAGCTTTTGATATATCTGTAATAAGCATTGCAGCCAAACCTTTGCCTAATAGATCAAGTTCCTTAATCTGTCCAACGTTATTAAAATCTACTACCGCTACTGTATTATCAGGAATAGAATTAATATTGCTAATTAGTGCGGATTCATTTTCTAAGGCTTTTCTCGCTGATTCTTTTGCTATTTCTCTACTTAAAAACGATCTACGCTTTTCAATCTTTTTGACAACTGCGGAATCGGGCTTTAATGCAAGGCAATCATTGTATTCTGTCATCGCGTCCTGATACCTGCCTAACTGTTCATAGGTCATTCCGAGATAGATATAGGAGTCAATATATTGAGGATTTACTTTCTTTGCCTGTTGTAGATATTCCAACGCTTGGTCAAAATCTCCCCGAGCATAGTGAGCTATGCCTGTCCCTGTTAATGCAATTGGATCGTTTGGTTTTCTTGATAATATCTCTTTATACTCCAATATTGCGTTACTATAATCTCCCTTTTTAAGATATATTTCTCCCCTATGATATGCGGTCATAGTTGTCGCACAACCTATAACAATAAATATAATGCTAAAAAACAATAAACTGTTAATCCATCTGTAATAAGGGAAGAATTTCATTTTGCGTTCACGGCTTTTAAACCGTTCTCCTTTCTATGTCAAATTCCCGTTAGTAAAGGAAATTTAACGAATTATCTGGAACTTTTTTCAAAAAACCGTTCATCTTGTATTTAACACTACAACATATTATTAATCGCTTTTATTTCTTATTAACTATAATATTTACAAAATTAAAGGTTAAAAGTTTGAAAGTTGTAACCATCTTACTTATGAGTCAACTCTTAACCTTTAACCCTCAATTGATCTTCGCTATCAATTACATAGCGCCAGATTGTTGCAAACGTTCAATTGCCTTTTTAGCTTCCGTATAATTAGGACTAATAGAAAGGGCTTCTTCGTATTTTCGCATAGCATCTTCAAATAGACGCTGTGCTTCAAGTTCCTTAGCTTCTTTAAGGGCATCTTCTAATTTTTGAGCCTCTGCCAAAGTGATTTGAGCGGTTTTTTCCTGTTCTCTCGCTTCTTCATACTTTACCAAACTGACCGTAGAATATACAGTATCTTCTGTTTTAATTTGCTTTCTATCTATGGGAGTTATTTTCACGCCGAGATTAGTTTCAAGCCTGTCAGCAATTTTAAGACCGAGCAGTTTTATAAGTCTAAATAACTCCTTTTTCTGCCCAGTGACTTCCTCTGCCTTAATTATGGCACCCGTTTCAACTACGACTATTCTTGCGTCTATTCTCAGTAAGTCCTCGCCTTTGGTCTTTTTTGTAAAGAAAGGTATAGAGCATCCGCCAGAATCCCAGCCTTCAGGTCTATCCATGAATTGACCAAAACACAGAGCCTGAGCACCTAACAACTTTCCAAATCTCTGAACAGTTTGCTGATCGAATCCGTCACCTTTCCATTGCATTTCTATCTCTTTACGTAGTTCATCAATTTTATCTCTTTCAACAACTGTTAAGTTTTGGACTTTGGATAGCTCAGTTATCAATGCCCCAACCATACCCATACGCATACGATCAAGAGCATCATGGTCTTTGCTAAGAATATTGTTATCAAAATACATAATGCCGAGCGTCATCTTACCAGTGCTTGAAGGAGTAGGTGGACGCATAGGCGCAACATCAAAGGCTTGTTTTTTCCCTCCTCCACAGCTAATGAGAATAGTTGTCAAGCAAAAAATAAAAGATACAAAAATCATCAAATAAAGAGTTTTTTTGCTAAACTTCATAAGTTATCTTCACCTCCATAATGAGACATTCATAATGAAACATTAGACCCCAAATTTATTACCAATAACAAACATCTCATATTTGTTCTTCCTCAAACATTAATTTGTTGACAATATCCAATATTTTTTTTTGTGATATTTTAGCTCCTTGAGGCGTCCACATCCTTAGCTTTATTATCATGTCTTCTCTTATTAACCTAGTTCTCCCTCTCGGCATATTTTTGAAGACTTTCGCTCTTGCCATCGTAGATGCGTCTATTAAAGCTGTGGCGATGTCATCGTTTGTTACTTTGGATATGGCATTCATCACAACCCTATCATCAGCTTTAACAATATCATCAAACTCAAAAATTGGAACTTTAGATAACATAAACTACTCTTCTGTATAGGCAAATAGTTTACCATCAGATGTGCCAGCATAAAGAGTGACAGATTTATTTGCACTGATGGCAAGACATTTAATAACGGTGCTAGTTAATCCTGTATTTATTTTCTCCCAAGTTTTTCCGCCATCGGCGCTTCTGAAAACACCAGTTTGATTAGCCGCATACACAATAGAAGTATTAATTGGATTAATTACTACTGAAGAAACAACAAGCGTAGATTCAACATCTCCGCTAGGCGTTACTAAATCTTCTGCGGGAGGTTTTGCCAACCAGATTTCACCGCCGATTGGTTCCCATTTCCCTCCGCCATCTATGGTTTTAAAAAGTCCGCCACCATCAGTTCCTGCATAAAGCACTTTTGGGTCTTTTGGGTCTATGGCAAGACAAAGCACATATCTGCTAGTGATACCATTAGATATAACCGTCCAACTCTCTGCACCATTAGTAGTTTTGGCAACTCCGCCATCTGTCCCCGCATACATAACCTTTGGATCTTTTGGGTCCATTACTAAAGCCCTGATGTAAGTATTTTTCAGACCTTTAACCTTTTCTGTCCACTCATTTTGGGCAACATCATAGCGATATATGCCTCCGCCATCTGTTCCCAAGAATACTGTATCCGTCTTCGTAGGATGGATAGCAAGGACTTTTGTAAACGTATCTTCCAAAGTATCGCTTATGTTATCCCATTTAGTCCCCGCATCTACTGTTCTGAATACGCCAAAAGCAGCCATACCAGCATATATTGTATCGGGTTTGCTTGGGTCAATTGCTATACATCTAATTTGAAAACCAGAGACCGTTCCTTCTTCCACAGCAGTGAAGCCTTGATTTTTCGGCACCCATGTTTTTCCTCCATCTTCACTAGCGAGAAAACCCATTCCCTCTGTCCCAATATATATAACATTGTGTTTGGTAGGGTGAATGACGATCTGATTTACCGCACCTATAGGAACACCTCTCGGTGCTTCACTAAGAAGTTTCCATTCTGCTGATTGAGCTGAAAAACATGTAAGCAAAATAATTATATAAGCAAAGATCAGGGCATTTAGATAACATTTTTTTCTACTCATAAAGATGTTTCTCCTTTCGTGACTTTTATTTTCTATTACTATTTTACAATTCAATTATACCACTATCAAATATCAAAATCAATAGTCATAAAAAATCTGTCAATAAACTACATTACTTTGCTGGCAGTATTATTGGTTCTTTTTCACCTATGCTGACCATATAACTTTTAAGCCTTACTGATAGTTCAACGCGAATATCTGAATAACCATTTTCAGAGATAAGATTATTCCTTTCATGAGGATCAGATTTGAGATTATAGAGATAATCCTCAACATATACATCACTATCTGGATCACTGCCCTTCTTTTCAGGAGCCCTAACGGAATATTTCCAAGTGTCTGTTCTTATTGCCCTTCCACAGTGACTTTCACTAATTTGGAGAAAAACCATATCACGCCAACCTGATGTCTTCCCTATTGCTAAAGGTTGTAATGGACATCCTCGCATATAATCTGGCGGTCTTATTCCTGCTGTTGTTAATATAGTCGGAGGAAGATCAATGAGGCTGACTAACTCATTTACCACACGTCCACCTTTAAATCCGGGACCAAAGATCACCATAGGAATTCTAATACAGCTATCATGACATGAACGTTTATATTCGGAGTTTCTGGTGCGAAAGTGAGAACCATGATCACTGGTGAATATGATCAATGTATTGTCAGCTATGCCTAATTCATCAAGTTTCTTGCGGAGTCGTCCAAGATTTTCATCTAGGCTATTACAACATCCAAGATAATCAGGGTAATTCTCCCTCCAATCACCTTGAGTGCCGACGAGATCGCCAGGAACCTTATAATTAGCCCATTTTTCCTTTGAACCTATTGGTCCTTCATAGCGGTTGTGGTCGTTTTGATGATGTGGTTCAATGAACGAAAGAAATAGAAAGAAAGGTTTTTTCCCATCCCTAGTTTCTAAATATTCCAATGCCCAATCGCCAAGAACGTCTGCACGGTATCTTCCTTTTGGAAATTCTCTTTTATTCATATCAGCGTCAAACATGTGACCGTCGTAACTATGGCTTGTAAATTCTAATACGTCGGAGGCAAGCCAAAAGTCTTTGTATCCACCTCGTCGCTCTGGTGGAACAGGTTTTTCTCGGAAGTTATCTGGACTGTCAGCTCCACCAGTTGACGCTAAATGCCATTTTCCGATATAGCCAACTTCATAGCCTGATTCGCTTAGCCAATTAGCGATTGTCTTTTCGTTGAGTGGTAGCATACGATTATTTGTGTGACAGCCAACTTCGGTAGGATATTTGCCTGTTTGTAAGCTCGCTCGTGCAGGACCGCATACAGGTTGGCAGGTGAAAGCATGTTCAAACTTTACTCCTTCGCTTGCCATAAGATCAAGATTTGGTGTTATAGGCAATTCTTGACCATAGCATCCGCAAGTGTCCCATCTCTGTTGATCAGTGAAGAAAAATATAATGTTTGGTTTTTCTTGTATCATCTCTCCCCCTTTTTACTTATAAAACGATACAAATGTTTATAACCTCGTAACCTAAAATCAATTTTTATTATGTTTATAAGATACTCTTATACTACCAAAATAATGCTAAATTAGTCAATATTAACAATATGTAAACGTCTTTCAAAACTTGATTACATAGATTTTTATGATGTCTGAAAAAGTGATAATAGATTGATTTTATATTTTGCTTAAATAAAAAATAGCGGGTCTATTTAGATAATAGCCCGCCGTTTTTGAATTAAAAATATCACCAAAAAATCATACAGAATCTTTTAGTTCTTTACCGGGTTTGAAGATGGGAACCTTTTTCTTAGGTATCTTAATTTTCTTTCCTGTTCTTGGATTTCTTCCTTGCCTTGCTGCTCTTTCTTTTACACTGAAAGTTCCAAAACCAACCAAACTGACTTTTTCACCCTTAGCAAGAGCATCTTTGATCGCTGATATAACAGCATTAACAACTTCACCTGCTTGTTTTTTTGTAATGCCCGTTTCCGCAACCTTTGCAATAAGATCTGCTTTGACCATTAAACTACCTCCTCATAAATCACCAAATTTCGCTAGTAACTCCGTAAGCTAATTATATTACTACTCTATATTGTATAATAAGCGTTTTTAATGTGATTGTCAACAAAAATATTCTAAGTTTTATGTATAGTTTATATACAAAGGTAGGTTTTTTCATAAAATCTCATAAAATAAGGATCAGTGATCAATCAACTTTCAACATTTAACCTTTAACTATCATTGTTTTTATATTTCGCTCCTCTGGAGCTTTGTATTTTGGCTTTTATCGTTTCTACAAATATGTTGCCCTTTCGGGGCTAAAAACAACATTATCTAATGTTAAAAACAACGTTTTTCCCTTAACTTAATGGCTATGGGATAAAGTGGGATTTAATGTTTTTTCTTGTTATTAAAAATAAATTTGATTAGCTAACAATATTTTTTTAATTCAAAATTGTCCAAAGTTTGGTAAATAATAAATTACCTGAACTCATGTCTGAACATCAGGAATTTATTCTTGACTTAGAAGTAATAGAAATGGTATATTCTAACGAAGTCAATAAATGTCGTAGTTAGCAAAATAAAAAGGGGGCAAATAAAATGGCAAAAGTTTTGATCGTCTATTACTCAAGATCGGGTCACACAGAAGCTATGGCAAATCTTGTTGCAGAGGGCGTTAGGTCCGAAGGCGTTGACGTTGAGTGTAAAAAAGTGGAGGACACTAAATTAGATGATTTACTGTCAGCCGATGGTATAATTCTTGGTTCTCCAACATATTATGGGACAATGTCAGCGGAGATCAAAAAATTGCTTGACGATAGCGTAAAATACCACGGAAAACTTGATGGCAAAGTCGGCGCTGCGTTCTCTTCATCTGGTGGTATCGGCGGTGGAAATGAGACAACCGTTCTGGATATGTTAAATGCTTTACTCATTCATGGCATGATCGTCCAAGGCGACCCTGGCGGAGACCATTATGGACCCGTAGCAGTTGGCAAACCTGATGATCGCAGTGCTAAGGAATGTAGGCGTAGAGGTGCAAGAGTAGCAAAATTGCTCAAACAATTAGGCAAATAAAGATAAAAAGGGAATAAAAATGAAAATAATAACGCTTGACAAAACTAAAATGCAACCAGCACATGAGGGAACTATTTTTGCACAAGGGGCTTTCGGCGGTAAGGAAATATCAGCACCTTTTGGGACTGCTTGGGGCTGTTTGAAAACTGGCATGCAACAAAAGCCCGAACGTTCCCAAGTTTCTAAACTATATTTTATCGTAGAAGGTCAGGCAGAAATGCAAATTGAAGATGAGGTTTCGCCTCTTAAAAAAGGCGATCTGTTATTTATCCCTGCTGGTTCTATGCATTCTATAAAAAATCCATATCCCGAAGACTTAGTCACATTCGCAATCTGGTGGCAACCGGTGGAGGAAAAATAATGAAACCGATCAAAATAGGAATTATAGGATGCGGTGGAATATCAAGGGCACATGCTCGGGGTTACCAAAATTTAACTGATCTTTTTCAAGTGACTGCAACCTGTGATGTAGTTGAATCAAACGCAATTGAAAGAGGTCAACAACTCGGTGCAAAAAATATCTATACAGATTACAAGAAAATGCTAAAAGAAGCGGATATTGACGCAGTTGACATTTGTCTTCCACATGATATTCACGCAGAGGTAGCTATCTCATCATTAGAATCAGGCAAGCATGTTATAGTTGAAAAGCCAATCGCTACTACACTTGCAGAAGCCGATAATATGGTCTCCACTGCCAATAAAACGGGATTGACGTTGATGGTAGCGTTAAATGAACGTTATGACCCTGTCCATCAACACATAAAAAAGATGATTGACAATGGGACATTGGGCAAACTGCTTTGCATTAGAATTGACCACAATCAAAACGTCATTATGCCCGAAGGTCATTGGATAAGGTCACGTCAAAGGCTTGGCGGAGGCGTGCTTATCGGTTCTGGCATCCATAGAGTTGATCTGTTGAGATGGTTTGGTGGAGAAGTCAAAAAGGTTGCGAATTTCTGGGTCAAACAACCTGACCGAATGGAAGGCGAAATTGCTGTTGTTATGAACGCATTATTTGAGTCAGGGTGCATCGGTGAAGTTACCGCATTATGGGCTGTTCGCAAAGCTCCTTGGTATGAAGGCGTATGGGTATATGGCACAAATGGCAGTGTTTATAGGATAAACGGTCTATTTTGGGATAGCCCCGATGGATATGTAAAGGTTGATGTCCCAGAAGCTGATTCGTTCACCGAAGAATTACGTCATTTCGGTCATTGTATAATTAACGGACAAAAGCCACTTACAAGCGGAGAAGAAGCTAAACGAAGTCTTGAAGTTGTTTTAGCTGCGTATCGTTCCGCTGAAACAGGTCAAGTCGTTGAACTGCCAATGCGATAATTTAGTTCGTGAATTATAGGGAGGAAATTTTGTGAGTGAAGTCAAAGTTAAGATAGGTTTTGTGCCTTCGTATCGTTTCAGATTTGGCTCTTGGTGTGAAAAGATGCGAAACGATAGCCTTTCCGCTTTTGCAAAAGTGGACGGTTTGGAGATAGTCGTTCCACAACCTTCCCCTGATGGAAAAAGCCTTGACCCTCAAAATGGTTATATTCCTCATGGGGCATTGACTAATCTTGACCAAGCAGAAGTTGTCGCAGAGTATTTCTTTAATCAGAAAGTTGACGGATTGATCCTATGCCCGTTAGATTTCGGCGATGAACGTTCTGCGGTTAAAGTTGCGGAAAAACTTAATGTCCCAGTTATGCTTTATGCGA
>Ga0315298_1010186_pt1 | contig 11387 bp, 11 predicted proteins | sample WHS_1_MG_FD_203077 | JGI IMG/M metagenome (GOLD analysis project Ga0315298, IMG submission 203077) | Extremophilic microbial mat communities from Washburn Hot Springs, YNP, Wyoming, USA - WHS_1_MG | ecosystem: Environmental > Aquatic > Thermal springs > Hot (42-90C) | place: USA: Wyoming... | reverse complement strand
AGGAGGGAATATGAAAAAAATCATCGTTTGTATCTTGTGCCTTTGCCTGTTTATTTCTTTTTGCTTATTTGCTGTGGCTGCCGTGAAGGAAGGCGACCTCAAAGAAGCAGCTCGCTTCTATCGTGGCAAGGTGATCACCAGCATTGTTCCCACTAAACCCGGTGGTAGCTACGACATCTATGCTCGCCTGTTGATCCCATTTCTGGAGAAATACACGGGGGCCAAGGTGGTGGTGAAAAATATCAGCGGTGGCGGTGGTACGATGGGTATCAACGCCATGTACCGGGCAAAACCGGACGGCCTCACTATTGGTAATCTCATGATTGCCGGAACATCCCACGCCCAGATGGTGGGAGCAGAAGGGATCGATTATGATTTGCTCAAGTTTACCTATCTTTGCCGTTTGACCGATGATCCCCAGGTCTTCGTGGTAGGGAAGAATACGCCCTACAGGAATTTTTCCGATCTACTTAAGGCGAAGGAAAAGATAAAATTGGCCTCTACGGGGACGAGTGGGGCGACCTATATCGGTGCCTTGACCATAAAATTGGGGTTCGATCTGGCGAATGTGGATGTTATTACGGGCTATCAGGGTGGTCAGGATTGCAACCTTGCTGTTATGCGCGGTGATGTGGTGGGTATGGTAGGATCGGTAAGCGGGCGATTAAGGAATATAAAGGACGGCGATCTCCGCCCTTTGGTGGTCTTTGCCTCGAAGAGGGTGCCTGATTTACCGGAGGTGCCCACGGTCTTTGAATTTGGCGCCCGTGGCGATAAACTGAACATCCTCAAGGCCTTTACCATAACCTCCGATTATGCGCGGGTATTTGTGGCAACCCCAGGTATTCCTGCGGAAAAGGTTGAGTTTCTTAGGATAACCGTCCAAAAGTCCATGCAAGACCCGAAGCTATTAGAATTTGCCAAAAAGCAGGGTTATGAGATTAATTATTTGCCCGGTAAAGAGGTAGAAAAGGCCATCAAAGAGATGTTTGCCAATCCTCCCAAGGCCTTGATTGCAGAATTGAAAAAGGTAATGTAATTTTTCTATGGTTGATGCTCTCTTTGCCGGATTGATGATTGTCCTTTCCTGGCCAACCATTGCCTACATGATTGTAGGCGTAATCATCGGTCTTTTTCTGGGTGTCTTGCCCGGCATCGGGGGACCCGTAATCCTGGCCTTACTCCTCCCCTTTGCCTTTACGATGGGAAAAGTGGAAGCCCTGACGTTTCTTTTGTCAGCCCATGCTGTGGGTGTGACAGGAGGATCGGTGACCGCCATCCTTTTCGGTGTCCCCGGTACGGGGACAAACGCTGCTACGGTCCTCGATGGTTATCCCCTGGCCCGGAAGGGCGAGGCCGGCAGGGCCATAGGTGCGGCCCTTGCTGCTTCTGCCGTTGGCGGCGTGATCGGGGCGTTTACCCTTGCTGCCCTGATCCCTGTTTTAAGACCTCTCGTTTTATCCTTCAGTCCTGCCGAGTTTTTAATGCTTTCCGTCATGGGACTTACCTTTCTTACGGCTTTAAGTGAAGGAAATAGCCTAAAGGCAGCCATTTCCGGATTGTTGGGGCTCCTATTTTCCTTCGTCGGTGAAGAAACCATCATGGGAACAAAGCGTTTTACCTTTGGCCAGATGTACCTCTGGGATGGGGTAAAGTTGGTACCGGCGGTAGTGGGCCTTTTCGCCGTGGCGGAAATGGTTGCCCTGCTCGCGGAAGGTGGAGCTATTGCCAGAAATGGCAGTATAAGTTGGCGGGGAGGTCCGGTTTCGGGTATTCTCGAGGTCTTCAAAAAATGGTTTCTTGTATTGCGCTGTAGCATTATAGGAATTGTGGTGGGTATCGTTCCCGGTTTAGGGGGAGATGTGGCTTGCTTTCTTGCCTACGGTCACGGTGCCCAGACAACGCGAGAAAAGGAGAAATTCGGGGAAGGCAATATCGACGGTGTTATTGCCCCGGAGAGTGCTAATAACGCCAAGGAAGGTGGGGCCCTGGTACCCACGATCGGTTTCGGTATCCCCGGTAGTGCCGGTATGGCCGTATTGTTAGGTGCCCTTATGATGATCGGTCTTACTCCGGGGAAAGAGTTGCTCCAGTCCAATCTGGATATCACCTTCAGTCTTGTTTGGATGGTCGCTTTGGCCAATATTTTAGCTGCCCTTTTTATGCTTATAGTAACCCCCAGTTTGGCAAAACTTACGGTTATTGACGGATCAATCCTGGCCCCGGGTGTTCTTGTTGTGGCCTTTATCGGTGCCTATTTAAGTAGCGAAAGTTTAGGTGATGTCCTTTGTGCCCTCCTAATCGGGATGTTGGGTTACGGTATGAAGCGCTACGGTTATTCTCGCGCCACCTTTGTCCTGGGGCTGGTATTGGGTAAAATTGTAGAACAAAACCTTTTCTTGTCCTTGAGGATTTATGAGGGGCCGGGTTTCTTGATTTCCCGTCGGATTACCTTCGTCCTCTTTGTTTTATGTATCTTAATTCTGCTTTTCCCCCTCTTTCGGCGACGGTTTTCCCCCGATGGGACAAACAAAAATCATAGTGAAGGGAACGACAATCTAAGATGAAGGTACAGGGAGAAAGGATTTTTACGGCCTTTATTTTGGTACTGTTTTTCCTCTTTATCTTGACCGCCTTAGGGTATAAATTCCAGGCAAAGATAGTTCCCCTCGTGGTCGCTATTCCAGGATTTCTTTTGACCCTGATTGCGCTGGGGTTATCCAAAGTGAAAGTAGCGGAGGATAGTTGTGACCGCGAGAGGCTACGCCGGGTTTTCCCCCTTTGGCTTTGGCTCCTCGCTTGGGTTGCCCTGTCTTTCTTTGTCGGTCTTCTACCTGCTTCTTTTGTTTTTATGGTCCTTTTTCTTAGATTTTTTCTCAGAAGAGCTGGATGTTAAGTTTGCTTACCGGTTTTTTGGTTTTTGCTGCCGTCTATCTCCTCTTCCACAGCCTATTAGGAAAATTGTAACTATTGCGTTTTTGGTTTTACCTTTTCCGCCCGCCGGGGGACGGGTAGAAACTCCACCGATGGTTGCCGGCGCAAGGGTTGAGGATACATAGCCATAAGTTGAAGTATTTCCACGGGTATATCGGATCTAACCTTAAGTCCCAGACGTTTTGCTTCTTCAAAGGTGATGGGATAATCGTGGGTCCAGGTACCCGTAGAGAGGAGAGAAGCTAATTCCTCAGCCTTTTCTGGTGATTGACTGCGTAAAAGGAGTTCTTTTATAGCCTCTTTTAGTTGGTTCATGGCTTTTTCGGCGATATCGGCCATGATCAACGTTTGGTCGTCTATTTCGGAGATGGGTTTGCGGGCTATAATTTTAAGGAGGGAAGCGGCGGGATACTGACCCAACTGGGGATCAACAGGACCGAGTACGGCATGGGGTGACATGACAATCTCATCAGCAGCAAGGGCAATGAGGGTTCCACCGGACATGGCATAATGAGGGACAAAAACGGTCACCTTGCCCTTGTGTTTGTGGACGGCCCGGGCTATCTGGAGGGAAGCAAGTACCAAACCCCCAGGGGTATGGAGGACGATGTCTAAGGGAAGCTCTGGGTCGGTCATTTCGCAGGCCCGCATAACTTCCTCAGCATCGTTAATATCGATGTAACGGATCAGGGGGAAACCGAGCAAACTCATGGTTTCTTGCCGATGAACAAGAAGGATAACCCGGGAGTTCCTCTGCTTTTCGATAAGGGCGATAAGTCTTTGGCGGGAACTCTCGAGCAATTTTTGTTTGATTACGGGCTGTAAGGCTGAAGCAATAAGGAAAATCCAAACCAGTTGTCCAATATCCATACCGTACCTCCTTATCTTATTTAGATGTATTCAAGGAAAAATTCGTCGGGAAACGATTTGCTCTGTATTGTATCTCTGATAGATATCACAATTTTTCCTTTTTGGATACGTGATGATATTTATCCTAAAGTAAAGGAAAAAGCCTGTCAATGTCTGTTGCTAACAACAAGAAATTTTGGTAGTAATTTATGAAATTTATTTACTTTGCGGCAGGTCGAAGCGATGACGGAACAGAAAAGGGGAAGTAAGGTCGAAAGAAAACCCATTCCGCGCTGGGTATGGGCTGTGGTGGTAGTAGGTGACGTTTTGGTCCTTCTATTTCTTATTTTTTTCTTCCGATATGAGTACTATCTGAAACGATTCTTTCAGAACAACCTTTTCATTTTACTTATAGCTTTTGCCGTTTTTATGGTCTCCATTATTTTTGTTAATTTATGGTTTAGTTTTAAACGTAAAAAGCGGATCCTTTCCCAATTGGGGCTCATGCAGGATTCCCGTGGGACAATTTTTGCCCCCTCAGGTCAACAGGGAAGATCTATTCCCGTAAAATTGGAAATAAGGGATACACAACATAGTGGATTTAAGGAGAGACGAGAAATCTCTGTCCGCTATTGCTTCCCCCAAAATTTATCGGCCGGTTTATATTTTTCCAACGATCCGGAAAAACCTGGTGCCCTCTATTTAGGCGGAATTTTAAAACAGAGCGTAAGACCAAAGTGGGAAAGTATCACCCTTCCCCTTTCCGATAGGGATTATTCTTCCTTTTATTTCAATAAAGATTGTGAAGATTTGCCCTTGTTTATTAGCAATAAAGAGGTCTGGGAGGCGGTGATCCGCCTTGCCGAGGGTCTCATTCCCTTTGAGGGGTGCCTTACAATTGATGATACGGGAATTGTCATCACTATGCCCTTGGAGGCTCAACTGGAACCCGAAATCACCCAACTGGCGGCAGCGGTCTATTGCCTTTTTACAGAGCGTACCTGGCAAAAGAAGACGTTGCCCCTCTTTAGTGTCTATAATATACTTATTGTATGCCTTATTTTAGTTTCCATCGTATTATTCCTTTGGGTAATTGCGGTAAAGAAATAACTCACGATAAGCCCAAAAGGGGAAAAATTTAAATCTTAAAGGTCCACGGACTTATGATGAAAAAAGTAGAACTAATAATTTTTGACCTTGATGGCACATTGGTTGATTCTTCAGAGGATTTAATCGGTGCGGTGAATTATACCCGCCGTAACTTAGGTCTTTCTCTCCTATCTGGAGAAGAAATTATTAATTTTGTAGGGGACGGAACGGATAAACTGGTGGAACGCTTTTTAGGTCCGGAAAATAGTCATCTATTAACAGAAGCAACGGAAATCTTTCTTTCCCACTATGACCGCCATCTCCTGGATAATACGGTGCTTTACCCCGGTGTCCGGGAGATTCTGAATTTCTATCGTGACAAGAAAAAAATCATAATTACCAATAAGCGTTACCATTTTACAAAAAAGATCACCGATGCCCTCGGTATCACCGGTTACTTTAGGGATATTATAGCTGTGGGTAGGACGGAATACCGGAAACCGGACCCTAAAATTCTGGTCCCCCTTTTGGCAGGTTATAACATAGACCCTCAAGATGTGGTTATTATCGGTGACGGGATAAACGATATTCGCCTGGCCATAAACACGGGCATAAAGTCCTGTGCTGCCCTTTATGGATTTACCGCAAAGGACGTATTGTTTTCTTTAAAGCCCGATTATTTCTGTGAACAGATAAGTGACATCAGAACGTTATTTTACTAAATGGAGAATGTCAAGAGTTCCTTACTGAAAAAGGTTAAAAGGACTATAGAAGAGCATGGGCTGCTGGAGGTGGGGGAAGGGGTTTTAGTTGCCCTTTCTGGGGGTGCCGATTCGGTCGCTCTTCTTAAAATACTCCTTAATCTTGCTCTGGATTATCAACTAAAAATTATTGCCTGCCATGTTAATCACCGTTTGCGGGGGGAGGAAGCTAACCGTGATGAAGCCTTTGTGGCAAAATTATGTAGTGAAATGGGTGTTTTCTTGGTTAGGCGGCGTCTCGGGAACGTGAGGGTAAAAAGTAAGGGAGAATCTCTGGAAGAATGGTGCCGTAAGGAAAGATACACCCATTTGGAGGAGGTAGCGAAAGAGTATTGTCTGTCAAAAATTGCTCTCGGTCATCATCTCCAGGATCAGGCGGAAACGGTGCTTTTTAATCTCTTAAGGGGAAGTGGCTTTGCTGGTTTGAGGGGGATGCAACCTCTCCGGGAAGGCAAATTCATCCGTCCACTCCTTTATGTAAAAAAGGAGGAAATCCTTTCTTTTTTGGAGGCCGAAAGGGTGCCCTATGTTACCGATAGTACCAACCTCGATGAACGATATACCCGAAATCGGATTAGGCACAGTCTTATACCTTACCTGAAAGAATACTTTAATCCCAATGTCGAAGAGGTATTAGCTCGCACGGCGAAAATTATGGCTCTGTGTGACGATTATTTGCGTAAAGAAGCTAAAGAGGCCCTTTTAAAATGGCGCAATACGGCTTATGAAGATGGGCAAGTGATTTCTCTTAAGGAATTTTCCAGCCTTCCTATCGCATTGAGGTTTTATATATTGAAAATACTTTTTGATGGATTGGTGCCGCCGGGCAGGAGCATTGGTTTCAAACATATGGAAATGGTCATTACCCTGTGTGATAAGGTGGAGGGAACGAAGTATCTCTCCCTGCCCGGAGGTATTTCGGTGCGGCGGGAGTATGATGAACTTATTATAGAAAAGAGGAAAAGGTGGCAGTCCTCCGAGGATGAGTCATCTTCCTTTTTATATCCCGTGACCATTCCGGGGACGATTTACGTAAAAGAAGCAGAAATGGGTTTATCTTTTCACCTGAAGGAAGAGAAGGTCTTCCCCTTTCCGGAAAACAGGAAGGTAGCCTTCTTTGATTACGATAAACTAACCTTGCCTCTGGCGATACGCAATGCCGAGGCGGGCGACCGTATTTACCTGCGGGGAATGGGGGAGGCGAAAAGGCTAAAATGCCTTTTTATCGATGAGAAGGTGCCGAAAGAGAGGCGGCGGAAAATTCCCCTTCTTGTGGACCGTAAATCTATACTATGGGTGGTCGGATTACGCCTGGGAGTTCAAGCAGTTGCTTCAGAAAAAACAAGGCGGGTACTCCAGGTAGAAATTGTTTGAAAATATAGTTCGCCTATTGTACAAAAAACTTGTATAAGGAAGGGATACAATTTTAAGGAGTACGTAAGTTGAATCCGTTACAAAAAAACATTGCCCTTTGGTTAGTGGTAAGTTTAATTTTCATTTTTGCTTACCATCTTTTTAACCCCCAAAAGGGTTTGCAGGAAAACATCATCTTCAGTGATTTCATCACCTTGGTACAGAATGGTCAGGTAAGTGAGGTTACCATCCAGGGTGATAATATAAGCGGCAAACTGGTAAATGGAAAATTCTTTAAGACCTATGCCCCGGATGATCCGGAATTGATTCCCCTCCTTAAGGAAAAGGGGGTAAGAATCATGGCAAAACCGGTCGATGATTCTCCCTGGTTCATGACGGTCCTCGTTTCTTGGTTTCCCATGTTGCTCCTCATTGGGGTGTGGATTTTCTTTATGCGCCAGATGCAGGCCGGTGGGGGCAAGGCCATGGCCTTTGGTAAAAGCAGGGCGAGATTGCTCACCGACAAGTCAAGGAAAGTCACCTTCGCTGATGTAGCAGGTATTGACGAAGCAAAGGCGGAACTCCAGGAAGTGATAGAATTCCTCCGGGACCCCAAGAAATTTACCCGTTTGGGTGGACGTATCCCGAAAGGGCTCCTTCTCGTCGGCCCCCCAGGAACGGGGAAAACCCTCCTCGCCCGGGCCATTGCCGGTGAAGCGGAAGTGCCTTTCTTTAGCATAAGTGGCTCAGATTTTGTGGAGATGTTTGTCGGTGTCGGTGCTTCCCGGGTAAGGGACCTCTTCAATCAAGCAAAAAAGAATGCACCATGCATCATCTTTATCGATGAAATCGACGCCGTGGGACGCCACCGCGGGGCAGGTTTGGGTGGTGGCCATGACGAAAGGGAACAGACCTTAAATCAGCTTTTGGTGGAGATGGATGGTTTCGAATCCAACGAGGGCGTTATCCTTGTTTCTGCTACAAACCGTCCCGATGTCCTCGACCCCGCCCTTTTAAGACCGGGACGCTTCGATAGGCAGGTGGTGGTTCCCCTACCTGATGTGAAGGGGAGGGAAAAAATTCTCGAAGTCCATACCCGGAAAACACCCCTCGATGACGACGTGGATCTATCGGTACTGGCTCGCAGTACGCCCGGTTATTCCGGAGCTGACATCGAAAATCTGGTAAACGAAGCGGCGCTCCATGCCGCCAGAGAAGGCAAGGACAAGGTTAGTATGGCTGATTTTGAGTATGCCAAGGATAAGGTATTAATGGGTGTGGAGAGGAAGAGCATGGTAATAAGTGAAGAGGAAAGGAAAAATACAGCCTACCATGAGTCTGGTCACGCCCTGGTGGCAAGATTGATCCCCGGTACCGACCCCATCCACAAGGTAACCATTATTCCCCGTGGTCGAGCCTTAGGTTTAACCCAGCAGTTGCCCGTTGACGAGAAGCACACCTATAATAAGACTTATCTTCTGGCAAATATCGCCATCCTCCTGGGGGGGAGGGCAGCCGAGGAGCTCGTCATGCATGATTTCAGTACCGGTGCCGGTAACGATATAGAGAGGGCAACCAATCTCGCGCGGAAGATGGTCTGTGAGTGGGGAATGAGTGATAGATTGGGCCCACTTAGCTACGGGAAGAAGGAGGAGCAGATCTTCTTAGGAAGAGAGATTGCTACCCACAAGGATTATAGCGAAGAAACGGCCGAAAAGATAGATGAAGAGGTAGCAAGAATAGTGAACGAAAGTTACGAGAGGGCCAAAAAATTGCTTTCCGATAACCTCGATATTCTCCATCGCCTGGCAGCAGAACTCCTTGAGAAGGAGGTTCTCAATATGGCAGAGCTCGATGCCATAATCGGCTTTAAGTCATCCCCTCCATCTCCTCAAGAATCGGAGGATAAAGTGTCCGTAGCGTAGGCGAGATGGGGAAAAATCTCATTTTTAAAACAATGCGGAGGACCTTGGTCCTCGGCGAACGAACCCTAATTATGGGAATCCTCAATGTAACCCCTGATTCCTTCTCTGATGGTGGGCGTTTCCAAACTCCTCATGAGGCGGTGGAGGCGGGATTACGTATGGCCGATGAGGGAGCAGACATTATCGATATAGGCGGGGAGTCTACCCGTCCCGGGTCCGAACCGGTACCGGATGAGGAAGAATTAAAGAGGGTTTTGCCCGTAATAGAAAAATTGGCAAAACTTGTTTCCGTTCCCATTTCGGTGGATACCACAAAAGCGGCAGTGGCTCGGAAGGCGATTGATGCCGGTGCTGAAATTATAAACGACATCAGTGCCTTGAGGTTCGATAAGGAAATGGGAGCCGTTGCGGCGAAAGCAGGGGCAGGGTTGATTCTTATGCATATGCGGGGTGTACCCAAGACCATGCAGGAGGGTTCCATCGTTTACCAAGATTTGCTTGCTGAGATCAAAGATTTTCTCCGGGAAAGGATTTTTTATGCGCTGAGTTTAGGTGTGGAGATGGAACGGATAATGATTGATCCGGGGATAGGTTTCGGCAAGACGGCAGAAGACAACATGAGGATTTTAAAAAACTTACAGCAATTGCAGGAACTTGAGAGACCGATATTGACCGGTGTTTCCCGCAAATCCTTTATCGGCAAGGTTTTGGATGTTCCACCCCAGGAACGCTTGGAAGGTACCATTGCCTCGGTTGTGGTATCCATTATGAACGGAAGTTCCGTTGTCCGGGTCCATGACGTCGGGGTAATAAAAAAGGTCGTCACCATGACTGATGCCATTCTGAGGGTATGATGATTTTTGGATGCGGTATCGATATTGTCGAAGTCTCCCGAATTGAGGCGATAATCGAGAAACATCGCACTTCCTTTTTGGACAGGGTTTTTTCTGTGAGAGAGATCGATTATTGTCGAGAAAAAGTTCATCCTCCCATGCATTTTGCTGCCCGCTTTGCGGCAAAGGAGGCCTTCTTGAAAGCTTTAGGGCTCGGTTTAGGAATGGGTATTTCCCTAAGGGATATAGAGGTAGTTACCGATGAAAGAGGAAGGCCCTTTTTATCACTTCTTGGTGGCGCAGCGCAGGTATTTAAAGAAAAAAAACTTAGAGCCCCCCTTTTATCCATAAGCCACACGAAGGCACTTGCCATTGCACAGGTTGTACTTGTTAAATGATTGTACCATGGAAACGGATCGAGACCATGCCTGTGGCATAGAAATAGAAGATGTGATTTATTTTTCCTCAGCACCTGAGGAAACCTATGCTCTGGGGAGGCAATTAGGAGAACGTTTAGTCGGCGGAGAGGTGATTGCCCTCATCGGGGAGTTGGGGTCGGGGAAAACCTGCTTTACCCAGGGACTTGCTCGGGGCCTTGAGGTTCCAGAAAGCTACCCGGTGGTGAGTCCCACCTTTACTTTAGTGAATGAATATCCTGGCAGAGTTATTCTTTATCATATTGATCTTTTCCGTTTGGCGGAAAATTGTGCCCTGGAAGATCTCGGTTTCGAAGACTACCTAACCCCTCGGGCAGTGGTAGTTATCGAATGGGCGGAAAAGGCTGTTGAGTCTTTGCCGGAAGGAACCATTTTTGTCTTGCTATCGTTTTTAAAAGAGAATAGAAGGAAAATCCTTATCACCCGTGATTATGGGAAAATTTCCAAAGTTTGAGGTAAGGGTAGATGGCACTTATTGTCCAAAAATACGGTGGCACGTCGGTTGCCGATTTAGAACGTATCGAAGAAGTGGCAAAGAAAATCATCAGGAGAAAGGATGAGGGAAATAACCTGGTGGTCGTCCTTTCAGCTATGGCCGGTGAGACGGACAGTTTGATTAATTTGGCCAAGAAGGCAGCTCCCGATCCGGACAAAAGGGAGTATGATGCTTTGATTTCCATTGGTGAGCAAAAAACTGTAACCCTAATGTCCATCGTTCTAAAACGGATGGGTTATAGAGCTAAATCACTGTTGGGATTTCAAGTAAAAATTGTAACGGATAAAGATTATACCCAGGCACGTATCCTGAGGATTGACACGGAAGTGATTAAAAGGGAAATAGAGAGGGGTGTCATTGTCGTTGTAGCAGGGTTTCAGGGAATTGATGAGGAGAACAATATCACCACTTTGGGAAGGGGGGGCTCAGATACCAGTGCCGTTGCCCTTGCTGCTGCTTTAGGGGCCGATTTCTGCGAAATTTATACCGATGTAGACGGTGTTTACACAACGGATCCGAATATTTGCAGTAAAGCAAAGAGAATCAAGCGGATATCATATGACGAAATGCTGGAGATGGCCAGAGCTGGTGCCAAGGTTCTCCAGCCGCGCTCGGTAGAAATGGCAAAAAAGTATGGTGTCCCCGTATATGTTAAATCTTCTTTTACCGAGGGGAATGGAACCTTAGTGACGAAGGAGGATGAAGACATG
>Ga0315298_1010184_pt1 | contig 11392 bp, 10 predicted proteins | sample WHS_1_MG_FD_203077 | JGI IMG/M metagenome (GOLD analysis project Ga0315298, IMG submission 203077) | Extremophilic microbial mat communities from Washburn Hot Springs, YNP, Wyoming, USA - WHS_1_MG | ecosystem: Environmental > Aquatic > Thermal springs > Hot (42-90C) | place: USA: Wyoming... | reverse complement strand
GCTCGCCCGAATCCTCCCACTTGTCGCCCCTTATACTCCGCCCCGATAGATTCGCAAGCGTCCTCGATCACTTCCAAGCCATGCTCTTGAGCCAGAGCGAGGAGCGGGTCCATATCACAGGCCTGGCCAAAGATCTGTACCACAAGAAGGGCCTTGGCCGGAGTGCCAGCGCGTTCAAGCTCCTCCACTTTTTCTCGCGTGCGCTCCGCATCCATATTCAGCGTGCCTGGCTCGATGTCCACAAAGACCGGTCGTCCCCCTTCGTAGAGCACGCAGTTCGCCGAGGCGACGAAGCTGAAAGGGGTAGTGATGACCAGATCGCCGGGCCGTATATCGATAGCGCGCATGCAGAGGTGCAAGCCCGCAGTGCCCGAGGACACAGCAATGGCATGCTTGCGCCCAGTGAACTGGGCGATCAAGTGCTCAAAGCGCTCAACCATTGGCCCGATGCTCAGATAAGGCGTGCGCAGCACCTGGTTGACAAGCTCAACCTCGCGGGCGGTGATATCAGGAGAGGATAGAGGGACGCGCATGCTAAAGCCCCCGTGACTTGGATGACAAGAGTGTACGCGAGGCCGACCCAAAAAGCAAGAGGTGTTTTGAGGTCGGCCTCATCCGCGTTATACTGTAGACCATTTAAGACCGAGTTCGCTTAGGAGATCTCTATGTTCAAGCCATCGCCGTCCGGGCGCGGCTCGTCTCACCTCTTACGTTATCTGCTCTGGGGCCTTATCCTCGCCTTGGTGCTTTATGTAGCCTATAGTGGTTGGCGAACTTATCAGCACCTCTCCTCGTTGCGCGCCCATCTCAACGGCTTGAAGGCTTCGCTCAGCTCACCAAGCATCGCGGGCTCTCACCTTGTGCAGATACGCGGCGATGTGGCTGCACTCAGACGTGACCTGTGGCTGCCCCTCACTCTCGCCCCATACCTAGGCTGGCTTCCCGGCGTTGGGCCCACAGTGCAGGCGGCACCCAAACTGTTCAGCAGTGGAGAGTTGTTCTTGGAAGCGGGCGTCATCGCCTGGCAGACCCTGGAAGAACCGATAAGCGCCGCTCTCAAAGGTACAGCCAAACCGGATGAGCTCGCCACACGGCTTTCACATCAGGTCAAAGCGCACGTTGCTGAGTTGAGTGAGGCCGCGACTCGAGCCCGAGAGGCCGGCGAGCTGGTCGCTATGATTGAGACGAGGCGCCTAGTTCCACAGCTTCGTGCGCCGGCAGCCTTGGCACAATCGGTGACCCCGCTCATCACTGTCGTCTTTGAGGGCCTGCCCCTTCTTCCCCGCTTGATCGAGCATCCTGAGGAAAGCACCTATCTCCTTCTGGCCCAAAACAATGATGAGCTTCGCCCCACAGGAGGCTTTATCTCCAGCATTGGGGCCATCACCGTGGCGCACGGCGTGCCTCATTGGGCTTCATTGGAGGATAGCTACGCCGTGGAGAACTGGAATGAGGCCCATCCCGATCCACCCGAACCGCTGCGTAAATATATGGGGCTTGACCTCTGGGTGACCCGCGACGGCAACTGGTGGCCCGATTTCCCCACCTCAGCCCGGGCTGTGGGCGAGCTTTACGCGCTGAACCGAGGTAAGAGGGTTAATGGCGTCATCGCCGTGGATATGACGGCAGCGGCAAGGCTCGTCGAGGCCTTGGCTCCTTTAGAGTTGCCTGGCAAACAGCGCTTGGAGAAGGGTCGCGTTCTGGAGGCCTTCCGGGAGAGCTGGAGCTTGCCACCGGGTAGCCTGGTCACCCCTGGGGTGATCATCACCGCCACCAGGCCGTTCACCGGCATGGAGGTCACATTGAGCTATTCCAATCAAGAGGGCCGGGCCTGGTTTGATTCGGTAGAGGTTATGGACCTCCAACGCCCAGGGGCCAACCTGGTGGACAACCCCTCCTTTGAAGAAGATGTCGACCATGATGGAGTGCCGGACGGCTGGCAGGCCGTTGGGTTTGCAGAGACGGACCACCTGGTCATGGATTATGCTCACACCGGCAAACGATCCTTGCTGATCATGGGCGATCCCCAGGGGCGCAAGGTCATACGGCAGCATATCGCCATCAGCGGCGAGGCGGGGGCTAGGTTTCGTATCTCTGCCCAGAGCCGCTCAGAGGAGACGGATACCAAAGGGGGACCCTATGCTTTGACGGTCTCGCTGTTCGACGCACAGGGACAGGCGCAGCACTTTGTCGCCGCTTTTCCGGTGCTGAGCCATGATTGGGCCACCGCGGGCACGGCCGAGATATTGGGCAGTTGGTGGAGCCATCGCAAGGACTTTATGAACCAGATTGTAGCCGCGGCCCTGAATAAACTCCTAAATAAGCCGGGTGAGATCCGCTGGGCCGAGTTGCTGGCGACGATCAAAGGCCTCCTCGACGAGCGCCATATCCAGATCTATATGGTAGACCCCGCTTTCCAAGCCCTGATTCAGCGCTATGGCTGGAGCGGGGCACTGGTAGAGGTTGATGGAGATTACCTCGCCGTCGTAGATAGCAACCTGGGCTATAATAAGGTCACGGCGAATATTGAGCAATCCCTTGCTTACGATGTCACCTTGGACAAGGAAGGTCGGGCTCTTGCAAGGTTGTCCATCCGCTACCGCAATAAAAGCGCCTTGGTCGAGATCCACTGTGACAAGTTCCGCCAATATGTGCCCACCTACGATGCGCTCACACAAGGGTGTTACTGGGATTACGTGCGCGTCTATGCTCCCCTCGGGGCCGAGCTTGTATCCGGGACAGGAGGGGATGAGCCTATCACTGCGACAATAGAACTGAGCCGCACTTGTTTTGCTGCCTATTTTACGCTTAGGCCCGGCGAGGAGCGAGAAATCGTCCTGGAATATGCTTTGCCCAAAGGGCTGTTTCGCGACGGGATGTATCGGCTCTACGTACAGAAGCAAGCCGGAACAGGGGCGATCCCCATCGTCGTAACCCTCACCGTGCCAGGAAAGCTGATCCTATGGAAGGGGAATATGGCTCCTATGGAACAGGCTTCTGGGCGAGTGGTCTTGCAGTCGAGCCTTTTGGTAGACAGATATTTAGTGGCGCAGTTTCGGCCGTAGCCAGGGCGCGTTTTGCTTATGGGATGTTCGGTGTTATGATATGTTGAAAATGAGCCTTGTTTGGATATGTTCGTGTTACCATAGCTATGATATGAGGATATGGTTCCGGTGTCTTGATGCAGCGAACGGAGGTTGAGTCAATTGTTCAAGAAAAGCGATACTCCTGTTATGGCGGGTGGAAAAATCAGCAATATCCTCGGCCCGGATACGAGTTACAAGGGCACCCTAAAATCCGACGGCAACATTCGCGTGGACGGCGTTTTCGAGGGCCTTATTGAGACGGCGGGCAACGTGGTCATTGGGCCGTCGGCCAAGGTGCTGGCTGACATCATCGCCAGCTCTGTGCAAGTATGGGGCGCAGTACGTGGTAATATCACCGCTCAAGGGCGGTTGGAGATATTGTCCACCGGGCGTGTGTGGGGAGATGTTAAGGTGAGCTCCATGCTGATCGATGAGGGTGGGATGTTCCGCGGTCAGTGCTTCATGATGGCCGAGGATGTCGAGCCTCCCACGCTCGCCGAAGAGCACAAAGAGGAGAAATCGCCTCTTGGGATTGAGGCCAAAACGGAAGGCTCAGAGGCTTTGGCCACCGCCAAGCCGGAAGAGCCCGCTGAAGGGCAGGCACATAAGGATGTTTCGACCGAGCAGCCTGAGGCGCTGGCTGCTGATGCGGGAACGTCAGAACAGCCCGCAGCGGTTATGATGCCCGCTTCCACCCCTAAATCCCGCCGCAGGTCGTCTTCTGCCGAGAAAGGCGCTTTCTAAAGCAGGCGAAGGGTATGAAGGGAGTATTTGTCCACAGAGATTCCGTCTTGCGCGACAGTCACATCGCTCCTCATAGTGCGCCTGAGACCTGGCGGCTTGCGCCGGCGACTCTGGAGGCCATGCGCTCGCTTGCCGCGACGGAGGATACGCTGGTCTTTATCCTGGGTGTCTCTTCGGCAGATTCCTCAACGCGGGCGGGTGATGGGCACGAAAACATGGGGTTGGATGTGCTGGTCAAGCAGATTGAGGCTGCCGGCGGGCGCGTTGATGCCCTGATATCCTGTGCCCACGGCAGTCAGAAGGCGTGCAAATGTTGGGGCGAGTATCCCGCTGCGCTGTGGTTGGTTGCCTCTCAATTCGGCCTGAAGCCTGACGAATGCTATGTCTTGGGTGACTCCGCACGCGACGTCACGGCAGCCTATGCTGCAGGGGCCCGCCCGATGATCATCCTCTGCGCGCGAACGATCGGCGAGATCTTGGGAGATCTTCCGGAGCATAAGGATCTACCCATCGCCCTAGACTTGACCACTGCCGTAAGGTACATCGCCGTTGAGGAGGAGATCACTCGCCAATTAGGGCACACTCGTACCCCCGCTCCGCCGATCCCCCCAGAACTTTTCTATGCCGACGCCGAGGTTTTGCCCACCATTAAAGTGACGTCGCCCCTTGCCCAGGGGCTACAATCGCGCCTACGGAGGACGCGTGCCCAGCTTAGAGATATGGTGCGGTGGCTAACCTTCTTTGTCCTTGGAGCCGTTGGTTTGAGCCTGGGTATCGCTTATATGTTGACCCACCTCTATCGGGTACAGCCCTTCCCAGATTTTGTGTATTACATTACGCTGCAGTTCATCCCCAGGCCATTGCGAGGAGCGCTCTTTATCCTTTGGGGTATAGGGGTGATTTTCCTGGCAGTGCGCAGTTTTTTCCGTTCCGCGAATATCATCCTCTGGCCCAGACGGCACAACTCATAGGGTTCAACCTTCTGCCGGTTTGGAACCGGCAGAAGGTTCGTAAGCGGTTACAACGTTAACGCCGATGGCGCTCCTCGTAGTTCGCGCCCAGCAGTACGCTGAGCACAAAGCTCACTGCGCTGATCACCAATGCCCCGAGCAAGGCGGCAAAGAACCCCTCAACGTGAAATCCAATCCCCAACCCCTCGGCGATGAGGCTGGTCAGCCAAAGCATCAAGCCGTTGATTACCAGGGTAAACAGGCCCAAGGTCAGTAAGATCAAGGGGCAGGTAAGGGCTTTGAGGATGGGGGCGATGATGGCGTTCATCAGGCCCAAGATCAGAGCCACCCATAGATAGACGCTCCACCCCCCTTCAACCGAAATGCCGTTCACCACCTTGATGGCCACATACACGGCGGCAGCATTGATGATCCAGCGAAGCAGCAATTTGCGCATGAGGTTGCTCCCTAGAGTTTGCTTTGGCAAGCATTCTACTCTAGCTGGCGCAACCGAGCCAATCCCTCGCTTACGCTCATGCGGCCTTCCTCGATAGCTTTGAGGATCTCCATACGCCTGGCGGCTTTTTGAGCCTCTTCTGCTTCGGTAGAGGGCGTGTCCTCTTTAACCTGAAAGGGCTCAGCCTCCGATGCTGCCTCATAACCTTCCAAAGGCTGCGTAGCGCGCTTTGATTCGCCCGGCTCCTTTGGAAGCGCCGACCCAGGGGGCTCGCCAGCCTCATGCTCGGTGGCCGGCTCGGGAAGGTGGCCGGCGGCGCGTACCCCGATATCGCCGCTGACGGTATGGATATGGATTTCAGGTCCTCCGCCGTTGATCAGGATCTCCTGCTTGTCCCAGCCCCTCTGTTTGGCCTCATGGGGCAGGCCACAACAGAGCTCCCCGGATAACGACGTGCTGTACACTGTGCAGGGCTGGTCCTCAGGGATGAGCAGCTGCAAATCCCCACTGACAGAGCGCAGATCGTAATGCCCTCCCTCGGCGATGGGGGTCTCAACCGTTCCATCGCCACTGACCGTCTCAAGGACCAATCCACTGAGCTGGGAACTGTGCAAAGCTATATCGCCGGATATGGTGCGCACGTGCACTTCTCCTTGAATGGAGCAGGCCCTGATATCGCCCGACGTGCTCTGGATAGCGATATCTCCTACAACGTCATTCAGGTATGCATCGCCGCTGACAAGGCGGAGCACAAGATCATGACCCTGCGGCACGCACACCGTCAAGTCGCCGGCCCCGTTTGGCATGGACCTGATGGTCAGTTCCCGCTCGCCCTGGATTACGGCTGCCGGTTCCTCCTCCGACTCAACGGCCACCTGAGACTTATCCCATCCTTGTACCCTCACATCTCCTGAGGTCGCCTCAATGACGATGGCGCTTTCCTCGCCGATTTCATAACTTTGTTCGCCCTTTGATGTTTTCATTTGGTCACCTTGCCTTTTGACTCAAGAGCTTATTCCACATAGATCTCCACATGTTCGCCCTCCTCCTCATCTTCAACGTCGATGATTTTCCCCGAGACGCCCTCTTTGATGGCCTGGACCATCTGTTCAACGTTCAAACCACCCATCTCGGGGGCGAACTTGGCGCCCATACGCATCCCCACGTTGACCAAGCCCAAGGGGATGTTGACGTTCACCTTATTTTTGCCCGTGTGCAGATCCGTGACACGCACCCGAAACCATCGCGGCGAGGAACCGCTACCTTCCGCTTGGCTCTTGGTGCTGGCGGCATCAATGGCCTCCAGTAGCTTAGCCCCTTCTTCGGCAGTGATCTGCCCTTTCTCGATCATCCTGAGGACTTGCATACGCTCTTCATTGGTGGTCATAAGAACCTCCTGACATCCTGTTACAGCCATCTTAGAAAGGCTGCATGAAAAGATCACCTGGCCCAACTATCACGACACTCCCCTTGAACCCTTCTTGGAGCTCAGGCCAGCTCCAGGCTCATTTGCTCCAGGACGCGCAGGGTCTCAAAGCCTAACTGGCCCAATGCCCGCAATCCCTCCGGATGGGATGCAGAGATATACGCTCGCAGGTCGTAGCGGGGCATGCCCTGTATGAGGTTGATCAGGCCCTCTACAAGGGGTGACTCCCAACGACCCCGCTGGCCTGGCAACACGTACAGCGCCAACTCATGGGGTCCCTGGAACAGATGCGCCTTGATGCTTCCGTAAGCCACGAGCTCCCCCTGCTGCTCTACGACGAGCTCAAACAATTGTTGGCCGTTGAAGGCGAGCTGAAATCCTTGCCCAAGCCTCCACCACGGGCCTCGCCGAAAGTCCCGTGATCGGAGTGGGCGCCTAAGCAGGACCTCGCGAGGCGTACTGGCTACAACGAGCTGGTACAGCCGCTGACCATCCCTAAGGCCCACCCGCCTGAGAGGGGCCTTCGTCGGCCCTAAGATGAGCGGCCAGTTGTGAGTGGCCAGGTTCAGTTCGTGCAAGGTGTCAAAGGTGACAAAGCCGCGGTGGCGATATAAGGCCAGCGCCACGTGATTATCTGCGCGCACCTGCAAGAGGATACGCTGTCCCCGATTCCGGCGCACGTGGGTAATGGCCACATCCAAGAGCTGCCCGGCGATCCCCCGCCCGCGGAATTCGGGGCTTACGGCCACGTTGCTGAGCACCCAGGTGAAAGGATGTTCGGCCTCTTGGTTCAAGCTGACGTTGCCCACGAGCCGGCCCTTCTCAATCCAGACATAGCCCGCGGAAAACGGCATGACCGGGCGCGTCGCCCAGAGCAAGGGGCCTAGAAACGCCATCTGGCGCATATCTCGCACGATGGAGCTGCCGGTAATGGCCAGCTCCTCTCTGAAAGCTTCCTCAATGAGCCCGGCTAGCGCCCCCAAGTCGCGAACGGGGTTAAAGGGGCGGATATGCCCGGGGAGAGAGCGTTTACGGAGTGCCTGAGCGATCATGGGATTCACTTGCCCTTGAGCAGCTTGATGGCCTCTTCTGAGGTGATCTGGCCACTAGCGAGTTGCTCTAGGATGGCCTTGCGCTGCTCGGTAGATAAGCCTGTCTCCTCACGCACCTCATAGCCCAGTGCGCGGATAAGCTCATTGAGGCGGTTGCGCACCGTAGGGTAGGAGATGCCCAGCTCTTCCTCGACCTTGTTGATCCTGCCCTCACAGCGTATAAAGGTTTCGGCAAAGGCGAGTTGCTCCGGCGTGAGCTGGTAAAACCGGCCCAGGCTGAAGTGCCCCTCAATGCTTGTGTCGCAATGCCGGCAATGCAGGCGCGTCACCTCAAGGATATCGTTGCAGACGGGACATCGTCCGATGACGGGATATGCCATCTTGCAAGCCTTTTGCTTGGTTATATTAAAAATATCAATTCAAACCTTTATTAATATAACACATAAATTGATTTTTGTCAATAGCTACAGAATGATTTTCGACAAGGAAAATGCGCCATCGCGCCCCCAACCGACGGGAGAAGAAAAAAAACAGGGGGCACCATAGTCCGGTGCCCCCGAAGAGTGATTTCAGGTACGAAGGTTTTTATTTGTTGATGCCGTTGTAGGCGCTGTAGTAATCGCCGACGGCGGTCGGTAAGTCGTTCTTAGAGGTGTAGATGCCCGCGATGGGCTGGCCATCGAGCGAGACGACGGTGACCGAACCGTTGAAGCCGTCCGGAAGGCCCGGCACGCTCGGACCGTAGATGCTCCAGGACCCGCCCGCCGGAATGGGAGCAGGGCTAGTGATCGAGAGATCGGTCATGCCGGGTTTGGAGAAGGTTGCCTGCATCCTCGTCGGCGCGGTGCCGATGTTCTGCACTTGAATGCCGCCGTTGTAGCCGCTGTAATTGCGGTCAAACTTGGGGAAGAGCACGGTCGTGGTGCCCGAGCCATCAGGTATCATGCTCCAGACCACACCGTAGCCTTTGGACTGCTTGTTTTCGGTTACCACGCCCACCATGGGCTGGCTTGAGGTGACGGTCGCCGAGCCGCCGCCGGAGGCGCTGGGGAAGGCAGAGGGCAAATAGACCGCCCAGGCGGCGCCGGGCTGGATTAGCGGCGAAGTCAGATTGCCGAAGGTGCTAACGAGCTCCATCGTCGCCGCGGCGGTGCCCACGTTTTGAATGGTCAGGCCGGTGTTGTAGCCCGAGTAGTTCGCGGTGATCTTGGGTATCCACAGCTTGGTTGAGCTTTGGGTCAAGCCGTTATAGCTCTCAAATTGCGAGCGGTCCCATCTCGTGCCATCGTTGGCGTTGTTGACGACGACGGCTAAGGGCTGTGTGCCGTTGATGACGGCCGAGCCGTAAAACCCGTTGGGCAAACCGGCGTTCTCGTTCTGATAAAAGATCTTGGTGGAATATGCGGAAAGAGTCGCTGTCTCGCGGGCCGCAGCAACCTCGGCACCCGTATTGTCACGATAGGTGATGGTCACCGTGGCGCTCTCCGCCGAGGTGTTCTGTACGGCGATGTAGGAATTGCGCCCCGAGTAATTCTTGCGTAGATAAGGCGCATACACCGTCGTCGCCGGGCTCAAGACGCCGCTGGCCGCGCCGATACGCTTGGGATCAGATTCCGTTCCCGCCGCCACCTTAGAGGTGTTCAAGATGGCCGCAACGGGCTGATCGGAGCTTACTACCGCCGAACCTACGAAGTTATCAGGGAAATCCGCAATACCGGGCAAGTAGTAGACCACCGACTTGTTCCCTTCGATGGTCACCGGTCCAATCGTGTAGGCCACAGCTCCAGGCGTAGCCGAGTTCTGCGCCCAATAGAACGTGATGGTCACGGTGGCCGGGGATGAGCTTTGGTTTTGGATTTGGATGCCCGAAACCCACGTGCCCGCCGGCCCCTGGGCCACGCTCATCAGGCCGAGCACCTGCATCGCAACGAGCGCAAGCAATAGGATCAAAGCTATACGTAGTGTTCTCATTTAACTCCTTTCTAAAAGTTGCTCACCAAACGAACATTATGTACTGCGCTGCGCACAGTTTGCTATGGCTATTAAATCACTTTTGCTCCGTATTTGCAATCGCCCGTTTGGGTGATTCGCCCCTTTGGGGACGTCCTGAGGCTCCCTGAGATGTCTAAGGGCAGCGCCGGGTGACTCACCCTTTCGGGCTAGAGCGCCGCCGGCCGCCCAATGCCAGCCACGAGCCCACGAGCGCTCCCACAACCTCTGCCGCAACGAGCACCCCTCGGCTGACCAGGGCACTCACGGTCACCCCAGCTTCTGGGAAGACGCCTTCCAAGGTATAGATAAGGACGCTCTCGCGCACGCTTAGCCCCGCGGGGACGAAGAACATCATCAAACTCACGGCCAGTGAAGAGGATGTAGAGAAAACGGCCGCGGCAAGGCCGTCTAGGGTGAGCGCGGTGGCCGTGCCCAGCAGGACGGAGAACCCCGCGCCATAGAGCACGAAAGTAAAGCACATCATCAGCAGCGCTAGCCACAGGTCCCTCTTATTGACGTTCATGTCGCTCCACGGTCGCCGCCCGCGTCGCTTCGCCCAGGTCACTCCCTTTTCCAATGCTAGGGGCAAAGCGAGGAGTGCCCCCCAGCCCAGCAGGCGTAAAGCCCATATGTAGGGTTCCAGTGCCCCTTTCAGGAAAGAGTCTAAGAAGGTTCGCTGGACCGTTGTCAGCGCCAGGACCCCTCTGGCCATCTCAGATTCTGCCAACTCCACAAGGACGGCACAGGAAGCAAGCCCAAGAGGGATTCCAAGCCGCTGCGTCAGATAAGCCTTGCCGGCATATCGCCACCCGTACCCCGGCAGGTAGGCGCCTGGGATGGAGAGGAGGTGTGATTGAACACAGGCGCGCAAACCCAAGCGAACGCCCACGCCGCGCAATACCAGATGCCACACTACGCCGCCAAGCAGGACGCAAGCGAGAGTTATAGCGAAGGAAAGAATCACCGGCCAGGGACGTACCCGGATATGCGCTTCCTCTATCTGGCGAAGGCTGGAGACCAACTTGATGGCCACGTAATAGGAAGACAATCCGATGGCCACCACAGCCAACACGATTGAGCTCGCTCGCCACAGGCGACTGTGCCGCCATCGCGCGAAAAGAGTGGCTTCGGGCTGAAGATCCTCTTCCGTGCTGGTCGGGCGCAGGCCCGTAGCCGACTCCTCAGTTTCTCTCAACAGGGCCTCCTGTCATCAGCGTAATAGCCCTGGTTATGAGGGCGGCACTTCTTCAATGATGATTGTTTCCAACAACACTCCTAGGGAACGCTCATCTTTTGTGCCAAGGATCTCGCTTGGTCGCCAGGTGTTGGTCTCTAGGAGGAACTCCTTAAACACCTCGCTGGGGGTGGACTCGCCAGGTAACCGGAACCGCACCAACCATTCCTCGTCTCCCCTTGCCCATGTGTGTTCACCCAGACGCATCCCGTCCAGGCTGATCGTCATGTGAGCTGCTTCCACTTCTTGCGGCCGCCAACCCCGCCCTCGCACTCTGAGGACATACTCGCCGCCCGTCTTAAGCCGAACCTTCACCTTCGCCCGATCCGCCGTCCAGCGAAGGAGGTGCCCTCCGATATCCTCTGGCTCATAGAAGCCGCTTTCCAGCCAGGGGGCAAAACGCTCGGACATGGGTAACTCATAGCGCGTCGGCAGGGGCACGCGATAGATC
>Ga0315298_1010179_pt1 | contig 11396 bp, 10 predicted proteins | sample WHS_1_MG_FD_203077 | JGI IMG/M metagenome (GOLD analysis project Ga0315298, IMG submission 203077) | Extremophilic microbial mat communities from Washburn Hot Springs, YNP, Wyoming, USA - WHS_1_MG | ecosystem: Environmental > Aquatic > Thermal springs > Hot (42-90C) | place: USA: Wyoming... | reverse complement strand
GCAACCCCGGGGTGGGGGGGGGGGGGGGCGCGCCCCCCCCCCCCCCCCCCACCCCCAGAACCACCTCTCTCCTTCCGCGCCGAGGCGTCGAAGGGGTCAGGGGATAGAGCGTGTAGCCGCTACGGGAGGTCGACAGCCGCGTTGAGGACCACGCCCAAGAGGGGCTTGTTGCTGCGCTGCAGCAGCCGGGCTGCGCGCCGCAGGTCAGCGCGGGTGGTACGGCCCGCCTGGGCGACCAATAGCACTGCGTCGGCCTTGCAGGCCAGGATGCAGGCATCGGCCGCGCTCAGCACCGGGGGGCTATCGAGGAGCACATAGTCGGCCTGCTTTCTGAGCTGGTCGAGCAGGTCGGCCGTCTCGCGAAAGCTGAGCACCTCGGCCGGGTTGGCCACGGTGGGGCCCGCGCCGAGCACCTGCAGGCCTGCAATGCGCGTCGGCTGGATGGCCCGCTCGAGTTCGGCCTGGTGCAGGAAGGGCGACGTAAAACCCGCTGCGTTGGGCAGGCCGAAATGCTGGTGCAGCGCAGGGCGGCGCAGGTTCGCGTCGACCGCCAACACCTTGCGGCCGATCTGGGCAAGGCCCACTGCCAAGTTGCTGGCCACGGTGGTCGTGCCCACCTGGGCGCGAGCGCCGGTGATGAGTAGGATGGGCGCCCGCGGCCTGGCGCCGGCCGCGAACAGTTCGACCTCCGCACGCAGCAGGCGAAAGCCCTCGCCCGCCGCGCTCCCGGGCCGGGCGGCCAGCAGAGGCATCCCCTCCGCAACAGTCCTAAAGCGGCCGATGCTGGCTACCACTCTGAGGCCGGTCGCCCGCTCGGCGTCATCGGCTACTTTGACCGTGTCGCCGGTATACTCGACGGCCACAACGGCACCCGTCGACAGCATGGCCCCGAGCAGCGCCCCCAGGATGACGTTCACGCCCGTGCGGGGCAAGATGGGCCGGCCAGGCGGCTCGGCCTTTTCAAAGACGGCCAGCAGGTTCAAACCCCGCGCCTGGGCCACGCGCACCTGGTTGTAGCTCTCCTGGAAGCCATTGTAGGTCGACCGGTACTGGCCCAGCAGGCCCTCCAACTGGCTGATCTTGGCCTGGTCGGGGGTGGGCTTGGCCTTTTCTGCGTCGAGGCTGCGCTGAGCCGAGTCGATCTGCGCTTGCGTAGCCTGCATCTCACGGTCGAGACTCTGCAGCGAGCTGGCGAACCCCTGCGCCACGGTGGCCTGGTGGTGCTGGATAAAGGCCTCGAGAAGCGAGTTGGCAACGTTGGCTGCCACGTCGGGCTTGGCGTTGCGCACCCGCACACGGATCAGCTGCGTATCCTTGACCGCCTCGACGCTGATCGCACTGCCGAGCCTGGCGAGGGTGGCATCATCGGTCTTGAGGTTCAGCTGTTGGGCGGTCTGGCGCAGCACTGGCCTGTCCTTGAGCAACTGGCTGTAGGTGCGAGCCAGCTGTTCGTTCAGGAGGACCGTGTTATAGTCGGGCACCCCTGTGGGTTGGCTTTGGCCCACCACCAGGGCCGCCGATGCCTCATACACGGGTGGCGTCACCAGGCTAAGGATCAGCGCCAGCCCGGCTGCGCCAAAGGTTACACCGAGGATGAGTGCGCGCCAGCGCCAGAGGATGCGGAGGTAGGCGTTCAGGTCCACGCTTTCGTCGGAGTCTGTCTTCATGGCTGAACCCCTTGCATAGACTGGGCAGAGAGGGCAGCTGCCTGGCTCTGGTAGAAGGCCTGCAGGCAGCCAACCACATAGTCCTGTTGCTCAGCGGTCAATTCGGCGTACATGGGCAGCGAGAGCACCTCTCGTGCGGCCTGTTCGGTGGCCGGCAGGTCGCCTGGCCTGTAGCCCAGGGCGCTGAAGGCGGGCTGCAGGTGGCAAGGCACCGGGTAGTGAATGCCGGCGCCGACGCCCCGTTGGTGGAGGTAGCCTGCCAGGACGTCGCGCTGAGGGGCTCGAACGACGTACAGGTGGTACACGTGCTCGGCGTACTCAGCCTCATAGGGGGGAGTCACGGGCGAGACGGCCCGCAGCAACGCCCCGTACCGCTGGGCGTGGGCGCGCCGCTGGGCGTTCCAGCGTTCGAGGTGGGGCAGTTTGACGCGTAGCACAGCCGCCTGGATCTCGTCGGGGCGGCCATTCATGCCAATGAGCTCGTGGCGATAGCGCGACGGCGAGCCATGGTCGCGCAGCAAACGCACCTGATGCGCCAATTGGGGATCGTCGGTCGTTACCATGCCACACTCGCCATAGGCCCCCAGGTTCTTGGAGTAGTAGAAGCTGTAGGCCGCCAGGTGGCCCAGCCTGCCGACCGGCCGCCCCTTGTAGCGCGCACCGTGAGCCTGGCATGCGTCCTCGATGACCCAAAGGCCCCGGCGGCGGGCAAGCTCGAGGATAGGGTCCATATCGGCTGGCTGCCCGTAGAGGTGCACCGGCAGGATGGCGCGCGTGCGGGCGGTGATGTGGCGCTCGATCTGGCTGACGTCGATGGTATAGGTACCGGGATCGATATCCACAAAGACTGGCCGTGCGCCCACCAGGGCTATCGCCTCGGCGGTGGCTACAAAGGTGTGGGCCACGGTGATGACCTCGTCACCAGCGCCGATGCCACAGGCCATCAGGGCCAGCTGCAGGGCGGTGGTGCCGTCGGAGACGGCGATGGCATGCTCCACTCCCGTCGAGGCGGCAAACTCGGCCTCAAAGCCCTGCACGTTGGCGCCCAGGAAGAGGTTCATCCCGTCGAGCACGCCGGAGATGCGGGCCAACACCTCGCCCTTGATCGGCTCGTATTGAGCCCGAAGGTCGACCAGCGGCACTCTCATGGATGCACTTCCTCCCACCCTGCGTCCTTCGCTAACGAGCGCTGCACCGCCTCGAGCACCTCCACCACCTCCAGCCCCTCCCGGGCGCTGGTACGCGGCTCTTTGCCCTCGCGGATGCATTCCAGAAAGTGGGCGCATTCGCGCTTCAGCGGTTCCTCCCAGACCAGCGGATACACCACGCCCTCCCCGTATCGATAGGAGAGGTGGAACTCTTCCTCGGTGTCGGCATAGGGCGGCACCTCAACCCCTTTGTCATAGATCACAATCTTGCGCTCGGGTTCGATGTCGTCGTAGACCAGCATCTTGCGGCTGCCCACCACCGTGTAGCGGCGTATCTTGGCCGGGTCGAGCCAGCTCACGCGCATATCGGCCAGGACGTCGTTGGGGAACCAGAAGGTCATATACGCCACATCGTGGATGCCGCGGCGCTGCTGCACGTAGGCGCGGCCATGGGCGCTCACCTTGTGAGGGACCATGCCGAGCACGAAGCGCAGGATGGAGATGTCGTGGGGAGCTAGGTCCCACACCACGTTGATATCGTGCTGGAAGATGCCCAGGTTCACGCGGGCCCCATCGATATAGTACACTTCGCCGAGTTCCCCCCTGGCAATCAGCTCCTTCATCGCCTCAACGGCTGGGTTGTACTCGAAGGTGTGGCCCACCATCGCCACCAGACCCTGTCGCTCGGCCTCGCGCACCACCTCTTCGGCGTCGCGAGCGCTGGTGGCAAGGGGCTTCTCGATCAGCACATGCTTGCCGGCACGCAGGGCTTCGACCGCCATCGCATGGTGAGCGGAAGGTGGTGTGGCAATGACCACGGCCTCCACGTCGGAGGCCAGTAGCTCCCGGAAATCACAGGTCGTGCGCACCTCTGGATGCAGCCTCTTGAGATGGTCGAGCCGTGCCTGCGACAGGTCGCAGGTCCACGCCAACTCCGACTGGGAAAGCTCCGAGAAACAGCGGGCATGCTGCGGGCCCCAGTATCCAAAGCCGACCAAGCCCACCTTGATCTTGTGGCTCATACCCTCCTCGAGACATCCGCGAATCGAGTCTTCATCCCGCTCCGCGGCCCGTGAGCACGGCCCACGGTGTGCGCAGGAGGATCGAGATGTCGTACCACAGCGACTGGTGTTCGATGTACTCGATGTCGAGGCGCACCATGTCGTCGAAACTGACCTGGTTGCGCGCGACAACCTGCCAGAGTCCGGTGATGCCGGGCAGGGCCGACAGCCGGCGCCGGTGCCACTCCTTGTATACAGCGACCTCGTAGGCTAGGGCTGGCCGCGGGCCCACCAGGCTCATCTCACCGCGCAGCACGTTAAAAAGCTGCGGCAACTCGTCGAGACTGGCCTTGCGGATGATCCTGCCCACACGCGTCACCCTGGGGTCCTGTTGTGGCTTCAAGTGGCCGCCCCTACCACTCTGCGCCTGGGGGCTCACGTTGCGCCGGATCAAGTCGGTCACATACTCCTGGTGCACCCTGGGGTCTGCATCGCGGACCATCGAGCGGAATTTGAGCATGGTAAAGGGCCGGCCATTCTCGCCGATGCGCTCCTGGCGGTAGAGGGCAGGGCCGGGCGAGTCGAGCCGGATGAGAAGTGCGATGAGCAGAAACAAAGGCGAGAGAACGACGAGCAACACAGAAGCAGTCATCAGGTCGAAAGCCCGCTTCACCAGGCGCCTGCGGTCCATGTCGCCCTCTCTCCGCAATCTCCAGCTTCATCGCCTCCCATCTGGCTCTCCCTACCCATGGAGAGCCGGCCCACTGCCGTCTGCCCGGCGGTGACGTGTTGGCCCGGCGCCACCAGCACTTTGGGGCACAGGCGCAGGGGCACGAACAGGTCTACCTGCGAGCCGAAGGTGATGGCACCGATACGCTGCCCCCGTTCGACCTGTTCGCCCTCGCCCACAAAGGCGCGGATGCGCCGCACGAGCCGCGAGGCGATCTGTACGACCGCCACCGGCACCCCATCGCGTTCGAGAACCACGGTCTGGCGTTCATTGGCACTGGCGGCCTCCTGTCGGCGCAGCGATAGGAAGAGTCCCGGCCGTCGCCGCACCATCACGATGCGGCCGGCGATGGGAGCGCGGTTGACGTGGACATCGGTGAACACCATGGAAATCCCGATTTGCCACAGCTCCTCGCGGGCCAGAGGCGTCTCCTGCAGTTCGGTCAGGCCCATGGCCCGCCCCTTCTTCTCGGCCTGCAACACCGCCCCAGGTGTCAGCCGGCGCAGGTAGGCCACAGTACCATCGGCCGGCGACAGGATGGCGCACGGGTCGGGGGGCGGCATGCGCTCCGGATCACGGTAGAAACGGAGCAGGATGCCCCCCACAAACAGCGAAAGCTGTGCCGCGCAGAAGGCAGGGGGCAACGCTGCCGGACGCAGGACATTGCCGGCTGCGAGCCAGGCCACGAGCGCGCTCGCCCCTGCCGATGCCAGCATAATCAGTGCCGCCGCTTCTCTGGTCGGCAGCTGCCACTTGCGGGCCACAGCTGCCAAGACGCCGCTCCCGGCCAGAGCACTCGCGATGATCGCTATCGCCATGGGCATCAGTACCCCCGTGTCTTGAGCAGATAGGGCACCAAGGCGAACTGGAGTAGGAAGGGCAGAGGATCGCGGACATCCCAATCGCCAAAGGCGGCGCTGCCGCGAATGCTGGCCCAATAGTCGCGCCAGGCCAGCTCGCCGTGCCGGATGAGCTCCAGCGCTACGGGCACGTCGGTCACCCATTTGACCCAGCGGAAGCCATACCGTGGCCAGACCGGCCTCGCCGTCTGGTAGATGAGATAGTCGTAGAGCATCTTGGGGAGGTTGCCCACCACCGGCTCGCTGAGCGTGTGCCAGCCCCAACAGCGAGCATTGATCTCGAGGAACTTGAGCCGGCCATCGCGCGCATCGCGCTTCCACTCGACCTCGGCCAGCCCAGTGTAGCGCAGCGCCGAGAGGAGCCGCCGGCTCTGAACCTCGACCTCCTCGTTGGGGGCGGCCACCACGTAGGTGCTGGCGCGCCCGAAATCGGGCGGATGTTGGCGGCGGCGGCAGGCGGTGTAGGCTGCCACCGGCTCGCCCTCCACGAAGAAACCGGCGTAGGACCACTGGGCGCTGCCATCGCCGGGAATGATCTCTTGCACCATGAGGTGCTCGATGGGCACTGCTCCCAGCAACCCGTCGAGCACTCGCTCAAGCTCGGCCCTCGTCTCCACGCGGATAGCTTTCCTGCGCGTGTAGCGGCCATACTCGCGTTTGATCGCCGGCTTGATGATGGCGGGGAACGGCCACCCATCGCCTGGCAGGTGCCGGCGATGCTCGGGCATGAAGGTCCGTGGCACCGGGGCGCCCAGGCTTTGGGCCCAAGGGTAGGCCAGGCGCTTGTTGTAGATGTGCTGGTAGGTGGCCCAGGGCAACCCTGCATAACGGAAGAGGGTGGATGCCTCCTCATAGTGCTGCGCAAAGTGGCGCACCTGCTCATCGTCGGTAGCGATAGGCAGCCAGCCCAGGTAGCCCTGCTCGCGAGCAAGCCGCACCAGCCACGGCCAAAAGTCGTCGCTGGCGTAACGAGGGGTACGGTGGAACCGGCAGCGGTAGCGCGAGAAACGCGCCACCCCCCAGGCGTCCTGGTCGAGGAGCACACAGGGGATGCCGCTCCGTCCCAGCTGCCGCAACAGGCCGAGTGCCTGATACTCGTTGCCAAGGATCATAGCGCCCGGAGATTCTGCCATAGCCTACTCCGCCATTCGCCGAATCACGTCGATGACAAAGTCTAGGGCGTGGTGCGAGATGACCGGCGGCGTGCGTTGTCGCTTCGCCAGCCGGATCCTCTGCACGTCGTCAGCGCTGGCGATGCGCACCAGGCGGCCCTCCGCCTGCAGATAACGGTCCACCGCCCCCCACTGGCTGGCAAAGAAGCTGTAGGAAGGGACGCCAAGGGCCGCCGCCTCGCGGGTCATGGTGCCACCGCCGCCGATGACCAGGTCCATCTCCCAGATCAGGGCCGGCCCGTCGAGCACCTCGCCTGGCAGCCAGCAGGGGATGCCGTGGGCCTGGCAGAAGCCGAGCAATGCCCGGCCCTGTTCGGCGTCGCGGGGCAGAAGCACAAGGAATACCCCTGGCTGCGCGGCCAGGTGCTCGAGGATGGCCTCCTGCAACACGGCGCTCTGGGCCGAGCGGTAGTGGGTAAAGCGCCCCTCTGGCCGTAGGAGCACCCGCACACGTTCGTCGTCAGGAGGCAGCTCGGGCACATGGCTGCGGGCAGGGTCGAAATCGCAAAGGTAGAGGTCCTCCTTCAACCCCGGGTACCACTCCACACGGCGGGCGTAACGCCCGTAGGCCTCCTTAGGGATGGGGAAGGGCATCAGGTGGCGGTCGACGAAGCGGAATACCGACTTGTCGCAGAACTCATAGTCGTCGAGGGTCAGCACCGGGATACCAAGGGGCTGGGCAGCAATGATCTGCGAGCGGGAGCCGTGCGAGAGGGCCAGCCCCAGGCTGTGCCGCTGCGGAAGCATGGCCAGGTAGAGCGCCAGCGCGCGCCGACCCACCCGCAGTACCCGCCCGAACCCGTGCCGCGCCATTCCCCGCTGGCCAACCACCTGCACGTCGAAGTTCAAGTAGCGACACAGAGGCACGGTGCACGAAAAGTCACGGGCGGTCAGGATGAGCGGGTAGCCGGCCGCCCGCAGGCGGTCGATGACGCGCGAAAAGACCCACACATGGGGCGCGTTCTCAAAGTCAATCCACACGGCGCGCCTGGCTTGTGTCTGGCACATCGTCCTCCTCATCCAAAGTGGGCGTAGAGCAGCTCGCCAATGGCACAGCAGACCCGCTCGGGCAAGTGGCGAATCAGGCAGCTCAACGCCCGCTGTGCACGCTGGCCCAAGGGGCCAGGCGCCTTCCTGGCCAGGAAGGAATACGTGAGCGGTTCCTCATATGTGCCCCAGCCCCTCTTGAACCTGCGCAGCCCCACGTCCTTGTGGTCGGTGCGCCCAAAGTCCACGGTGTGATAGCCGTTCTGGCAGGCCCAGCGGATTGCCTCCCAGATCACGACATAGTTGGGCCGCATGGCCCAACGCTGCGCATCGGAAGCCAGGTACTTGCCGATGAGGGTGCCATTCCAGCTCAAGAGCACCGCCCCCGAGAGCAATGCCCCGTCGGCTTGGGCCAGCAGCACGAACCCCAGCCCTGGCTCCACAACCTGCCGGTGCAAGTTCTGGAAAAAGCGCCAGGGCTGCACTGGCACGCCCAGACGATGGCGGGTGAGCACCTGCAGCCGGTAAAAGGCCGCCATGCCTTCCAGCGAGCGCTCGAGGGCCACGGTGACCCCGTTGCGCTGTCCCCGGCGGATGTTGTAGCGGGTGTCTTTATCGAACGAGGCCAAGACTGCCCTTTCGTCGCGGCCGATCGTCAGTATGTGACGAGTGGCGTGGCTCCACAGGTGGAGGTGGGGCTGCTTTGGCAACGGCGCGCGGATTTCGAGCCTGGTGTGGCCGTCCCAGTCGCGTTCCAGGGCTTGGGCCAGAGCTCGGCTGTCCTCGCCTTGGCGCACCAGGGGTGGACAATAGTCAGTGAAAGGCAGCGACACGAAACGCCGGCCCGTGAGAGCGCTGCGGATTTCCATGACGGGCAACCCGGCCACAAGCGTGCCCGCATCGTCGACAAAAGCGCGCACGAAGGGGACGTAGCCGTACACCTCAGCCAGGAGGTGCGACCAGGCAGGGTGGTGGAAAAGCGTCGCCTCCGGCTGCGCCGATACGAACTCCAACCAGGCAGGATCCGAGATCGACATTTCCAGAGACCGCATGCTCTCGCCTCAGACGATGGATGCCCGGCCCGACCCCACCACGATGCGCCTGGAGCCCTGCGGCCAGGCCGCGCCGCGGAGAGCGTTGCGCGTATCGATGACGAAGGGGTGGCGCATGGCTCCGAGCTCTTCAGGCCGCAAGCACTGCAGCTCGCGATGATCGGTCAGGATGACGGCACAGTCGGCCCCAGCCACTGCCTCGGACAGCGAGCGGCAGTGGGCACCTTCGAGCCCGGGCACGGGGCCAACATGGGGATCGAAGGTGCGCACCTCGATGCCCTGCCCGCGCAGCTGCCGCACCACTTCCAGGGCCGGGCTCTCGCGCACGTCGTCGACATCGGCCTTGTACGCGAGACCAAGGCAGGCAACAACCGGCGCGAGGATGCCAGCGACTGCCTGCTTCACCAGCTCCACCACGTGGGCAGGCATGCCGTCATTCACCCGGCGCGCCAACTGGATCAGCGGGGTGGCGTCGGGCGCAACTTGGGCAATGAACCAAGGGTCGACGGCGATGCAGTGGCCGCCCACACCGGGGCCGGGCTTGAGCAGGCTGACCCGCGGGTGGCGGTTGGCCAGCTCTATGGCCTCCCAGATGTCGATGCCAACGCGCTCGGCCACCAGCGCCAACTCGTTGGCCAGGGCGATGTTGACGTCGCGGTAGGTGTTCTCCATCAGCTTGACCATCTCGGCCGTGGTCGCGTCGGTGAGCAGAATGGCCCCTTGCGCAAACGACGAGTAGAGCTCTCGTGCGCGTTCGGCCGAAGCGCGATCGATGCCGCCGATGATGCGGTCGTTGCCCACCAGCTCTTCGAGGATGCGCCCAGGCAGCACCCTCTCGGGGCAATGGGCCAGCATGACCCCTGCGCCATCCCCTGCCACGGGCAGCCCCGAACGGGCCAGGATGGGCGCCAGCAGGTGCGCCGTTGTGCCCGGTGGCACCGTCGATTCCAGGACGACCAGGTTCCCTGCCCGCAGCTCGGGCACGATCGACTCGGCAGCAGCGGTGACGTATGAGAGGTCTGCCCGCGGCAGCCCAGCTCCGGCCTGTGGGCCGTGGCTGCACGGTGTGGGCACAGCGATGACAAAGGCATCGGCGGGCGATGGGCGAGGGGCCGGATGCAGGTTGCCACTCCGCAGAGCGCGAGTGACCAACTCGGCCAGGCCAGGCTCCTGGCCGTGGAAGCGGCCGTCGCGCACAGCCTGCAGCACCAGCGCGTCGGTGTCGACGCCCGTCACCTGAAAGCCATGTACCGCCAGCATAGCCGCAGTGGGCAACCCGATGTACCCCAGGCCAAGCACACAGATCTGCCTCAAGGTGCCTCCTCGCTCAGGAGCGCCCGGGCGATGCGCTGGGCCGCACGCCCGTCGCCGTACGGATTCACGGCCCGCGCCATGCGCTCGTAGGCAGAGGCATCGTCGAGCAGGCGCTCCACTTCGGCCACGATGCGCCGCCGTTCCGTTCCCACCAGTCGAGCCGTGCCCGCTTCTACCGCTTCGGGCCGCTCGGTCACCTCCCGCAGCACCAGCACCGGCTTGCCCAGCCCTGGCGCCTCCTCTTGGATGCCGCCCGAGTCGGTCAGCACCAGGCAGGCCCGTTTCATCACCTGCACCAGCGACAGGTAGGCCATGGGTGGCGTGAGAACCACGTTGGGCAGCCCGCCCAGCAGTCGGTGCACTGGCCCCCACACATGGGGATTCATGTGCACCGGGTAGACGATGCGCACCCCCGGGCCATAGCGGGCAGCGATGTCGCTGAGGGCCAGGCAAATCTCCTCGAGTGGGCGGCCCTGGTTCTCGCGGCGATGCGCCGTCACCAGGATCACCTTCTCCCCAGGTCGCCCCAACAGCGCCGGGCCCAGGCCCAACCGTTCGGGCTCCCAGGGCTGGGCAGCCACCCAATGCAGGGCATCGATGACCGGGTTGCCCGTGACCAGCACCTGGCGGGCCGGCACCCCTTCAGCGAGAAGGTTGGCCCGGGCACGCGGCGTGGGCGCAAAGTGCAGGTCGGCCACCGCGCTGATGACCCGCCGGTTTACCTCTTCGGGGAAGGGCCGCCATTTGTCAAAGCTGCGCAGCCCCGCCTCCACATGCCCTACCCTGGCCCGCTGCCAATAGGCGGCCAGAGCGGCCAGCGCCGCGGTGGTGGTATCGCCCTGCACCAGCACCCAGTCGGGCCGTTCGCGGGCCAACACCGGCTCGAGGCGCGCCAGGAGCGCCGAGCCCACTTGAGCCGGCGATTGGCCTTCGGTCATGGTGTGCAGCTCGTAATCGGGCTGGATGGCGAACAGGCGCAGGGCCTGGTCGAGCATTTCGCGGTGCTGACCGGTGGAGCACACGCGCACTTGCGCCCGGGGTTCCCGCTGCAGTGCCCCGATCACCGGAGCCAGCTTGATGGCCTCGGGCCGCGTGCCCAAGACGACGAGGACGCGCACGCGATCCTCGTCTCTGGCCAGCGGCTCAGCCATAGGGCACCTCCGCCATGAAACGCTCGTGCCAGCTCTCGAACACGAGCAGGCTGTACAGCGCGCGGGTGTGATCCTCACGGCGCTCGGCATGCTGGCGGATGAGCGATTCGATATAGCGAGGCTCGAAGTAGCGCGCACAGGCGGTGCCCGCCCCGGCGATGCGCTCGCGCACGTAGCCAGTCATCTCACGTTGGAACCACTCATCGATGGGCGTGTCGAAGCCCAGTTTGGGGCGGCGCAGCACCTCCTCGGGCAACCAGCGGGCTATGGCCTTACGGTACAGGTACTTGTGCCCTCTCCAGCCCTTGAGGCGC
>Ga0315298_1010177_pt1 | contig 11398 bp, 13 predicted proteins | sample WHS_1_MG_FD_203077 | JGI IMG/M metagenome (GOLD analysis project Ga0315298, IMG submission 203077) | Extremophilic microbial mat communities from Washburn Hot Springs, YNP, Wyoming, USA - WHS_1_MG | ecosystem: Environmental > Aquatic > Thermal springs > Hot (42-90C) | place: USA: Wyoming... | reverse complement strand
TGGAATCGAGTTTCACCACATGTCCCTACAAAGAGGGAACTGAAAGCTGGTCTGGTTGGTATCGGTGAAGAGGGGGTGGGTGTTTCACCACATGTCCCTACAAAGAGGGAACTGAAAGTGGATCATCATACCCGGCTTCCCGCGCCTTTTGCTCTATGTTTCACCACATGTCCCTACAAAGAGGGAACTGAAAGCCAGATCATCAGGTTCGGTATCAGTAGTGTTTCCAATGAGTTTCACCACATGTCCCTACAAAGAGGGAACTGAAAGTCTCCAACTGTTACTTCCCCCTCCGCATTTGTTTCAGTTTCACCACATGTCCCTACAAAGAGGGAACTGAAAGCCTTCTTCAGGTCCATGGCCTTGACCCGCTCAGCCAGGTTTCACCACATGTCCCTACAAAGAGGGAACTGAAAGAAGCCGGTAACCGCCATGACCGATGCCGATGTCAAGTTTCACCACATGTCCCTACAAAGAGGGAACTGAAAGCTTCCTTGGCGCGGGGAAGATGGTGGAGGGCATGAGTTTCACCACATGTCCCTACAAAGAGGGAACTGAAAGTGCCAGAGGCGCTAAAGGTTGCGCTCAACACGTTGCAGTTTCACCACATGTCCCTACAAAGAGGGAACTGAAAGTCCTCCTTGTGGTCGTGCGGGCTCTTGGCCCAATAGTTTCACCACATGTCCCTACAAAGAGGGAACTGAAAGCTGGGTTCTGGACGTTTCCAAATGCGCTGTAGACAGTTTCACCACATGTCCCTACAAAGAGGGAACTGAAAGTAGCATACGGAATCTCTCCCATTTCCATTATAGCTTGTTTCACCACATGTCCCTACAAAGAGGGAACTGAAAGCCATGTGGTCCTCCCGGGCCGCATCCTTCAGCCCCGGTTTCACCACATGTCCCTACAAAGAGGGAACTGAAAGAGACGAATTCCCGGCTTTCCCGTTCGGGAAGACAGTAGTTTCACCACATGTCCCTACAAAGAGGGAACTGAAAGGGACTCGATGCTATCGATTGACGTATTGACAAAGTCGTTTCACCACATGTCCCTACAAAGAGGGAACTGAAAGATCCAGGAAACCTTCATAGTGTAGGAGCTCACCTTGTGTTTCACCACATGTCCCTACAAAGAGGGAACTGAAAGGGCTAATCCCCTCGAGGAGGTGTGAGGATGATTAGGTTTCACCACATGTCCCTACAAAGAGGGAACTGAAAGCATATTCAGCTTGGCCGAGGCGCGCAAGATATCTGGTTTCACCACATGTCCCTACAAAGAGGGAACTGAAAGGTGCGGCTTATTCCGCGCTCATAGAGCCCGGCTTGGGTTTCACCACATGTCCCTACAAAGAGGGAACTGAAAGTCGTCGATCGGACTCTCTGTCTGCTGAGCCTTAATCTGTTTCACCACATGTCCCTACAAAGAGGGAACTGAAAGAACGTTTTCGCTGGGGATTGAGTGAATTTAGATTTTGTTTCACCACATGTCCCTACAAAGAGGGAACTGAAAGCCTTTGCGTATTCCGGTAGCTCTAGGGCTTTGAGTGGTTTCACCACATGTCCCTACAAAGAGGGAACTGAAAGAGGGCCTTTGACCGTTCAGGCTTTCGGATATTTCAGTTTCACCACATGTCCCTACAAAGAGGGAACTGAAAGTACTGGAGGAGCTGCTGTCTCTGTAGCTGTCTGGCGGTTTCACCACATGTCCCTACAAAGAGGGAACTGAAAGCGAGACAAGATCTCTCAACGCATCTTTAAGAACAGGGTTTCACCACATGTCCCTACAAAGAGGGAACTGAAAGCTTTGGTCACAGCTCGCTTCCCAACTCCAAAAAACGTTTCACCACATGTCCCTACAAAGAGGGAACTGAAAGCGAAACATAGAGAGGGTCAAGGCAATAGCGGACGCGGTTTCACCACATGTCCCTACAAAGAGGGAACTGAAAGGGTTATCGCGGGTCTGGTTCGGTTGATATTGTGTCTGTTTCACCACATGTCCCTACAAAGAGGGAACTGAAAGAGTTACTGGGCTACAAGAACACCAGCTTTACCCCCGGTTTCACCACATGTCCCTACAAAGAGGGAACTGAAAGTGCTTTACAACATTACCGCCGACGCCGTCATTAACCGGTTTCACCACATGTCCCTACAAAGAGGGAACTGAAAGATAAAGATTGACAGGGTCTGGATTCTCCATGCTTCTAGTTTCACCACATGTCCCTACAAAGAGGGAACTGAAAGAGCACAGCTGGTCGACCATCCAACCACCAGCGAACATGTTTCACCACATGTCCCTACAAAGAGGGAACTGAAAGACGAGGCTGCATACTTCAGAGCCTTCTTCAAAGTCAGTTTCACCACATGTCCCTACAAAGAGGGAACTGAAAGGTTCATCCCCCTGCCTGTGCCATCTCACCCCTCTTGTTTCACCACATGTCCCTACAAAGAGGGAACTGAAAGCGAAGCGGTGGCCCAAGAGGCGGGTATGGACCCCAAGTTTCACCACATGTCCCTACAAAGAGGGAACTGAAAGACGACAACGGCCGCGTCCTTGAGAAAACGGCCAATGGGTTTCACCACATGTCCCTACAAAGAGGGAACTGAAAGTGACCAAGCCTTCTTGAAGTCTATCATGCGGTCCTCGTTTCACCACATGTCCCTACAAAGAGGGAACTGAAAGCCTCCCCTTCCAAGTTGGTGTTAATTGGTGGATGTTGTTTCACCACATGTCCCTACAAAGAGGGAACTGAAAGAGATACAGACGACGACATCGTCGATCGGACTCTCTGGTTTCACCACATGTCCCTACAAAGAGGGAACTGAAAGAGGTGTACAAGATCCAGTTCATCTTGAGGGGGGCCAAAGTTTCACCACATGTCCCTACAAAGAGGGAACTGAAAGATCTGGCCAGATCAAAGACATCTCCAACCTGGATGTGTTTCACCACATGTCCCTACAAAGAGGGAACTGAAAGATGGCAGGAGCCATGATGTGATTGGAACCCCGTTTAAAGTTTCACCACATGTCCCTACAAAGAGGGAACTGAAAGAGGGCTGTCAGGGTCAAGGCCGGCCTCTTGTGCCCGCGTTTCACCACATGTCCCTACAAAGAGGGAACTGAAAGGAAAATCAAGATCCATTACCACCCACACATCGGCTAGTTTCACCACATGTCCCTACAAAGAGGGAACTGAAAGTGTTGTGGTGTTTGGGCTCGGTGGCCCAATATCTTGGTTTCACCACATGTCCCTACAAAGAGGGAACTGAAAGGAAGCGACAAGAGTATGTTGACCGATTCCAGAATGAGTTTCACCACATGTCCCTACAAAGAGGGAACTGAAAGCATTACAAGTAAGGTAATAGTTACCATTCTCTTTATTGGTTTCACCACATGTCCCTACAAAGAGGGAACTGAAAGTCTACCAGACCAAGGAATTACAATTCGGAGGGCAGAGTTTCACCACATGTCCCTACAAAGAGGGAACTGAAAGTCTACCAGACCAAGGAATTACAATTCGGAGGGCAGAGTTTCACCACATGTCCCTACAAAGAGGGAACTGAAAGCACGCCTTTCCCCGATAAAAGCAACCATTTCATCTAGTTTCACCACATGTCCCTACAAAGAGGGAACTGAAAGATCAATTCGGCCCTTTGGCTCTAGAAAATTTCGGAAGTTTCACCACATGTCCCTACAAAGAGGGAACTGAAAGAATTGGGAGGAGAAATGATGAGTGGCTGGAGTTTCACCACATGTCCCTACAAAGAGGGAACTGAAAGAGACGTCTAGGAAATGCGGAACTTTCAAAAATGATGTTTCACCACATGTCCCTACAAAGAGGGAACTGAAAGCAGGTCCCTTAGCCCTCAAGACAAAACTGGGGTGATGTTTCACCACATGTCCCTACAAAGAGGGAACTGAAAGTCAAAGACAAAGAGGGAGGAAATATCAAATGAGTTGTTTCACCACATGTCCCTACAAAGAGGGAACTGAAAGTGATAACCGGTATCCCGTCCAGGTTGCCATAGAGAGTTTCACCACATGTCCCTACAAAGAGGGAACTGAAAGAATGATGGATGTGCAAGAAGGATCCAATGTAATTCTGTTTCACCACATGTCCCTACAAAGAGGGAACTGAAAGTTGAACAGACCAGGTCGTACAGAACGCGGAGCTTGTGTTTCACCACATGTCCCTACAAAGAGGGAACTGAAAGAGCTGTGAAAGACGTTCTGGGCATTTCGGTCGGATCGGTTTCACCACATGTCCCTACAAAGAGGGAACTGAAAGCGGATACCCTTACGAGTGATCCGGCTCTTATGAGATGTTTCACCACATGTCCCTACAAAGAGGGAACTGAAAGTAGATCAATTGAAGATATCACGCGCGGCTCTTTCAGTTTCACCACATGTCCCTACAAAGAGGGAACTGAAAGCCACAGAGAGAGCTTTCTGCATATAGCTCTCTCAAAGTTTCACCACATGTCCCTACAAAGAGGGAACTGAAAGAGAAACATTCTGGTTTCTGGATCATTCTGGAATCGGGTTTCACCACATGTCCCTACAAAGAGGGAACTGAAAGATCCTTTCGCTTCAGGACCACTTTACGCGCTTCCGCAGTTTCACCACATGTCCCTACAAAGAGGGAACTGAAAGTTTGCCCCGCCACAAAAGCCCTCCCTAGTTGGTTCGAGTTTCACCACATGTCCCTACAAAGAGGGAACTGAAAGATAATGACAACATCGCCAGTGTGGCCAAGAAGCTGTGTTTCACCACATGTCCCTACAAAGAGGGAACTGAAAGGTGGTTTTTGCAAAACCGCAATTACGTGTATGACGGTTTCACCACATGTCCCTACAAAGAGGGAACTGAAAGATCAACATGGTCTTGTCCGCGATGTTCCGGCTAAGTTTCACCACATGTCCCTACAAAGAGGGAACTGAAAGTCTCCAGCTGCTCCCTGTCAACAGGGATGTAACGGGGTTTCACCACATGTCCCTACAAAGAGGGAACTGAAAGGTAAACAGGAGCCTAATAGCAACCGTGTTACCAAGCGTTTCACCACATGTCCCTACAAAGAGGGAACTGAAAGCCCTATCCACCGAACTGGCGCCATAACCCGTTGATGTTTCACCACATGTCCCTACAAAGAGGGAACTGAAAGCGGGACCACACACAACGGCGAAGTCGGCAAGCCTGGTTTCACCACATGTCCCTACAAAGAGGGAACTGAAAGTTTATATTACCAAGGGTGCTGGCCTTGGCACCGTCAGTTTCACCACATGTCCCTACAAAGAGGGAACTGAAAGAGGTCAAGCCCCGTACGGATGGCGCGGGCGATATTGGTTTCACCACATGTCCCTACAAAGAGGGAACTGAAAGACTTCTCAAGCTGCGATCAACGAAGCCGGTGTGTAAGTTTCACCACATGTCCCTACAAAGAGGGAACTGAAAGGACAGACACCCTGGAGGAGACACCACAGGGCAGTGTAGTTTCACCACATGTCCCTACAAAGAGGGAACTGAAAGAAAGACGCACGCGGTCAACATGACGTCCAACATGCTCAGTTTCACCACATGTCCCTACAAAGAGGGAACTGAAAGAGATGGGGACCTGGGGGTCGTCGTTCACCCCACCAACAGTTTCACCACATGTCCCTACAAAGAGGGAACTGAAAGACTCCTGAGCGTTGATGAGAACCTTATAACCCTTGTTGTTTCACCACATGTCCCTACAAAGAGGGAACTGAAAGTTGTAAATGATCCGCCAGCCAATTTGGGTCTCCATGTTTCACCACATGTCCCTACAAAGAGGGAACTGAAAGTCCTAAGCACTGAGACGGGCCGCGCACTGGCAGGAGTTTCACCACATGTCCCTACAAAGAGGGAACTGAAAGTGTATCAGCAGTGGGACATTTTGGCAGGGATGGCAGTTTCACCACATGTCCCTACAAAGAGGGAACTGAAAGCACCTGTTCCTCATCGATGAATTAGACAAGGCACAGAGTTTCACCACATGTCCCTACAAAGAGGGAACTGAAAGTGTACGACCGCTTCACCTCCCCATCCCTGTCAATCTGTTTCACCACATGTCCCTACAAAGAGGGAACTGAAAGCCTTATAACCCTTGTCTGTTAGCTTGACCCCTATCATGTTTCACCACATGTCCCTACAAAGAGGGAACTGAAAGGGTTGTACCAGTAATCCACCGGCGCCCAGGTCTTGTAGTTTCACCACATGTCCCTACAAAGAGGGAACTGAAAGAAGGAATATCGGATCACCAATTACGACCTAGCTAAGGTTTCACCACATGTCCCTACAAAGAGGGAACTGAAAGCTTGTGGCACCTCCGTTCCAACGACAACGGTCGCGGTTTCACCACATGTCCCTACAAAGAGGGAACTGAAAGCAACAGAAACAATAGCCCAGGCATTGCAGAAACACCTTGTTTCACCACATGTCCCTACAAAGAGGGAACTGAAAGGGTCAATTCCATTGACCTGGAGTATCAGCGCCGGATCGGTTTCACCACATGTCCCTACAAAGAGGGAACTGAAAGTGTGGCCTCCTCAGCCTTGACCCGGAGACAATCACCAGTTTCACCACATGTCCCTACAAAGAGGGAACTGAAAGTGTCAAGCTCATTACCGTTGGGAGTGATGCGGAAAGTGTTTCACCACATGTCCCTACAAAGAGGGAACTGAAAGAGTTATCATGAACACCTTGGTCGCGGCTGGGTATAAGTTTCACCACATGTCCCTACAAAAAGGGAACTGAAAGATGGAAAACTCCAGTTCCTCCGCAAGTTGAACACAGTTTCACCACATGTCCCTACAAAGAGGGAACTGAAAGGGCTACTCAAGCAGGTAAGCTTTCCACGGCTAGACAAGTTTCACCACATGTCCCTACAAAGAGGGAACTGAAAGATGATTTTTGGAATAGCACTCCTTATGGTTCATCTTGTTTCACCACATGTCCCTACAAAGAGGGAACTGAAAGCTTGTCCAGTGCCGTCCTTGCCCTAACTGGCAGGTTGTTTCACCACATGTCCCTACAAAGAGGGAACTGAAAGTATGGTCCCTGGGCGACGACCCTTGCCAGGGTCCTGTTTCACCACATGTCCCTACAAAGAGGGAACTGAAAGAGTTGAGCTTTACAGAATTGGGACAGATCACAACGGTTTCACCACATGTCCCTACAAAGAGGGAACTGAAAGTTCAGGCAAGTGTCCGAATCAAACATCGAGAAAGCGTTTCACCACATGTCCCTACAAAGAGGGAACTGAAAGGTTCGTGAGGGCTGAGGACCCCGTCTATCGCCATCCGGTTTCACCACATGTCCCTACAAAGAGGGAACTGAAAGTAACCCGTTGATATTGCTATATTTATCCGGTTATAGTTTCACCACATGTCCCTACAAAGAGGGAACTGAAAGTGCCCACACCTTTGCCCTTTACATCGACCTCTCCGGGTTTCACCACATGTCCCTACAAAGAGGGAACTGAAAGCTCATAGCATTAATAACCAAGATCGAACGAAGACTCAGTTTCACCACATGTCCCTACAAAGAGGGAACTGAAAGATTTCCAGAAAATCAGCGCAAGAATAGACGGAGACACGTTTCACCACATGTCCCTACAAAGAGGGAACTGAAAGTCATGGCTCCCCTCCGCTGGTGATCCCAACCCTTCCAGTTTCACCACATGTCCCTACAAAGAGGGAACTGAAAGTTAACCCGCTGCCCAACGTTACCTTTGCAAGCTGGAGTTTCACCACATGTCCCTACAAAGAGGGAACTGAAAGTATAAAGGCCTTCCTATCTTCCCCCTTAAGCCCGTTTAGTTTCACCACATGTCCCTACAAAGAGGGAACTGAAAGACATTACCATACATATATGTCTACGGGTTCAATACGTTTCACCACATGTCCCTACAAAGAGGGAACTGAAAGAGTGCCTTCACCTTGTCATGGTCCACCGCCCCAAGCTGTTTCACCACATGTCCCTACAAAGAGGGAACTGAAAGTCCTCCACTTGCAGGCTTAGCTCCCCGGTCAAGGGTTTCACCACATGTCCCTACAAAGAGGGAACTGAAAGGTCCATCCACCGGCTCACACTCACCGTAGTAAGCATCAGTTTCACCACATGTCCCTACAAAGAGGGAACTGAAAGAGAGGAAACAGTGCTGGGACTCCTCGCCAGGCTGGGCAGTTTCACCACATGTCCCTACAAAGAGGGAACTGAAAGCGGCAGCCCCACCCCTATGCCGCCGAGACGACCACAGTTTCACCACATGTCCCTACAAAGAGGGAACTGAAAGAGCAATCACATAATACACCGCGTTACTGGCGGCATCAAGTTTCACCACATGTCCCTACAAAGAGGGAACTGAAAGTTTATGTCACACACAAGGTCTTGGGTAGGTGGTGGTGTTTCACCACATGTCCCTACAAAGAGGGAACTGAAAGTCGGCGAATCGGCTGGGTCCTTTCGCTAGGGCCTGGGTTTCACCACATGTCCCTACAAAGAGGGAACTGAAAGTCTCTCAGTGCTCGCTGGGAAGCAGCTTGAATCACTGTTTCACCACATGTCCCTACAAAGAGGGAACTGAAAGTGAGGTAATCTGAGTGGTATGATCCTGGTTGCTGGCGTTTCACCACATGTCCCTACAAAGAGGGAACTGAAAGTTTATGTCACACACAAGGTCTTGGGTAGGTGGTGGTGTTTCACCACATGTCCCTACAAAGAGGGAACTGAAAGAGGGACCATCCCGATTCGCCGAAGGCGTGATGATCTGTTTCACCACATGTCCCTACAAAGAGGGAACTGAAAGGATATGCGAGATCCCTCAAGAGCTTCGAGAATTTCTCGGTTTCACCACATGTCCCTACAAAGAGGGAACTGAAAGCATGGCGGAAAGCTCCGATAGATTCGCGACCTCCCCGGTTTCACCACATGTCCCTACAAAGAGGGAACTGAAAGAACTTACCCCCTCTTTACGGATACCAACCAGACCACGTTTCACCACATGTCCCTACAAAGAGGGAACTGAAAGTCATAGTTCCAACTAGATGTCCCCGCGTGCCGCCAGTAGTTTCACCACATGTCCCTACAAAGAGGGAACTGAAAGCGATCAGCCCGCCCCATCGGGAAGCTTGTTCCGTGAGTTTCACCACATGTCCCTACAAAGAGGGAACTGAAAGGTTCACTATCACCAACCTGTCCTGGAACGCGACATAGTTTCACCACATGTCCCTACAAAGAGGGAACTGAAAGTTATACCGCTTAGCTAGGAATCACCCCACAAGCTGTTTCACCACATGTCCCTACAAAGAGGGAACTGAAAGCAGGTAAGGCCGTTATAGCTCCCAGGGCATACTCCCAGTTTCACCACATGTCCCTACAAAGAGGGAACTGAAAGTATTTCGAACAGCTGGATAATGGCAAGTGGATTTACGGTTTCACCACATGTCCCTACAAAGAGGGAACTGAAAGCGGATAAGACCCCCATTTTCGCCTCAAAAAGGCCCCTGTTTCACCACATGTCCCTACAAAGAGGGAACTGAAAGTCTTCTGACCTCCTCACTGTTCTTAAGGGGGGAGGATGTTTCACCACATGTCCCTACAAAGAGGGAACTGAAAGATGTGCTAGGTTATACTTTTGTGATTAACAGGCCTAAGTTTCACCACATGTCCCTACAAAGAGGGAACTGAAAGATAAGATGCATTATGTAAACTAGAATCCGGCTGAAAGTTTCACCACATGTCCCTACAAAGAGGGAACTGAAAGTGTCGATCTCCCCTAGCTTATTCTTCATGATGGTAGTTTCACCACATGTCCCTACAAAGAGGGAACTGAAAGCCTCAGTATCGAATGTAAAGACCCTGGCGCCTTCACCCGTTTCACCACATGTCCCTACAAAGAGGGAACTGAAAGCCCACTACGCTGTGGCGTCTGAGGCAGGGCATCCTCCAGTTTCACCACATGTTCCTACAAAGAGGGAACTGAAAGCGCTGGCTCTTGTCACCCCCCAAGGGCACTTTTTCGTTTCACCACATGTCCCTACAAAGAGGGAACTGAAAGCCGTCTCACTCATGGCGGCTATAGCGCCACTTTGAAAGAGTTTCACCACATGTCCCTACAAAGAGGGAACTGAAAGATATGGCTAAGGGTTATCCAGGACGGGGCCGTCCTGTTTCACCACATGTCCCTACAAAGAGGGAACTGAAAGCGATAACCCGCCTGGCACTCATAAACGCCAACCATGTTTCACCACATGTCCCTACAAAGAGGGAACTGAAAGATGCCACCTGCACCAGAAGAGGCGCCGCCACCGCCTGTTTCACCACATGTCCCTACAAAGAGGGAACTGAAAGACCGTCATTCTGCGCCACTGCCCCCTGCCGCTGCCGGTTTCACCACATGTCCCTACAAAGAGGGAACTGAAAGGTGGTCTCCCACTTCCTGCCCGTGGGGAAGCCCCCTGTTTCACCACATGTCCCTACAAAGAGGGAACTGAAAGGATAGGGCAGCTGCCGGGGGTGGAATCCTACTTCCAGTTTCACCACATGTCCCTACAAAGAGGGAACTGAAAGCCATTGACACGCACAAAGTCTCTCACCCGTTCACAGTTTCACCACATGTCCCTACAAAGAGGGAACTGAAAGCCTTATCTGGGCTATCCGCTATGTTCGACCCCACTAGTTTCACCACATGTCCCTACAAAGAGGGAACTGAAAGCAGCCCTAGTCTGGCCCGCTCCACAGCAAGGGCGGGTTTCACCACATGTCCCTACAAAGAGGGAACTGAAAGTTCATAAAACCCTCGTAGTGGCGGGTAATTAAAGTTTCACCACATGTCCCTACAAAGACGGAACTGAAAGTTATATATAGTCCAGGCCTTGTTTGCCTGCGAAATGTTTCACCACATGTCCCTACAAAGAGGGAACTGAAAGGAAAGTCTGCCAACTATGTAGGGAGGCGCCGGATGAGTTTCACCACATGTCCCTACAAAGAGGGAACTGAAAGTATCAAGGACTTCTGCCGGGGCAGCAACCTATTCCTCGTTTCACCACATGTCCCTACAAAGAGGGAACTGAAAGCAGCAAGATCGATGTGGGGAGGGTGAATGAAGAAGATGTTTCACCACATGTCCCTACAAAGAGGGAACTGAAAGATCGACATGGTGCTGTTAAAGAAGGGGGTTAGAAGTTTCACCACATGTCCCTACAAAGAGGGAACTGAAAGGTTCATCCTAAGGGGGGCCAAGAAGCGCGGCACAGCGTTTCACCACATGTCCCTACAAAGAGGGAACTGAAAGAACAATATCCCCTTACATCCATATTATAATCGGCTGTTTCACCACATGTCCCTACAAAGAGGGAACTGAAAGGGCACCCATAACGATG
>Ga0315298_1010175_pt1 | contig 11400 bp, 10 predicted proteins | sample WHS_1_MG_FD_203077 | JGI IMG/M metagenome (GOLD analysis project Ga0315298, IMG submission 203077) | Extremophilic microbial mat communities from Washburn Hot Springs, YNP, Wyoming, USA - WHS_1_MG | ecosystem: Environmental > Aquatic > Thermal springs > Hot (42-90C) | place: USA: Wyoming... | reverse complement strand
TTTTGGCGCAGACTAAAGTCTGCTAAAACAGATTGGGCCTCGATATTCTCCGCCATCCATTCCCTGCTCGGCCACAAAGAATCTAAAGTTATTTCGCCAATTTTAATTTTCTCTCCCGCATAAGGATTAACCACCTGAGTTAAATCCGAAGCACGAAGCACGAAATTCGAAACAAATCCAAATAACAAAAATTTTAATTTTTTAAACGTTTTGAATTTTGGATTTTGAAAATTTGTATCTTTTATTTTGGATTTCGGATTTAGAATTTCGGATTTAGTCAATCTTGCAAGCAGTTCCTGATATATTGCCGAGTCATTTCCCTCGGGTCCGGTCAGAAAATATTCCACCTTATATTTATCTAAAACCGAAATTAACCCTGTCAAATGATCTGCTTCAGGATGAGTCAAAGCCACCACTTCGATTGTCCGGTCAAAAAAAGGCAGGTTATTTTTCAAGCAAGTTAACACTTTGTCATTCGGCCCGCCGTCAATTAAAATTTGCGTAAAACCTTTGGTTATTAGAGTCGCGTCTCCTTGGCCAACATCGCAAAAAACCAAATGCAGGCGGTTATCAGGAAAAGAAAAGAAAACAAGCCAAACAAGGCCGCCTATCAGACTAAGCAAGATTAAAATACGTCTTGAGATTAACCCCGTTTTAACCACTTCTCTCCTTAAATTTTTAATTTTTAATGTTTAATCAATTTTTAATGAGGCAATGTTTTTATTTCGACTCGCAGAAAAGTCCGATGGATATCGGACAGAATGCGACAAACCTGCCTTGCCGGCAGGCAGGGAAACAAACTTCTCCGACGTAACGTCGGAATAACGCACTCCCGCCGTGGCGGGACTGGCTGGTAGTTTGTTTTTAAAAATTTATAAATTAAGGTTTGATTTCAAATTAAAAATTTCAAATTGCAAATTTTTTGATCCACAACCACAACATTAGATAGTAAAACACTATTACTCCCCACCCAATTCTCGGTAAAGAAATCTGGAAAAAAGTGATTTTGGCAAAGAAATTGATCGACTGCTCAAGAAAAAAGAGCAAAGGATAAGCAAGATATGAAGCCAAAGCCGCTAACTTTATCCACATTAAACCCATAAGTCCGATTGCCATTCCCAGTTGTAAAATAAAAGGAATTGTCCAAAGTATAATCAAATTGATTAATGGCGAAAGCAGATTCATCTGGCCAAAGTTAACTACTAAAATCGGCAAAGTAGCTATTTGAGCAGCTAAAGAAGAAGTAAAATTATCCGACTCGACCACTCTCTTAACCAAAGAAAGTGGTCTAAAATAACCAAATCTCAAGCACCAAATCCCAAACAATTTCAAATTACTAAATTCTAAACTACCAAAACATTTTTGATTTTGAGCATTTGAATTTAAATATTGTTTGGGTTTTGAAATTTGGTTATTGGTCATTCTTTGTTTTTTAAACAGGGGTTGTATCCAAACCAGCCCTGCGGTTGCCATAAATGACAGCTGAAAACTAACATCAAAAAGCAAAAACGGACTTCCAAAAATCATCAGCAAACCAGTTATTAAAAGTATTCGCCCACCTTCTGTCTCTCTGCCAAAAATACTACCTAAATATATCAAACTCATCATAGTTGCTGCTCTAATCATTGGCGGAGCCAAACCAGTCATAATACTATAAAACCATATCACAACCAGCAAACAGCAGATCGCCAAACGCCTCTTAAAGAACAAAAGAAAAAACTTCAGCATTCCCTGACTAAACATCGCGATATTCATTCCCGAGGCCACCATAATATGCAAAGTACCTGTTTGTTTTAGTTTTAACCAAAAATCCGGCGGGATCATACTTTTGTCACCGAGAACAATTCCGGCAACAATCCCGTCAAGGGGACGCGGAAAAACTCGATTAAAAATCTTTAATAATCTAACTCTCAATTTTATCGCGAAACCCCTCACGCTCCTAACACCCTTGATACCGGTGACACCCGCAATACGCTTAATATCCGGCTGATTCAACTGATAGGTTTTATAGGAAACTAAAGGAGAGATAAAGGATAACAAAGGAAAAGAATCTGTCGCCAATGGTCTTGTCTGAACCTTGCCGGTCACGGCAACCGAGTCGCCAAAGTGATACTCTGGATACCTTTTAGCCACGATTTCAAATTGTCCAAGTTGAAACTTCTGCTGGTTGCCGGCAGCTTGCGGCTCCTCGCTTAAAGTGCCAGTAACCCGCACCTTCTGGCCATCTCTTAAGTCAAGTTTGGGAAGAAACTGTACCCTAACCCAGAACAACAACATTATAGCAAGGAGGATAAAAAAAGTTTTCCTCATTATTTAGCACGCAAAATTACACGGATGAGAACACAAAACTACACAAAAACGCTGCCTCCACTACCTAGTTCGTGTTGATTCGTGTTCCGTTTCGCGTTTATTCGTGTTGTTTAATAGATTGTTATCTTGTCTTTAATTTTCTCCCAAACATTCTTGTTAACAATTTTCTTTTCCAAAAGTTCTTCTGATTTTTGATAAGGACGTCCTTCAACAATTTTCTTGGCGGTTGCTGGCCCAACTCCCCAAAGAGTATCAAGTTCGCTCTCCGAAGCAGTATTTATGTTAATCTTCTCAGATTTCTCACTTCCCGCCTCTTTTCCAGCTTCCATCTTCTCATTTCCCATTTCCTTTTTTGAAGGAATATAAATCTTCACTCCGTCTTGCAGTTTCGCCGCCATATTTACATTCTTTGCCACCCACTCCCGATCCGCTTCGGCCGAGAGACCGCCAGCCGCAGTCAATAAATCGCCAACCCGACTGCCGGCATTTAATTTGTAGACTCCGGGCTTTTGCACTTCACCTGAGGCCTCAACAACAATAAAAGATGCTTGAGACCCCGCCGTGGCAGGATCAGATTCCCCAAGGATTTCAACTTTCGGTTGCTCCGCGGTAAAAGAGGAAATTTTAAAGATTAAGACTGACAGACCAAGCAAAATTACTCCCAACAAAAAAATTCCTGCTATCAACCTGTGCCTTTCCAAAAATGTTTCGCTGCTCAACTTGTTTGGACAACTTGGTTCTTCGCTGGCCATTAATTTCAACTTTATCTTAGCTTATCCGGAAATTCAAGCCGCCGCCAAGGAATCAGCTTGCATTTTTCTTCTCAATTACTCAAAATATGTCTAATGCCTAATTTTCCAAAAACTACCCGACTCTGGCTTGTACACTCTCTTTACCTGGTCCTAACTGTATTTTTCATCTGGTTTTGGACCAACAATGCGGTCCTTTCCCTTTATAGCCTGCAACTGACCGGGCTTTTGGTTGTTCTCTACTTTGGGCTGCGCTTTTTGCTTAAAGATGGTAAAGAGATGATTTTAGATGTGGTAGTTTTTACCGCCATTCTCCTGGTTGTCCTCGCCTCAACTGGCGGGCTTGGCAGTCCCCTATTTTTTTTGGTTTATTTTCTTCTTTTCAGCGTTGCTTTGTTATTTGATCCGCCAACTACTCTCACCCTAACGCTTGCTTTGATTTTATTTTTTGTTAATTCTTTGACCTCAACTCGCGCCGCCTTACAGCTACTCTCTCTTCTTTTCATTGCTCCTTTGGCAATCTTTTTTGGCAAACAATATCTTCGACTGCTAGAAACACAAGAAAAAATAAAAATTCTCGCCAAAAAAAACAAGGAATTATCAGCTATCAGTTATCAGCAATCAACTCAGCTTGCCAATGAGGAAACTAATACTCTGCTTTGGCTTTCTTTAAACTTCAAAAACAATCTTTTGCCAATAATTCATTTGACAGCTGAACTTTTAAGCGATCTAGGTCACCTAACTTTAAATCAAAAAGAAAAATTGCAATCGGTTCATGAGACTGCTAAAGAGCTGCTAAAATCAGGAGAAAAATTGAAAGAAAAGATTGATCGGGAAACAGACTAAGATGAATATAAGATTTATAAAATTTATAACGTTTATAACGTTTATATTTATTCCTATATCGATTGCGTTGTCCTCGCCTACCTTTGCGGTAATGCGCTCAAGTGATTATGAATTGCAGATGCCAAACTTGAATTTCGCCTCCGGCAATGTTTCCTCAACCAATTATAAACTCGGCTTTACCGGCGGCCAAAATGCGCCGGGGCTATATACCTCGACTGGTTACAAAGTGATGGCCGGCTTTTGGTATTTAAAAACAATCATTCCTTTTTCTTTTTCCATTTCTAATACGGTTGTTGATTTTAATAGTCTTTCTGTCGGTATTGCCTCAACCGCAGCCACAACTCTCACTGTTTCTGCTGGCGGTGCTGGCGGTTATCAGGTTACGGTTCAAGAAAACCACCAGCTTTTGGTTGACTCTATCGGCGCTCTCATTCCAGACACAACCGGCGATAATGGCAATATTTCCGAAAGCAATGCCGGCACTTGGGCCCAAAACACCACTTATGGCTTTGGCTATACCCTATATGGCAATGATGTCCCCTCTCCTTTCCCAACTTCAGCTCCTGCCGGAAATTATTACAAACAATTCGCTGACGCTTCTAAAAACGAGACTCCTCAGATTGTTATGTCCCGCAGCGCTGTTGGCAAAAATCGCACTGCCACCTTGATCTATAAAGTCAATGTTTCCGCCACTCAACCCGCCGGCCGATACCATAATGTTATTACCTATATAGCAACGCCCTCCTTTTGATATGACACAGAATTACACGGAATTAAAACAGAAAAACACAGAACCTGGTTCCCTACCTTTCTTTGGCAATAACAAGCTTTTGTACCCGAAACTCAGTTATCAAGTCCGCGGCGCAGTTTTCACTGTTTACAAAGCTTTAGGACCTTATCACAAAGAAAATATCTACCAAAATGCTCTCGCTACCGAACTAACAAAAAGAAAGATTCCTTTTGAAAAAGAAGTAATTATTGATGTTGTTTATGAAGGAAAAAAAGCGGGAGTTTATCGCCCAGATTTTGTCGTTGACAACAAAATTATTCTTGAATTGAAAGCTACGGAATTTTTACCCAAAAATGATGAGAGACAGCTTTCCTACTATTTAGCAGGAACTTCTTATCGACTGGGTTTTTCAGTTAATTTTGGCTCTAGAAACGGGGTTGATATCCAAAGGAGGATTGTCGGTTATGAGGAAAATATATAAGCTTTTCGGGGGCAGGTTCCGTGCTATTCTGTTGCTTTCCGTGCTTTTCTGTGTCTGGCTAACAACCGCCATGCCAGCGAGTGCCCAAAGTCTATCGTTATCACTATGGCCTCCCTTGCTTGAGGTGATGATTCAGCCTGGCCGCTCAGTCACTCAGGTCTATAAGCTGACCAATGCTTCTGACCATGAACTGCAAATCACACCGCAAATTTTCTCTTTTAAGCCCCAAGGCGAAAATGGCGGAATCCAAATTAAGTTCTCGGAGAAGAAAATAGAGGATGTTAGAGGAGGGTTAAAGGAAGATAAAGGAGACACCAGTGAGAAGTTTTTCTCTTTTGAATCCGGCGAACAGTTCAACCAACCTTTTTATCTCCCTATTGGTAAAGAAAGAGAAATTACCCTGAAAATTTCTCCTCCTAAAGACACTCCAGAAAATGACTACTATTATACGTTGCTCTTTTCCACCGCTACCCCCACCACAGATCAAGACAAAAACTCTTCTTCCTCAATCGCTCAAATCGGCACCAATATTCTCATAACTGTTTCCCAAAATGGCGCTCCGAATTTTTTGGCAAGAATTCTTGAATTTTCCTGCCCAAAAATTATTGATTCCTTCTCGCCTGTTAATTTTACTGTCCGTCTTGAAAACTGGGGCAATGCTTTCTGGAAACCTTTCGGAAAAATTAGTCTCACCGGAATTCTTAAACAAAAAGAGGAAATTGAACTTTGGCCACAGAACGTTTTGGCCCAATCAAGCCGGAAACTTGATGTCCCAGAATTTAGACCAGAACTGCCTCTTGGCCCGTTCAAAGCACTTTTAGAATTCTCTCCCAGCGAAAGCTCTCCTTCAGCTAATCTGTCAGCCCCAGAAAAACTTTCAATGGAAATCACTTTTTGGTATTTACCCTATAAGGCCTTGGCAGCTTTGGTGGCTTTACTGCTAGCTGTTTTTTTCATTCGCAAGGTAAACCACAAGCTCAAGCCTTACTGGGAAATTCTTCGCCAAAAAAAGCGAACAATTTTGAAATTCTAAACTTATATTAATCTCACTTTCCACCCCACCTTAAAAAAATTTAGTGCTTCGAATCTATCCTCTTTAGGTTAATTAGAATAATTAGGTTAATTAGGTCAATTAAATTCAAATTTCTAAATTCAAAAAAATAGTTTGCTTATTTTGGATTTTGGTCATTTGATATTGTTTGGGATTTGGAATTTGGAATTTGGAATTTTTTAGAATAATTAGGTTAATTAGAATAATTTTGTTAATTTTTATCTTTCTTCCCTTAATACTTAATACTTAATACTTGATACTTGATACTTATTCTAAGCTCAACGCCCCTCTTGACAAACACTTTAGAAATGCCTTTAAATAGAAGTAACAATGTTTTCACAATGAAAAAGGAAATCATTAAGCAAGTCTTTGGTGGCAAACTATTACTACTACTATTATTATTAGTAGTATTTGTCTTGTGCCTACCAAAGACTGCCCGCGCCGCTGATCTTACCAGCGCCAAAGACACCATCTCCACTTCCCGACCTTCAGCAGCTGCTCCTCTTGCCGCCGACTTACCGGCAGGCTCCAGTCTTTTTACTTTTGATGATAATGGTTCAAAATATCTGGCTTCAGATTCTGCCATTTTTTTCCCTGACACTGGAGAAACCTTAGAAACTCAAACCGTTGCTTCTTCTTCCAGCAATACTGTTTACTTGGCCACTAAAACTACCAGCTCTCATCACAAAGGCTCGGTGGTAATGGTGCCAGTAACTGCCACTCATACCATTTCTTTTACCACTGCTGGTCCAGTTCCTTCAAATGGGCTGATCAAAGTTATCTTCCCAGTTGGCAATACGACTAATGCCGCTTCACCTTCTGCCTCTGGGTTTTCCTTTAATGGTCTTAGTTCGAATAATCTCAGTATTTCCGGCGCTACTTGCGGCAGTTGGACAATCACTCCTGCCTCAGGCTTGGTTCAGTGCAATCTCAATGTCGCAATCACAGCCCCAACTGCCATTACCATTACCATTGGCGCCGGGACCAGCGGTCCGGTCTTGATCAATCCCACCAAATCTGCAACGGCGGGTACTGCTGATACTTGGGGAGTCCAACTGCAAACAACAGAAAATAGCGGTGCGGTTATTGACAGTACCAAGGTTCGCGTTGGCACCATTGAATCAGTAAATGTTTATGCCACAGTTGACCCAACTTTGACTTTTGTCATTCAAGGAATCAATGCCGGCAGTTCAGTTAATTTTGGCAACAATGTTGGCTGCGGTGACACCGAGCCAATCAATACAGGCATAAACTCAACGGCAACTGATGTTAACCTCGGCTTGCTTAACAGCACCAAAATTAGCATCAGCGCCCAACTCATTACTATTAGCACAAACGGTTATGGCGGTTATGTTTTAACTGCCACTTCCTCAGGCCACTTGATTGATCCGGCAATTGGTTATTGGATTCCTGATGCCCAAAACACACCTACCGCCAATGATACCCCCGCCCCGGTAACCTTAACCGCTGGCACGCCGGCTTTTGGAATTCATCCTTGTGGACTGGATGTTAACAGCAGTACTTGGGGCACTGGACCAACTGGCGGCGGCGCTGGAGCAAAATACGCCAATCCTTCACCAACCTACTACTACACCCTGGCGAGTGATTCTACTGGTCCGGTTGGTAATGCCATCACTCCGGGTAATGGCTTAACCAGCATTGCTTATGCGGCAACTGTCTCTATTGTTGTCCCTGCAGGTAACTATCGAACAGCAATTACTTATGTAGCCACACCAAGTTTTTAAAACTAAAAGTATGATAACTGCCCAAAAAGTAAAAACTATCTTTAGAAAAACGAATTTAACCTTTGTAATTTTTATAACTTTTATATTCTTCTTTAGGAGTCAAGCTTATGCTCAATCAGACTCGCGCAGCTTTACTATCTCCCCTCCTGACTTTCATTTGACTGTTAATCCCGGAGACAAAACAGAAAAAGTAATCAAAATTACCAATAATTCCTCCGAGCCTTTGAGCTTTGTCACCAACACGGTTGACTTTATTGTTACTGATAAAGCCAGCACACCAGAACTTTTACCTGTAGGCTCCAATGTTGAAAATAAGTATACCGCTTCCGCTTGGAGTACCGTGTTCCCAGACGTAATCACAATCGAACCCGGGCAAACCTCATATGTAACTTTGTACTTGCAGATACCGGGCAACGCCTCACCCGGTGGACACTATTTTGCTGTCACTCTAAGACCAATCAGGGAGGGAGAAAGTAAAACCAGCGGAGCCTCTGTAAATTCCGTAGTTGGCAGTTTAGTTTCTTTGATCGTTACCGGAAAAATGAATGAAGCCGGCAGGGTTGTTAATTTTTCCGTGCCAAAATTTTCTGAATACGGTCCAATCAAAATTGTCACGGAAATTAAGAACGAAGGAGATGTTCATATTACTCCCAAAGCCACGATTGAAATCAAAAATATGTTTGGACAAAAAGTTTTCTCCACTGCTTTGGCAAATTTTAATATTTTCCCCGGCACTTCCAGAATTTACGAAAACAACTGGGAAACTCGCTGGCTTTTTGGCCGCTATTCAGCCAACCTCTCTGGTTATTTCGGACAAAAAAACAATTTGCCTTTGGTCGCAATGGCGACTTTTTGGGTTATCCCCTACACGCTGATCACAATTATTCTCTTGGCAATCGTGATTATCGTCGTCGGCTTCCTTTACTTCAGGAAAAAGCAGGAACCGGAAGAGATCGAGGAAAAATAAAGCCTCCTTTAAGAAGAATATAAAGTTTATAATAATTATATAACTTATAACCGTTATATTCCTACAATGAGAGTCAACGGGAGACTAGCTAATCAAGAAGGCGGATATAAATCCTTAGCAATTTTCAAACAGGCAGAAATAATTTACGATTTTACTGTCGAGTTTACCAAAAAGTATATTGAATACAAATCTAGGACAAAAGACCAAATGGACCAAGCCGCCCGCTCTGGCAAACAAAATATTGCCGAGGGCTATCTCCAAAAAAGCGTCGAAAGCAGACTTAAGCTTCTCCGGGTAAGCCGTGGCAGTTATGAAGAACTCCTAAACGACTACCTTGATTTTCTTAGACAAAGAAATTTCCTTCTCTGGGATAAAAACTCGCCCGCGGCCCGCGATATGCGATCGTTAGTCTATAAAATTTATAATAGTTATAACAGCTATAATCTTTATAAGCCTTATCTTTCTTCCCCTGAAACTGCGGCCAACGCGATGGTTTGTCTGATAAACCAAACAAACCAGCTCCTTGACCAAAAACTGCGTTGGATTGAAGAAAAATTTGTCAAAGAAGGCGGGTTTCGGGAAAATCTTCTTAAAAAAAGGCTAGCATATCTAAAGAGCGGCAATTAGTCCAACTCCTACTAATCCAAAACTGCTTAAGAAGAACAAAGTTTACAATGCGAAAGTATTATAGAAGTATAATTGTTATAATGTTTATAAAATTTATGAACCGACTATAATGCCTAACTTCCGAAAACCACTATATTTTCTATTAACAATCATCTTGGTTATCCCTGTAAGTTTAGAAGGATATAAAATTTATAAAGCTTATAATCGTTATCAAGCAATCCTTTCAACCCATCTCCAAAACCCTCTCCCGCCTCAAGAAAAAACCGTCAATGTCCTCGCCCAGGTTGGCGGTTACACCATCAACGCGATTTCCGGTTGGGCCTCGCCTTTTGCCGAAGTTTCCCTCTCCTCCCAAGGAGTTGCCAGAAAAACCGTTGCCGATGAAACTGGCTTTTTTGTTTTTAACTCAGTCTCTTTGCCTGATGATCCAAAAGAGCTTTGCCTAATTTCTCAAGACGTTAATCAGCTTGCCTCTTTTCCTCTTTGCTTGCCTCCACCGCCGCGAAACCAAAATCTCGAAATTAGAGATATTTTGCTTTCGCCAACTCTTTCTTTAGAAAGTGGAAAAATTATTCTCGGTAAGACTACTAAAGCCTCAGGAATGACCGTTCCCAATTCTAAAGTAGAAGTTTATCTCTTTATTGAAAAAAACTTTTCTCTTTGGGCCAGAATCTCGCAACAAATTCCCCTCTTCTCACTTCTCACTTCTCACTTCTCACCCTCAATCGCTTACGCCGCCAACTTTCCTCTCTATGAAACAAAAAGCAACGAGAACGGTTATTTTGAATTCTCGCTGCCGGCTAATGCTCCTTCAAACAACCGTATTTTTGTCTCCACCATCTTTTCCCCACCCCCACTTCTCGACACTTCGACTTCCCTTAGTGCAGGCCCACTTCTCATTTCCCACCCTCACCCCGAATATTACTCTCCCAAAAGCAATACCCTTTCTTTCCAAGTCCTCGGTCTTTGGGAACTACTAAAACTTTTTCTTCAAAGGCTTTTTCTTCAAATCAAATTCCCTTCTTCCCTTGACCCTTTTGATCCCCTTTTCATCATTATGATAGAGATTTTAATACTCTTTGGTCTGCTCGCCGCCATCCTTGCGAAAAAAGGCGAGGAGAAAACAAAGGAGGTTAAAGCATATTAAAGGAAATCCTTAACATCCCTTAGCATCCTCTAATCTCCTTTAGCTTTTCGGTTGAGCCTTACTTGCTCAATTTGGTAGCCCTTTTGATCATCAGCCAGTTTCCTCTCCAAGGAAACCACCAGTTGCCTTAACAAAAAGTCAGTTTTGTTAATTAGCTCAAGGAAAATCTCGTAGGTTAGGTCTTCCGCTCGGATAGAATTTAGGGGAGGATAGAGGACGGTTAAAGGATGGTAGGAAAAATCCTTCTGTGTTTTTCCTTTGACATCCTCTAACGATCCTCTACTATCCTTTAAAAGACTATCTCGGAAATCTCTAAGATTTATTCCTAGCTTTTCCAAGCTTGAACCCGGAACACTCTTTAGCAAACCATCGTCTGTTGATTCTCTGGTATTTCCCTTACATTCTTCTAAGCTTGCTTGGGAAAATCCTAAGAACGATAAATATTCTTTGGTTGTCGGTCTTTTAAACCCCTCCTCTATATTGCGGACAACACTACTTCCGGCATCGTCAAACTGGGTTTTGCGGCGAAATTCGGATTTAGGCAAGCTTTCCGTAAAAAGACGGATAAAATATCTGAGCAAAACTGCGTTGCTCCAAGGAAAAAGGTAGCGGTAACCTTCAGGATCTTTCCAGTTGCGGGAGTCTTGTCTTTTTTCTTTTGGCTGTTCAGACAACTCTTTAAGAGTTTTCTCAATCATCTCCTGAATTACTGGATCGACCTTTTTAGACATGTTAATTAGAGGAGAT
>Ga0315298_1010174_pt1 | contig 11401 bp, 12 predicted proteins | sample WHS_1_MG_FD_203077 | JGI IMG/M metagenome (GOLD analysis project Ga0315298, IMG submission 203077) | Extremophilic microbial mat communities from Washburn Hot Springs, YNP, Wyoming, USA - WHS_1_MG | ecosystem: Environmental > Aquatic > Thermal springs > Hot (42-90C) | place: USA: Wyoming... | reverse complement strand
CCGTGACCAATCAGAAGGGCGGGGTAGGAAAGACCGCTCTTGCCGTTCACATTGCGGCTTACGCCAGCATGGCGGCGAAGAAAAAGACATTGCTCGTGGACATGGACGGCCAACGCAACGCCACTTTTATCACTACGGGGGAGCCGAATGGCCGTGGCAAATCGGTATTAGACCTGTGGGACGGGGACACCAGTCTGGAGTTCCAGGATACCCGGTTTGGGGATCTCAAAATCCTGCCAGGCCACCAGCATGTACATCTGGTTGAAAAGCAGGGATTGAAGGCCGGACAAGAGGCGATGAGCCGTCTGCTGAACATCGATTTTGACGTGGTGGTCATCGACACGCCACCAGCCGCAGGCGTGCAGCAGCTGGCTCCGCTCTATCTGGGCGGATTGTTGGTAGCACCCGTGGAGCCCGACCTGTTGGCGTTGCAGGGGCTCACTTCGCTGCTCAAAGTATGGCGGGAGATCGCGTCTCAGGTCGATCTGGGATTGTCCCTGGTCATCAACAAACGGGTTTTGAACTCCACGAATCAGCAGATGGTTGTGGATGCGATCACCGAGTCGGGTTTTGGTCAGCATGTGCTTCCGGTGCATCTGACAAATCGACAGATCGTATCCAACGCGATGAAACAGGGGATGCCCGTCTGGAAACTGGACCCGAAAGACGCGGCGGCGGCGAAATGGGCCATGGCCTGCAAGATGATTCTGGAAACGGACCGGGTGCCGACAGAAGAAACGGTGAAGGAGGGATAAGATGGCAAAGGTGGATCTTTCAGAGAATCTCTTTGATGAGATGAAGCGCACACTGGCCGAGATGGCGGGAGATTCCGGCGAGACCGATGCCAAAGCCCATCGTCTACCCGGTAGACGAAATTCGGGGGTTGCACCCTGCGAGGGGCAGGAAGCGGCCCAGGCGGATGAACAGCATACCGTCGCGGGCGGAACGGTCGGCGTCGGAGCCGGTCCGGCATTCTTTCTGGAGTTGTCGGAGATCGAGCCGGACCCGGAGCAGCCGCGCAAGACGTTTGTGGCATCCGGGGCGCAGGACGCCATCGACAATGATCTGGAACTGCTGAAGGAGAGCATCTTGCAGCATGGGATATTGCAGCCCATCGCGGTACGTCATGTCGCGTCGGGAAGCTATCGGATCATAGCGGGCGAGCGGCGCTGGAGGGCATCCATGGCTGCCCTGGACAGCGGCCAGCCATGCCGTCGCAAGGGCTATGACCTGTCCCGGATTCCAGCCGTGATCCTGGAGCCTGACACAGACGCTGACCGGCTGGAAATGCAGCTGGTCGAAAACCTGGCGCGGGCGGATATGACGCCCGTGGATACGGCGAAGGCCGTAAAGCAGCTGATGGATAGCCTGGACCCCAAGCCAAGCCTGGCGGATCTGGGCAAGCGGCTGGGTCGATCCAAGGCATGGGTGCACCAGATGCTCTCTCTGGGGAGCGAGGAGGCGCAGGCGGTGGCAGAGTACCTGGGCGTGCCGCTGGAGTCCATCGGGCAAACGGACATCAGCCGCATGAAAGGATGGATGAAGGATGAGGACAAGCGCATCGTGCTGGACGCCATCCGCGCCAGCCTGCAGGCCGGGGAAACCCTCTCCCGCGTGCTGGTGGATAGAGAGGAAGATCGCTACGACCAAGGTTTGAGCGGAAAACCACAGGAGGTGGACATGCAGCGGGGAAATGGGGCGGTGATGGGTTCGCACCCTGCAAGGGCTTTTGATGCCAATGGGGAAGAAGTGGACTTGTCCACGATTGACCTGTCCGAAGTTGATAGTGATGAAGACATCGAGGATGGCGGCGCCGTGGATGAGAACGGAGTGGTTGTCGGAGATCCGGCGGATGATGCGCAGCAGGTTGGCACCCTGCCGGGAGATTCTCTGCCGGGGGCATCCCTGCCCGAGGCACTCCTGCCGAACCAGGTGACGGTGACGCTCCCCCGCCCTCTACTGGAGCGGGCCTTTGCAAAGGCGGGGCGCGAATTGCCCGGGACGATGGGAACGGCGGAGATCGTTGAGGTGTTGGAGTTGGCGCTAAACGGGTGACCGCGAAACTCTGGATGGACGCGGCACAGCGCATCATGGGTGCCGGTTGCCGCGACAGTATACGATTCCCGCGTGATCCGGTGAGAGAGGATTCGTTATGGTCGGCGGAAACAGGCGGGTTCGGGATATACCGTATCAAACGGCTGGCCCATCGCGCCGGTGCGGACATGGCCGAATGGCCAAAAGATTTGCGGGTGCGAGAATGGCCTGCCGTTGTTAGCAATGTTTCTGTCTGAAAGGAGTAAAAATGTTAACTGAAAAATTTATTGAAAAAGTTAAAACTGGAATTAAAGTATTATCAATAATCTCTGCCATAATTATGGCTGTTTGTGGATTTGTACTAGCATTATCTTTCTCTGTTCATTGGATTTTGCGATTAAATGACATGCCGCGCACTGCGGTGAATGTTGCCAAAGGGATGTATGTTGGTTTTATCGTGATAGTGGGCGGTATCTTTATAATAGGCTCTACGATTAAGGAATTGATCGGTTCAGAAGAATAATGACTAAAATCAGGATAGAATCCGATTTCAGGGACTACTACGACCACGCTTTTTGTGGGGCATGGGAAACTCCTGATTTTACCTACGAGCGCATGAGCACCGGCGGAATGTCAAGGCCTGCAATGTTTGTCGCGTTTGAATCTGTCGGACTGAACACGCCAAGGCACGGACTTGTGCGCGACCTGATTCCCGAATTAAAGAAGGAATACGCGGGATATTGTGAACACCTTAATCTCAAAGTGGTTGTGCATACAAGTGAGTATGCACATGCGGGCGAGGGCAAAGAATTACTAGCTTATGACCAGGCTATGAAAAAGCGTCGTAACGCTTTTGCGGTTGAGTTTATTCCAACCGCTTTAGGTAATAATCACGCTACGTCATACCGATACTTGCGTGTAGGTACGCGGGTTTTTTGGATGGAATATGAAAGCCAGGATGATTGGCGCTCGAACTGTGGAGACTGTTCTGTTAAATATTTGTCAGAATCAGCGGACACTGTTACTGCCGAGGCCGTATTTTTCAGAGAGTCCCCGTTACTGGCTTTGGATTTTCTGAAAGTCGGACAAAAGATGCTGGCGATTGATCTCAATGTCGCACCAGGATTGCGCGGGACGGGCATTGAAAAAATCATGAAGCCTGATGGTGTTTATCAGGAAGTCCAGAACTGGTACAGGAACACAAATGTCTGACGAGCAAACTGAGTTGATAAGCAGGCTCCGCGCCCTGGCCCGCTCTGAGCACGACGATCTTTCCGTAGCCGATGAAGCGGCTGACGAGATAGAGCAGCTTATGGCACGTGTGCGCTTGCTGGAGAGTTACATCGGCGACGTCGAAAATGGGAGCCATGATTGTGTTGCTGTATTTTGCTTTAAGATTTGGCATTTAGATTTATCCAGGAGAAAACCATGCCAGAGCAATTCGCAAGAAACACCGATGGGTACTGGGATGCCGCCTTTCACAGGGCCGTGCGGTATATGAGCATCATGATCTGCCTCATATTGACGCCATGGTTGGTATTATCCATTCTCGTGATGGTTAGCCTACTCATTCCCAATAGTGGGATGACGGGACTGTTCCAGAGCATTGGGTTACACCCCCATACGACCTACGAGACGTTGCGATGGACCGTCATAGCTGGAGCGTTTCTCGCCATGGCATGGCTTTCATATATTGTGTTTCGGGAATTGGGGCTGTTGTTGAATGGTGCCGACATTCCCCGGTTGCCGTCACAATTTGACAGGGACTGGCAGCGGGCCAATTGACACTCCGATGCTCAAAAGGAAATGGTTATGGTAGCTTCCAAGCCGAAGCCAGCCGCGTTCAGGAGTGTGTGGAGCACCCGTGGCGCTATCCCCAGGACCATAAAAAACCCCCATTACTGGCATTCCATGGTGGGGTATGGCGGGAACCGCTTTGGCTTATCTGGTCAGGGCCTGAGATTTCAGCCACAGTTCCGGGCTGGCGTAGAATTTCTGTACCTTGCTCAACGCCTGTTGCGGATAACGGCTGAAACCTGGGAGGGGCTGGATCAGGCTGATTTCCTTATCCCAATGCGCCTTGTTAGTGGCATAAAACGCCAGGCGTCTTTGTATGTCATCGGCTCGCGCGGTGAGGATGCCGAGATTCTTTTTTACCACGGCTGGTTCCTTTGTCAGGAATACCGCCATGTCAAACACATCGCGCGCCGTAAAACCGTCCGCCCGGTAGAAGCACTTCTTGGCAATGATCTCTTCCGGCTTGTCCAGCAAGACCTTACGACCACGAATGGTCGCCACCTGAGCAGAGTTCGCCACCAGGCGCGGCGCGGCGACGAAGTCCACCTCTCCCAGGCCATCAAAAATCAGCTTTACGTGCTGGGAATCTTCGCGGTAATGGGTGGTGAGGTTTTCCACCTTGTCATTCAGGCGTGGGGATAAGGCGGTCAGGTATTGCGCATCCGTGATAAAAATATCGACATCGCGGCTTAACCGGTGATGATACTGGAATCAGCACCGTGCCGCCGCCAATGGTCCATTCGAGCTTTGGCAGATGAGGGGGTAGGGAGTCTATGGCCAACATGGCCTTGTCGAAAAGCGGTTCCCAGGCTTGCAGCCGGACGGAATCCATCAGGCCGCCCAGGCGTCCAGCGGAAAATGAAAGCCCGTCGGAAATCCAGGCCGGACATACTGATCCAGAACGGCGAGCGCTTGTTCCACGGGAATGCGGCGGCCACGCAGAAATCCGAGCTGCGCCCCAAGGTCACACTCATAAAAGAACGCCTGCAGCCCCATGGTATCCACCTCAGAGGTGCCGCTCAGCCAAGCCTTCAGATCATCGCCCGTCACCATGACGTGACGGGGGGCGTTGATCGTGGTCAATACCATCCAGTCATTATTCATATCCGACAGTTTAATCCGTACTGGTCCAACCGCAAGGTATTGCATCCTGCAATGTTGCACCCTGCATGGGCCACGCTAATGATCATGTCACAGGCTTTGACAATGTCCGACCCGCGCTTTTCCGGACTGCGCAGTCGCAACACCTCGTCCGCCGTCAGCAGGTCACGCCCCTGATAAGAGATGGACCGGCTCTGGCCCTTCGGCGACGGAATAAATCCCCATTCGAAGCTCTGATTCGTGTTTCCCATCGCCACGATCCACCCTCACCCGTCGCTGTCATCCCCCATCAACCCCCCGATAACGCCTCTCTCCGCGTCCCGCTCGCTGGTATCATATTTCCCCTCGCCAGCAGGTTTTTCCCCGGCGAGGGCATTGAGTTCGGACTGAGTGGCTGCCAAGGCTTCCTTCTCTGCGTCTGACACTTCCTCGACAGGCCCCTGCCCATTGGGCTCCTGCCCTTCCGGTTTTTTCTCAATATGGGGGATGGGTAGCGTTCCACCCGACTCGCCCAGAATGGCTTTGTAGTCTTTCCTGGCTCCGGGGATGGAATCGCTCTTCTCTGGCCACCGAACGGATGCCCGATCGAGCCATTCCGGATTCTTGAAATAGAGCAGCTGCTGTCCATAGATGGGATGAAAGCCTGCCGCGAATACCAGCATATCGCCCGGGGTCTTGATATTGGAGCCTTCCTTTTCCGGTCCCCGCAAGGTCATGACCTCGTCAGCGGTCAGCAAGGGGCGGGACTGGTAGCTGAGGCTCGTCGAATAGCCCTTGTTCTGGCTGAACATGGAGCCGTCGAAACTCTGGTTGTCGTTTTCCATGGTCACGGTACGGGTGCCCAGCATGTCAGAGATCCACTTGGCCGTCTCCACCTGGTTGGGCGCGTAGGCCGCCCGGATGTGGCAGTTGCCAATGATGGTCTTGGCCCCGGCCTTGCCGTAGCCGTGGCCTTCATCTTCCAGCTGGGCAATGTCCTGGGTGATGAGGTACAGCTTGACGTTGTAGCCTGCGAGGAAGGCGATGCTGTCCAGGAATACATCGAGTTTGCCCAGGCTCGGGAACTCGTCGAGCAGCAGGAGCAGCCGATGCTTTCCCTTGGCGACGATTCGCCCGTCTTTCGCTTCCAGGCGTTCTTCCGCGGTGAACTGGGAGGCAATCTGGTTGAGCACCAGGCGAATGAGTGGCTTCAGCCGGTTCTTGTCTTCGGGGCTCGTGACCAGGTACAGAGAGACGGGTTGCTCGGCGTCCTGAAGGTCGGCGATGCGAAAGTCCGAATACTCGGTCCACTTCGCGACGATGGGATCGCGGTAGAGGGACAGGAAGCTCATCATGGTCGAAATGACGCCCGATTTTTCATTCTCGGCCTTGTTCAGCATCTCCCGCGCGGATTGCGCGATGACCGGATGGACCCTGGTGAACTGGCCGTTGCCGTCCCGCCAGCCATATTGCTCATCCGGGTCATGCTCCGTCTGCATCATTCGCTCAAAGGCTACGTCTACGCTTTCCAGGGTAGGATCGTTGAGATAGGCGGCAACGCCCCGCAGGGTTTTGTCCGGCATGGCGTAGAGCACATGCAGGATGATGGACGTGAGCAGGGCAAAGCCTGTTTTCTGCCAGTGATCGTTCAGGCCCTTGCCATCCGGGTCCACAATCATCGTGGCAATGTTCATCACGTCCTTGACTTCATACTGGGTTCCGACACGCACCGCATCCAGTGGGTTGAAGTGGCAACCCTCTTCGGATACCGATCCTGGCGAAAACTTCAGGATGTGGTGGCCCATGGCCTTGCGATAGCCCGCCGTCAGGTTGAAGTTTTCCCCCTTGATGTCATGCACGACAACCGAGTCCATCCAGCCGTCCAGCAAAGTGGGCAAAACCAGGCCAACGCCCTTGCCAGATCGGGTCGGGGCAAAGACCAGGATGTGCTCTGCCCCGGTGTGCTGGAGTGGAGTGGCCACCCCGTTCTCGACAAAGGCCCCAACATAACAGACATGCGGAGAGTCAAACCTGTCAAAAATTGACGGCTCCGGGATCTCCGACAGGCGTTTCTTCTCCCTCTCCGCCTTCTTCTTCCTCCACTCGGCGGCCTCCTTTTTCCGTTTTTCCTGCCGGTTTTGCCAGCGGGCCCAGTCGGAATCTCCCTTGAGCCCCTTCGCAGGGTGCAAGCCAAGCCAGGGGCGCAGGGAGTCCATTACCGTCTTTGGCGGGGGAGAAGGCAGGAGCGCCGCCCGGATCGCGTCGCTTTTGCCCGCCCAATGGGCTGAGCCATGCACAGGATTGTCCAGGACGGCTTTTTGCGCGTCCTTGTGCTTTTTCCCGAGTATCCCCGCCGTGAGCATGCCCAACACCACTGCCGGCAGACCGGCGTCATAGAACGCCTGGTGAATCACCGGATAGTGGATATTCAGGATCATGGGCCGCAGGAACGGCAGGGGATTGTACAGACGCCAGCCGTAAGGCAACGCGATGTAGGCATGCGTCTTCTGGATGAAATCATCGGTCCACTGGTAGCCGGGAAACACGTCCCGAGCCACATAGGATATGCCCAGCGTGTAACCGACGACGCCCGCCGCAACACCGGCAAGCGTCGTCTTGAGCCTGCCGCCCCGGGCGAGGCGCTGGACCCTGTAGTCGGAGACGGTGGAGTTGGGTGCATGGACCTTGTCTGCCATCTCGAAGTCCTTACGGGAGAACCGGCCAGGAGCGGGAACCGCCTGATGGTGCAGGGGTTACCGCCTGAGCAGGCTTTGCCTGCCTGCCGGCTGCAAGCCACCGGAATTGAGGAAAGGGATTGGTCGGCAGTGCCTTGTTGCCCTGGGAGACGGTGCGCAGTCCGCCGTAGTCGGCAGGCATGCGGCTGGCGGGCTTGCAGCCGGCAGGCGCGGGTGCTCCAGCGGCACCCAGTATCCGGTCGGCATATTGGGCATCGCCCCGGAGCCGCCCGGAGTTGTACGCTTCAAAGGCGTGGTAGAGCGCCTGTTGGCCCCGATAGCCATTCTCCCGCGCCTGTTGCCAATCCACACGCAGGATCTCGCCGCCCGCCCGAAGGTTGGCGCACGCATCGAAGGCGTTCCGGGGCGTGAGCCCGAAGGCGGCGAAGTTCCCGGTATCCACCTGGGCCAGCCCCACGTCGACCCGCTGGCCCGCGGCCATGGCTTGCCGAAGATACTGGATGGCCTGAGCCCGGTTGCCGGGAATGACCATGCTCCGCGTGCCGTTGTTCCACATCGCCAACGGGTTGCCTCCGGACTCCACCCGCACGATGGCGGCCATCGTCGAGGGTGCTACCATGGGGGCGCATTCCGCACTGATCTGGGAGAGTAAAATCATCGCGAACTCCGTGACGATGCTGGGCGGGTATCTTCCGATTCCAGAATCCGATCGATCAGCGCGGAGACGCTCCATCTGGTCCCCTGGAAGCGTTGCAGACGTTCCAGCACATCTGCAGGCAGGGTGATCGACATGGGGCGAAGGCGGCGCCCCGGGTGCTGTTTCTCCCGGCGCCGGGCCAAATCCTGCAGGCCCTCGTCGGACAGGGAGCGCACTTTCTGTGTCACAATCGCCGTTCGCCTTGCCGGCGAAAGCCCGGCGCAATCGTGCTCCGTCCGGATGATGATGCTTCCGCGCATTTTTCGCTCCTTACCCATTCGCAGGGTGCAACCCCTTCGCAGGGTGCAACCCATAGGGATTGAGATTCGGCCCAAGCGCCGGGTCGACCATGGCCGATCCCGTCTGCATGGCCGGGTTGTAAGGGCCGGGGAACACCATGTCATGCGCCACCACCACCGAGAACAGATAGCCAGGATGAATGATGATCGTGGGTGCTATGTCGATGTACTTTTCCAGCAGCTGGGATTCGGCTTCCCCAAAGGTCTGTGCCAGGGATTGCTCGCTGTCCTGAAGAGCCACATTCCCGGACATCTGGCCTGTCACACTGGTTGAAGTGGACGGAGAGGCAATCGCCATCCCTGCATCCACGATCGACATCAATAACGCATTCTTGAAGATCAGCCAGGTGTGGTCATTGACCTCCCCGGCGAAGCCTGCGTATCCAGCACCGCCTGCCCCTTCGTATCCCGGCAGGTTCATGGTGGTGCCGTTCGGAAACTGAATGCGTGTCCAGGCAACGGCCAGCCGGTTGATGCCCAGGGCGGTCTGTGTGTCATAGGTGCCTACCAATTTGGCGCCGGCAGGGATCAGGAGCGTTGCCCCGTTCACGGACGAATAGACATTCTGGCTGACCACCGCCGTGATCTCTCCCGGTAGATAGCTCTTGATGCCCGCCTGCAAAACGGCGGGAATGACCGATCCGGAAAGAATCTCGTAAGGGCTCGTCTCCCGGGTCACCAGGGGCGGCGGGGTCTTCTTCTTTGTTTTCTTCGCTGCCGACTGTTCCGCGCCCGGCAGGGCTGCGCCCGGCAGGGCCGTAGGGAGATCTGTCGGAGCCTGCGCGGACGGTGTTGACACCTGCGTTTTCCAGGCAAGGCCATCACCGGACCCGCTTCCCGCGTTCCCCGTACCCAGGGCGGACGCGAAGGCGGTGTCCTGCGCTGCGTAGGGATTCTTTTTGGGCACGTCGGACGCTGGAGCCTTCGCTGGATGAGACTGGTCAGCACCACTGTTCGTGGCCGCGGTTGCCGACGTGCCCGACGCTCCTCCAGGGGCGGCAGGCTTGTGGTAGTGTTTCCGGTGCACCGGGGCGACAGGTGCGCCAGTCCCACTCGCCGGCTGAATGGTTTTGGCCTGCGCCTGCGGCTTGGCGTTCCCGAATAACGAGTGGCTTTGCAGATACTCATAGCCGCCATAGGCGCCCAGTCCGACCACCGCAGCCGCGATATAGAGTGGCGTCCGCTTGATACGTGTCGCCATCTGGTCCCTGTCCGGCTTGACCTCTATCCCGGGCTGACCGGCTTGTGGGCCTTGCTGCCCGCCAGGGCCTTTGCTGCTATCCATGGCGGGCTGTTGCCCTGCGGGCGGCAGCCCCTTCTTTTTCTGGAGCAAATCGGAGAAAAAGTCTTTGCCGCTTTTCATGTTTACTCTCCTGCCTCGTTCGTGAGGCGAATTTCGGCCAGGTGATTCCAGTTACCCGTGAGCAGATCGATGCGGTAAGGGACGGCCCCCACGGCAAGCGTGTGCCCTTCCATGCGGTAGCTCACCAGCAAGGACTTTCCCGCCTTGTTTCGCACCAGAACCATCGGGGTTTTCCCGGTGGGCAGGTGAATGAAGGTCGCCTTCTGGTTGCTGACCACGCTGATCGGCTGGATGGGCTTGCAGTCGCCCGTAAAACACTGCGCTGTCCAGTCGACATCGGCATGTGTGGCATTCACATGCGGAGTATTGGGACGGGTAGGCACCCCGGATGTGGCCATGGAGACTTTGGCCGGTTGCCCCTGTTCTGGCGCCATCAGTTCCGGGTTTTCAGGGATAACGTGAGGAACGCGATAGAAGGACAGGACCGGAGTGAACCGGGAGGTGCCGCTGACCAGGCCCACGGTGTACGTCAACGGGTAACCGTGGGGGCTGGTCGCGACGATCTGGATACTGCCTTTGAGTCCGGCAAAGCGGGGCATGATTTCCAGAATGGGATGCCTGCCGGCTGCAAGCCCGCCGGCGACGGTCTCCTTCACAACCCACTCGGCGCTCGGCGCCCCGGCCAGGGAGACCGGCTTGACGCCCTTCCCCAGGATGACCACTGAGAAGTTGCCAGGCGCGGTCTGAAGCACCGGCAGGACCTGCCCAAGTGGCACGATGACCTCTCCGCCCGGGCGCGTGAATACGGGGAGTTGTGAGAGCGTGCCCAGGGCAAAGGCCCGCACCGATTGTTGCTCCACCGCCCGGATCGGCTCGCCATAGTGGATGTTCAGACTGTGCTGAAAGATCTGGGCGGTGTTCACGATCCCGGCAATCGGCGCGGACTGTCCAGCAACTCCCGGCGCCTTCATCGTGGATGCCATGGAAACGGGCACGCCTGCTGCCATGGCAATGGTGGCCATAATCAACACAGAACGTTTTTTCATCGTCAACGCAACGTCGCGCATGCTACTTCCCCTCCTTCTGGATGGTGACCATCTCAGAACCCAGCCGTAACAGGATATCGGCAGGAACTGAATCGACGACATAGGTGTTGCCCCGGATCTGGGTATCGACTCCGATCAGGTGTCCACTGGCATTGCGGGCTTGCAGGACGGGAAATCCTCCGTGGCTCGCCAGCCCCTGGGGCATGTCGATGAAGGTATGGGTCCCATCGTCATACACGCGCAATGGACGGATCGGTTTGCAGTCGCTGGAACTGAACCATCCGCCGCCACCGCAATGAATGGACCAGCGAAGATTGATGTGGTTGAGACGGATATTGGGCAGAGGCAGTACATTGCCTTTATGGTCGGCAGCCGACTGATCCGTTGGTGCGTTGTCAGCTGACTGCAAGTCTGTTTTCCAGGAACGGACCTCGCCCCCGCTATCCTCG
>Ga0315298_1010173_pt1 | contig 11401 bp, 8 predicted proteins | sample WHS_1_MG_FD_203077 | JGI IMG/M metagenome (GOLD analysis project Ga0315298, IMG submission 203077) | Extremophilic microbial mat communities from Washburn Hot Springs, YNP, Wyoming, USA - WHS_1_MG | ecosystem: Environmental > Aquatic > Thermal springs > Hot (42-90C) | place: USA: Wyoming... | reverse complement strand
CTGCCTCGCGACGGGAGGCCGGAAGGCCTCCCGTATGGCCTGCGTGCAAAAGGGGCTTGGCGCCTTGCGGCGCCCGCGGGCCGGGAGGCCCGCGCTCCAATTATGAGGTCTTGGTGCCTTACAGCACGCCGGAGCGCGAGGCTCCTGCCTCGCGATGGGAGGCCGGAAAGCCTCCCGTATGGCCTGTATGCAAAAGGGGCTTGGCGCCTTGCGGCGCCGCGGGCCGGGAGGCTCCTACTCCATAGGCTACCTACCCCTCCCGCAAGGTTGAACCCTGCGGGAGGGTTCGAGAAGGCTTAGCGATAGCGCGGCAGGTAATGGCCATGCGCCTCGATGAGGTCATCGCACATAGCCACGATCTCATCAATGGTCAATTCGGCGGCGGTGTGCGGGTCGAGCAAGGCCGCTTGATAGATGTAATCGCGCTTTTTCGTGAGGGCCGCGAGGATGGTCAACTCTTGCACGTTGATGCTCGTGCGGTTGAGAGCGGCAAGTTGCGCGGGCAGGTCGCCCACATAAGTGGGCGTTACCCCGCTGCGATCGGCCACACACATCACCTCGACGCAGCAATTGTAAGGCAGGTTCGTGATGAGGCCCGTGTTGAGGACGTTCCCGCCGAAGGTGTACGGGTTGCCCGTCTCCATCGCTTCCATAATGTACGAGGCGTACTCGTGCGTGCGCTGATGCTCGTTGAGGTACCGCTCCAGGACCTCGCGGGTGATGGGCAAACCGAACATCGTGAGCGGTTCGCCCGTATCGGGGTCGCGGGCGTCCACCTCCTCGCCCGCCAACACGGCGCGCATCGCCTCCCAAGCGGCGATCTGCACGCGGCAACGGCGCGGATACTCATCGAGCGGGATGTGGAAGCGCTCGATCAACTCTGGGTTGCGCGCCTTGATGAACCATGGGAAGTATTCGGCGCTATGCTCGGAGGATTCCGTCACGTAATAGCCAAAGCGCTTCATGATCTCAAAGCGCACCGCGTCTTTATAGTTGTACTCGGGGAGTTGGGCGCGGCGCTTGATCTCCGGATACAGGTCTTCGCCGTGGCGCTTGATCTCCAAGAGCCAACCTTGATGGTTGATGCCCGCGACTTTCCACTGGAGATCGTCGGTGGGCAGGTCCAACTCGTGGCAGAGGTGCGGCGCGCAAACCTGCACGCTGTGGCACAGGCCGACCGTCTTGACGCCTGTGGCCTTGAGGATGGCCCCCGTGAGCATGGCCATAGGGTTCGAGTAGTTCAGGAGCCAAGCATCGGGCGCCACGCGCTCGATGATGCGGCAGTAGTCGAGCATCACGGGGATGGTGCGTAGCGCGCGAAAGATCCCGCCGATGCCCAACGTATCGCCGATCGTCTGGCGCAGGCCGTATTTCTTGGGGATCTCGAAATCAATGACGGTAGCCGGCTCATACCCGCCCACCTGGATGGCGTTCACGAAATAGTTCGCCCCGCGAAAGGCCTCTTCGGCCTGGTCGGCCAGGTAGCCCTTGATGGTGGCCTTGGCGCCCAGGGTGCGATTCAGGTTTTCCACCAACTGTCGAGATTCCTTGAGGCGCTGCGGATCAATATCCAACAGGGCAATTTCAGCGTCTTTAAAGGCATCCACATATAGGCAATCGCCGAGCACCGTCTTGGCAAAGATGGTGCTACCGGCCCCGAGGAAACAGATTTTGGCCATAAAGACCTCCTTATAAAAAGAATCTCTTGCCTCCCTATGCTAGATGCCTGCCGAAGAAATGTCAAGGCTCATTGACACCCTGGCTCCCTACCGCTAGAATAGCACTGATACGCAGACCCTTCAGGAGCGAGCCATGCCCCGCGAGACGATGACCCCCCGAGAACGTTGGTTGGCCGTGCTGCGCCGCGAAAAGCCCGATCGCCTGCCCATGGATTACTGGACGACCCCCGAAGCCCGCGCCAAACTGATGGCCTATTTGGGCGTAGAAGATGATTTAGCGCTCTACCGCCGCTTGCACATCGACCGGCCCTTTGCCGTGTCGCCCCGCTATGTGGGGCCGCCCATCCCGGAAGATCAAGATGTGTTCGGCATCACCTACCGCTGGGTGGATTACGGCACGGGCGCCTACCGCGAGGCCGTCGAGCACCCGCTGGCCCGCTACGAAAGCGTAAAAGAGATCGAGGCGAACTACCGCTGGCCCAGCCCCGATTGGTGGGCATATGATGACCTTGCCGAGCAGATCGCCCCGTATCGAGATTACCCCATCCAAGGGGGCGGCTCGGAGCCGTTCCTCATCTACAAAAACCTCCGCGGGCAGGAACAGGCCTTTATGGACCTCATCCTGCACCCCGAGATCGTCCATTATTGCTTGGATAAACTGTTCGATTTGGCTTACCAAAACACCCTGCGCATCTTTGAGAGCATCCCCGGCCAGGTGATGATCAGTTACGTGGCGGAGGATATGGGCAGCCAGCAGGGCCTGCTCTTTTCGCCGGAGCAGATCCACACCTTCCTTCTGCCGCGCATGAAGCGCATGATGGACCTCGTGCACGAGGCGGGGGCTTATGTCTTTTTCCACAGCGATGGCGCTGTGCGGCGTATCCTGCCCGATATGATCGCGGCGGGCATTGACGTCTTGAACCCCATCCAATGGCGCTGCCGAGGGATGGAACGCGAGGCGCTCAAGCGCGATTTTGGCCACCAGGTGATCTTTCACGGCGGGGTAGATAACCAATACACCCTGGCCTTTGGCACGGTGGAAGAGGTGCGCCAAGAGGTCATCGAGAACATCCGCATCCTGGGCGAGGGCGGGGGATACATCCTCGCCCCTTGCCACAACATCCAAGCCATCAGCCCGCCGGAGAATATCGTGGCGATGTATGAAACGGGCTACGAATTCGGCTGGCAGTGAGTTTGACCACACCGCACGAAAGGAGCAAAGGATATGTACATCGGGCGTTTTGTCGTCGCCGGCCGCACCGCAGGGGGCGCGTGGTATGTGGGGTATCGCGTCTCCTCGCGCTCCTTCCCCAACCGCAAGATCGTTACCCGCGCCGATCGCGCTATGGTGGTGCCCACAGCAGATGCTGCCCCTACCGATAACCCTTATATCTCCTATAACTGCCTACGCACCTGCGAGGGCGCGATCGTCGTGGCCAACGGGAGCCATGTTGACCCCATCATCGAAAAGATCGCCCACGGCTACCCCCTTCGAGATGCCCTTGCCCTGACGCTTTTGGCCATGGATTACGAACATGATCAATACAACACGCCGCGCATCGCCGCCGCCCTAGATACGCGCGCCCAAGCGGCTTATCTCGCCATCGTCGGCGAGGGGTACCTCTCGATACGGCGCATGACGCCGCTGGCCGGCCAAGCGTATCTCCTCGCAACCTACGAACTCACCGAGCCGACGCCTATCGCCTTCGTAGGCGAGACGCCCGAGGCCCTTTGCAACGCACTGTTCGAGTGCGAATATGAGCGCCCCATCGCGGCCTTGGCGGCGATGCCAAGCCAAGAGGGCCTGCGGCTCGCCGCACGATCTGCTCGAGACTAATAAAGAGGAGGAAAAGATGGTTCTGACCCCCAAACAATGGGTCATCGCCCAGATTCAACACCGCGAGACGGATTATATCCCTTACACCCTCGCCTTCGAAGGGGATGTCGCCGAGCGGCTGGATGGCTACTATGGCACCCCAACTTGGCGAGACCTGCTCGATAACGCCATCCGCCATGTGCCCATCCCGCCATTCGGCCTCCCCACGAGCGATACGGAACGCTATGTGGTGGACCTCTATGGCACGTGCTGGCAGGTGGATCGCCGCCCCGCGCACCTCGCCGAGGCCCCCTTGCGCGAACCAGACCTCTCGAACTTTACGTTTCCCGATCCCGATCTCTATTTCGATGAGGCATGGCGAGAGATGGCCCTGCACGCCATCGAAGATCGCCCCGACCATTTCTGGGTAGCGGGTTACGGCTTTGGCCTCTTCGAGCGCACCTGGACCCTGCGCGGCTTTGCTGAAGCCTTGGCCGATGCGGCCGGCGACCCCGGCTTTTATGACGCCCTCGTCGAGGCCATCGCAGAGCACCAATTAGCCATCATCGAGCACCTCCTGACGCTCCCCATCGATGGCATCATGGGGTCGGATGACTGGGGCTATCAACAGGGGGTACTTTTGGGGCCAAGGCTGTGGCGAAAATACCTCAAGCCTCGCCTGGCGCGCATTTATGAGCGCATCCACGCCGCCGGCAAGTTCACCCTAAGCCATTGCTGCGGGAGCGTCGTGGATATTATGCCGGACCTCATCGAGATCGGCCTCGATGTGCTGGAGAGCGTCCAGCCCGAAGCGCGCGGGATGAACCCCTATGACCTCAAACGCGCCTATGGAGACCGTATCACCTTCTGGGGCGGGTTGGGGTCGCAATCTACCATTCCCTTTGGCACGCCGCAGGAGATCAAGGCGGAAGTGAAGCGCCTCTGCCGCGAGATGGGCCGCGGCGGTGGGTACATCCTCGCCCCTGCCAAAGCGCTCCAACCTGAGACGCCCACCGAAAACGCTGCCGCCGTCGTCGAGGCCTTTTTGGCCGAAGCCGGCATCACCTGGCCAGCATAACGTGAAGAAGGAGCCAAATATGGGGATTCGCCGCCTGCATTATGTGCTCAGTACCCATTGGGATCGCGAATGGTACCAGACCTTTCAAGACTATCGCTATCGCCTGGTGCACCTTCTCGATCGCGTCTTGGAAGGGTTTGCCTCGGGCGAACTCGCCGGCCCCTTTACCACGGATGGCCAAGCCATCATCCTGGAAGATTACCTCGAAGTGCGCCCCGAGCGCCGCGAGGAGGTTTGCCAACTCGCGCGCGAGGGGAAACTCATCATCGGCCCCTGGTACGTCATGCCGGATGAGTTCATCGTCTCCGGCGAGGCGCTCATCCGCAACCTGCGCCTGGGCCGCCAAATCGCCCGCACCTTCGGCGGGGCGCCCTCGAACGCCGGCTTTGTATGCGACATTTTCGGGCATACGAGCCAACTCCCGCAGATTTTCGCGGGGTTCGGCATCCGCGGGGCCTTTATCTGGCGGGGCTGCAACCAGACCGAAAAGCGGCAACTTTTCTGGCGCGGGGCCGATGGGACGGTATTGCCTTCCTATCGCTTCGGGCGGCGAGGGTACTGCAGTTACGCCTTCTCGGTGCGGCACGCCTTCACGCCAGGGCACCCCTTCGATCGCGAGGAGGCCGATCAAGACTTGCAGCAATACATCGAGGAGGAACTCGCCGCCACGGATACGGATGCTGTGCTCCTCTTCGATGGGGGCGACCATCAGGAATGGGATCGCGACGTGTACGGCGTGCTCAAGCAACGCATAGCCCTCCCCTACGAAGGCGTGGAGATCGTCCACTCCTCGCTGGATGCCTACCTCGACGAGATGCTCACCCAGGTGGAGCGCATTCAGGGCCACCTTGAGGGGGAACTGCGCGAGCCTGGCCGTGAGCCGCTCCCCTTCGATAGCCAATGGCTCATCCCCGGCGTCCTTTCCAGCCGCGTATGGATCAAACAGGCGAATGCCGCATGTCAAACGCTTCTCTGCCACTGGGCGGAACCCATGGCCTCTATAGCCACCTGCGCGCTAGGCCGAGAATATCCGCAGGGGTTCCTCGATGTGGCGTGGCGCTGGCTTTTGCAAAATCACCCGCATGATTCCATCTGCGGCTGCAGCATTGACGCCGTCCATGAGGATATGAAATTTCGCTTTGCCCAATCTCAGCGCATCGGCGAACGCCTCACCATCGAAGCCATGCGCCGATTGGCCGCCCATGGAGTGGGTGAAGTAGGGCCTAGAGAAATCCGCCTCACCCTTTTCAACCCCTTGCCTTACGCCTGGGAGGGGACGACCGAATTGACCCTGGGCATCCCCCTCGATTGGAACACCTTCAACGAGTTCTTTGGCTATGAGCCGAAACCCGCCTTTCGTATATATGACGCGGAGGGCCGCGAGATCCCGTATCAGCGGCTGGCGCAGGCCAACCGCCGCAGCAAATTCCGCACCTATGGCGTACGCTTCCCTGAACACGGGTACACGAACGATGTTACGGTCAGCCTGGTCGTGAGCCTGCCGCCCTTGGGCTATACAACGCTCACCGTGCGCGAAGGGGAACCGGGCCTGCCCACGCGCCACCCCGAAACGCCCGGCCTGGCCACAAGCGAGCGCTCTATGGCGAACGAGAACTTGGAGGTAACCATCGAGCCTAACGGCACCCTGACGTTGCGGGATAAACGCACCGGCCAAACCTACACGCGCCTGCTCACGTTCGAAGATTGCGCGGATATCGGCGACGGGTGGTACCACGGCGTAGCCGTCAATGACCAGGTGTTCGTCTCCAGCGGTTGCCGTGCCGAGGTGGCCCTTGTGCATAACGGCCCTATGATCACCACCTTCCGCGTGCGCACGACGTTCCCCGTGCCCAAAAGTTTTGCCTTTGACCGTATGATCCGCGCCGAGGCGTTGACGGATCTCGTGTTGGAAAGCCTCGTGAGCCTCCGGCCGGGGGCCGATCGCGTGGAGATCGAGACCACTGTGCACAATACGGCGGAGGATCATCGGCTGCGCGTGCTCTTCCCCACGGGGGCACAGGCGGATACCTACCTCGCCGATTCCGCCTTTGACGTGGTGGAGCGCCCCATCGCCCTGCGGCCCGATCGCCACCTCTACCGCGAGCTGGAGGTCGAGACGCGCCCTCAGCAGAGTTGGACGGCCGTTTACGATGGGACGCGTGGCTTAGCCGTCATCAGCACGGGGTTGATGGAGAGCGCCGTGCGAGACTTGCCCGATCGCCCCATCGCGCTGACGCTTTTGCGCTGCACGCGTCGCACGGTGATGACCGATGGCGAACCCGGTGGGCAACTCTTGGGCGCTTGGACCTTCCGCTATTGGTTGGTGCCCCTCGTAGGCGCGCCTGACGTAGTGCGGCTGGGCCGTTTGGGGCAGGAGATCGCCTGTGGCCGGCGCGATGTGCAGCTCCTTGGGCGCGATGTGGCCTACTACCGCGAGGGCGCCGAGGGATCCCTCCCTACGTCGGCCTCCTTCTTGCACATTGTGGGGGAGGCCCTCGTGACGAGCGTGCGCCAAGTGGGCGATGGTTTAGAGGTACGCCTTTATAACCCCACGTTGGCCGAGAGCGCTACGACGATGATCCTCGGAGAACTTGCCCAAGGGCCAAATGGCTACACGGCGATCCAACGTGTGAACTTTGAGAGCACCCCTCTTGGCCCCGTCGAACCGCTGAACGATGGCCGTTACACCCTGCAGGTAGGGCCGAAAAAGATCGTTACCCTTCGCCTCCTGCGAGGATAGCCAATGCTCGGCGCACAGGGGGCGTTCTCCCTTGTGCGCCGAGCAGCGTTCGCCCCTAACGGGCGTACTTGCTATCAGACCTCGATACCGAAGGCAACCCGCAACAAGAAGCCGATGCCGAAACTGATGGCCGCGACGCTCAGGCTGAGCAGGGCCATCTCGAGAAAGCGCCGGCGGAAGGGCGCATCGCGCGCCACGGAAATGTAATAGGTAAAGAAAGCGATGATCAGGATACCGATACTCAGCGTGACGGCCAAGCACGTGATATAGTGGCCGAACACGAGGTAGGGGAAGATCAGGGCGAGCACGGTAAAGATATAGGCGATGCCGGTATAGAGCGCCGCCTTGACCGGCTCCCGTTCGCCCTCTTCCGCGCCGGTGGAAAGGTATTCGGAGGCGGCCATCGAAAGGGCAGCGGCGATGCCGGTGATAGCCCCCGTCATAGCGATGAGGCGGGTATTTTGCAGGGCAAAGGTTAACCCGGCCAAGGCACCGGTCAATTCCACCAGGGCATCGTTCAACCCCAAAACGATGGACCCCGTATAGCGCAACCGTTCCTCATCGAGCATGGCGATGAGCGCATCCTCATGTTCCTTTTCGTCTCGCACGATCGTTTCGATATCAACCAAGGCCCCCAGCGCTTGGCTGTAGCGCCCTTGGGCCTTCTCTTCCCCTCGTTCCATCAACTTGATGGCAAACGTAAGGCCCAACAACCGCCCCATCACGGTAAAGAACCAAACTTTCGGCCAAGCGGGGGCCACTTCTCGGCCTGTATGGGCTTGCCAATAGCGTGCATGGCGCAGTTCGTCGCCCGCAATGCGTTCCAACACGCGGCGGTTGGCCTCATCGCGGGTTACCCGAGCCAGCCGCGAGTAGATGTGATGCTCGGTGATCTCGTTCCTTTGAGAGACGAGCGCATAATCTCGGAGTGCGTTGGTAGCGTCCATGGCGTCCTCTTTTCTCAAGGGAATGGAATGGCCCACGTGTGGCCCCATCATAAAAGGAAGGCATTATGAGGGCAAGTTCTACGCCAAGCCACCCCTCCAAAGCCCGGCTTGGAGAAAGCGGCAAAAGGGGATATAATAGGTATGTTCTGCCCCCACAGGCCAACCTTTGGGGCGAACGCGAGGCTGATAGGGCTTGATCGTCGTGATGGCGAGCGCACAAAAGGCATCAAGATATCAAGGAAAAGGGCTGTCCGCCTCAAAGAGGCGCGGCGGCCTTTCTTTTTGAGAAGGGTCGCTCGTTGGGCCGGTGAGGGGCAAAAACCCCGCGAAAGGAACGAAACATGACCGCATTGTTTGGGATCGGCAGTAAAGTCGTGCACCCATGTTATGGTGCAGGGACGATCGTACGCATCCAAGAGAAGGCCATCGGCGAGACGAACAACGCCTATTACATCATCCGCCCTATCTCGCGCGACATGCAACTGATGGTGCCGGTGGATCGCGCCCATGAAGTGAACTTGCGCCCCATCGGAGACCTTGCCCACCTTCGGGAGGCCCTGCGTGAGCCGTGCGAACCGGCCCAAGAGATCGCCCCCCTTGACCTACGCCAGCGGCAAACTGCCATGCGCGCAAGGCTCAAGTCGGGGTCATTTGGCGAGGTGGTACGGGTAACGCGCCTTCTCTACGCCATGAGCACCAAACGCCCTTTGGGGTCGGTAGATCGCGAACTGCTCGAGCAAGGCAAGGCGTTTTTAGCCAGCGAACTCGCCCTGGCGGCCGAGGTCGAGATGGCCGAAGCCCTACAAGAGGTCGAGGCGACGCTTCAGCAGGCCCTTGAACCGCCCCAAGAAACGGATCCCACCCCATAAGCCCAGGAACAGGCCGCCTTATGGATGATCAAAACCCTCTTGAGCGAGAGCTTTTTGCGTCGGATGCTGTACGGCGCCTCCAGGCCCTGCAGCGGCTTATCGAGGCGGAACGCCCCCAAGATGCCCCACGGCGCCAATATGGCGTCAACCTGCACTGCCATACCATCTACTCATACAACGGCTATGGCCATTCCCCCGCCTCTCTCGCCTGGCTTGCCCACCGCGAGGGGTGGTACGCCCTGGGCACAGTGGATTTCGACGTCCTCGATGCCGTGGATGAGACCCTATCCGCCTGCCAGATCGCCTCACTGAGGGGTTGCGCGGGGCTAGAGACGCGCGCCTTCTACCATAAAGGCGCAGATATCGAGTTCAATTCGCCGGGGGAGCCGGGGGTTATCTACTATGTGGGAGTGGGGTTTACCTCCTCGCAACCGCCGGAAGCGGCTCGCGCCACACTGGCGGAGATGTGCCGGCGCGCCGCCGAACGCAACCGCGACATGGTCGAGCGCATCAATGGCTATCTCGACCCTGTGATCATTGACTATGCGCGAGACGTCCTGCCCCTTACCCCCTCTGGGAACGCCACCGAACGGCACATCCTCATCGCTTATGACATCGCCGCGCGGCGCCTCTTCCCCGAGCGTCGCGACCTCGTCTCCTTTTGGGCAAAGAAACTTGAGATGCCCCACGAGGCCGTAGAACAGTTCCTAGGAGATGCCCCCTTCCCCCATGATGCCATCCGTTCGCGGTTGATGAAGCGGGGCGGCGTGGGCTATGTGCAACCAGGGGCAGAGACCTTCCCATCGCTCGAGGCCGTCCATGAGGCCATCTTGGCTTGCGGGGCCATCCCTTCCTATGCCTTTTTGGATGGCACCAGCCCCGGCGAAGAGCGCTTGGCGGATCTCTTGGAGCGCCTCATCCCCATGGGGATGGGAGCGCTCACGGTCATCCCCGACCGCAATTGGAACATCCCCAACCCTCCAGAGCGCGCTCGCAAGGTGGCCAAATGGCACGAGGTGATGGCCCTCGCCCGAGAACTCGACCTGCCCGTGCTCGTCGGCACCGAGATGAACAAATACGGCCAGCGCCTTTTGGATGATTTCTCTGCCGAAGCCTTACGCCCTTATTACGATGATTTCATCCGCGCGGCGAATTGGATCTATGGCCATACTCTCCTCCAACGCGCTTGGGGCATTGGCTTTCTCAGCGCTTGGGCGCGGGATTTCCTCCCCAACCGCGCCGAACGGAACGCCTTTTACGCACGCGTGGGGGAATGCGTCCCGCCCGGCCGAGAGATAACTGCCCATCTATCCCCTCACATGATAGAAGGTGGGCCAAAAGATATCCTGCATTGGCTGGAAGAGGCTCGGTAACCCGCCTACGGCCCCCCTTTTTTGCGGGGTTTGACACACGCTTGGTTAGATGTTATATGTCGGGTGCTCAGAAACCCTTCGTAAAAGGCCCCTCGGGTGCACGGTTAGTTTTCTGTGTTATCCCCGATATGCCCCCGCTGGCCGATTAAAAGTTCGAAGAGGAGGTTCTGCGCCCTATGGACGCGAAAAAGCCTCAAGTCGTCGCTTTTGCGGGGACCCTTGGCCTCAAGATCCTCATCTCCGCTTATCGAGACGCCCCTTGGACTACGGTAGGGGTCGTGCCCCCGGCTAATGCGGGCGCAGCCTTTGCGCAATTGCACTCTTCCATCGGCGCCACGGCCGATGAGGTGCTCATCCCGACATTGGATCGCGTGGAGGTGTGTGCCGAACTCTCCGATCATACCTTTTTGACGGGCGAGGCAGCCATCACCCAAGGGAAACCGGGCGCCACGATCCAACGGGTCTTCTTGATCTCCGAGGTGCTCGGCAGGCCCTCGACCGACTTTCGCCCTACGCCCGAGGTGCTCGCCGCGCTGGAGCGCGCCGATGCCATCGTCATCGGGCCAGGCTCGCTCTTTACGAATCTCATCCCCACCCTTCTCATCAAAGAGATCAACGAGGCCATCCGCCAGAGCAAGGCCCGCAAGATCTTTATCTGCAACCTGATGACCCAGCCCAATCAGACGGAGGGCTATTCGGTGGCCGACCACGTCCGCGCCATCCAGCGGCACTGCGGCTTCCGGCTCGATTACGTCCTCGCCCACCGCGATGGGGTTATCAGCCCCGAGGTGCTCGAGCGTTACCGCAGCACCTCGGCAGACCTCGTAGCGCCGCACCTCGTCCTCAACGATGGCTCGCAGGTAGCCATCTTCCCCGATACCCCGCAAGAGATGGTGCTC
>Ga0315298_1010169_pt1 | contig 11403 bp, 7 predicted proteins | sample WHS_1_MG_FD_203077 | JGI IMG/M metagenome (GOLD analysis project Ga0315298, IMG submission 203077) | Extremophilic microbial mat communities from Washburn Hot Springs, YNP, Wyoming, USA - WHS_1_MG | ecosystem: Environmental > Aquatic > Thermal springs > Hot (42-90C) | place: USA: Wyoming... | reverse complement strand
AAAAGCGTTTGGGTTCATCCCTATCCTTGTGAAAATGAAATTCGATTGATAGCAGAGATATTTGAGGTTACTCCTTTTGTAAACGTGATTATTGCTGAAAAAATTTTAGATGATGGAAAGTTACGAGCGTATTTTAAACTTTTATAAAAAGGAAGAGATCGAAAATTTTCTTTATAAATTTTAAAACCGAAAAAGAAAGATTTTTGACTATAAAATTATGCGATCGCATATATTTCTAGTCAAACTTATGGCTTAATTTTTATCCGGATTCATTTTGGCTAAAAATTTTTGGTTTGGGCCAAATTATAATTTAATTATGTTTTTATTATCCGGGGTATAAAGGATTGAATTTAATTAGAAAGGTAATATAAAATTAAATCAAGGAAAATGATCAGTTTTAAAAAATATTTATTGATTTCTATTAAGGCCATTTTGTTGTTGGTTTTATTTGCTGTTGCTTTTTATGGCTTTATTTCTGTGGCCTTGGCTATTGATAAACGTAGCGATTTCCTTACTAGTCTGCCAGATATTTCTAGAATTAAAGAAAAAAGTTTACCAGCAGCCACTTTGGTTTATGACAGAAATGGCAATTTAATCTACGAGATTTATGGTGATCAAAGAAGATACTTGGCTTTCGCTAATGAGATTCCGAGTTTAACCAAAAATGCCTTTGTAGCTATCGAGGATCGAGATTTTTGGCATCATAAAGGCTTCAGCATTCCGGCGATCTTACGAGCCGCCAAAAGTAATGTTGAGAGTCAAAAAATCATCCAAGGCGGTTCGACAATTACTCAACAATTAGTTAAAAATTTAATTTTAGGTAATCAGAATTCTTTGGAGCGGAAAATAAAAGAAGCGATTTTGGCTTTTCGTTTGGAACAGGTACTTTCGAAGGACGAGATTATTACTTTTTATTTAAATCAAGTTTCTTTTGGTGGTAACATCTATGGAGTAAAAACAGCCGCCAAAGTTTATTTTGGAAAAGAATTGTCTGATTTAACTGTAGGCGAAAACGCAGTCTTGGCAGCAATTTTAGAAGCCCCCTCTTATTACTATCCTTATGGTCCGCATCGTCAAGAACTTTTAGAAAGAAAAAATCTTGTCTTAAAAAAGATGTTGGAGCAAGGTTATATTAAAAAGATTGATTATGATTATGCGCGAGATGAGCCTATTCATTTCCAAGAAAATAAAAAAGTCATCAAATTTCCTTATTTTGTGATGTATGTAAGAGAAGAACTTTTTCGACGATACGGAAGAGAGCGCGTAGAAAATGGCGGATTAAAGGTTTTTACCACCATAGACCCTCAAAAACAAAAATTTGCCGAAGAAAGTATTAATAAGCATATTGATTATCTTCTTTCTCACCAGGCAGAAAATGCGGCTTTGGTGGCAGCGGATCCTCAAACAGGTCAAATTTTAGCCATGGTGGGAGGTATCGATTATAATCATTCTAAAGTCAATGTGGCTTTATCATTTCGTCAACCGGGCTCTGCTTTTAAGCCTATTGTTTACCTTGTAGCCTTTGAAGAAGGCTATGCTCCAGATACAGCGGTTTTAGATGTTAGTCGCGATTTTGGTGGCGGCTATATTCCTCAGAACTTCGATGGGGTAAATCATGGTTGGACCTTAATTAAATATGCATTAGGCAATAGTTATAATGTTTCGGCAGTCCAAACGATTAAAAAAGTGGGGGTAGAGGAAGTTTTACAAAAGGCTAAAGAAATGGGTTTGGAAAATTTAGATGATCGTTTCGATTATGGTTGTTCTTTAGCCTTGGGTTCAGCTTCGGTAAGACTTCTTGATATGGTTCAAGTCTATGCAGTACTGGCTAATTATGGTCAAAAAATTAATCTTATGCCTTTTATTAAAATCGAAAACCAAAAAGGAGAAATTATCGATGATTTTACACGTCCAGAAAAAGAGAAAGTAGCAGAAGAAAAAGCAGCCTCGGCCATAAATGATATTTTAAGTAATAATAATAATCGGGCTGCAGTTTTTGGTTGGTATAATGATTTGGTTTTATCCAAACCGGCAGCAGCCAAAACAGGAACAACTAACGAATTCCGTGATGCTTGGACAATAGGTTATACCCCTAATCTTGTTTGTGGAGTGTGGGTAGGGAATAATGATAATCGGCCGATGGATCGGATTGCCGGCGCATTAGGCGCCGCTCCTATTTGGCATGATTTTATGGAAGAATCTTTAAAGGGATTACCTCAAAAAGAATTTAAAAAATCTGATTTAAAACCTAAAGATTTTTCTCATTATAGTATTTATTAAACTGGTCCACTAAACAAAGTAAAATATTGGATAAAATAGCGGGTATTGTTTTTACAAGGTTTAAGGATTTAAAATATAAGAAAAATTTTTATTATTAAAACTATTGATTAGCATTATATTATTTTTATAATTAAAACATGGGATTTGTCTATGCCAGAATTACCAGAAGTAGAAACAATTAAATTAGGCCTTCTTGATAAGGTTTTGGGCAAAGAAATAAAGGATGTTGATATTAAAGAGCCAAAACTGGTTAGTTTTGAGGTGACTAAATTCAAAAAGGCTGTTTCCGGTGCGGTTATTTCTAATGTACGACGACGGGCTAAATTATTGATTTTGGACTTATCTAATAAGAATAGTGTGATTATCCATTTAAAATTGACGGGACAGTTAATTTATCAAGGAAAAGAAGGGAAGTCAACACGAGCTATTTTTTATTTTACCGATGGAACTCGATTGGTTTTTAATGACTGGCGCAAATTTGGTTATTTTAAACTGGTTCCTACAGACAAAGTGGAAGAATTTTTTCAGAAGCAAGAGTTTGGCCCCGAGCCATTAGAAAAAAATTTTACCCTCGAGTGCTTTTATAAAATTCTTAAGAAAAAACCAAAAAGCAAAATAAAACCATTTTTAATGGATCAAAAAAATATCGCGGGTATTGGTAATATTTATAGCGATGAATCGTTATTCGATGCAGGTATTTCTCCATTGCGTCTTATAAAGGATTTATCAGAGGAAGAGGTTAAAAAATTATATAAAAGTATTATTAAAATCCTTAAAGAGGCCATCAGATATAAGGGTTCTTCGGTGGATGCTTATGTAGATATAGAGGGAGGAAAAGGGCAATTTGTTCCTCATCTTAAAGTTTATCGCCGAACCGGACAAAAATGTTTTCGTTGCGGCGGAACAATTAAAAGAATAACCCTTGGTGGCCGCGGAACTCACTTTTGCCCCAAGTGTCAGAAATAATTAATAGTCAAACTCTAAATTTCAAATAACAAATTCCAAGATTATTTTATTAAAAGTATACCGGCAAGGATATTTGGTTTTTGTAATTTGGATTTTTTTAAATACGTGCCTATTTTTATTGATTAGTGTAAAATAAGTAAAGTAATCATTTTATTATGCTTAAAGCGCAAAAAATATCACACGCTGCCTTTTTTTTGGTCATCCTTGGAATAATTTCAATAATTTTGGGTTATTTACGAGAACTCTTTTTGGCTTATAGATTTGGCGTTTCAGGTACTACGGATAGTTTTTTGGTGGCTATTGTACCAATTTCATTATTAGTTTATTTCGTCAGATCGGCAGATATTGCCTTTGTGGCTCGTTTTAGTAAAGGAATAGTCAAAGATGAGAAAAAGACTTGGTTATCAGGAAGCCGCATCGTTAATATAGCTTTATTTTCCACCATAATTTTAGGTTTGATTGTTTTTCTTTTTACACCGCTTTTGGCTAAAACTTTAGCTCCGGGCTTTAGTCAAGAAAAACTAGCATTAGTTTCAACTCTGATCCGGCTTAGTTTGCCGGCCCTCTTGACTATTCCCTTATTTATTTTTATCAAAGGAATTCTTAATTCTTATAAACAGTTTACCTTGCCGGAGATTGCGGCACTTTTGCCTAATTTGGGAGTTATTTTTGGTATCTTGGTTTTATCTTTATGGTTAGGAGTTAAAGGCGCAGTTATCGGACTAACTCTTGGTTATGTTTTACAATTTTTAATTCCTGGAATTAAAATATTACCTTTCCTTTTTAAAAATTATTCTTTTTCTGCATCACTTCGCGATCCGGAGGTGAGAAAATTTTTCTTTTATACATTTTGTATGATTTTAATTATGGCGGGATTAAATATCGATCTTGTGGCTGATAAAATTTTTGGTTCTTTTTTGCCCACGGGAAGTATCGCGGCTTTAAATTATGCTCGTCGGATTGTCGCCTCGGTTTATTTTCTTATTGCTTATGCTTTATCTACAACTTTATTGCCAACGCTTTCACAATATCATGTACTGAATAACCAAGACAAGTTTAAAGACCTTTTTCAAAAAGGAATAAGAATGATGATTTTTATTCTTTTGCCCACTTCATTTTTAATTTTTATTTTAAGAGAACCGATTATTAATATACTTTTTAAACATGGCGCTTTTGATAAGCAAGGCTTATTGATGACCTCTTCGGTTTTGGCCATTTATTCCGGAGCCATCTTGGCTTTGGCTGGTATTACTTTTTTGGCTCGTATTTTTTACGCCTTAGACGATATTAAAATACCTGCTCTAATTGGCGTGTTAATAATGATTACTAATATAATTTTTGATTTTATCTTTATTAAATACTTTTCTTTTAGGGGATTGGCTTTAGCCACCCTTGTAGCTGCCAATTTGAATTTTTTATTCTCTCTTATTTATTTGTGGTATAAATTTAAGATTTTAAAAATGAAAGAATGGACCACTTTTATTTCTAAAATTTTAATCGCTTTTATAAGTATGGTTTTGGTTGCTTTGGTTGTTGATTTGTATTTTAAAAATATCTTTGCTTATGAATTCTTTAAAAGCGTTTTACAAATTATTGTTATTGCCGGAATAGCCATAATAGTTTTTTTAGCTGTCGCTTATGGTTTAAAAATGGAAGAAATACTGCAATTTAAATATTTTATTAATAGTTTTACTAAGAAGATAAAAGGGGAGTTGAAGGATGGATCTTAGAAATTTAATAAAAAAACATATAGAAAAAAATGTCATCCATTATTTCCCTCATCTTTCGATCAAAGATACCTCAATCTTTGTTAAGCCTTATCGCCGATTTTTGATTACTACTCCTTATTCTGAAGGGCAATTTTTGGTCGAGGTACGAATCAGGCAGAAGAATGGGCGTGAAATTACAAAAAGGATTTTTGCTAAAAAATTCAGAAATGCCGAAAATGAGTTTCGTAATTGGCAAAAGATAAAGAAGGTTTCTTTCGGGCCCTTAAAGATGATTCCTCAATATTATGATTTAATTAGAGAAGAAAATATTCTTTTATCTGAATATATCCATCCTGCTCAAAATGCTCTTTATTATTTTTTAAAGATAAATATTCCCTTTAAAAATAAAGATCTCTCTCAAAAACTTATGACCAAGATAGCTAATTGGTTAGTCAATTTTCAAAAGCAATTTACTTTTAGTCAACCTACTTCTTTTGAATCTTATATTCTGATTGCTCAACGTGAGTTGGAAACCTTGCCTTATTTTTCTTCAGAAGAAAAAAAAGATATTATTTATAAAATAAAAAAGGAAAGTGTCACTATAAGTTATCTCTTTCCAGTGTTTTCCGGTGATTTATATTTAAGGCATATTTTAATGAAAGATGATAAAATCATCGTAGTTGACTGGGATAATCTTAAAAAAACTCATCCGTATTACGATATCCATGCCCTTTTTATTAATTTAGAAAGTCGCACACGACACCCCTTATTCTTTAGTAAAAGATATATTGCCGAATTAGAAAAAAAATTTTTACAAACATATCAAGATCTATCCAATTTTGAATTTTCAGAAAAAGTATACAAACTCACGCGTATTTTGTATTTAATCCACTTTCTTTATAGCTATAACTGGCGTTATAAAAATAAAATATTCCATACTAAAAAAATGCCTTTCTGGCGCTATTTTATATATAATATAAGAAAAGAAATAAAAGGCTATTTAAAAGATGAATTATAATTACGAAGAATTTTTAAAAAAAGAACGACAAAAGTTTCCTGATCTTAAAAGGATTTATCATCATAAAGAAAAGGTAAAGGACTATTGGCAAAGATTGGGCGAACAAGCGATGTCTGATCGAGCTTTTGAGGAGTGGAAGAAAAAAATACTTTATGACCATACTTGGCAGACTAATATGGAAGCCATTGTTCGCTATGGAGAAATTAATGATGGAGAAAAAATTTTAGATGTTGGATGTGGCTGGGGGAGAATACTTGTTGGTTTAAGAAAGTTCTTTCCACATTCTTATTTAGTGGGTATAGATATAATTCCTCAATTATTAGAAAGAGCAAAAAAAGTAATCAAAGAAGAAATTGGCAATTTAGATAAATTAGAATTATTAGTGGCTGATATCGATCAATTACCTTTTCAGGATGATACCTTTGATAAAGTAATAGCTATAAGAATTTTACAATATGTTCCCGATCCTTATTATTCTCTTAATGAATTAAAAAGGGTCACTAAAAAAGGAGGAAGAGTGGTAATAACCGTTCCCAATAAACTAAATCCTCGACAGCTCTTCTTCTATCACACAAAGTTATATGGCCCCAGTGATGTTTATCAATGGTTTAAAGAGGCCCATTTTAGTGATATTAAGATAGGTTCTATCAGATTTCTACCTCGCTTCAAACATAAACCGCGTTATGATTCTAAATTAAGAATAATAGAGAAAATAGGCAGCTACATACCCTTTATTAATAAACTTGGAGGATTAATTATTTGTTCAGGAAAAAAGGATTAATTATGGAAAGATTGACTGTTTTAATGCCTGTTTGTAATGAAGAGGAGGTAATCGAAGATGCTTTAAAGTCAGTTTCTTGGGCTTCAGAAATATTAGTGGTTGATTCAGGAAGCACGGATAAGACAATTGAAATATGTAAGAAATATACTGATAAAATTTTGTACCGTCCATATACTTATTATGCCGATCAAGTAAATTGGGGTATTAATAAAGCTTCTTCTCGTTGGATCTTGCTTTTGGATGCCGATGAAAGAGTGACCCCAGAATTAGAAAAAGAAATTAAATACTTACTTCAAAGGCCAAAATCGATGAATCAATATAAAGGCTATCAGGTTGCTCGGCGCCACTATTTCTTAGGCAAATGGTTGCGCTATGGCGGAAGATATCCTTTATATAATATTCGTTTATTCCAAAAATCTTGTCGTTTTGAAGATCGACTAGTGCATCCCCACATAATTTTGGAGAAGAAACAAACAGGTTGGCTAAAAAACGATATCATCCATTTATCCGACCGTAGCTTAGAACAATACTTTGAAAAGTTCAATAAATATACTACCTATGAAGCATTGGAAGCGTATAAAAATTTTCAGCATAAACAAAAAATTCCTTGGAAAGAATTCTTTACCAATTTTTTAGTTTTCAAATCGGTCATCAAAAAGTTTTGGATTAGATTGCCGGTTGCGCCTATTTTAAGATTTTTTTATATGTATTTCTTAAGACTTGGTTTCTTGGATGGTTATAAAGGTTTCATGGTCGCTAAATTGTATGCCTGGGCAGATTATGTTAGTAGGATGAAATTTAAAGAATTATTAAAAAAGAAAAATGCGCGATATAAGAGTAAAATTTAAATTAAAAAGCTGGCCCTCTTTGCCTTACGAAGAGGCAAAACATCAGGAAAAGAAAGTCGAATTCAAAATCCACCCTCTTTCTAAAAAAGAGAAGGAGATTAGGAAAAGGTATTTTCCTACAAGAGCAAGAAGTAAACTTTTTAGTAAATTATACTTGGTTTATTTTTTAATCGCTCTTATCTCTTTATCGATAGGAGCATTTACGGGTTTTCAAGTAAGGAAGGCTTATCAAAGGGCTAAGATTACAGAAGAAAGAATAGTTAAATTTAAAAATGCTTTAGAAGGGGAAGAAGAAATAAATGAGGAAGCAATTAAAGCGGAGTTAATCGGCGATCAAAGAAATTTACAATTAGCCAAGGACGATCTGGCTAAGGTTTCCTTTTCTCAAGCAATTCCCGGTATTGGTTTGGGGGCCAATACTATTTTTCGTTTGGTTAATGGCGGCTACTATACTGTTTCAGCTTTTCTTAATTTATTCCAAGGCGGCGAGAAAGTTACCTCTTTATTAAATCAAGGTTTTTTAAAACAGGTGGAGTCTTTGGATGTTACCGATGTAAAAAGCGCAGTAGGAATGTTGACCCAGATTAAACCTCTTCTTTCTCAATCAATAGATGATTTAACTTACGCCGAAAAACAAATTAATGGTATACCATTTTTTTTAAAGGTAGGTAAGATCAAAACCACAGTTGATCAATTTAATAGTTATGTCCCTCGTACGCTTTCCCTTCTTAACGATTCGGTAGAAATTATAGACAATTTGCCCAATATCTTTGGTTTCAATCAAGAAAAAACTTATATTTTATTCTTTCTAAACAATAACGAAATGACGCCCATTGGAGGGTTCCCGGGAAGCTTAGCTGTTTTAAAAATTAAAAATGGTGAAATGAGCAATTTAAAAATAGAGAATATTTATAAATTTAAAGAAGAAAAAAAAGTAGATTTTATGTCCTTATCGCATTTTTCGGCTGATATCCCTACCTTTGCTTCCAAAATAAGCGAACAGTTTCGTAAATCAGGTTATTTCGATCGAACTGATGGAATAATATTAGTAGATACAGAAATATTAAAAGAAATTCTCAAGATTACCGGTCCAATTCATGTAGAAAATAAAGACTACGGGTATAATTATATTCTTACTGATTCGAATGTGGTTGATATCATTGAAAGACATACCAAGAAAACATGGTGGCAAATAGGAGAAGATCGTTTAGACCGCAAAGAGATTCTTAATATTTTATTAGAAGAAGTTTTAAATAAGATTCCTTCTTTGGGTAAAGGCGATCTAATTAAATTTATAGGAAGCTTAAAAAGACTAATCGAAGAAAAGCATTTAGTTCTTTATTTCCAGGATGAGCAGTTAGAAAATTTATTTAAAAAATATAACGCGGCTGGCGAAATTAAGATTAACCACAAAGATTATTGTTTGGTAGTAGATGATAATTTTGCTTGGACCAAATCCCATCAAGCTTTAGAAAAGAAAATTTCTTATAAGGTGAACCTTTCAAAAAGAGAAGCGGAACTTTCTTTGGATTATCATATAAATCACCCCGGTAATTGGAAAATTGGTCCGATTACCTCTTTTACTAAAATTTATCTTCCTTTAGGAACAAAGATTAATAAATACGAAGGTTTTACCTCAGAACCTCCTTCTGGCGAACGGTACGAAGAATTTAAACAATTAGCGAGCTTAACCGAATCTAAAAGGGACAATAAAGAAATCTTTGCCGGTTGGATTCAATTAGAACCATTGGAAGATAAGAATTATAAATTATTTTATCAATTACCAGCAGATATTTTATCCGGAAAAGAGTATTCGCTTTTATTTCAAAAACAAAACGGAATATTGCATACGGATCTGGTTGTGGAAATAGATGTAGGTAATAAGAGAATAAAAAAAATAGAGCCGCAAGGTTACACCAAAACCAATAACTTAATTAGGTGGCAAACCAATCTTTTACAAGATCGAGAATTTAAAATAACTTTTTATTGAAAAAGACCCTTCGTTGATTATTTAAATTATTTAAGTTTATTTATTAATTAAAATAATATTAATTAAGATCGAAGGGTCCTTTATAGCATATTCCGCGCTAAATAATGCATCCTTATTTTGAAAAATCGACACTCAGTACAGTGTCCTTTCTCTCTATTACCACAGGGGCACTTTTTATCTTTAAATTCTTTTATCAAGTAATAACAAATAACCTCCCCCCTTATATGGCCTCCTTTTTTTCGTTTTAAGTATAGCTTAAACACGGGGCACTGTTCTTTAATATCTTCCTTGCATTTTATTATCTCCCAGCAATACATTTTCTCCATCTCCTTTCTCTATTTAGTTGTCAAAATAACTTGGAGATTATATTATAAAAGCAGTTAACTCAAAAAGCAATAGTTTTTATACATGGCCCCATCGTCTAGTGGTTAGGACAGGTGGTTCTCAGCCACCAAACGGGAGTTCGATTCTCCCTGGGGCTGTTTTTTATATATAATAAAGTAGTATAATTGAGACAGGAGGGAATATGGTTTCTATATATAAAAAAATTTTTAAAATTTTTATTTTGAGTTTAATATTTTATTCACTTTTAGTCATAAATTGTCCTAATACGAAGGGGGTCAATAAGGTTTTAGTAGACCCATGGCCATGTACTGAAAGTTATGATATAGGTAAAAATCTTCCGGAGACGTGTGAACCAAGTGGACTTACCTGGAGTCCAGTGCTAAATAATCTTTTTCTTGTAAGCGATGATGGTACACTTTATCAAATGGACAGGGAAGGAAACATTTCACATAGTTGGGGTCCTGGCGGAGACCTTGAGGGTATTGCGGTTGTTGAAGGAAGGAATTCCTATGTTTACCTTGGTATCGAGCATCCGGACTCGATTAGAGAATTTGATTTATCTACTGGTTCGCTTACAGGTCATTCTTGGGATTTAACTTCCTGGATGAAAGAGCCTGATAACCAAGGATTAGAAGCTCTTACTTTTGTCCCCAATGGTTATCATCCATATAATTGTAGTTCATCCGGAGGTTTGTTCTACGCTGGTTTACAGGCAGATGGGAAAATTTATGTCTTTGACGTGGATCTTTCCACAAGTGGCAATGTTTCTTACGTTACCACCTTAACACCTAAACCTGGCCTTACTGACATTTCAGGACTTTATTTTTGCAAAGAAACGAATATTTTATATGCTATCTATGATGGAGCAAATCTTTTGGTTGAGATGAAAACCGACGGAACTGTATTAAAAGAATACAATTTACCTAATAAAGACCAAGAGGCTTTCACGATAATCCCATCGATAACAGGAAATGGTGAGGCTTTTATTGGTGAGGATACAGGCACAGTGTGGCGCTGGAAGCCATATCCGACTACCTTTAATCGTATTCATCCCCAAGGAACTTTAATTCAAGTAAAATCACCTTATTCGCCATCTAATCCAGCTGTTTATTTTATCGAAGAAATTAATTGTCGAAAACAAAAACGCCACATTCCTGATCCTTATGTTTATTCTTCCCAGTTTTCTTGGAACAAGATTATTGCGGTTTCAACCTTTGAAAGAGATAGTTACCCTGAAGGCCCCAAATATCCTTTCCGTGATGGCGAACTGGTTAAAGAACAAGGTAGGCCCGAAGTTTATGTCTTTGAAAACGGAAAGAAACGCTGGATTACTAGTCCAGAGGTCTTTAATGCTTATCGGTATAACTGGAACAATATCATTGTAGTCCCTTCTGGCCAACTTTCTCTATTCTCCACCGGACCAAATCTTTCCAGTTATTCACCAGCCACTTATCCTTCGGGAAGTC
>Ga0315298_1010168_pt1 | contig 11404 bp, 7 predicted proteins | sample WHS_1_MG_FD_203077 | JGI IMG/M metagenome (GOLD analysis project Ga0315298, IMG submission 203077) | Extremophilic microbial mat communities from Washburn Hot Springs, YNP, Wyoming, USA - WHS_1_MG | ecosystem: Environmental > Aquatic > Thermal springs > Hot (42-90C) | place: USA: Wyoming... | reverse complement strand
TTGCGGCCCGACGGCATCCGCCTGCTGGAGGAGGCCCGCTTTGAGCGCACGGGCGAACCCGCCTTCAACGACCGCGAAATCCGCCACATGCGCGACGTGAACGTGCTGATCCAGCGGGCGCGGTGGGTGTGGTGGATCGCGTGGGCCGCGCTGGTGGGGGAGGCGTTCCTGCTGCTCGTCGCGGGCGAACTGCGCGCGCTGTTCCGGGCGTTGTGGGTCAGCGCCGTGGCGAGCCTCATCGCCTTCGCCGCGCTGGGGCTGTTCATCGCCGTGGGGTTCAACGTGTTCTTCACGGCGTTTCATCGGGTGTTCTTTGAGGGCGACACGTGGCTATTCCTGTACTCGGACACGCTGATTCGCATCTACCCGACGAAGTTGTGGTTTGACGTGTCGGTGTACCTGGCCGGGATGACGCTGGCCGAGTTGGGGCTGGTGGCGGCGGGGAGTCGGCTGGCGCTGCGGCGGGGCGTTGAGGCGAGCGCCTGGCCCCCTCGCTGACGCCCGGCGCCGGGGAGGGGCCGGGCCGCCCGCGAGCGCAGCGAGCCAGGCCGACAAGCGGCGAAGCCGCCGCGCCGTCCAGCCGAGCACAAAACGGTTGGCTGAACGGCATCCGCTTCAGCCGCAGCGAAGCGAGCGCAAGCGAGCGGAGCGTGTCGGCTTGAGGCGCTTGTTGGGCGTATTACGGTGGGCAGGATTTGGAGAGAATAAACCAACGTAGTTCATTCTTTTTCACTCGACATTCGCTTCACCTGCGATGTACCCTTCACGTTTCTCCCGTACATAGTGGGCTGAAAAGTCCTGTGAAAGGCCGATGAAATCCTGTAGCGGTACATTTAGCATTTGTTCTCTTAAGAAAACTTCAACCTGCCCGTCATCCATCCCAAGGATGGGATGATTGAAACCAAGTGACTTCTGCAAGACGTATGCAACCTGTCTTGGCCAGTAGCTCGCACTCATCTGGATAATCGTGCCGCCCACTTCCTGAGCCAGGGTTTCGATACGGCTATTTACGCCGATGCGGTCAACTAAGATGATGGTCGCCATATAGTAAGTCGAATGGCCTAAAGAAATTTCCCGCTCGAATCTGGTAACCTTATCCAATGAGATCTCTGGGTTGCCACGCCCGATGAACCCGATATCGAAACGTACGCCTTTGCCTGGCTTGTAGAGCAAGGTCGCATCGCTTTCGCGTCGTTCACCTCGAGAAGAAAGCCAAAAAACGCCTTTGAACTCCTGTGGAGGAGGTAAGATGTGCTTGAACCCGAGAATGTGCAAGAGAGTCCCCAAAACTAGCTTTTCGAACAGTTTACCATAAGCCGATTTCTCTGAACCGCGAATGGCGAGGGTTTGCGCTCCGACAGCATTAAGGAGATATGTCATCCAAAGCCAGTTGATTTGCGCTTTGAGGCCGTTACCCAGTTGGATTTGTCCTTGCAACTCTCCCTGTTCCTCGATGTGAGCCGTAATGACTTCTTGACAAGTGCGGATGTAACGCTCGCGATATTCGAGCAAAGCCTGTGGTTCATCGCGCAGGACGTTTTGAAATGCTTTGTCGGTCAGGCCAAGCATCCACTGTGCTAGCCAGCGTTCGGTCTTGTCTACTCGCCTGCGAGAGAGGATCTCCTGCGATAGGATGGGAAGATTGGCGATGAAATCATCGGATAAGGAGGAACCTTTGAGGAAAAGAGTAAGTGTTGCCAGATTTAGGGCAGCGATGCGTCGACGGGTCAATACTTCAGTGGAATCGCGCAAATTGCGACCACGCAGAATGTCCAGTACCACACCGCGCACCACGTCCAGGCCAATTTGCTGCACAAGTTCGCTACCGCTGGCAGAAAGAAGTTTCAGGGCCGAAGGGGTTAATAGTTCACCCAAGTGGTGGACTACGACTTTTCTTGTCATTCTTTTCCTCACAACAAAACATCATCTACTTCGATGGGTGGGCAGTTAATGGTCAAGACGGTACGAGCCTCTTTGCCCAGCCATGATTTAGCTTCCTCTCGGATGATAGAAACATATTCCGGGTTCTGCTCAATAAGCACGAAACGCCGACCAAGCATCACTGCCGCCTTTCCTACAGTGCCAATTCCTGCAAATGGATCGAGAACGACATCGCCCTTGAACGAGTAATAGCGTATAACTTTTTCAGCCAATTCTAGGGGGAATATCGCTGGATGGCGTGGATCGTGAGCCGGCTTGATATGCCAGACATTGGTACGTTCATAATCATCCCCGATTTTCGACTCTTCGACCAATTTCTTATTTGGGTGGGCGCGGATGTTCCAGTCGATCAGTTTATTGGTGTGCTTGCGATAGACCAGAACATACTCTGTCACTGGCACAGGTTTGTATTGTAAGGGATTGCGATCAGCGGCGAAGCGCCGCCCGCGTCCGGTGGCCCAGCCAGCACCTTCCGGTTTTACCCAGATGATGTCGTCTATAAAATCATAACCTTCCTCAATGAATAAACGGTGCATATCGAATGGTACAGCGATTCGTTTGGATGCCTGGTTGCGGTTGGCGCGACGGATAAGCACAGGCGAGACATTCATCACGAAGAAACAACCTTCCATCAGTATGCGATGGGCATGATGAAGGATTTTCCGTATCTTTAACAGATACTCTTCATAACTGATGTAATCTGCATATTCTGGACGAACATTATAGTAAGGAGGGGAAGTGAAAATCAAATTGACGCTTTCGGCGGGCAATTCTTGCAGGATTTCTTCCGCGTCTCCTTGAGCGATGGTATTTCGTAAAGAAGAAGGTATATAGGTGTCTTTGGGGAAGCTTCTACGAATCTTCTTTGCCTTCTCTGTTCTCCCCAAAAGCCTTGCTTCCAAGATTTCCGATGAAGTCGACTTGTCTTCGAGAATCAGCGAGGTATAGGCATCAATCACTACCTCGCCTATTTTCTCCTGGCTGACATTGTTAACCAGTGGCACGCGCCAGATGTGATAGCGGTCATCCACTTCAGGCAAACCAAAACCCACAACATTTTCAAGGTGGGCGCGCTCCAACCAAACCCGTGCAATCTGCCGGGCTGCCTGAACGTTAAGAACAAGGTATTTTCGTTGTTCACTCACAAGTGTATGATTTGCCATAACACTACCATAATGCCTCGCTTCGAAGGCGCGGCGGTTGAGATTCGCGCAGCGGAGGCACAGAGCGCCGACGCAAGCGTCATCGCCGTTCAGCCGAGCGCCTCGCGGGATCAGAGACCAAGCAGATCCCACCGCTCTAAGAATTGTCTTTCTGGGTCACGGAATTGTCGTACAGGATTATCTTTATGAGATTGGCCTCTCTTCCCTGGCGTACCTAACCACTCTTGGTGTTCACGCTTAATGAAATCAGCCACGACTCCACTAGGCACGACAAAGAAGTCGGGCCGTTCTCCAGGATTCTTTAGATTTACGAACACATAGAACAGGTTGTCGGCATAGAAACCCTCGGCTTTCTCGTTCAGCACCCACTCTGGTTTGCTGCCCTGATTGGTCTTCACTTGGATCGCGATTTGCCGTGTGGCGGTAGCATTTGAGGCAAGGATGTCAATTCCCCTCGTGTTCCGCAGTGTGATGGAAGCAATGCAGCCGAGACGTGATAGTTCGCCCGCTACAAAGTACTCACCTGCTATGCCACTTAGCCCTTTGGGAAGGTTATTGGATGGCATAAATAGCATCCCTCTACCTAGCAGTATGACATCGCAATTCCAGCCGCTCGACGGTTTGGCCCACCCCCGCGGCGGTTGACATGCGCGGATGGGCACGCGGCGCGGCCCATTCCCGCGCGCGCACCGCACGCCACTACTCACATTATACCACGCCTTTCCGGCTCGTCAAGGGGGTTTGCGCGAACCCCATCCCCCCACCGGCGGCGCGAGGGCACAAAATGCCCCCGCCGCCCGCGGGCTGACGGCTAGTCCTGCTTCTTCCGCGCTTCGGCCTTCATCTCGTCGTACACGCGGCTGATGTTCGTCTTGATGAGCGCGTCCAGCCCCGCCTTGTCGGCCGTCGGGTACAGCACCCAGTCCTGCTTGCGCAGTTTGCTGATGGTCTCGGACTTGCTCTTGCTGCTCTTGAAGAACTGCCGCACGCCCGAGCGGATGGCGCGGATGTAGGCTGAGAGGGGTTCCGTCGCCTTGGAGTCGCACAGGTCGCCGTGCCCGGGCACCACGGTAACCGGATCCAGCCGACGGATGAGGGTGAGGGCGTCCAGCCACTCTTTCGTGTTGGCGTCGCCCAGGTAGGGGTAGCGATTCAGCACCAGCGTGTCGCCGGTGAACAGGATGCGCGATTCCGGCAGGTAGATCATCGTCGTGGCCGGCGTGTGCCCGCCCACGTGGATCAACTGCAAGGTCGTATCGCCGCAGTACAGCGTCATCCGCCCCAGGAACGTCAGTTCCGGCCGGCTGAACGCCAGGGTCTTGATCTCGGCGAACTCGGCGGGATAGTCCTTCTGCCACTTGTCCAGAATCTTCTGGCGGTACGACTCGCTCATGCCGGTGAGGTGCTTCCACATGGCCTCGTGGGCCACGATGGTGCCGCCGAGGATGGGATTGCCCACGGCGTGCCCCCCGTGGTAGTCGGTGTTGATGAGGTACAGGGGCTCGGCGCCGGTGAGTTCGGCCAGGTTCTGACGCCAGGCCCGCGCCTCCTCGGGCATCATCGGCGCGTCTATGTATACCAGCCCCTGCGACGTGAGGATGGCCCCCACGTTCACGCCGGTGGATGTCGTATGCACGTACACATGGTGCGCGATTTGCCGCATGGCTTCACCCTTCTTTCAGAAGACTCACCGCATGGCGGATGGCCTCTTCTATACGCGCGGCGTCGGTTCCGCCGCCCTGCGCAATCTGCGGCTGGCCGCCTCCGCGCCCGCCGAAAATCGGCGCCACCCGCCGCAACAACGCTGCCATATCGTAGCCCACATCGTCGGAGCGCGCAAACGCCACCTGCACGCGGTCGGTGCGCGACGCGAGCAGGGCCACGCAGCGCCCCTGCGCGGCCAGGTGGAGCGCCAGGCGCTTGACCGCCTCGCCGTTGCGGTCGTCAAACACGCGGGCCACCACGCGCACGTCGCCCACGCGCTCCGCGCCCGCCAGCAGGTGCTCGGCTTCCAGTTCAAACAGGCGCGCCTGCGTATGCTCCAGCGCCTTGCGCAGCGCCCGCGCCTCGTCCTCCAGCCGCCCCACGGCGTCGGCCAGTTCGGCGTCGGCCACGGTGAAATGCGCCGCCAACGATGAGACCATCGCGTGCTTGCGCTGATAATCCTCCAGCGCGCGCCACCCGCACAGGAAGTAGATGCGCGTCTCCTGGCCCCGCCGTTCGGCGCGAACAATCTTGATGAGGCCCACCTCGCCGGTGCGCACGCAATGCGTTCCCCCGCACGGCGAGTAGTCCACCCCCTCCACGGCCACGATGCGCACCGTGCCCTCCACGACGGGCGGCTTGCGGAGCGGCAGCGGGATGGGCTGGCCCGACTCAAAGCAGCGAATGCCCACCGGCAAGTCGCCCATCACCACCTCGTTGGCCGCCCGCTCCACACGGCGCAGGTCGTCGTCGGTCAGGCCGACGCGCGCCACGTCAATGGACACCATGTCCTCGCCCAGGTGGAAGGAGACCGTGTCGGCGTCCAGCACGCGCTCAAAGGCGGCCGACAGGATGTGCTGGCCGGTGTGCTGCTGCATGTGATCCCAGCGCCGCGCCCAGTCCAGCGCGCACGGCACCGTGTCCGCGCCCGGATCTTCGGCGACCCAGTGCACGAGGTCGCCGTCCTCGGTGATCTCCAGCAGGCGCTGCCCGCCGATGGTGCCGGCGTCGGGGGGCTGGCCGCCTCCGCCCGGGTAGAAGAACGTGCGATCCAGCACCAGGCCCACGCGCCCCGCGCCGGGCAGGCGGCGTAGGATCGTCGCCGTCCACTCGCGGCAGTAGGGATTTTCGTAGTAGCCCCGCACCGTCTCCATGCTACACCACCGAATACAGCAGCCACACGGCCAGGACAAAGAAAATCGCGGCGGTCAGGAGTTTGACCGTGGCCGTCTGACGGTTCACGAAGGCCGCCATCCTCTGCGACGACGTGCCGGCGTAGGCCAGGCCGAACACCACCACCAGCGGCAGGATGAACATGACGTTGTACAGCATCAGGTACGAGATGCCTCGCGCGCGCATGGAAGGCACGCTCATCACGAACAGAATCGTGGGCAGGTACACCTGCCCGGTGCACGCCAGTTCAATCAGCGAGACCACGAATCCGGTGGCGAAGGCCACGGCCACGAACGCCCGCACCCTGCTGCTCTCGCGGATGACCTTGTTGATCTGCTTGCGCCAGGCGGTGGGCAATTTCAGGCGCATCTCGTCCAGGTTGCCGCGCCTCGCCGCCAGGAAGTCGTTGACGCTCAGCACCGCCAGCACGAACGCCAGCACCCCCGCCGCCAGGTACACCCACCGGCCCAGGGTGGCCATGAACGGCAGCGCCTGCACCGCCTTCAGCAGCCCGAATCCCACCAGCGTGTAGGTGAGGAACACGCCCAGGGTGAAAGCCGCGCCCACGAGCAGGATGTCCCGCCCCTTGCGCCCGACAAAGGCCAGGTACGAGATGAAGAACACGATCGTGGCGAAGGCGCACGGGTTCAGCCCGTCCACCAGACCGGCAGCCGCCACCGTGAGCGCGCCGAAGGACTTGAACCGCTCCAGGATGCCCTGGCTGGCCTGTTGGCTCGCGGCATCCCAGCCGTCCCACACGACGGGCGCGCCCGTGGCCCTGTACTTCTCCACCAGGCGCGAGAGGGCGTCGTAGGTAACCTGCTCGCCCACCAGAGAGTCATCCCCGACGAAGACCGCGGGGGCGACGAGCCGCCTGTCCTCGGGCACGCCGTTGCGCTGGCCCAGCCACTCGTTGAGCGGGGCCTGCTCCACAACGTCAAAGCGGTACACCTTCAGGCCAGGGACGCGGCTCTCCAGCAGCCGCAGGTCGTACTCCACGCGGTTGCATTCCTGGCACCCGGGCTTGTAGAAGTAGGCCAGGGCGATGGGCTTGGCGGGCGTGTTCGGCGTGGGCGTGGGGGCGGGCGTCCCTTCGGGGTTGATGCGCGCCAGGGCCGGATAGTCCACGCCGCCCTTGGCCAGGTACTCCTGGATGATGCTCTCCATCTGGCCGCGGATGGCGAATTCGCCCGTGAGCACCTTGTCGCCGATGAAGACCTCGGGCACGCCGGTCTTCGTGGAATCCAGGCCGTAGGCCGCTTCCAGCCGGAGCAGGCCCTCGTAGTTCTGCGGGTTGGAGATGTCTATGAACGCGATTTCCAACTGCTTCCCGTACTTCTGCAGGAGCGGCGGGATGTACTCCTTGATGACCGCCTCGCAGTGGGGGCACGTGGGCGAGTAGAAGAAGAGCGCGCGCACGACGGGTTGCTGGGCATGCGCCGCGCCTGCCGCGAACATCAAGATGGCCCACAACAACAACGTGAAGAAAACGATTTTCCTGTTCACTCGTTCGCAACTCCATGGAAGGCCAATTTGTGCGCCATTATAACATAATCGGGCGTCCTGGCGAAAAGCGAGGGCGGTTCCGAAGGCAGCGGGCGTGGCAACCTGCCCCACGCTCGGTATCCACGAATAACACGAATGCACACGAATGGAGAATTGTAGACACGTCGGGCGGCTGTCCATCGCCGGGGGCCGGGGCGGGCACGGAAACCGGCCCCACACTCTGGGGATTCTCACCGCGGAGACCGGCGAGAACGCGGAGATTTCGGGTAGATCTCCGGAGTCTCCGCGCGCGGCCCGCATGTCTACCTCACCCATCCCCACTCCGGCCCTCCCCTTCCCTCTCCGCCGGCGGAGAGGGAAGGGGAGGGTGTGGGAGGGGTTAGGTGAGGTCAAGCACGTAGGCTGGCCTTCCATCGTCGCCGGGGGCCGGGGCGGGTATCCAATGTGCGACGCACTTCCGAAAGTGCGTCGCACATTGGATCGCGCGTTTTGTATTCGCGTAGATTCGTGTTATTCGCGGTTACAGTTCGTAGCCGCGCGCTCATTGCCACGTCAGCGCGACGGCAGCCAGGCCCCCGTGCTCGTAGTATTCCAGCACCACCGGGTGGACACCCGCCCCCAGCGCCACCTGCACCTGGTGCGTGGTCGTCGCCACCTGGTCGTACCACCGATCCAGCACCAGTTGCCCGTCCACCCACAGGCGCGCGCCGTCATCGGTGCGCAGCGAGAAGGTCAGCGTCCGCGGCGTGGGGAGTACCAGCGTCCGCGTCCATCGCGCCGAGAAGTTGTCCGCCGGAATGCCGGTCGCGGGCGAACCCGTCCCCCAGTTGAAATCCACGGCGGCCTCCGGTCGGGTTATCGCGGGGTAGCCGATGAGCCAGGGGTTGGTGAAGTACTGGCCCAGCCAGGCGGTACTCGTGGCGTCGTCGCGTTTCTCCCACGACAGGCGCAACTCGGCCAGCCCCACATCCTCAAAGTACTCCAGCCGGATGCGATGAGTGCCTTCGGACAGTTGCAGCGCTACCCGATCTTCCGTCGCCGACCGCACCACCCACCGATCCAGCGCCAGTTGGTCGTCCACCCACAGCCGCACGCCGTCGTCCGAGCGCACGCGGAACTCGTAGAGGCCGGCGGCGAACTGGGCCGTCAGCGTGTAGCGCGCCGAGAATCGGTCGGCGGACACGCCCGGGCCGGGGCTGCCGTCGCCCCAATCAAACTGGATTTCCGGCACCGTCTCGCTCCTGGCGGGAGCGCCCGAGAGGGCGATGTTGTTGAAGTATTCCGCGTGCCACTGCTGGGCCGACGCGACGGATTCCCACCACAGCGCAACCTCGGCAAAGCCCGCGTTCTCGTAGTATTCCAGGCGTATGCGGTGCGCGCCGTCGGCGAGCGCGATGTCGCCATAGTGGGTCGTGGCGGCCTGGTCGTGCCAGCGGTCAATGACAAGTTGGTCGTCCACCCACAGGCGCACGCCGTCGTCCGCGCGGGCATAGAAGCGGTACGCGCCCGCCGCGAAGGACAACGTCCGCGTCCACCGCGCCGAGAACTCGTCCTCGGGGATGCCCGCCGCGGGGGAGCCGAGGCCCCAGTTGAAGCGGATGTCCGCGTCGTCGCGGACGAGGGTCGGCGCGCCGGTCAGCCAGCGGTTGGCGAAGTATTCGCCCTTCCAGCGGAGATAGCCAGGTGTGGGCGAAGGCTGCACGGGGGCCGACAGGTATTCCATCTCCACCCGCACGATGGCGCGCCCCTTGCCCTCAAAGTACTCCACCCTGACCTCATGCTCCCCGGCCGACAGGTACACATCGCCGCTGGCGAAGGTCGTGTCCTGCTCTCGCCACGCATCCACCACCTTCTGTCCGTCCACGTAGATGCGAATCCCGTCGCTGACGGTGGCCTTGAACCGCCAGGAGCCGGCGTCAAATCGCATGCGGCGCGTCCAGCGCACGGAAAAATCGTCCGTCCCGAGGCCCACGCCCGGATAGGCGTTTTCCCAACCCCAGTCAAAGTCCACCTTCGGGTCGTCGCGGACGAAACTCGGATTCCCCGACAGGTTGCGGTTGTTGAAGTACTCGCCCCGCCAGCCCTGATACGTGGGTTCGCCCGCGAAGCGAGACCATGTGAGGGATGCCCGCGCGTAGCCGGTGTGCTCGTAGTACTCCATCTTCACCCGGTGCGTGCCCGCCGAGAGGTACACGTCGGCCACGTTGGCCATGCCCGGCATGTCAAACCACTGGTCAATGAGCAGCGCGTCATCCACCCAGACGCGCACGCCGTCGTCGGTGAATGTCCTGAACCGGTACCACCCCGCGGCGAACGCGCCCGTCCACACCCACCGCGCCGACCAGTTGTCCTTCGGGATGCCCGCCCCCGGCGAGCCGAACGCCCAGTCAAAACTCACGGCCGTCTCCGTGCGGACAAGCGCGGGCGGGCCCGACAGATACCGATTGCTCCAGTACTGCGCCTGCCATTCCCCGCCTGCCGCGCCAGCACCCGCCGGCGGCAATGCCAGTGCCATCGCCAGAGCGGCCACCAACAGCCATCCAGCCGCACTTCTGCGCATCACAGACTGCACCTCCCCTTGCGCTGCCAATCCCGAATTGTTGACGCCCCTTGCCGCAGGGAAGTTCCCGCGCCCGATTGTATTATAGCGGCGCGACGCTCCCTCGGCAATCCCTCCGCGCGCAATGCGAGCCGACGCACGGGTGGGGACATTGCGCCGCCATGGGCCGAGGAGCGACGCACTTCCGGAAGTGCGTCGCACATTGGATCGCGCGTTTTGTATTCGCGTAGATTGGCGTTATTCGCGGTTAGCGTACGACATGCGCTTTTGCCCGCGCTCCGCACCTCATGTACAATGCGCTGGCATCGGAGGGCGAGGGCAAGGCACACTTTGGCTGAGATCACACCGCCGGTAGAGTCAACGCAAAAGACGGTAACCAGCATCGCGGGCGCTGCGGGCATCATCGGCGCGGGCAACATCGTGAGCCGCCTGCTCGGCCTCGTGCGCGAGATGGTCATCGCGGACTATTTCGGCGCGTCGCCGTACCTGAGCGCCTTCCGAGTCGCGTCGCAAGTCCCCACCATGATCTTTGACCTCCTCATCGGCGGGATGCTCAGTTCCGCGCTCGTCCCCGTCTTCAGCGACTACGCCGAGAAGCGCAAGGCGGAACTGTGGGAACTGGCCAGCGTGCTGTTCAGCCTGGCCGCCGTCCTGCTGACCGGCCTCATCGTCTTGCTGGAGTTGGGCGCGCCGGTGGTGGCGTGGCTCCTGGGCGGCGGGTTTGAACCCGCCGTGCTCGCCATGACGACGCGGCTCATCCGCGTGGTGCTGCCGGCGGTTCTCGTCTTCGGCATCTCCGGCATCTCCATCGGCCTGCTGTACAGTTTGCAGCGGTTCGCGTTCCCCGCGTTCGGCGCGGCCATCTACAACGTGGGGCTTATTCTCGCCGCCGTGTTCCTGGCCGCGTACCTGGACGTGTACGCCCTGGCGGTGGGCATCCTCATCGGCGCCATCTTCCAGTTCGGCCTGCTGGCGCCCGGGCTGCGCGACGGGCGGTTTCGCTTCTCGCTCAACCTGCGCCACCCGGGCCTGCGGCGCATTCTGAAACTGTACCTGCCCATCGTGCTGGGGCTGGTCGTCAGCCAGGTGGGCATCGCCATTGACCGCAACCTGGCATCCCGAACCCCCGGCGAGAGCATCGCGTGGATGCAGTACGCCACGAACCTGGTGCAGTTTCCGCTGGGGTTGGTGGCCGCGGCGATTTCGCTGGCCTCGCTGCCATCGCTGGCGCGGTCGGACTACGCCGGGGACGACGCCGCCTACGAGCGCACGCTGGGCGTATCCCTGCGCATGGTGCTGGTGCTGCTCGTGCCCGCGACGCTGGGGCTGTTCGCGCTGGCCCGGCCGGTGGTGGCCC
>Ga0315298_1010167_pt1 | contig 11404 bp, 9 predicted proteins | sample WHS_1_MG_FD_203077 | JGI IMG/M metagenome (GOLD analysis project Ga0315298, IMG submission 203077) | Extremophilic microbial mat communities from Washburn Hot Springs, YNP, Wyoming, USA - WHS_1_MG | ecosystem: Environmental > Aquatic > Thermal springs > Hot (42-90C) | place: USA: Wyoming... | reverse complement strand
CAGGCATCTATTCCGGTAAGGGAAGACCCAGCCAATTTGAAGGGAAGGTTGATGTTGACAACTTAGAGAGAAACATCTTTACTCAATTCAACACGTCTCTGACACCCATCAATATAGTCAAAGCAATACATCTCTGTGATGAAACAATGCGCGCCAACCCATTCTCCATGTCTGATTATAAAATACTGTTTCACAACGCATTTATGCTAAATCAATTTATTGCGACTTTCGGTATTCAACTTAACGCTAAAAAAATCATTTCCATGTCAAAGAACTGCTATATTTCGGCACTCGTGCCTCTTAATCTTACATTTTTTTTCTAACACATTATTGCACAGACACTAGCATAAATAATTCAAGTGTGTGAATTTCTGTTATATCAATAATTTTCTTTTCCATAATTTCTTTTCCTTTCTGTTATATCTGTTTAGCATCAATCTTACTGTATTCAGCATGTGTTCCACAAATTGTATTAAAAAAACTCCTCTAATAAAAATAATTACTGCAATAACCCTGTATTTATTTCCTCCAATATCAAATACATATCGTTCAATACTAACATAATCTACGGAATTGAAATCTACTTTAATGGCGTTTAAGTTCTGCCATTCAACGTCTTCAACAAATTCGATAAAAGTCTGCATCGCTTTTTTAGAATCTGCATGTTTCTTTACAAACTTGTCTAAAAGTTCTTTATTCCGTTTGCCACACGATTCAATCGTGCAGCAATTGTGGGGTTGTTTTTTTAAGTTGGTAATTGTTGACTGGTAACTGATAACTGTTTAGTTGATAACCAATCCGGTGCATAAAACTTCTTTTAGAAAGCTACTTTCATCCTTGTTTTTCTCAATCAACACCGGTTCAATTCTGTCATCGAGCTCTCTTCTGAGTTTCCAAAGTAAGGGAACATAGCAAAAAAAATCCTGATCAATTGAGTTTACAATAATGGCAACATCAATGTCGCTATCTTCTCGTTCATTACGCTTAGCGTAAGAACCAAAAAGTAAAACCTGATCTACATCAAAGTATTTTTATGCAAGTAGTTTATAGTTAACCAGTTTATTTATAATTTCTCTGTTATCCATATTTTCAGTGTTTTTGTGTTTTCAAGAATAGATTGACATCTTTCTTTAGTCTAACTTTTCATTAATCGTTCTTTATGAGAAGGGTAACGTGCTTCAATATTTAATGGTTCAAGCATATCAATGAAATCTTTTATTCTTCCGACATACTATCATAAATATTTGCCTTTCTAGCCAAATGGGTCAAACTATGTGTAAATGGTGCTGGTTCTTCATTGTAAGCATTAACATAGGCTTTCAGTATTTTTTCAATTGTTTGATGGCACATAAATCCTACATAAAAATACCTGCCTGTTTTCATCATAGCTAATGCAGTATCATAATCATACGCCCATAATTCTGACCAGTATTTTACTTAATTGTTCATGGTTAAGTTGTTTTAGTCTATCACTTTACAAATATATAACCTTCTGATTAATACCGAAACAAAATCGGTTGAAAACTTAAAACGTTTATTCTGAGAAACAGCCTCCTGGAGCAGATTGGCAATACGTGCCTTATACAACATAATATAATACAATACAATACAAACCTTTGCCAACTACCGACCACTTACTTCTTCCATCCCCAATATTTTGCATTCCATTTATCGAATTTAAAATATACCCTTTCTACAAACCAGAATAATCTATAAAGCCACCTGTGTTTTTTAATTCGCTCCATTTGGTCAATATCAAAATGATAAGCATCATAATCAGCCAATATGGGTGCCGGAATTAATTCTTCCAATACTTTTCGACGCTCTGTCTGGTCCAAATCAAGCTGGGTGCTGCTGATACCGGTTCGGTCAAAGTAAGTGACAAACACATCGGCAAACAGTACGGTGGCTCCGTTTAAAACAACAGCATTCAGGTACCATTTCCAGTCGGAAACTATTTTCAATGACTCATCATAAAGTCCGTATTTCTCAAATAGCGAACGGCGAATATAGGCCGATGTATGCTGAATAGTACCCCGATAGAAAGTATAAAGGCTAACTGTTTTTGAATTTTTGTCGTATCGCCTTTTTCCATCTGGACGGATGCTGATTACATTGCCCACAAGAATATCAGTCTCATATAACTCCCCTCCCGATGGGTGAGAAAAAGCCTCTATCTCTTGTTTCTTGTCTCTTGACTCCTGGTTCTTGACTCTTGGTTCTTGGTTCCTGGTTCTTGGTTCCTGGTTCTCAATATATTTCAGCATATTTTCCACCACCCGTTCATCCACCAGCCAATCACCAGAATTAAGGAAATGAATATAATCTCCTTTGGCCATACGGATACCTTTGTTCAGGGCATTGTAAATGCCGTTATCTTTTTCACTGATACTAGTAACGCGTATTCCATTAAGCTCAGTATTCCCATTTATCACTAATCGTTTATCACTAATCACTTGACACGAAGTGTCAGTACTTGCACCATCAATAATGATGTATTCAAAATCGTGCGATGTTTGTGAAAGCACGCTTTCAACAGTTTTGTGTAATCCGGCGGCATTGTTGTAGTTGATGGTGATAATGGTGAGGAGCATAGTGAGTTGTAAATTACGAATTACAAAAAAAATTCTAAAAAATAGCTTTTAATTCTGCTTTTAAAATCAGATAGCAATCATTACAATACTATCGATTCCAAAACTTGTTTTATTTCTCTTTGACTATCATTGAATAAATAGATTCAAATATACTTTCCGCTTGTGCTTTATCTAATCCTGCTTTTATTGCTACTGCAATTATATCGCTGTGTGTCGGTTCAATTTTATCATTTATGGTGGTAGTATGATAACCATTTATTCCATCGCTTGGTAATAAATCGAATGCAGGTGAAAGTTTCCATTCCTTGTTGTGATACATAAACGCAAAATTTTTAGCATGATCGTCTTTATTGCCAATTAAGAAATTGAAAACCATTAGCCGGTATAATTTCCACATTTCATGTAAATTGTGCGTAAGTATGCCACATAGCTGAAAAATAGCGTAATAGTCCATGCACGGTGTTCGGTAATCGGCATTTAAAAGACCTGCTACACTTACTACGTGAATTTTTTCGGATGCAGTTCGGTCAAATCGTACCACACCAAAGTATTTTCCTTCGAAAAGTCGCGTTTCAGGCATTTCAATTCCACATTTTTGTGCCAATAAGGAGTGGTGATATTCAATTTCTCCAATATCTTCGGGGTCGTTCAAAGCACGAAATTTTACTAACCACTCTTTATTCTCGGCCGTAATAAAAACTTTTGGACGAGCTCCGCCCGGTGAACCTCCCTGCATGTAAAGCTGCTCAACTCCAATCCCTGAATAAGTAGCTGAGCTTAAAATTTGTCGTGCCTCCGTTGTCATTATATCAAAGTCCGTGTTTTTAGTTGAATCAAAATAACTTTGATCGGGTTTGAATTCCAAAGCACCCCTGCCGGAGGAGCCTACAAGCGATAGTTTATCTAAAATAGAAAGTTTACGTGGTTGAATGCCCAGTTTTTGCAGATATCGTTCGAGAATAATCATTCCCCAACCATCGGGCAGGCAGTCGTCGAACACCCCAAAGTTTCCATTAAATGGTTGTGGCTTAGCAATAAACACACCCGACCGAAGCGGAAGTTCCAATGGAGAAATAGAAAATCCGTTCTGCAAAAATTCGGCGTTGTATTCAAAAGCACACAGTCCCTCTGGGGTAAGCGCTATTTTCCCAACATGCTGATTGTGCCAATAAACTTCAACTGTGTTTACAAACTTCATATCCTTTTTCCTCTTTTTCTTTTTATCGTTTGGCTTAGGATAATATCTTCTATTCGTTCGTATTTTTTCTGTGAAAATAACAAGTCAAAATCATTTAAAGCATCGAGTGCAAAAGCAATTTTTGCCAGATTCAAAAATGCAATTTCTCCTGTTCGTTCAAACCTGCGATAGGTTTCAATGTTTACATCAGCTCGCATAGCCAAACCCTGCTGCGTCAGATTTAGTTCTAACCTACGTTGCTTAACACGCATGGCTACCGACAAGCAGACTTCGGTAGTTGAAGGCATATTAAGTTGTATTATATTGCTATTAGTGGTCATATTGGTCTATATAGTAGTGTTATTTTACTATTTGCAAAGATAGTAAATTGATGGTAGAAATGCAAATAAAACGCTCAGAAACACTTCTATATTGGTTCTTTCTCAAGGATTTTCAATAGCAACTTCCGTGTTTGGTGTTGTTTAACTTTCGTAAGTTGCTATCCGGAAATAGCAACGGTACTTTCTTTCGGCAACGAACCAGTAAAGCAGAAATACAATAGGGAGAAATATGGCAAAACTGAGGGAGTTGAAGAGCATAAGTTTTAGAATAATATTGTCTATAAAATCAATTACATTCAACGGCCATTTGTTAGCCGGCAGCGTTGTTGTAGTTAATGGTGATAATGGAGAGTTTTGACATAGTTAGATAGACGAATATTTTGTGTATAAATTCACTTTTGAATAAAAGAGCCTATTCCAATTAAAGTCATTTTTGTCATTTGTCGTATAATATAAATGCAATATTCCCTTGTCGATATATCCTGTCGGTTTGTAATAATATTGACGATATCCTGAATAATTTTCAGAGTAATGAGAATTAATGAGCGGTTTTTGAAAGCTTTTAAAATGTCTGTAATTTTCAGAAACACTTAGTATAATATTATCACTCCATTCAGCTACAGAAATCATATATAGCTTGTTATTATATTCAATTAAATCAAAATGCCAAAAATTATGTTTCAAAGGTTTTGGGAAAAAATAAAGTGATTTACCGATTTTGAGTTGTTTAAATTTGTCACATACATAAGTAGATTTTATTGATATTGTTTCAATATGTTTGAAATCAGGTATATGTAACGATGAGCCTTCCCAAATTGAAATGCCTATATTTTTGCGTTCAGGTGAGTACTGATAATGAGATGCATAAAAAATATAGTTATTGTTTCTTTTAATAAGAATTGGACATTGTTCAGTGTCTTCCGATATCTCATTTTGCTTAAGATAAATTTTTGGTTTTGAGAAGGTTATCCCATCCGTTGTGAACACTCCAACAGTAGCCATCGACACATTATTGGCATCACAAAATGGCGTTTCGAATTCTCTCCAAAATACCCATAAGGTATCGTTTTCATAATATATCGAAGGATCGGAGTTGAATCCTTTTGTTGGGGTCTCATTAATTACCCCTAAAGGTATCCAGTTCATTGGGGCTTCTTCGTCATCTGAATAATAAAGAATCGGATTTTCAATCCGGTTATTTCGAGCATAAAAAGGGCTTTGTACCATCCACCATTTATGTCCCATAAACCCATTGGCTATGTGTCTAATACAGGGATGAAGACAATCATTTTTATATTTCTCAAACTCAGGTGTGGTTATTTCGATTAATCTACCCAAAGGCATTGTTTGTTTGGGATAATATAAATAGAAATAATAAGAAAATATAAAGAATAGTATAAAGATACTAATAGTCAATACATTATAATATAACATCATTCATAATTATTTAGAAGAAAGTGCTATTTTGGGTTCTCTAACAATAAATTTTTTTCTTAATTACAAACACATTTTTCCGTCCTAACAACCGACTGATTCTATTAATAACTTTTTGCCAAAGTGGTCTTTTCTGCATACAGTTGGCACTATAAAAAGCATTTATAATATCTTTATCTTCGTATAGTATATCCAGAAACCGAATATTTGTTTTGGTGTTTAATTCAGAATTGATCAATGATGGGTTTATATTGCAATTTTCTCCGGTTCCATCTAATCCTAAATTGTCTACATACGATTTAACAGGAACGATGGATATTGCATGATTCACAAAGTGAGCTACTGTAAATTGGATGGACCAAATGTTTAACTTCCCTGATTGTTGCATTTGCAACATATCGAACATATCATCCCCACCGCGGTTAAATGCCTTTTGTATAGCAGAGCTCTTTAACATAGTCTGAAAAGCCCTCACATCCCAGTCTATTTGCGTCCAACGATCATGCCAGGTACCCCAACCCCACGATCCGTTTCTTGAACTTACATACACATCGTATTGATAATCGGGTGGAAATGGCATAACCCTTTCAGGTAAATTGTAAGCACTGATTGAAAATACAGTTTTTCGGTCACGATAATAGTCAAGAGCCTGATTCATATAAGTCAGGAAAGCCGGAGAGGTAACCAAATCATCCTCCATCACGATAACCTGACCATATTGACTTACTATTTCCGAAACACCGGACTTGATGGATTGAGCCAATCCTTTATTTACTTCAGACTCAATAATCTGAACTTCGCCACACCATTTCTGGCTTTTAATCACGTTCCTGACTTCCTGTATTTCAGACTTGATTTTAGCTGATGAATTGGCTTTTGTTCCATCACTAAAAATATACAATTTGCTCTTGGTGGCCAATTCATTGTTCATCAAAGCGTTTAATGTTTTTTCAGTATGTATGGGTCTGTTATAAACAAACAATACAATCGGGGCTAATTCATTCATGGTTTTTTCAAATGATGGAATAATACATTATCCGCCAAAACGGAATTATAATACTTATGAGTTGCCTGAAAATACTTATATTCGTACGATGCAGCCACATCTGATATAAAACCTGAAGGGGGAGTAAATCCTCTTTTGGGGGCATATAGTATATAGTCAGGAACAATATCTTTCAAAACTTCTTTTAAAAAAAACTTGGGTTGGTTTCTTTTATATTTGATTTCTTTTGGGAGGCAGGAGACATATTCCACTAATTTATAATCCAATAACGGAGACCTGATTTCCAACGAATTTCCCATTCCCAATCTATCGGATAAATACAAATAAGCCATGATCATAATATTATCAAAACTGAATTTATAGACCAGATCCAACTCTTCACCGGGGTTTGAATTACCCCATGATTTATACAAATCTACATCGGCAAAATGGAACAATTCATCTCCAAATTTTAAGGAGGCATTCTTCGAGAACTTTACATAATCATCATATTGCCAAGATCCAACCGATTTATCTTCCATTTTCATAGGATAACCGGCGTATAAAATATATTGAAGATGACTCGCAACGAATTTCAAAAAATCTACTTTTTTAGCTACTCCCTTCCAAGGAAAAAGAGATTGATGCTTTCGTTGAATAGCCAAAGATTCAGATAAATCATTCCAGTCTGGATAACCATAAAACAATTCATCTCCACCCATACCACCTAAAAGAACCTTAAATCCTAAACTCTTTACTTTTTTGTATAGTGCCCATTGTGCAATAGCGGCAGTATCTGTGATGGGTTCATCAACATGGGCAGCTAATTCCTCAAAACAATTTTTAAAATCATGTTGATCCAATTCAATTTCATGATAAATAAATCCTCTTTCTTTAGCAAATTGTCGAGCTACCGGTCTTTCATCTACACTGTGGTTTCCTTTATATCCGGCAGTAATCGTATGCACTTCACGACCGGTTTCTTTCGCTAAGGCAGCAATAGCACTCGAATCGATACCTCCGCTCAGCATAACTGCCACCGGAACATCACTCCGTAAACAAATATCAACCGACTCCCTCATTAAACGCAATGTTTCCGATTTTGCTTCATCGAATTTTGCTTCATCGAAACTTACTGTTTGTTTTGAAAAGGTATTTCTTTTCCAATAAAAAGAACTATGAATTCCGGTTTGATCAGTAAGAACAAACTGCCCGGGTTCAATACGTTTAATTTGCTCTATATAAGTGTCTTTTTTATTCAATGGGGCGGTATAACGAATAGGTTCGGCAAGTACTTCAAAATTCAGTTGAGGTTTTTCAATATAATATTTAAGTATGGTTTTTAACTCCGAACTAAATACCACTCCACTTGGCACCTGTGCATAATACAACGTTTTTTCTCCAATCCGATCACGGGCAGCAAAAAGTTGCTTCTTCTTTGTATCCCACAAACAAAAAGCAAACATGCCCCGCAAGTGTTCCAAACAGTTCACACCATACTCTTCGTACAAATGCAGAATTGTTTCTGAATCACTTTCGGAATTAAACGCATGACCCTTGGCAATTAAATCGTGCTTAATTTCTATGTAGTTGTAAATCTCTCCGTTACATATCAATACTAACGATTTATCTTCATTAAACAAAGGTTGTTTGCCTTTTTGTAATCCAATAATTGAGAGACGAACCTGCGCCATCCCACATTTTTCATCGTTCCACACGCCACGATCATCAGGTCCACGATAATGCATTTCATCATTCATGGCATGCAACTTAGTTATATCTGAATCAGATATTGTACTGTATCTGTATATTGAAGAAATTCCACACATAATTTTTATATTTATTATTTTACTACCAACTACCTACTACCAACTACCTACTACCAACTACCTACTACCAACTACCAACTACTAACTACTAACTACTAACTACTAACTACCTACCTACTACTAACAACTACTTCCTGAATAACCTCATAAATTAAGGCTGTATTGCGTTCAGACGAAAAATTCTCTTTTCCATAATCATAAGCGCTTTTCGCCATACGTTTCAACAATTCGGGTTGAGTTACAAATCTCGAAATCTTATCAGCCAGTTCGCTTGCATCGTAGATAGTATAAATTGTTCCGTTCACATTCTCTTTTACAATTTCGGTATTAGCCCCCGAATTACTGGCAATAACCGGCATGGAATGCATCATATATTCCACTGTTACACGGCCAAAGGCTTCGCCACGCGAGCACATAAGCCCGATATGCATATTGGTTAAAATTGCATCAATATTTTTAGTATGACCGTGAAAAACCACGTAATCACGTAAGTTAGTTGCATCCATAAAATCGGTTAGGGTTTTAAGATAATCGGATTTACTTCCTCCAATCAGATGTAGCCGAATATGAGTAAAGTGATAGCTATTTACTACTATATTTAATGCTTTCAAGGCATCTAAGTTGTTCTTTTGTTCACAAACAATGCCCATCATACATAAATGAATGCCATCGGCAGGTTTGGTTTCCACACCCTTTACTCTTGAGAAATCAATGCCGTTATAAATTCGTTGTATCTTTTTTGTTGGCAACAGCCCTGCATAACACCTTCTCAAATAGTCCGAAATTACGATGTATTTATCGGCAGCCGACTTTAAAAATAATCTTGACAAAACTTTTCCCAGCGAAAATTTAAATTTGTAGGATTCTAAACTTTCCCGTAAATGCCAGATATGTGGACAGCTCAATTTTCGGCTGATAAAAGTCCCTATGTTAATGGTTATAGAATTGCTATATACCAAATCAATTTGTTCGGGTTTAACTAAAGCTGTCAAGCGTTTTACTCTTAAAAAATTAATAAATTGTTTTCGCCAGTTCAGTAAGTATTGAAAAACACCATTTTCTGCATTTACCCACCAGTAATAATGCGACACATAGTATTTAATACCGTTCTCATTCAAAAAATCACAGATTTCTCCGGAAGATGGGATTAAAACAACCGGGTTTATGCCGTAATCCTGACGCAACTCCACTATCAACCGACACATGGACTGATTGGCACCATACATGCCCGGATAGTGGGTGATAAAAAGGATGGTCATTTATATTTTTTTAATATTTTTATTTTATGGTAAAAATCAACAATAGAAACACTTACATTAAAATATAAAGTTCCTTTCTTCCATAAGTATTTATTTTTTATTTTTTTTCTGTCAAATAAAAAATACAACCAATCTATAAATTTAAACTTAATAATATATGGAATAAATTGACGATGATGTTCATCATAAACAGTAAAATCGACTAAAGCTGGTAAATAATATTTGAGTGGTTTATTTCCGAAACTACAAAGAGTCGGGATTGCAAGTGAATATAAAATATTATCTGCATATTTATATAATTTTGTTTCAATAAATATTTCAGTAAATAGCTTAACAATAACACAATGCATATTTGAAACAATATTAAAATACTTAAATTTAATATCATCTATTTCAGTATTTTCAAAAACAGGATATATTTCGTTATCTGATTTTTTATAACCTATGGTTCTCTGCTTATCTGTTAATGAGAAAAAATGCTCTAATATATCGGAATGATCTGCAATTCCATTTAATGTTGAATTTTCATATTTTCTATTGTTGTAAAATTCAAAATTACAATCCTCAATAAAAACAAAATCTCTTTGTTCTGAAACAATCTCAAAATAATAACCTTTAACTTTATTATACCCATTAATTTCAAATAGTTGATTAATCGTTTTTTGAGTTTTGCCTGTAGTTCTTACATCCACAATACCAACTTTCTCATCGGTTGTTGCTAATCCAACTTGAATAAAATACTCTAATCTTAGATCTTCATTTGTAAAATTATATAATGAATCGCGAGAAATATGCAAGTATTTAATTGACAATGACGGAAATAATGAATTAAAAATCAGAGCGATTTCATATAATATATAAGCATCACGAGAAAGAAAAAAAAGTGTATTAACATTATCATTTTGGGCATTCATTAATATTTTATATACTAATGAAACGTACAACGGCGATATTAAATCAACCGTAAAATCAACCTGCAAATCTTTATCTGACGACAAACGAATAGATCTGGAAACTCCTGCTAAGAGTTTTGAATATTGATTTTTTGTGTCGAATGAATTTCTCCATATTTCTTCATAGGGTGTATAATTATGCTTAATAAATTGTGTTTTTATTCCCAAAGATTCAGGAACTTTAATATCGCTATATTTATTATCACCGTAATGTTTCCAATCATTGAATAAATAACCATTTTCATTTCGAATATATTTGAATAGATTACCTGAAGATTTCGTAAGTCCAATTTCTCCCGATAAATATAAACCATCACCATCATTGAATAAATCAAATTTTTTTAACACTTCCACAATTTCAGAAGATGGAAGATACATATCCGAAATAAACAGGATAAGATTATCTTGTTTTCTCAGATTCTCAATGATGTTTTTTATATTAAAAACGGGCAATAATGATTCTTTTTCAAGCTTTATTTCAAAATTTATAATTTCTTCAATTGAAAGTGAAGTAAAATCTTCAAAGTTACATTGTTTATAAATATCATAAATCGTAACATCTTCTTTATGAGATAAATCACGAGCTTTTTGTTCTCCTAATATTCTGATATTTACGAATTCCATTCTATTTATGTCAGAAGAATTATCCCCAAGAACATTAAAAGCTAATATATCAAATAAGTTATGTGGATCACCACATTTTCTTACCAAACAAGTATCAAAAATATCAAAAGAAAAAATTTTCATATCAACATTGTTAAAATTAAAACAAGTTAAATTTTAAATATAAATACTTTTTTAAAGAAATATATTTCCTCAAAGGAGTTATATC
>Ga0315298_1010166_pt1 | contig 11405 bp, 16 predicted proteins | sample WHS_1_MG_FD_203077 | JGI IMG/M metagenome (GOLD analysis project Ga0315298, IMG submission 203077) | Extremophilic microbial mat communities from Washburn Hot Springs, YNP, Wyoming, USA - WHS_1_MG | ecosystem: Environmental > Aquatic > Thermal springs > Hot (42-90C) | place: USA: Wyoming... | reverse complement strand
CTCCTCGGCGTCGTTCTCGACGTTGAGCTTGGGGTTGGCCAGCGCGGCGTTCAGCTTCCGCAGCTGCCACATCGTGGCCGCTGCATTGGCGGTGGCGATGTCGGTCTGCTTACCCTTGCCGAAGCAGATCTGGACTTCCTGCAGCTTAGTCGTGGACATTCTCGGTTACCTCCTCGCATTGTCGCGGCGGTGCACACTGGCTCCAGCCGGCGGCCATGAGGGAAGCCAGGGCTTCCGGTGTCGCTTCCACTTCTTTCGGTTCACCGTGGCCCCAGGGCGGGGCCATCCACACTCTGGATTTCTCACTCATCTCCCATCTCCGTGAAACTGAGGGGGACTTCGAAGTAGTCCAAACCCTCGGCGTCGGTCTGCCGCTGGATCGCGGGCAGGTCCATGGGATAGCAGGAGGGGTGGACCGTGGCGTTCAGCATGGGGACACCGGTTCCAGTCGGGACACCCTTCGTGATCAGCCGGAACAGCCGGTAGTAAGCAGTAGGCGGATTCCCATCGAAGGTCGCCTGAGCACGTAGGAACAGGGTCACCTGGTGCTTCCACACGTCCATGCCGCCGAAGCTGCCCGGCGCCGTGCCCTGCCAGACCGTCATGATCGAGGGCACGGGCATCTGGTGGATGGCGTGGGCCAGACTGGTCCTTTTCGGATACTGGTCGTGGTAGGCGTAGATCCGATCGGGCTCGCCGTCCATTTCCGCGACAAGATCAGCGATGTCGCGCAGCAGCGCGACGAGATTGTCGACCAGATCCGCCGGATTGATCATCGCTGTCTCCCTCCGAGGGCACGTTCGATCAGCAAACGCGGCTTCAACTCGTTGAGCACTCGCCGCGCCGCCTCAACCACAGCGGCCTTGTTCTTGGGCGAGAACACAATCCACGGCTCGATCTTCTGGTTCACCCAAGCCTTGATGCGGTCCTTGCGCGTCGAGAGACCGGCGCGCGCCCGATTCTCGCTGACGGTCCGGACCTGAAAGTTGCGCAGCATATCGCCGGTGAAGGTCAGATTCCGGCGATTGCCTCTCCCGCGCTTCGTTTTCCAGATGGCGTACCGCTTGGTGAGCGGCTTGGCTGCCGTGTCCTCCGGACCGAGCGCGGCTGTGACTCGGTTCTTCACCGCTGCCACACCGACAGTACCGATGGTCAGCATTTGGCGCTGGCGAAAGGACAAATGCTCCACCCGCAGTTGCCGTTTGAACCAGATGCGGACGCCAGGCATGCCTACACCTGACGAAGACGCAACACTACTGCGCCACTCGTGTCGGCTTCGATGTCGAAGACCTTGTAAGTCACCTCGTCCACCGTCACTTCTTCGCCACGTTCCGGCGGCTGCGGCAGATCTCTGGCACGCACGAACAAGACGGCGTACACGCCCGGCGCGTTCTCCTCGGGCTCCCGAGTGGATTCGAAGATGCCGCGGACTGTGGCAGGCTCCCCGGCCTGCGGCGTGTAGACAACCTCCCTGCCGAACGCGCCCAGCACGGTGGTGTTGAGCGCGTCCGTCAGAGATCCCCAATCGCTCACGCCTTGGTCGCCTTCACCAGCACTTCGGGCCGCAGGCAGATCGGTAATGGGTTCTGCTGGGTGTGCAGGTCGGTGCCGCGGCCGAACTTGCGCGGCTCCTGCTTGGCGTAGAGAGGTAACCCCAGCGTGTTCGCCGTCTCGTTGAAGTCCGCCGGCGCAAAGAACGTACGGAAGGTGTTGGCGGTGCCCAGCGGGAAGAAGTGCGCCTCGTCGTCGGCGATGAACTTGCGGACCGTGCCGTTGGCATCCGTGGCTTGGCCGCGGTATTCCTCGAACGTGATCCCGCCGAAGGTGAAGCCGGTGCGGTAGTCGTTGCCCAGTTGCTGGTTGCGCTGGAAGTACATGAACGCTTCCTTCACCTTGGCGTGCGTGGTGAAGGCATCGTAGAAGCCCTGCGAGCAAAGGCACAGGATGCTGGTCATGAACTCGCCCTTGAGGTTGTCTTCGATGTGGCGCTTCACTTCCAGCACTTTCAGCAGCACCTCGGTGCCCGCCGTGCCCAGTGCGAAGCTCACCGTCTTCGGCGTGATGCCGAATTCGCTGTAGAGGTCATAGAGGGTCGAACCGTCCGCGTCCAGGATCACGCCCTTGAGCGCGCCCATGCGCAGAAATTCGAGCGTGATCGCATGCTTGTTGCGCATGTTCTGGAGCTTCTGCGCCAGCAGGTTGGCCAGCGCATCGGTTTCGGTCTCGGAGCCGAACGCGCGGATGCCCTGGACTTCCTCGGGCAGCACGGTATCGTCGTGCGGGATGTGCGGGATCACGAAGGACCGCACCTTGCGCTTGCCCTGCGTGCCCAACGTTCCGGGCGCACCGACCGGTTGCGTCGGCAGGAGGTTCAGCACGCCGCTCATCTCCTCGATCAGGATGGTGCGCAGGCGCACGCCCTGGGGCGGCATCAGGTTCAACTGCTCCAGGCGCCCGTAGGTGTTCGGGATCTTGTTGATGGCGGCGGTCAGCGCCACCATGTTGAAAGCATCGCTATCGAACGGATTGATCATTGGCATGGGTGGTTAGGCTCCTTCCCGGACGAGAATGCCCAGGGCTTTCAATTGCGCGATGGCGGCCGTCTTCTGCGGGCCGGTGATGCCTGCCGGCCAAGCCAGGCCGTTGTCCGAGCAGATGGCGTGGCGGGCGATGATGACGCCGCCTTTGTCGGCGGCGCTCGCGTCCACATCGAGCAGCAATACGCCGGCCGCGTTTTGCGAACCGTCGTTGGCGGCCGGCGCCAGTTGCGTCACCTTGCCACTGGCGGTGATGATGCCGATCACCGCGCCGGTGTTCAGATTCTGACCGGACACCACGGTGACCTCATCGCGGCTGTAGAGATTGCCGGCTTCGAACTTCAGCCAGTCGCCCAGGTAATTCGATTCGACTTGAACGGGCATATCAGTTGACTCCCTTCCCGGCGAGCCGCTCGACGGCTCTCAGCACCGGTCCGTTCTCCGGATTCGTTTTCGCCTGCGTGCCGGTGTCCGGCATCACGTGCGAGCGGATCTCGACGGCGTCTTCGGCGGCGCGCGCCTCCATCAGTTGCTGCCGTGCCTCGGCGGGCGTGGCGTTGCCAGCAAGCAGCGCGGCCGCCCTACCCGGCATCCCGGCCAGCGCGCACAGTTCGACGATCTCGCGGGCCTCGGCGTAGCCCTGTCTGTGGGCTTCGGCGCGGATCGCCTCGATATCGATGGTTTCTTCTGCCATGACTTTCTTGCCTCCTTGTGGAACGGAAATGGTGGGCCGCGCCACGGCTTGGCGCAGGTCGGAAAGAGCGCTCGCTTTGGTGCCCATGCGGTCGGCGAGCCCGACAGGAATCGCCTCATCGCCGAAATACCGCGCCGCCTCGGTATCGCGGATCACGGATTCCGACATGCCGCGGTTCCGCGCCACGGCCTTCACGAGCATCCCGTAGGTGCGGTTCAATTCGGCTTCGATCGCCGCGCGAGCTTCCTCGGTTAGCGGCGTATGCGGATTGAAGTCAGCCTTGCGCGCGCCGGCGTGGATGATCGTGTACTTATAGCCGCGCTGCGCATCGTTCTCGCTCATGTCGAGATGGGTGACGATGACACCGATGCTGCCGAGGCCAGAGGACTGGCCGGTGTAGACCCGCTGTGCCCCGGATGCGAGCAGGTAGGCGCCGCTGAAAGCGTTCGCGTTGGCGACCGCATAGATCGGCTTGATGGCGCGCGCGGCGAAGATGGTATCGGCGAGCTCGAACACGCCAGCCACCTCCCCGCCGAGCGAATCGACATCCAGCAGGATGCCTTTCACCGCAGGGTCGGTGGCGGCGTCCTCGATCTCGTTCTGGATGTCGACGTAGGAGCGCATCCCCGACTGGGCATCCAATCCGTAGGCCTTATGGACGAGGGTCCCCTCGATCGGAATGACGGCAATCCCATCCGGCGTGACCTCGAAGGCCTTGCGGGTGGCCGACTGCGGGCCAACGGCGACCACCGGCGCCGAGATGTCCAGGCCGAGCCGGGGCGCGAGCACGCCGAGGATCACTTCGAACTTCTGCGGCGCAATCAGCAGTGGGGTGTCAAAGATTCGTGTCGCCAGATGCGGCAGAGGCATTCGCGGGTTCCTTTCGTGGATCGGAATCGTATTCGAGGCCGAGGGAATCGGCGCGCTCATTGTCGGCGGCGATCTCGCGGTCAATGGCCTGGGCGTCATAGCCCTGCTCGGAGACCACCTCGGCGCGGCTCTTGAAACCGGCCCGCACGGCCATGATTTGCGCCTTGATGTCCTTCAGTGGATCGACCCAGGCGAAGCCCGGCGGAATCCACTTCACGTCGTAGTAGGGCGCGAGATCCCGCGATTGGGGCAGGCCGCCACTCAACACGGCGGCGTCAATCCAAGCCTGCCAGATGGGCCGGCACATCTGGAATGCGAGCACCTGGTGCTGGATCTGTTCGCACCGGCGCCGGAACTCCAGAAGACCGGCGCGGATCGAGGAGTAGTTCACGCCGGTGAGGTCGCCGGTCAGTTGCTCGTAGGTGATGCCCATGCCGGCGGCGATCGAGCGCAACTGCACCCGCATGAACGTCTCGTACGTCGCGCCCACATCAGCGGGCGTGGAAAACTTCACGTCCTCGCCGGGCAGGAGCACCTGCAGGGTGCCGGGCTCGAGGCCGGCGAGCGCCGTTCCGTTCGCGTCGGGACTCTGTTCGCCGATCAGCGAGTCCTCCGGCGCGTTCTTGGTGACGAAGCCCGCGAACATCGCGGCGGTCTTCTTGCGGACCAGTTCGGCGTCGTCGTACTGATCGAGCTCGTACAGCTTGATCAGCACCTGCGTCAACCAGGGCTGTCCGCGCAACTGACCCGGGCGGATGGCGCGAAACAGATGCAGCACCGAGTCAGCCGGCACGCGGACCAGTTCCGTCGATGCCATCGGATTGAGGGCATCGCCGGGATGCTCTTTATAGAGATGATAGGCAACGCGTTTTCCGATGCCGTTGAATTCGATGCCGGCCCGGACGTAATTGCCGCTTTCGAGCTTCCGCGTTTCGTTCGTCGGCAGATGCTCGGCCTCCAGTAATTGGAGTTGGAGTGGAACCGACAAACCGTCCTTCGGCAGTCGCGGCCGCAACCGGATGAGACACTCGCCGGCTTCCATCACCGACCGGCACGCCAACGCCTGGATACCGTAAAAATCCGTCAGTCCACTGGCGTCGGCTTCATCGGTCCATCGCAACCAGAGCGCCTGAATCTGCTCGCGCAGACCGGCGTCGGGATGTTGCGATTGCGGCTTGATGCCAGTGCCGATGCAGTTTCCGACGAACGCATCGAGCGCATTGGTCGCCCACGGATTGCGGCGGACCATGTCCCGCGACCGCGACCGGAGCGTATCGGCGTTGCGGAAGACGAGCGTGTTGATGTCGCTCGTCGCCGTCACCCAGCCGGTTGTGCGCCGCGTGCTCGCCGCCGCTTCGTAATCGGCCCCAGCCCGCATTCGAGGCAGCCACGCTCGAACTTGACTCCAAAAGCCCACGGTGTTCAGAAGCCTTTCTCTGTCGAGATTCGAATCTGGCGGATCACCGGCGCACCGCTGTTCCGGGCGACATCGGCTTCGGCGGCCGCGATCGCCTGCTTCAGCTCGTCGACCGTGCGGTACTCGATTTCGCGGTCGCCGAACTTCACGCGGCGCACGCCGTTGGCCAGCGCGTCGCGCAGCGCTTGTAGTTGCTGATCGGTGTACATGGTTAACGGTCCAGAAAGCGGGAGCGAATGACGCGCCGTTGGGGAGGCGTTCTTAGCCTGGGAACCGCGGGGGCCGGGCTCTGTTCTTGCGCTTCTTTGGACGCGCGGCCGATCTGTTCCTCCAGCGCCTTCCAATGCCGCTCACTGAAGCGGTCCATGCCGAACTGGGCCGCGGCCGCGCGGCACAGCACATAGGTGTCCAGCACCTCGTTCCGCTCGCGCGTCTTCACCCACTCCAGCTTCCGGTAGCCTTTCACCACCTTGGCCACGAGTTGCTCGGCGGTAAGCTGCTTGAAGAACTCTTCCGGCATCTGCGGAACATGGCAGTAGCCGGGCGGGTGCGGTTCCCTGCTCTCCGCAGTCGGCCGCTCCAGCTTCAGCCAGCCGTACAGCTCGCTCTTCAGCATCCCGGTCGCAACCGGCCACACCTTCACGCCGCGCTTGATCTTGCGGCCATCCGCCGTCACTTCCACTGCGCTCGGCTGACCGATGGGCGCGGCGCCCGTCTCGAAGCCTTTGGTCACCAGCACGCGTCCGGGGCCCTGCTTCCTCGCCCACGCGTACACCTGCTGAGTGGCATAGCCGGAGTCCACCGCTATCCGCACGATGCCGAGGCGCGCGCCGGAGGCGTGTGGATAGGTGGTGTGCAGCAGCCCGGTGAGCCGATCCCAGACCTCCGGCCGCGAGGTGTCGCCGTCGAGCACGACGTAATCGGTTAACCAGTTCTCACGATTCCGCCCCCATCCGACCAAGGCGATTTCCAGCCGATCCCGCTGCACGTCGCAACCCGCGACCAGGAACAACCCGCCTGCCGGCACGGCGCCCAGCTTGTAGTTCTCGCGGCGGTCATAGAGGCGCTGCCAGTCGGGCGCATCCCCCGCCTCGGCCCACGTCTCCCCGAGCACCGTGTTCACAAATACCTGCAACAGCGACGGATTCTTCTGCGCCCGCTGGAACATCACCGCCGCGTCGGCCCAACTGAACCAGCCCACTGGACTGTAGAGGCTCGACAAGTGGAACCCCGCCGTGCGCCCGTCGCCCACCGCGCTCGGCCGCCACTCGCCACGCGGGAGCATCCAGTGCTTCTGGTGGTTCTCGATGCGCGCGGCGCAGTGCTCGCAGACGTACACAGCCTCCTTCGGCTTTCCCTTGGGCCAGGTCAACTGTGCGAACTTCAGCGTCTGGAACGCGCCGCACTTCGGGCACGGCAGCCAGTAGCGCCGCTGGTCGCTCTCTTCGAAGGCCGTCTCGATGCGGCTCAAGCCGGCGATCTTGGGAGTCGAGCACATGAAGATCTTGCGGCGCGCGAAGGTGCGCGTCCGGGCCATCACGAGGTCGATGGGGTTACCCTCGGCGTCGACATCGCCCGGATAGCCGTCCACCTCGTCCAGGAACAGATACCGCGCCGCCATGGAGCGCAGGCCCACGGCCGAGTTCGCCCCGGTCATCACCAGGACGCCGCCAGGGAACTCTTTCGCCAGAATCGTGTTGCCGGAATCGCGCGACCGCGGATCGCGCACCAGCGTGCGTAGCACCTCGCTCTCCTCGATCAGCGGATCGATGCGCTGCTTCGAGTTGCGCTTGGCCATCTCGACCGTGGGCTGCACCGCCATCATGGGTCCTGGCGCCTGGTGGATCACGTAGCCGATCCAGTTGTTGCCGCACTCGGTCGCGCCGATCTGGGCGCCTTTCATAAAGGCCACGCGCTCCACCGGCGAAGAGGGCGACAAGCAGTCCATGATCTCCTTCAAGTACGGCGTGCGCTCCGTGCGCCAGGGGCCCGGCTCGGCCGAGGCGCGGGTGGAGAGCACGCGATACTGGTCGGCCCATTCCGAGACCGTCAGCAGCGGATCGGGGCGTGCGCCTGCAGCGGCCGCCGCCTCGTAAACCTGATCAACTGTTTGCGCCATCGGCGAATTCCAGCAGGGCTTTCCGAATCTCGGTGGTCAGAACCGCGTGTACCTTAGCCGGGTCGGACTCGGCGGCGAGCATCGCCGACACGCGATCGGGAATGTTGAGCATGCCGTCGCGAAAGGTGCGGAAACGGTTGAACGCCGCCACCTGTACCTCATCGCGGCTGACCAGCTTGCCCGATCGCTCCTCGAAGTCGATCTTGGCCAGACGCGCCAGGTAGCTCTCCCGCACGGCGCGAGCACGGGCGTAATCCAGGCCGCCGGTCACAGGGTCAGCCGCAGCGGGCGCCGTCCTCGGCGAAAGAGGCGATAATCTGGCGATGCTGGTGCGCGCCCGGGGACCGGTGTTGCGCGCCCAGTCTGCATCCGCCTGCGTTAGGTCGATCTTGCCGTCGCCGGCGGTATGAATGCGGCCCGCCTTGATCGCCTTCTGCACGGCCGCGAGGCTGATGCCGCGATGCTTGGCGTAGGAGCGCTGGCTCACGAGGGGCATGGTCGAACTTTGGCCTTGCTAATCGGCGCGAAAGAAGTGATTCATGGGTTCGCCATGATCACCAAGGACGAGTTGATCCGCTGGGCCACGCGGGATGGCTGGAAGCTGGACCGCTGGGGCCATTTGAAGAAGGAGTTCAGCAACGGGACCCACCGCATCAAGTTGAGCCGCATCGCCGCTCGGCATGAGGTGCACACACCATGGGGCTGGGCACGGATTCATAGCGGCTATTACAAGGACCTCGCCATCACCGCCGACGGAAAGATCGCCGGCATGAGGTTCTGAGGTGAAAGGAGCAATCGAACCATGAGACGTTTTGCCATTGACACCGTCAACACCATCACGGCCTTCCCTGCCGATGAGCAGGTTCCCGAAGGCCAACAGCAATTCGCCAGCGAGAAGGAGCTCGCCAAGCTCAGTGCGGACTGGCCCGCCGACCGGCTGACCCAGATCTGGAACAACTTCGCGGGCGTGGTCCCCTTTGACGACCTCAAGCCGGTGAAGAAGTTCACCGACCGCAAAACCGCCGTCGCGCGGATCTGGAAGGCCGTCCAACGTCTGGACGCCACCCCCGCGCCCCAGGCGGCCGACGTCGCGCCGAAGGGCAAGCGGTCGAGGAAGGCGGCTACCGCCGAGCCCAAAGCCGCCACGGCGCGAGAGGGCAGCAAGAAGGCCATCGTCCTCGACATGCTGAAGCGGCCGGACGGGGCGACGCTGGCCGAGATCATGTCCGCCACGGGCTGGCTTGCTCCCAGCGTGCGCGGCTTCCTCTCGGGCAGCCTCACCAAGAAGATGGGCCTCACCGTCGAGTCGCTCAAGACCGCTGAGGGCCGAGCCTACCGCGTCGCAGCGAAGTAACAACTCCCTCTCCTTACCGCCGCCGGTCTCAACCATCGGCGGCGGTTTTGCTTTTCAGCGCCTCGCTGATGGCCGCGAGTTTTTCGTGGACCATAGCTTCGCGCAAGCCGCATTCTTGCCTCCGGACGTACTGGCCGTTGATTTTCTCTACCAAGCGATATTCGAGTTCCGCGATCTCCTTGCGCACTTCGGCCAGCAGCAGACGATTCTGCAAGCCGACATACGCGCCAATCAAGCCGGAAACCAAACCGGTACCCGGAATCAAATATCGGAGGATTTGTTCTTCCATGTTTGCCCCTCGATAATTCTCAGTTCGGCGGACCAGTCCGCAAGCGCCATGCACAGGCCGGCAACATCGGGATGACCACTCCTCAGTAACCGCTCTGCCTCACGAAGTTCTGCGCGGCACCGGTCAATCTCCCGCTGGAGATCTACTTCTTGGGTGGTGATTTCGGCGGGCACTGGTGGCCTGTCTTGGCGAGGCACGCGATCTGGTGACTCACCTTCTTCACGCCGTGAACAGTCTTCTGCGCCCCGGCGACCAACAGCGTTACCGCGAGCGCAGCCACTATGATTCCTGGAGTTGGTATGAGGCCTCCTGTTTGTGTTCGAGCTGCGCTTTCTTGCCGGTGTGCTGCTGCCAGCGCTCGACGATGATGTCGCAGTACTTTGGTTCCAACTCGATGAGCCGGGCCTGGCGGCCGGTTCTTTCGCAGGCGATCAGAGTGGAGCCGGATCCGGCGAAGGGATCGAGCACCGTGTCACGCGTCTTCGAGGAGTTGCGGATCGCGCGTTCGATCAGCTCGACTGGTTTTTGAGTCGGATGGCGCTCATTCTTGAGGGGCTTCTTCACGAACCAGACGTCGCCCTGATCTCGCGCGCCGCACCAGTAGTGGTCCGTGCCTTCCTTCCAGCCGTAGAGCATTGGCTCGTATTGCCGCTGGTAATCGGCGCGGCCCATGGTGAACGCGTTCTTGGCCCAGATCACGAAGGTGGACCAGTGGCCGCCCGCCTCGGTGAAGGCGCGGTACAGCGTGTGCAGCTCCGAGGATGACATCGAGATGTAGATGGCGCCCTTGGTGACTGCCAGCATGTTGACGCAGGCTTGACGCAGAAAGGGCCCAAAGCCGTCGCCCAAGTCATCATTGGTGATGCGGCGTTTGTTCCCCCGGACCTTATCCTTCATCGTTTGGCCGTAGTTCACGTTGTACGGAGGGTCTGTCCAGGTGAGATCGGCCAGGCCGCCGGCGAGGACCTTTTGCACTGCCTCCATCTGGGTGGCGTCGCCACAAAGCAAGCGGTGGGCACCCAGGATCCAGACATCGCCGGGAGCCGTGACCGCCGTCTCGGGCGTCGCCGGTACGGAGTCTTCGTCCGTCAGGCCGGCGGCGGGCTCCGTCTCCGGGTCGGCGAGCAGGTCCTCCAGTTCTTCATCCGTGAAGCCGACAGTGTCCAGATCGAAGCCGTCTTCCTGGAGCGCCTCCAACTCGACGCGCAGCATCTCCTCGTCCCATCCGGCGTTCAACGCCAGGCGGTTATCGGCCAGAACAAGCGCGCGCCGCTGTGTTTCGGTCAAATGGTCGAGCACGATGACCGGGACCTCGGTCATGCGCAACTTGCGGGCGGCCAGCAGGCGGGCGTGGCCGGCGATGATGATCCCGTCGGCTCCGGCGAGGATGGGGTTGGCCCAGCCGAACTCGGCGATCGACGCCGCGATCTGGGCCACCTGTTCCTCGCTATGGATGCGGGAATTCCTTGCGTAAGGAATCAGTCTCTCGACCGGCCACATCACCACCTGGAGGTCCCTCATGCCTTGTTCGGCTCCGGAGTGGACTTTTCGAACAAGCCCAAGGCATTGTGCAACGCGACGATCTGGTTGATCATCGGCACTACGAGCGTCACCAGCTTTTCGAACGAGAATTCCTTCGCCAAGCTGGCGCTGGCGTTGTAGGCGGACTGGATCACGTCGAGCACGAGGTCCAGCTTGTGTTTCCCCTGCCCTGGCAGTGGAATGGCTTCTTCCACTGCTTTTACGGCTGAAAGAACGAGGGGCAGAAGTTTGAGCGCGGTAAACAGGGTGGTCATCGGTTTGATCTCCACGAGAGAATCCGGGGCGGCCCACGACGGCAGCCGCCTTGATGGGAAAAACGGTCTACGCGGTCTTCGGCTGGGCCTGGTTGACGGTGTTGGCGATCGCCGTAGTGGCCGTGGTAAGGGCCTGGACGATCTGCTCGAGCGTGGCCAGCACCGGCGTCACCGTCGCGTCCACCTGCTTGGCGACGGCGGCGGCCACGGCCTGCGCATCCACCCCCACGCCGGCGGCGCTCACGTCGGTGGCGCGGTTGGCGGGCACGGCGCCCGCGGTCAGGTTCATGCCGGCGCCGCTGGCCACGGGATTCCAGAACGAGTCGTTG
>Ga0315298_1010163_pt1 | contig 11407 bp, 7 predicted proteins | sample WHS_1_MG_FD_203077 | JGI IMG/M metagenome (GOLD analysis project Ga0315298, IMG submission 203077) | Extremophilic microbial mat communities from Washburn Hot Springs, YNP, Wyoming, USA - WHS_1_MG | ecosystem: Environmental > Aquatic > Thermal springs > Hot (42-90C) | place: USA: Wyoming... | reverse complement strand
GCTTCTCTTCTTTCTATACCTGAAGAGAAAGTAGGTATAATCGCCCATTCAGGAGAGGGTTTATCTGATTTTGGTCGTGGACAAGGAGTAAGGTGCATCTCATTCGTATCTATGAAGAAGAATAACTCGTAATCTACTTAGGAATATTTATTAAATTTTATTATATAATATTATTCTAGATGCTTCTAGAGGCAGATTTTAAAGTGAGTCAATGGCAATCATAAGCGAAATCAGACTAAAGAACTTCAAGTCTTTCAAGTCAGCGCGCATTCCCTTATCCACTGGTTTCAATTGTATAATTGGGCCGAACGGAAGCGGAAAATGCGTTGTTGGAGATACCGATGTCTTACTGGCAGATGGCACTTTAGTGAAAATAAAAGATCTAGTCGAGTCAGCTTTATTGGCTGATTCACAGGTTATGGAAGATGGAATGTTTTCAACCTACAATCCCAACCGCTATTTTGTGCTTTCATTGAATCCTTACACCCTTAAGATTGAGAAAAGAAGGATCTCTGCTTTTATAAAGAGAAAGTCACCGGATGTTCTTTACAGAATAAAGACAAGAAGCGGAAAAGAATTGACTGCCACAAGCTATCATCCGCTATTTACGATCAAAAACGGAAGGATAGAATCAGTTAATGCAGATGAGCTTAGGGCAGGCATGCCTGTTGTGGCTCCTAGAAGAATCCCAGTTGAATCAGTATCTCAAAACTCTTTGGTTGAATTCTACAAACCTGATATCAATATCGATTCAGATGCATGTCTAGAAAACGAGTATGTGTATACAAAAGATGGACTAGTGTATTTGCTTAAGAGTTTGCAAAAAACAGAGAATTACAATCTTGTTTCGCTTTTAGCAAATTCAGATGTTTTCTTCGATTCGATTACTTCCATAGAGCAGGTAAAGGGAGAGGAGTGGGTTTACGATCTTACTGTGGAAGGTTTGCACAATTTCATCGCTGAAGGAGTTTTCGTTCATAACAGCAACATTTGTGATTCAATACGTTTTCTATTCGGAGAATCCAGCCTTTCAGCTCTCAGGGCAAGATCAGTCAATGATCTGATAAATGGAGGAGGAGACAAGGCTTCAATCTCAATGAAACTCACTAATCTTGTCAACAAGAACATGATAGAGACAGATGGAAAAAACAATGAAGGCAACGGAACAGTAGAAATAGTAAGAAAGCTTAAGAAGAACGGGGGAACTGCATACTGGCTAAATGGAAAGAGGGTGACAAAGAGTGTTGTTTTAGATTTCCTAGCGTCTGAAGGCCTGGAGGCTTCCTCTCACAATGTCATAGCGCAGGGAGAAGTAGAAAAAATAGTAAGGTTCACTCCAAAGCAGAGAAGGGAAGTAATTGATGAAGTCGCAGGCGTTTCAGAGTACGAAGAAAAGAAAAAAGAGGCTTTGAATGAACTAGGCAAAGTAGATCAGAGGCTGAACGAGGCAGCAGTAGTGATGAACGAAAGGGAAGGAGTGCTGCAGGAGCTTGAAAAAGAAAAGGATACTGCACTCAAGTACCTCTCATTGAAGGATGAACAAAGAAAATTGAAAGGAACCATAGTCTTAACCCAGTACCAGAAGCTTGAGAAGGAGTTCGAGAACACTGTCAAAAAGCTCACAGAAATCCAGAGCACACTTGCAGACATAGAGAAACAATTGCAGGATTACCAGAACTCATTGCAGTCATTGGAAGCTAAGAAGAGCGACATCGCAAACAAGATAGCTTCAAAGGACCAGAGGAATATATACTCAGAAGTTGATGATTTAAGAAACAAGAAAATGCTGAACGAGTCATTGATACTGGAAAAGGATGCAGTGTTGCAGAGACTGACTTCTCAGATCGCAGGATTGCTAGAAGAAAAGAAGGACATAGACTCAAAGCTTTCTACATTTACAGGCTCCAAGAGAGCGGCTGCAACTAGAGCAGTGGAGCTGAAGAAGCTGATTGAAAACCTAGAGCAGCAGAAGAAGAAGGTTGCATTGGAATGGGAAGAGAAAAGAAAGAACTTCGGAACATTTGATGTTAAATTTGATGAGCTTAGGAAAAAGGAATTAAGATTAAAGGAAGAGCTTGCAAAACTAAATGCAAAGCTTGATGTTTCATCAGGCAACAAGGACGAAAGCAAGATAGTGAATGAGCTTAAGCAAATAAAGCAGTCTATAGAGAAAACAAACTCAGAGCTGGATTCTTTATTCAAGCGGGAAAAAGAAATAAATTCAATAGTAAGGGAATTGGATTCCAAGATACTTGAGATGAAAGAGGACCTTGCATCAGCAAGAGGATCAGGCAATGCAATCCCTCAGTCAATTGCATTCATTCTCAGTCTTAAAGATGAGATACCAGGAATATATGGAACTGTCGCTGAGCTTTACGAAGTGGATAAGAAATTTGCAATAGCAACAGAGGCTGCTGCCGGACAAAGACTGTTCCACATAGTTGTTCAGGATATGGAGACTGCTACAAAGATAATAAAGAGGATGAAGCAGAGCAATGTTGGAAGAGCTACATTCATACCACTCGATGTAAAGACAGGAGAAAAAGCACCTGAACAGAAAGGAACTCTTGGTTCGGTTTTGAATCTCATAAAGTACGACAAGAAGTTCGCAAATGTCTTCCTCTATGTTTTCGGAAACACTCATGTTGTTAATTCTGTCGACAACTTCAAGTCCTTCCATGGCCTGAGGATGGTCACATTGGATGGTGACATCGCAGAGACCTCAGGTGTGATTTCAGGAGGTACTTCAATAAAGCGTTCAATAAGAGACACCTTGAAATCAAATCAACTTGAAAAGGACTTGAATGATGCTAAGAAGTCAAGAGAGGCATATCTCTCCCAGCTCTACAGTATCGGAGAGCAGATGTCTATACTAAGAAAGCAGATTGCAAGGGACGAGATCAGGAAGAAGGAGCTTGAGATAGAATTAGGTTCAGTTTCTTCAGAGGATCTTAATGAGATAAGAAGGCAGATATCAGAAAAAGAGCTTGATCTCCAGGATCTGGAAAGGGAGATCCTAAACCTGGAAGGAGAGAAGGCAAGGGTTAGGATTGCGATAGAGCAGGGAGAGGGTGAACAAGAGATTGCAAGACTGGACAATGAGATAAAGTCATATTCAAATGAGCTGGCTGCATTAGAGGAAAAGCTAAAGAGCCAGGATTCCATACTTTTAGAGGAAAGGCTTTCAGCCTTGAACTCTTCTTTAGACCAGCTTCAAAAGGAGAAGAAAGAGATAGAGTCTGCTCTATCTGAATTGAATACTAAGTTAAAGCAGATAGCAAAGCAGCTGGAAGCAAAAGAGGAAAAAATAAAGGACGCGAGCAAGGAGCTTGAAAAACTATACGCGGAAAGCAAGCAGATACAGGATGAAATGGACATGATAAACCAGGAGAGAGGAAAGCTGCTGAGAAGGCAGGAAAGAGCTAAAGAAGATAAGATAAGGCTCGATGTCTCAAAAGAAAGTATACAGACAAGGCTTGCAGATCTCAAGGTGGAAGCAGACCAATACAATGATGTGGAGCCTCTCCAGATAAAAAGAGAAGAGCTGGATAAAAGACTTGGAGAGGTTGAATTGGAGCTTGCAGGAATAGGTTCAGTCAACCTCAAAGCGCCTGAGACATACAAGGAAAAATTAGAAGAGTTCAAGCAGATAAAGCAAAAAGTAGACATCCTTGCAAATGAAAAGAACTCTATTCTAGGAATGATAGACGAGATTGAAAAAAGAAAGAAAGAGATATTCATGAAGACCTTCGTAGAGGTCAACGCCCATTTCCAAAAGATGGCAACATCCCTATTCGAAAATGAGTCCTATCTTGTTCTGGAGAACGAAGCAAATCCGTTCGAGGGAGGGTTGCATATTATCATGAAGGTAGGAAAGAAGCAGAGGCACATAGAGGGAATGTCTGGAGGAGAGAAATCAATGCTTACGATTGCATTTGTGTTTTCAATACACATGTACAAGCCATCCAAATTTTATATACTTGATGAAGTAGAGGCGGCTCTCGACAAGGAAAACAGCAAGAGGTTCGCGGAGCTTGTAAAGATGCTGTCCAAGGATACGCAGTTCATAGTGGTGTCGCACAACGATACGGTCATAACCTCTGCAGACACCGCGCTCGGAGTCACCAGGACTAAGTTGGGTTCAAAGATATTGAGCATAAAGCTGGTCACTGACGGCGGAGAGGGATCAAAAATAGTAAGCGAAGAAATAAAAGAACCTGAAGAAGATAAGGAAAGCGGAAAAGAAAACGACGAAGAAAATGAAGAGGATTCTGATGACTTTTAATTTCATTTTACCTTTGATTTCAATAATTTCAGTTCATATTCTATTTGACTTTCATTTTAATTTCTATTAACTTTCAGTTGATTTGATGAGACCGATAATTGTAGGATTGGATCCAGGCACATACGTGGGAATTGCTGTTTTTGACTTAAACATGAATCTCATTTTCAGCACCACTATAACAAACCCTGGAAAAGAGGCAACAGTTGCAGAAATATCAAAGCACGGAAGTCCGATTGTAATTGCATCTGATGTTTCTCCCCCACCAGAATTCGTAATTCAAATTGCTTCTTATTTCAATGCAAGACTGTATTATCCAAAATCAGTTATAAAAGATATTGACAAGACGCTGGACACAGCAAAGTATAAGTTCAACTCAGTGCATGAAAGGGATGCAATTACTGCGGTTCTCTCCTTTTTTAATGAGAACAGCAACAAACTCAGATGGATAGAAAGAACACTGAGAGACAAGGGGCTGAGCAGTATAGAAGAGGATGTAAAAAGATATGCGCTTTCAGGCATGAGAGTGGATGATGCGATCAAGGCATTGGTTCCATCAGATGATAATTATTCAAAGATAATAGAATATGCCAGGTCTCTTCCTGAAGCTCCAAAAGAGGTAAAGGAAGAAAGGAGAGAGAACAGGGATACGATTCTAGGTCTGCTTGAATCAAACATGAGACTAAGGGCAAGGATCTCAATTCTAGAACAGGAAAACAAGAGCATGCAGGATAAATTCAGGAATGCAGTAAGTGATCAGGAGGTTAAAAACGAACTTTTCACCAAGGAAATGAAAATAAAAAAGCTCAAATACTTACTAAAATTAAAGGACAAGAAGATAAGGCATCTTAAAAGAATCCTTTTCTCAAGATCCAAGCAGCAGGGAGAGGCAAAATCTGAAAATATAAATCTAGATAGAACTGGCACCCAAAAACAGAAAGATTTAAAAAATGAAAACACAAATGAAAATATAAACAGAGACAACGCCATCGGTTCAAAAGAAACAGGCGATTCTGATAGACGAAAAGAGGGATCGGATGGTTCTGTTTCTCTTGAAAGCATAATAAACGAGTACCGCTCGTCAAGGTACGGCAAATAAGGTCTTAAAAAAGCGTGAATACGCTTCATGTTAACAACTAAAAAGAGTGATAGTATGGAAGAAAACAAGGATTTCGAAGAAACTGAAGAAATAAAGCCTGAGGAGAGAGCACCTGCTCAAGGACCTGCTCAGGGACAAACAGGCGGTAACATAGTGTACGTAAGCAAGAAGGGAGTTATGGCTTACGTTCTTGCTGTAGTGACACAGTTCAATTCAGGTGCAAAGGAAGTGACAATAAAGGCAAGAGGAAAAGTGATATCCAGGGCTGTAGATACAGCTGAAATAGTGAGAAACAAGTTTCTCCAGGACGTCACAATAAAGAGCATAAAGACTGCAACAGAGGACATGAAGACTGCATCTGGAACACCGACCAAGGTCTCTACAATAGAGATCGTGCTCGCAAGAACTCCAGGAAGCACAGCAGAGCTCAGGCTCTAATCTTAAATTTTAATTTTTTATTTTTTTTCTTTTGCAGTAGTTTATGCTTTATTTTACATTTTCAACATTATGTCAGTTGATATTGGTTGATATTCACATCATTTGCAATGCGTGATCTTATGAGAATTTACACTTCAGAAATAAGCAAATCAAAAAATTCAGAAATAGAACTAGCAGGTTGGGTCCATGAAACAAGGGACCATGGAAAGATAAGATTCCTGATATTGAGAGACAAGAAGGGGAAAGTTCAGCTCGTAGCAAAGAAGGGAGCGGTACCTGACGAGGTATTTAACAGCATGTCCCTTCCAAAGGAAACAGTAATCTCCATAAAGGGAGCTGTGAAGGAGAGCCCGCAGGCACCGAACGGAGTGGAGGTCGTGCCTTCAGAAATAAAGATCCTGAACGAAGTGAAGATACAGCTTCCTGTGGATCCAACTTCCCATGTGCAGGCAGACCTTGACGTGAGGTTGGACAACAGGCACATAGATTTAAGGACAAGAAGAGTGCATTCAATCTTTCACATCCAGTCAAACATCCTAAAGGCATTCAGAGAAAAGATGTACTCCCTGGATTTCGAGGAAATAATTCCTCCGTCTTTGATAGCTGCAGCAAGCGAGGGAGGTGCTGATGTATTTCCAGTTATATACTTCGACAAGGAGGCTTTCCTTTCTCAATCACCGCAGCTCTACAAGCAGCTTGCAGTTATAGGAGGGATGGAAAGGGTGTTCATGACTCCGCAGTACTTCAGGGCAGAGAAGCACAACACTACTGCACATCTGAATGAAGTCACTGGAATGGATGTTGAAATCGGATTTTCAGATCATCATTTCGCAATGAAAGTTTTGTCTGAGACGTTCCTGTACATCCTTTCAAATGTAAAGAAAAATTGCGATGAGCAGCTAAAGGAGTTGAATATAGAGCTTTTCGTTCCTGACAAGCTTAATATTTACACCTACACCGAGGCAGTTGATCTCTTGAACAAGCACGGAATGAAGTTCGAATGGGGTACAGACTTCGGAAGAGACGAAGAGAAGAAGCTATTTGAGATAATAGGAGAGGAAGCTTATATAATATCAGAATATCCAACTAAAGTCAGGGCTTTCTACTCCATGCCAAACTTTGAGAATCCTGAGATATCAAACTCATACGACCTGATGTATAGAGGAGTAGAGATGTCCTCGGGTGCGCAGAGAATACACCTACCTGAGCTTCTTACAAAGCAGATCAAGGCAAAGGGAATGAATCCTGACAACTTTGCATTCTATATAGACGCATTCAAATCAGGAGCGCCACCACATGCAGGCTGGGCAATTGGACTGCAGAGACTGACAATGGCAATAACAAGACAAAACAACATAAGAGAATGTACATTGTTCCCAAGAGATATGCACAGGCTTACTCCTTGATTTTTGTTTTTTTATTTTTTTCTTATTTTACTTAATGTCTTTTACTTACTGTCTTTTTTGTTTTTAATTCATTCTTTCTGTTTTTCTAGCCTACTGGCTTAGTTATTTTTATATTCTTCAATAAAACAGAAGGAGTTATGACTGACCCTTCTACTTCCCACGAGTGGATTTTTTCCTGATCCTTTCCAACCATTGCAGTGTTTTTCATTATTTCTTCCAAAGTTGAGTTTATTCTTATGTTCTTTACTGAATGCTTTATCTCTCCGTCTTCAATGTAGAAAGCAGCGTCTCTTGGTATTATTGAAAACTCACCGGTTAGCGTGTTGTGAAATCTCATATACCAAGCGTTAGTAACCCATATTCCTCTCTTAATTTCTTTTATCATCTTTTCTGTTTTATATTTTCCTGTTTTCACCACTAGATTCCATGGGTGCGGAGAAATCAATCCTGCATTTCCAGTAGTGACAGTATTCCATCTTTTTGCAGTAGAGGTATTGTGCAGGTAGGTCTTAAGCACTCCCTTGCTTACTATCTCATTAGTCTTGGTTGGTACTCCCTCTGCATCGCATTCACTGCTGTCATAAGCGTCTTCCAGCATCGGGTCATCTATCAGAGTGAATTCTTCGCTTCCAACACTCTTTCCAAGTTTCCCTCTCAGGAATGATTCGCCTGTTTCAACTTCAAAAGCAGAGCTTGCGTCACCTATGCTCTCGATAATTATGGCAAGCGGCAAAGGTTCCATGATGACATCGTATTTTCCATTTTCTATCTCTCTCGGATTCTTTGAATTTATTGCAAACTCTCCTGCCTTCTTGCCAAGCTCCTCTGCATCCAGTCCTTTCAGAAATCTTGCGCCGTAAACTTTATGGCCAGATGCATCTTTTTCATATATGCTCCTTATAGAGAAATATACTTCAGTGTCAATAGATTCTGCTTCTGCATTATTCGAAGTAAGAAGGTAGTTCTCGCTTAGGCTTGTTTCGAATACCCCGCTGTTCCTTGTCTCTTTTTTTTCGCATGCCGAGTTTATTGATTCATTTATTATATCTCCTGCCTTTTCCTCTGCATCTATTATCTTCTTGTCATGCTTCAGTTTTTTATACCTAAACGGTCCATTTGCAATTCCTTCGAAATTCTTGTTCTCTGGCAGGTGTTGTGAATATCTGATTATATCATTTATTGTCTTTTCTATATTCTCCTCTTTCAGGTCCTTTATGATTGTTTCAACTATTCTTTTTCCTATGCTGCAGAATACAGAGATATAATATCCAGATGACACGTCTGTCTTCACTATCTTGTTGTTTGCGAATTTTGTCTGGTGGTGCCTTCCTATTCCTGAATGCAATACTACTTCGTCCACATCTTTTTGCTTGATTTGTTTCATTACTTTTTCTGTAATATGTATTATATCTTGAAAATCATTAACCTCTTTCATCATTCCACCTTTATTTCATTGATTTTAACAATTAGTTCGATCTCAGTTTATTCTAATTTTAAGTTTCATTGACGGCCCGCCCATAGTAACAGGTATTCCCTGCATAGGCTCTCCTTTTCCGCATGTTGCGGCATGCAGTTCAAGATTGTCAGCGATACCTATGACAGAGCTCCATAAAACAGGAGTGGTTATTTCGATTGATGGCTGGCGGATTGGCTTTGTTATCTCCCCGTTTTCAATAAGATAAGCCTCGTTCCCTTTATACTTCTGGTTCAATCTTTTGTCGTCAATGTTCCATTCAGTAAAGTTCTTTATATATATCCCTAATTTTGTTTCCTGAATTAGTTCTTCCTCTTTATAATCCATAGGCAAAACAAACGTGTTTGACATTCTTATTATAGGCTCTACATCGCTGCTTACTGCCCTTGCAGAACCATTGCTATATGTATTCAATTCGTATGCAGTTTCCCTGTTATGCAGGAATTCATTTATAATCCCATCTTTAATCAGGTATTTTCTTCTTGCTTTCACTCCTTCGTCGTCATATAAGTAGAATCCATACGAAAACTCGACCGTCGGGTCGTCCACAACATTCACTATGGTGTTGCCTATTCTGCTTCCCAGCATTGCAGGTTCAACGAACGATTCTCCTGCCTGGGCACTCTCCCTGCCGAGTATTCTGTCAGCTTCATATGGGTGACCTACGCTTTCATGTGCCATGATTCCTGTTATTTCAGGAGAGACAATAACCTCAAGCATTCCTTTTGGGCTCTGCACTCCATCAATTATGTTTCTTTTCAATGCTGCTGCTTCCTCTTTTACCTTTTCATCAACATTTTTTTCTTCTATCTTTTCGAATCCGCCGCTCACAGCATCTTGCCAGTATCTCTGAAGAGTGCTTCCATTTTCACTTACTGCAAATCTGTAATAAATGTCAATTCTGGGTATCTCGCTTTCTATCCTGCTTCCTTCTGAGTTCAGGTACACTTTTTTTGTTTTTTCATCTGAATAGTATATCATTCTGGATATTAGTTTTGTCTGGCTTTCAAGCAGTGAAGAATCTATTCCTTTTATGTATTCTATTTTTCCTTTGATGTCGATTTCATTTATTTTCTTTTTCTCTTTTACAGTATAATCTGCTTTCTCAATCTTTTCTTTTGAAAAATTAGTTTTCTTGCCTAGCCCTCCTATCTTGGAGTTTATTCTCAATGATCTTTCTATCGTCTCATCTGCTTTCTCTTTGCTAAAAAAGTTCGTGCTGAAGAATCCGACGCAGCCGTTCAATATGTATCTGACTCCTATTCCGCTACCCTCTCCAAATCCGACTGCTTCAATGTTACCGTTGTTCATTAATATACTGTCGCCCTTGCTTTCTATCAGTCTTATCTCGTAATAATCTACTTTCTTTAGTTTGCTTGAAATATAATCCACAATTGATTTCTTCTCTTCCCAGTCTATTTCGCTCCCAGTTTTAGGTTGTATTTTCGGCATACTCTAATATGATAGTTAATATTAAAAAACATTACCAAGGAAACTATAGCATGATTAGATTATCAAAAAGACTTCAGGATGCTGCTTTGCTGCTCATAAAGAGAAATATAAAGATGAAGAAAAACGAAAGAGTATTGGTAATAACAGACAGAGGGGGTTGTCCGATTTTTGTTTCCATCTGTGCAGCAGTATCTCATTTGGGTGGAAAACTGTTCACTGCATATATAACAAACAAAAGAGAGCACAGTTCCCCACTTCCGCAATTGAAAGACTTGCTTAATGAGGTTGACATTGTTATAGCACCCACAGACAAAAGCATCACACATACAAAAGAGATAAGGGAGGCAAGGAAGAAGCTAGGGGTAAGGGTTGTTTCTATGCCTGGAATAACAGAGAAGATGTTTATTGACTCAATGGCAACTGATCCTAAAAAAATAGAGAAAATCAACTCATCGCTTAAGCGTTATCTTGTTAATGCAAGGAATATAACGGTATTGTCATCTTCTGGCACCTTTTTCAAGTTCAAACTTGATAAAAAATTCAAATTTGAATTTAATGACACTGGAGACTGTTCAAGAAAAGGAGCAGTCACCAACATTCCTGCAGGAGAGGTCTATTGTTTCTTCTCAGGTGGAGAGGGAGACATAGTAATAGACAGATGGAGAGATGAAATAGACAGCAGGGAACAAGCTGACAAGGCGATACTGAGAATCAAGGATGGAAAGATAATTAATTTTACAGAAGCGGCTTATCCATACGTTAAGCATCAGCTTTCTGCAGGAGAATGTGGCCTGAATATCGTAGAATTCGGAATTGGCACAAATCCAAACCATAAGAAGCCGATAGGGATCGTGCTTTATGACGAGAAGGTTTACAGTACAATTCACTTTGCATTCGGTGGCGGAGGAGAAATAAGAAAATGCAGCATTCACGAGGATTTCGTTGTGCTGGAGCCGACAATAGTAGTGGACGGAAAAGAGATAATGAAAAAAGGAAAATTTATCTGAAATTTACTTAATTCATTCAAGATTCTTGTCGATATTCTATTTTTTCAAATTAATTTAGATTAATTTAGATTGATTTAGATTAATTTTTAAATTTTGACATCAATTTAATTCTATGGAATTTAGATTGTTTGCTGAGACAGCCTTTGAGCTTGAAAAAACATCAAGCAGACTTGGAATGGTTGACATACTTTCTAAACTTTTCAAGAAAGCTGATAACGATACTATTCAAAAATTAATTTATCTTCTTCA
>Ga0315298_1010162_pt1 | contig 11407 bp, 13 predicted proteins | sample WHS_1_MG_FD_203077 | JGI IMG/M metagenome (GOLD analysis project Ga0315298, IMG submission 203077) | Extremophilic microbial mat communities from Washburn Hot Springs, YNP, Wyoming, USA - WHS_1_MG | ecosystem: Environmental > Aquatic > Thermal springs > Hot (42-90C) | place: USA: Wyoming... | reverse complement strand
GTATCTGATGAACACGATTATAGTGGTAATTGGCACTATATAAATGTTGTGGGACTTCAATGATCGCGTTTTATGGCCGAATAAGCGCAAAATTTGATATAGTGCCTAAGTCCATCGGAATTCAGGACATTACTTGATGTAAGGCCCATGCGAAAGTCAGAGATCGCTCGCTACATTCACCGGTTTCTGGGAAAGAAATACTCGCGTTCCCTGATCCAGCACCACATCAAACTTCTGGAGCGGGCCGGGCTCGTCGGCTACATGGACGATCCCGAAGTGCCCAGCAAGACGAAGCTGGCGTACCTCGCGGCGAGGATCAGGATCCAGCTCAAACAGGAACCAAAGCCAAGGCCCGTCGACCTGATCACCAGCGATCTGGTTGAGATGGAATTCTGGCAGCGCTACAAGGAACAGATCAAAAACGAGCGGGAGCCTCCGACTTAGCGGTTGGGCCCTCTCGCAGCGAGGGGCCGTGTTTCACGGATGTCAAGTCGGTTTTGTGGCGAGATGGAATCGGTTTTAAAGCCTAAAAAGTGAGATAATAAAAACGGAAATAGCGGACCGGGGAAGGTGCCGTGGCTAAAAAGAAGATAATGATAGTGGATGATTCTCGCGCCATCGTGAGGGCAGTTGAACTGTTGCTGGAGGCGGAAAATTTTGAAACGGTGACGGCATTCAGCGGGAAGGAGTGTCTGGAAAAGCTGGAAAGGGAGAAGCCAGACCTGATCTTGCTCGACATCATGATGCCGGGAATGGATGGCCGCGAGGTTTGCAGGCGAATAAAGAGGGCCAACAAGAAGGTGAAGGTGATATTCCTCACCGGAGTCGGGGTGGTCAAGCCCAGCGGACTTTCTGCCCTCTGCCAGAAATTTCACGCGGAAATATCCAAGGAGCTGGGGGCTGTGGATTACATCACAAAACCGTTCGACAACGAGGACTTGGTAAGAAGGGTGAAGCAGGCGCTGGGCTGAAGGGGATTTCACGATGGCCAAAAAGATATTGGTGCTGGACGACGACCCAAACATCCGCAAAGCGGTCAAGGTACTACTGGAGAGTGAAGGATTCAAGGTGAAGACCGCGCAGGATTGGCAGGAGTGCTTAACCAAGCTGCAAAAGGAGAAGCCAGACCTGATCTTGCTCGACATCCTAATGCCCACGATAGTCGGCATTTCGGCGCTCCGGTTGATCAAAGAGTCCATCCCTCAGACCAAGGTGATAATGCTCAGCGTTCTGGGTTCAAAAATTTACAGGCAGCTATCGAGTGAACTCGGTGCCGTGGACTTCATCACGAAGCCCTTTGACAACAGGGACCTGATTCAGAGGATAAAGCGGGCGCTCGGGATGAATGAGGTTCTTTCTGAGAAGCAAATCGAGGCTGAGGCCTGAAATTAAGACTACATGGTGGGTCGGTCAGGGGTAAACGAACCCACCCGAAGCGTTTGATTCGGAAACGTGCTTGGCTAAGCAGTCGAAACAGAGGGTTTTCATCTTCTTTCCCTCTTGATACCCGCGGACTTCGCCACGCTGAAGCCACCTTCCGCACTCCTCGCACCTGTATGGGAAGAGCTCGTCCAACATCGCCCTCAGCATTTGTAGACAGCCGCGTGGGTCCTCCTTGAAGTCCCTCTCGAAGCTGCCATCTCCGATGCTCTCCAGGAGCGCTCCGTGCCTGGTCCAGAAATCTGATCTTTTTTCTCTTTTCTCCATTTCATCCCCATCTTTTTTTAGTCTAACTGGCCTTTTGTTTCTTAGGCTTTATCTTGTCAACAAGGGCATCGGCGATCGTTTGAGCAGAGGGCACAACGTCGCTCGCGCCTAGCCGCTTCGCCTCTTCCGCCTCTATTTCATGCACAACCCGGACTATTACCGCGGGATTTATCCCTAACTCTTTCTTCAAAGAGTTGATAGCCTTGAGAGCCTGCCTAATTGTGGCGAAATCCGGAACTGTTAGGATCACAGCATCGGCCCGAGAGATTCCAGCCTGCTTAAGCACCTCAGGCCTCCGGAAGTCGCCCAAGTAAACATCGTGACCAGCAGCGAGCCTCAGCTCTTTCACTTTACCAGCGTCCTTCTCGACAACGGCTACCGCCATGCCTCGCTCCTTGAGCCTGCTTGCGACCTCGAACCCGACATCGCCGCAGCCGAGCACGAGGTGCAACCTCTGACCGCCCATATATGAGTTTCCTTTGGCCGTCATCATATCGCCTTCACCCGCTTAACGCGTTGCGGCCTCGTTTTCACGAAGATCCTCGAACCGCAGACGCATTTAACTTCTCTCCAGTCGGGACCTAGGAAGATCTTTTCTTTTTCAGGCGGCAGGGTTCTCCCGCACATCATGCACCTGTACATCCGCTCCCCAATATATGGGCCGAATTTTTCAACTTTTGAAAGGGAGAATGGGGTTGGTCGGCTACCGAGGTGAGTTGATTTCCCCCTGTTTCTCCGTTCGCCATGCGTCAGAAACTAATTTTAACCAGCCTTGCTATCTCCTCATGGGGATGAAAACCTGTCTGAGGAAAAGCTTGAGCAGACCCTGAAGCAGTTCCTGGAGAAGGGGAAGGAGTGGGAGAGGAGGCCGACGAGCATCGCGAGCGTGTTCATACTGAAGCTGCCGTCGTACAGAGGGTCGCCCCAGAGGCTGGGCGTCGAGATAAACCCAATCGACGCATCCGGCAACCCCACGAAGAAGAGGGGGCTGGTAATCAGGAACATTCTGGAGTTCAAGGAGTTCAAGCAGATAATCAATGACGAGAAGCTGGAGAGAGTGGTGAGCGGGGTGGAAAAAGTCAACCCACCTTCCGCCGAAAGGCCGAGGCCCAAGAAGGAAGCAGAGGTCATCGAGGTATAGCCACGGATTACTTTCGGCGCCCCCTCCGGGCAAGGGATTAGGGGAGCGGCAGAAATTAGGATGGGGCCATGTTCGAGATAAACCCGCTCGTGAGGAGAGAGGCTCTTGAGGAGAGGGACTACCAGTTCAGGATCGCCGAGGAAGCGGTAAAGAGGAACACGCTGGTAGTTCTGCCGACCGCCCTGGGCAAGACGATCATCGCGGCTCTGGTGGCATCGCACTTCCTCTACAGGTATAGCGACCACAAGGTCCTGGTGATGGCCCCCACGCGGCCGCTGGTCCTGCAGCACCGGAACACCTTCCTCCGCCTCCTGAAGCTGCGCCTCGAGGACGTTCAGGTCTTGACCGGGAAATACTCACCAAACTTCCGGCTCCGGGCCTGGGGTGGTCCGGCCCGCATTTACTTTGCGACTCCCCAGGTCGTGCACAACGACCAGAAGCTGGGCATGAGGCTGGACAGGTTCAGCCTGCTCGTGTTCGACGAGTGCCACAGGGCGAGGAAGAACTACGCCTACACGCGGGTCGCCGAGGCCTACATGAGGGAGGCCCCATACCCGATCATCCTGGGGCTGACCGCGAGCCCCGGGGCCGACAGGGAAAAAATCGAGGAGATTTGCCGGGCGCTCTGTATCGAGCACGTCGAGGCCAGGACGGAAGAGGACCCTGACGTCAAGCCCTACGTGAGCCCCATCCAGGTGGATTGGAAGTTCATCCGGCTGCCCGATTCCTACCAGGGCATCCAGAAGGCCCTGAGGTCGATGCTGGAGGAGAGGCTTCGGAGACTTACCTCGATGGGGGCCATCAGGAAGGACCCCAGGTATATATTCAGGACAGACCTGCTGAGGCTCGGGGAGGAGCTGAGGTACAGGATAGAGGAAACTTCACTTGAGGAGGAGAGGAGCAGGCTTTTCAGCGCCGTCGTCACCCAGTCCTCGGCCCTGACGCTGTTTCACGCCCTGGAGCTGCTGGAGAGCCAGGGGCCGCACACGCTGAGGTGCTTCCTGGACCGTATCCGGGAAAGCCAAAAGCTCAGCCACAGGACCCTGGCTTCCGGGTTCTGGCTCGCCGGGGTCTACAGGGCCCTCGATTCCGTGGAGGAGCACCCGAAGGTCGATGCCCTGAAGCAGGTGCTGAAGCAGCAGCTCACGGAAAAGCCGTCGTCGAGCGCGATCGTTTTCACGCAGTACAGGGACACCTCCTCTTACTTGGTCTCGAAACTCTCTGAGGCAGGGATATCAGCCGCGAGGTTCATCGGGCAGTCGGACAGGGCAGGCGACCAGGGGATGAGCCAGGAGGAGCAGGCCCAGCTCCTCGAGAGGTTCAGGAGCGGCGAGATAAAGGTCCTCGTCGCGACGAGCATAGCCGAGGAGGGCTTGGACATCCCCAGCGTCGATCTCGTGGTCTTCTACGAGCCCGTCCCGAGCGAGATCAGGTACATTCAGAGGAAGGGCAGGACGGGGAGGAGGAGGTTCGGCAGGGTCGTGATACTGGCCGCCGAGGACACGCTGGACGTCAGCTACCTGAGGGCGAGCCGGAGGATGGCGGAGAGGATGAAGCGCATCGTGAAGAGCCTCAACTCGGAGCTGAAGCCGGTCCTCAGGCTCGGCACCCTGCAGGAGAGCCCGATGCCCGCGGAGCTGATCGCTGAGGCAGAGAGCTGCGCGCCGGAGCTCCCCGAAGCTGAGCCGGAGGAATTGGCCGAGCTCGACGAGGAGCTGGAGAGGGAGAGGCTGAGGGAGTTCAGCAGGGAGGTCAGGGAGGTTTCCAAGCAGCTCCTAACCCGAGTTCTGAGGTCCGGTGCGGAGGGGATCTCCATCACGGAGCTGAGCGGCGAGTTCGAGGGCAACGGCGCCGGCCCGGGCGCGCAGAGGGCGGCGATGCAAAAGCTCCGTGACGAGGACCAAATCAGGGAGCGGGGAAACAGGATACTCCCCGCCGGCGCTTCCACGGCGGCGCGTGCTCCCGCGGATGTCCACACCTTTGAGGTCGAGAGGGTCCTGCAGGGAAAGGCGATTCTCTTCGTCGATGGAAAGTTCCGGGCGGTTTTAATTCCGGACGAGTACGCGGGACCGAGGCAATTGATCAGGAGGGGGAGCCGTTTCAGGGCAGCCGCGAAGCTTTACAGCCTCAACGGAAAATTGCACGCGAGGATATACGCCGTCGAGAGGGCCGAGTGAAGTTTGGAGGGATTTTCTTGGTCTCGGCAAAGCGAAGGGGGTGAACTTTGAGTACAGGTGCGCCTACGCGGTGAGTACCTCACCTCCTTTTATATGTTGGAGATACTGTTCGCAGTCTTGGCAGCATAAAAGTCCCCCGTAACATTTCGCCCTCCGCTTCCATTTCCCCATGCACTTTACCGGCGCCGGCTCGCTTTCCGTGCCGGATATGTGGGCACAAATCCGACACAGGTGCGGAAAACGGGCACACATATCCAGCACACCTCCGGCAGCCCGAGGATGGGGTACCGGAACTGGCGTGCAAATTTAGAAAACCGTCTTCTTTCAGTTTTCTGGCGGAAGTGGATTTGTCCGCCCACCCGGCCTCGTGCCCCGGGGAAATCAGCGAAGGGGCGCTTCGGCCTCGCTCCTCGCAAAACATTCGCCGCTAAAAGAGTACAAATAAAAGACCAGACAGACACAAGTTGCACGGTGACCCCACGGCAAAAGACGATCTCCCGGAAGGGAATGGGCGGAGAAAGGAGCTCAGTGACTACCAAGAATAGTTGCGCGCGAAGTCCTTGAAATCGACGGGGAAAGAGGAGAGCTTACCGTCGAGCTCGAGTCCGGGGTTCGCGTCATTCTGGTGGAAATTCGGTGAGAAAATGAGAAACTGATAAAACGGGGTGCCAATAAAGACATGGGACGTGGAAACGTGCGGAAAGGTAGAGAACGGTGAGGTGGCGCGGCGTCTGAGGGCGATTAAGCGGATCAAATAACAAAGGTAAATTTAGGTGATTTTACGGATCTGGCAGTTGAAGTTAGAGATCTGGTCAAGGTTTACGATCGCAAGGTCAAGGCCTTGGACGGCGTCGATTTGCGGGTGGAGGCGGGAAGGATTTTTGCCCTGCTGGGACCGAACGGCGCGGGCAAAACCACCCTGATGAGGATACTTACTACCCAAATAAAGCCGACCTCAGGCGAAGCCCGCGTTTTCGGACTGGACGTTTTGCGCGCGGGCGCTGAGATCAGAAAGCTGGTGAGCTACATCCCCCAGGAGATGAGCGTCTGGACGGACATAAGCGGGTACGAAAACCTCCTCATCTACGCCAAGATCTACGGAATCCCGCCCCGCGAAAGGAAAGCGGCCATCGAGGAGGCACTGGAAAAAATGGGTTTGCGCGAGGTGGCAAATGACCTCGTCAAGAATTATTCGGGCGGAATGCTACGAAGACTTGAGATCGCCTGCACGATTTTGATCAAACCAAAAATTTTGTTTTTGGACGAACCCACCATCGGTCTTGATCCCTCCGCCAGAAAAGTTGTCTGGGAGGAACTTGCCCAGATCAGGAAAGATTACGGGGCAACGATTTTCTTCAATACGCATTACATGGATGAAGCCGATCTTTACTCGGATGAAATAGCCATAATAAACCGGGGGAAGATCATGAAGCAGGGCACCGCAGAGGAGCTTAAGCGTTCCGTCGGGGGCGAGGTAGTCCAGTTCGAGATAAAAGGTGAAAAGATCAGCGGGGATTGCTGGGAAAGGCTCAGGGCGCTGAGTATGACGAACGACGTGACCGCAAGCGATTCCAAAATCAGCCTCGTGGTTGGTGACGCAGAAAGGGCCCTGCCCGGCATTATGGAGATCCTGCGGTCGGGGGGCGTCTCCGTTGAGAGGATCAGCATAACCAAGCCGACTTTGGACGATGTCTTCCTGAAGTACGCCGGAACTAGGCTTGAATCGCACGACAGGATCGGCGAGGTGAGACACGTGAGGCGAATGATCGGGAGGGGGTAGGCCTGATTAATTCGCTGAGGACCATGCTTGCCATGATGGAGCTTGAACTCAGAAGGCTCAAACATGACAGGACGGAGCTTTACACCAGGGCGATTCAGCCGATACTGTGGATCGTTGTCTTCGGCCCGATCATGGCCGCCGTGAAGGCGATACCGACGGAGGGCATATCCTACATAGCCTACATAACACCTGGCGTCCTCATCCAGTCGACGGTTTTTGTCAGCATCTTTTACGGTCTGACCATAGTGTGGGAGAGGGACTCCGGCATCCTTAAGAAGCTCCTCGTCACCCCCACCCCTAGGTACGCCACCGTCATAGGCAGGTCGATGGCTGCGGGCGTCAGAGCGGTATTCCAGATACTGATAATTGTTCCCGTGGCCCTGCTCATGGGAGTCGGGTTCGTCCCCAACGTCATTTATTTTATCCTGGCTTTCTTGATAATATTCTTCGCCTCAGGGGGCTTTGCCGCGGCATCCCTTTTCATCGCATCCTTCATGAAGACCCGGGAGAGGTTCATGGGGCTGGGTCAGGCGATCACCTTCCCTCTTTTCTTCATGAGCAACGCGCTGTACCCCATCAGCATGATGCCCCCCATCATACGAGAAATTTCAATGTTTAACCCCATGACTTACCTGGTGGATGCAGTTAGGGGGCTGACGGTAAGCGGGAATCTGTCCAATCTTGGCTTAGATCTGCTGGTAATAGTGCTTTTCAACTTGGCAATGTTTGTGATCGCCTCGGTAAATTTTAAGCGAATCATCGAATAGGCGGCGACAAAAATAGTTAATTCCAACGACATCGCCCATCCCCAGGTTGTTCCTCTGCGGTTAGGGAGAAACTCTTCGCCGAACGTTTGCGCGTTCAATTTTAAAAGATCCTTATGCCCCGCTTTTAACACTGTACTCGCACTATTAACCTCACGCAGCGGAGCCCCGTAATAAGGCGGTCAATTGCGCCTTTAGATCTGATGGCGCCGACCTTCGACTTCACCGGAAGCGACAATGCGAGGATTCTACCTTCAGACCTAGATCTGTACGCGGTTCTAGCCATTTGCGGTACAGATGGCTTCGGGGCGCCCGGTCCTAATCTAGGTGGCACGTTTACCTATCCTTGGATCCTACAAATTCCTAAAAACCTCCGGCGAGGGAGTAGGTAATTCTTCCGCTTAATTTGAAAAAGCAGTGCCCCTCCGCAGCTATGTGAGTTCTCCGCTCGCGGTCCTTGACTTCATTCTTTTTATGAGCGGTGGAACCTGCAGGTGATGTTGACCTAAAACGACAGAGGATGTTATCCTGGAAAGTGGACTTTACAGGACTGATAGGTTTATGTTCTGCGCTTAGTAAAGGAAGTTTGGGGAGCCAAATGGTAAAGGTGAAATGGTGGGGACACGCTTGCTTCGAGGTCAGGGACAAAAAGACCGTAGTTATCGATCCTCATGATGGGGTCTCGGTTGGACTGAAACCACCGGGAGTCAAAGCCGATTTGGTCCTAGTCACCCACAGTCACTTTGACCACGCGAGCGGGGTAAACCTCGTCGCAAAGCCGGGGGCAAAAACAATAAGCAGGGGCGGCGAGGAAGTGGTGGACAAAATAAGGGTAAGGGGCATCCGGACTTATCACGACAAGAGTGCGGGAAAGCAGAGGGGCGAGAACATCGTCTACGTTTTTGAGATAGACGGCCTGAGAATGTGCCATCTGGGGGACATCGGCCACGTGCCGACGAGTTCGCAGGTTGGGGAGATAGGCGAGGTGGACGTGTTGTTTGTCCCTGTCGGTGGAGTTTATACCATCGATGCCCGTGAGGCGACAGAGACGGTGAACATTCTAAGGCCAAGGATCGCGGTTCCCATGCACTACTCGGTGAAGGGCCTTTCCGTTCAGATAGCTGGCGTTGAGGGGTTCTTACAAGGAAAGAAAAACGTGAAGCGCATCAGCTCCAGCGAGGTCGAGGTCTCGAAGGATAAGCTACCCGAGAAAACTGAGATATGGGTACTGTCTTACAGCTAGAGATGCTTGAAAAATCGCCACCGAGAGCTCGCTTTGGGCAATATACAAAGCCGCGATCGAGGATTTGCCCTCAATCAAAACTGCGGGCTGAAGTCTGAAGCAAACCTCAGTCTTGCGTTTTTCCAAACCTTTCCTCGCTCGTCAGTACCTTAAACCAAAAAATTCTGGTCTGCGCGACAGCTGCAACCAAACGGGAAGGCGGCCCAAGAACTCTCGTGAATCCAGCTCGTCCGGCTCGGTCAGCAGGATCTCTCGGAGCAGCGCCGAGGTCGGCAGTTTGGCGGCGAATTGTTTGAGCGGCCTCAGCGACACCTTCCGTTGTCCGCATCCGGGTTCGATCTCGGCGTTTTGCATGGTTTTCCGTCATTGAAATACGACAGCGATTTATATGCGATAACATGGGACAATGAGGAAAGTTCAATTCTCTGGTTCTGCGGGCATTTTCAGATTCTGAAATAGGGACTTGAACCCAAATTCACGGTAGAACCTGGCGGCCCCACTAACATTTAGCATCGAATCCTGCGACAAAATGGGTAAAATTTCCTGCAGAACCTCGCTCTTCAGGGTTTCTGTTATGGCACGGCTGAGGGCCTCGGCCTGAACGCGCTCGGGCTCGACCACGAAGCGGTGGGGCTCGGCGAAGGCCCCGGCCATGATGACGCTTTCCGGGTTCAGCCCCAGCCCCTGGGCGAATATCTTCAGCTGGTCCAACTTGGTGAGCTTCTGCCTCGGCTCCATGGTGAGGTTTGCGGCTGCGTAGATCCCGCGGAGGAACTCGATCCCCTTGCTCTGCACGTCGTGATATGTGTCGATAGTGTGGCCCATCATGTAGTCCACGTAATCCGGCTGGACTCCGAGGGCCAGAAGCTGCGTCTTGAAGAACTTGCGCAGGGAGTGGACCTTCACCTTATACGGGTCCCCCGGCGAAATTATCCCCGCCTTTTTCATGAGCCTGAAGACAATTTGGGAGATCTGTTTTTCGCCTATGCTCCGGGGCTCCCTGAACCGTTCGTCGCGGATCAGGGGGGAATCATCGCGCAGCTCCTCGGGAGGCAGATAGCGGGACAATGTTCCCTCGGCCCGGGATTTAAGGTAAAGGCGCAGATAGCGCGCGGCCTCACCACCGATGAAGGTGTCATAGTCGTGGTATTTCCCTTTGGTTATTGCGGCCTCGACGTGGATGTGTATCGGGGTTATTCCTGCTTCAAAATCGCGCTTTACGTGTCGGTATTGAAGCTTTGCCAGTGTCCCGACCCTGAACCCGCCGAGGGCCAGCATGCTGACTATCACCTTGCCCCTGAGGTCCGCCACGTCGATGAGCTTGATGAGCTCCTCCTGAACCGGGGCCCTGTCGCGCCTGACCGGCCGGCGCGGCAGCGAGTAGGGCAGGTCGATTCTCGCCCCGCTGGCGCGGTAGAGGGCCTTGACCGCCTTCACGTAGTTCGCCACGCGGTTGGGGGCCAACCCGCGATCTTGCAGGTGAGCGACATAGTCCTGTAAAGCCCTCTGGTGAACCTGCACCTTTTCGGGGTCCGGGTAGCCGTTTTCCCCCATGACATCGGCAACGATCTCGTCGGGGCTGCGGCCGCACCAATCGGAGAAGTAGCGAATCAGATGAGCGTAAAGGTAAAAGGTGAGAGGCGAACCGGATTTAAACCTGAGGAGGTGGTCGGCCACCTTCAGCAGGCTCCTGTTCGAAAATACCCAGGGGAGCAAAACCGGGCGCTGCGGGAGCAGGGCTTTGAAGACGTAAGCCACGAGGCCGGGGTGTCCCGTATCCAATATCCTCTTCACCGGTATCCTCACCGGACCCGTTCTCAAGCTCCCCGATTTGAAGCTGTTTTCGATCACCAGGTCTTCTCCCTCAACCCGCCCCACTTCGAGCAGGAAGGACAGCTGGTCAAGGGTCAGCTCGGGCTGCCTGAAGAAAGAGTTATTCTTTTCCGACAAGTTTTTCCCTCTCATCAATCAGCCTGTTAATTATCCTGTCGTAAGAATCGCCGTATTTGCCGAGCTCCCTGAGCCGCTCAATCGTCTTTCTCTTTATTCTTATCATCGTTTCGTCCTTTTTCATGCCCATCACGTTAAACCTTGCTTACCTTTGTATATATATCTATCATTAAGGTGTTTCAGCTCCAGGATGTCGGCCTTCAGGATCACCAGGCCCGTGGCTCTCTGCATAGTGGCCCCCTCCCCGAGCTGCCTCTCCCATATTAGCTGGATCGCCCTCTCGTTCTCCGAGGCCAGCCACCCCACGGTCTCGCGGACGGAGGGCTCGGAGTAGGCGCCGGGGTCCATGTCCTTGAAGAGCACGTGGTCGAGGTAGCGGACGTAAACGAGGGGGGTCATGGGTTCAGTGCCTCCTTTATCGATGCTTTTATCTTTTCAACGGCGCGGTCTTTCGCGTCTGCTATTATTTCGTCGGCTTCGTCGGCTAATTCGTTGGCTCGATCATTTAGTTTCTCGTATATGGACTTGTCAAAGTAGCTATCAACGGTCTCTCGGAGTTCTCGTTTAAATTCCTCCGGTGCATAGGCAAAAAGCGCGTCAAGTTCCCAAGCCCTATTACCGTGAATTTGAAGGTATCCGTTGGCG
>Ga0315298_1010159_pt1 | contig 11409 bp, 9 predicted proteins | sample WHS_1_MG_FD_203077 | JGI IMG/M metagenome (GOLD analysis project Ga0315298, IMG submission 203077) | Extremophilic microbial mat communities from Washburn Hot Springs, YNP, Wyoming, USA - WHS_1_MG | ecosystem: Environmental > Aquatic > Thermal springs > Hot (42-90C) | place: USA: Wyoming... | reverse complement strand
GTTCTGGCTCTGCGGTTCGCCGCCGGGGAGACGATCCAAGTGGGGGACGTGATCGCCGTCTTCGGCGCACCGGGCGAGAACGGCACCAGCGCGGCTGGTGCCGCCGCACCGGCGGCTCCGGCCCTTCCGGCCGCTCCCGCGGCCGTATCACGGGCCGCCGCTCCTACCTCACCGCACTCGGGCAAAATTCTGGCCACTCCCCACACCCGGGCCTACGCGCGCAAGCGGGGGGTGGACCTCGTTTCGGTCACCCCTACCGGCAAGGGCGGCCGAATCACCGACGAGGACGTGGACCGCGCCCTCGAGGGCACCTCCCCCGCCCGCCTCCAGAACCCGCCCGCTCCGCCGAGTTCCGTTTCCGCGGCCCCCTCGGCGCCGGTCGAGATCACCGAGGCGGGCCCCGTGACCCGAGAACCCATCTCCCACCTGCGCAAGGTGATCGCAGAGGCCATGGCGGCGAGCAAGCGCACCTCCGCCCACGTGACCCACGTGGACGAGGCCGACGTCACCGACCTGGTGGAGCTCTACCGCAAGGTGAAGGGCGCCGTGGAGGCGGACGGCAAAACCAAGTTCTCCCTGATGCCGCTCTTCGTCAAGGCGGTGGTGGCCATGCTCAAGAGGCACCCGTTGCTCAACGCCAGCTACGACGAGGCCAGAGGGGAGATCGTCCTCAAGCGCTACTACCACATTGGTATGGCGGTGGACACGCCCGACGGCCTCATCGTCCCCGTGCTCAAGAACGCTGACCGAAAGGACATGCTCCAGCTGGCCGCCGAGATCGCCGACCTGGCCCAGCGGGCGCGGGAGCGCCGCCTCTCCCTCGAGGAGCTCAAGGGCGGCTCCTTCACCATCACCAACATCGGGCCCATCGGGGGCCTCATCGCCACGCCCATCATTCACCAGCCCGAGCTGGCCATCGCGGCCTTCTTCGCCATCAAGGAGAGGCCGGCCGTGGTGGGCGGCGCGGTCGTACCACGCAAGCTCATGAACATCGCCATCAGCTTCGACCACCGCATCATCGATGGGGCCGAGGGGGCGCGGGCCGCGGCCGGCCTGGTGCGCTTGCTCGAGAACCCGGGGCTCCTCATGGTCAGTCTGTAAGGCGGCCGAGCCGGATCGGGTGAGGTGGGCCAGGCGGGGAACGCGGGCATCCCTTCGGTCAGGCCCCTCCTGGGCTCCGATGGTCACGAGGCGGCCTTCGCCGAAGCATCTTTTCAGAGGAGAAAGTCATGGTCGTGGGATCCTTTAGCAAGGGCTGCCAGGTGGCCGTCATCGGCTCCGGACCGGGCGGCTATCTGGCCGCTATCCGCCTCGCCCAGCTCAAGAAGGACGTCCTCCTCATCGAGGCCGAAAAGAGCCTGGGCGGCATCTGCCTCAACGAGGGGTGCATCCCCAGCAAGGCCATGATCCACGCCGCGGACTTCGTGGAACAGGCCCAGCTCGCCTCCAAGATGGGAGTGAGGGTGAGGGACGTGGGCGTGGATCTCGGCAAGCTCGTGGACTGGAAAGACCAGATCGTCAAGAAGCTCACTGACGGGGTCCGGTTTCTCTGCACCAAGAACGGCGCCGAAATCCTGCGGGGGCGAGCCCGCTTCCTCAGCGACCGCAAACTGGAGGTGGCCACCGAAGCGGGGCCCCAGCTCGTGGAGTTCGAGCAGGCGGTCATCGCCACGGGCTCCATCCCCTTTCCGCTCCCCGGCTTCCCCGTGGACGGCGAGAGGGTGATCGGCTCCAGTGAGGCCCTGGCGCTTAGGGAGATACCGAAGCGGCTCGTGGTGATCGGCGGCGGCTACATCGGCCTCGAGCTCGGTTCGGTCTACCGGCGCCTCGGCTCTGAGGTGGCCATCGTGGAGTTCTTCCCCGAGCTCCTCACCCAGCACGATCCCGAGCTGCGCGAAGTGATCACGAGAAGGCTCAAGAGCCTGGGCGTCGAGCTCTACCTCGGCCAGCGCGCCCTGGGCTACGAGAAGGGACGCCCCAACAAGGTGCGTATCCAGGACCGCGACAACAAGGAGACCCTCCTGGAGGCGGACAAGATTCTCGTCTCGGTGGGCCGCGTCCCCAACGTGGAGGGGCTCGGGCTGAAGGAGGCCGGCGTCCAGCAGGAGCCCAAGGGCTTCATCCGGGTTAATCATCGCATGGAGACCAGCGTGCCCGGCATCTACGCCATCGGCGACGTGGTGGGCGGGCCGCTACTGGCCCACAAGGCCTACCGCGAGGCCAAGGTGGCCGCCGAAGTCATCGCCGGCGAGGCCTCCGCCTTCGACAACGTGGTGATCCCCGCGGTCATCTACACCGACCCCGAAATCGCCTGGGCCGGCCTCTCCGAGATGGAGGCCAAGGCCCAGGGGTACAAGGTCGTCACGGGCACCTTCCCCTTCCGCGCCTCGGGCCGCGCCATGACCCTTAACGCCACGGAGGGCTTCGTGAAGACCGGGGCGGAGGCCAGCGAGATGATCGGCGAGGCGGCTCTGGCCATCGAGATGGGTGCCTTCCTGGACGACCTGAGCCAGACCATCCATCCCCACCCCACCATGAGCGAGGGGCTCCTGGAATCGGTGGAGGCCGCCCTCGGCGAGGCCATCCACGTGCTGAACCGGTAGAGAGATGAAAGATGATAGATGAGGGATGAGGGGTTGGCGGGGGCCGCTTGAGGGTGGAGGGTGGAAGGGCCGAGGAAGGGGCTTCCCCGATGTTTCATTCCCCAGCTCTTCGTGCCTTGGTCTCGTGGTGGTGAATCGTTCCCCCCTTTCCGCATTCCCAATCTCGCGTGTTATACTTCATCGCTCATGTGCGGGATCATAGGGCTCTACGGATTCCACGACGCCGCCATCCCAGCCTGCGAAGGCCTCTTCGCCCAGCAGCACCGCGGGCAGGATTCGTGCGGGCTGGCCACCTCCGACGGGGAGACGCTCCACCGGTTTCGGGGCATGGGGCTGGTCCGCGACGTCCTGAGGCCCGAGGTTCTGCACACCCTTCCGGGCAGCTCCGCCGTGGGGCACGTCCGGTACCCCACCCAGGGGGCCGCGCGCATCGAGAACTCGCAGCCCCACCTCTTCGTGAAGGAGGGCCGGGCGCGCTTCGCTCTCGCCAGCAACGGCGACATCACCAACCTTCCCGAGCTCGGGCGCGAGATCGAGGCCCGCGGCTACGTTCTGGAGGGCACGAACGACGCCGAGGTGATCGCCAAGGCCATCGGCATCTGGGCGTATGAGGACGGCCTGGGGCTGGAGGCGGCCATCCGCCGGTGGATGGAGCGCGGATCGGGGGCCTACTCCACGGTGCTGCTCACCCCAACCGAACTCTACGCCTTCCGCGATCCGCACGGATTCCGCCCCATGTGCACCGGCGAGAAGGAGGGCGGCGTGGTGGTGGCCAGCGAGTCGGTGGCCCTGGACATCCTTCGCGCCCGCTTCACGGGGACCGTTGAGCCGGGCGGCATCCTCCGCTGGGGGCCCAAAGGCCTGAGCCGCCTCCGCGGCGTCGAAGGGGGAGCCCGTCACCACTGCATCTTCGAGCACATCTACTTCGCCCGGCCCGACAGCCAAGTCTTCGGAGAGTCCGTGTTCGATGTCCGCCGTCGCATCGGCGAAGCCTTGGCGGACGGGGACGACGTGGCGGCGGACGCGGTGGTGCCGATCCCCGACTCGGCCAACTACATCGGCCTCTCCTACGCGAACGCCAGGGAAATTCCGCTCGTCTTCGGGCTCGTCCGGAACCACTACGTGGGGCGCTCCTTCATCGCCCCGGACCAAGTCATGCGGGACGACGCCGTGCGCCTGAAGTTCAACCCGCTGCCGGGCTTCTTCCAAGGGAAGAGCGTGGTCCTCGTGGACGACTCCATCGTGCGGGGCACCACCATCCGCAAGCTCGTGCGGATGCTCCGTGAGAACGGCGCGCGGGAGGTTCACCTCCGCATCGGCTCGCCGCCCATCCGCTACTCCTGCTACTACGGGATCGACACGCCGGACCGGGAGCGCCTGGTGGCCGCCCACCGGGCCGCCCCCGAAGTGGCGGACCAGTTGGGCGCCAACTCCCTCCGCTACCTGAGTCTGGAGGGCCTGCGCTCGGCCGTCCAGCGGCCCGACCACTTCTGTTACGCCTGCTTCACCGGCACCTACCCGGCGGGCTGTAAGCGCACCGCCCAGGAAGCGGGCTGCTGATCCCCTTTTCCCGGAACCTTTTCGTCATTTCAGGGTCTGATTGAGCGGAGGGCGTTGAGATGGCGCCCGAAGCGGTATATCGTGGGCCCATGGATAGGACCGAGCGCGCTCAATCCATGCCCGTAGGGGCGCGCGATGACGACGGGCGAGATGTGCTCCGATTTCGCGAGGGTAACGAGTCCGCCTTCGAATCGCTGGTGTTTCGTCACGAGCGCCAGCTCTACCAGATCGCCCTGCGCATGCTGGGGGGGCGGGAAGACGCCATGGAGGCGGTGCAGGAGACCTTCCTCCGAATCTTTCGCTCGCTGAAGGATTTTCGAGGCGATGCGGCCTTCCGGACCTGGGCCGTGGGAATCCTTCTCAACCTTTGCCGAAGCAGGATCGCCAGCTCTCGGGAGCGGATGCGCCGCAGGGAGATGGCCCTGCTCAAGGTGGATGCGGAGGGGGAGATGAGCGCGGTGGACCCGCCGGACCAGCGCCCGGACCCGGAGGCCGCAACCCTCGGCGGCGAGCTGCGCCGGGCCCTGGAGTACGCCCTCGGCCAGGTCTCGCCCGAGCACCGCGAAATCCTCATCCTCCGGGAGATCCAGGGCATGGAGTACGAAGAGTTGGGGCAGGCCCTCGGCTGTGCCCAGGGAACGGTGAAGTCCAGGCTTTGCAGGGCCCGGCAGGCCCTGAGGGAGGCCCTGGAGGGCGTCTGGCCATGAGGTGCGAAGAGTTCCTTCGGGTGATGGATGAGGACGGCCCCGTCCAGTCGGGCGACGCCGGGGCCCACCTGGCCTCGTGCCAGGCGTGTCGCAGGGCCTTCGAGGAATTCCTCTCGCTGCGCAGAGAGCTCCGGGCGATGAGCGAGGGTGAGACTCCCGCCGACCTGCACGGCCTCATCATGGCCCGCGTGCGGGCCGAGCCGGCGGGCGGGCCGCGGCGGGCGGGACGATTCCGCTGGTTCCGCGCCGCCTGGGCTGGCCCCATCGCGGCGCTGGTGCTCTTCGCGGCGCTGGGTGGATGGGCCGTTCTCCACGAACTCCAGCCCTTCCGCAAGATGCCCCCTCCCCCCGCTCCGCCCATCGCCCGCCCCGCGCCCCAGGCCGAAGCCAAGGCCAAGGCACCGCGGGAAACCGCGACGAACTGGGTCCGGCCGTACCAGGGGCTGAACGGGGCCCGGCCGCCGGAGACGGCACCGCCGGCCCATCCGGCGGAACCGTCCGGAGCGGGGGAGGCGGCTTCCGTCCCCCTCGAAGGCGGAGCCTTCCCTGCCAACGCGGAGTCCAGGCGAAGCGCCTCCGCCGGCGCCGAAGGACCCCTCCTCCAGCAGCTCCCCACGGCTTCCGCCATCCCCCACAATCCCACCCAACTGGAGCAGGAGGAGGACGCCGCCCAGGGCATCTTCTACGTCCTCTGCTCCCTCCAATCGGAGGACAACGGGAGCCCCATCGTCGTGAGCCTCCCGGCGACGGCCGCCCCTCCCGGCGACACGCACTGGTGGGTGGTCGTCAAGCAGAATGGGGGAATCCAGATCACGGATGCCCGCGGCCAAGCACTGGCGGCCGCCCAGGGCGGCATCGAGAGCGTGCTTGCTCCCCTGCACCCGTCGCCCGGCCGGTACAGCCTCCAGCGGGCCAGCGGTTAGGAGCGGCCGAGCCTACGCCCGGCCGGAGGGAAGCCTGGACGGACCGAGGGTGATCCGGCGTCCCAGCAGCGCGTAGTTGGGGCCGTTGTTCACACCGCCCGCCAGCCTGCAGACGGGTTCCCATCGTTCCGCGTCGGCACAGCCCAGCTCGTCACTCCAGATCCGCTCCTCCACGTGAGCCCGCAGAACATCGAGCACCACTAGATCGGAGGAATCGTCTAATGGGTGTTCCTCGCGCAAGCGGCACTCCAGAGCCGTTGGCGCACGGCCCAGGCGGGGTGGCGCAACCAGGTCGGAGGGGAGCGTTGCAAGGCCCAGGAGTCCTAGCTCGCTCACCTCCGGGGCGACCTCCTCGCCGGAGGCGTGCAAGGCTTCTAGCAGGGAGGCGTCGGCGATGTGCACCACGGCCTCCCGGCGCTCCCTCAGATTGCGATGGGTATCTTTAAGAGAGCCGTCCCGCCTCCGGCCGAAGGTGAGGGCCAGGGCCGGCGGGCCGAAGATCCCCATGAAGCTGGAGAAGGGCGCCAGGTTCGGGGTCCCCGCCGCCCCCAGGGTCAGCACCCAGGCGATGGGCCGGGGGACGACCAGGCTCGACAGAATTCTGTAGGTATCCCGCCTCGGGGCGCTTTGCATATCCACCGTTCTGCTCATGCGTCGGACTCCTTCACTAGGTGGGCGGTGCCGTTGGCCCGCCCTGCGGCAGGGCCCATCGCCCTGGTTTGGGGCGGCCACGCCGGTCGTGAGTCCTCGTGGGGCAGAGCCCCCCATTTCCACCGCGGACCGGCATTCATTATACTAAGGAAGATGCGTATGCGGTCCCGCAGGAGCCGAGGAGAAGGCCGTGGAGATTCGTCTGCCGTGGGGGGATTCAAGCCTGGCGCTCCAGGTGCCGGACACCTGGAGGCTGAGCTTTCCTGAGCAGGCGCCCTCGCCGGGTCCCCAGGAAGGGGAGGCCCCAGACGAGAGGCAACGCGTGATGAGCGCCCTGCGGCGGCCCGTCGGGAGCCCCCGCCTGGGGGAGATCCGCCCCCGGCGCGGCAAGGTCGTGCTCATCGTGGACGACAACACCCGCCCCACACCGGCCCACCGCTTCCTGGATCTCCTCCTCGATGAGCTCGCTGGAGCGGGAATCCCCGCGCGCGACGTCCTTCTCATCCCCGCCTTGGGCATCCACACCCCCATGACCCAGCAGGAGATGGAGGCGAAGGCCGGCGCCGCCAACCTCGCCCGCATCGCTTGGGAGAACCACGACGCCTTCCGGAAGGAGGCCAATCGCTACTTCGGCGAGACGCGCCGCGGGACGCCCGTGTGGCTGAACCGGCACATCGAAGGGGCCGGCCTCGTGGTGCTCGTGGGCATGGTCGAGCCCCATCTCTGGGCGGGTTTCGGCGGTGGCCTCAAGAACATCCTTCCCGGCGTGGCCCACGCCGAAACCATCGCCGCCCACCACGGCATCATCGCGGAGCCGCCCTACCTCTTCAACCGCGTGGGGATGGATCCAGAGGCCAATTCCTTCCGGGAGGACCTGGAGGAGGTGGGCGTCATGGTCGGCGCCCCCATCTTCTGCCTCAACGTGGTGCTCGATCACACCGGGGCCGTCCTGGCGGCCTTCGCCGGAGATCCGGTGGCCTGTCACCGAGCAGCCGTAGCCTTCAACCGCGGCCTTTCGGGCCGTCTGATGGGGCACCGCGTGGACGGCGTCATCACCGCCTCCTACCCCATGGACATTAACTTCAAACAGAGCATGAAGTGCGTTGGCAACACCCTCCCCGCCCTCAAGCCGCACGGCGTCGTCATGGGCTTTCTCCGCGCGGAGCGCGGCATCGACGACGTGAAGCTCCCCGAGAAGGCCAAGCCCCGCTGGCTCGTGAGACGGCTCCTGCGCCTTCTGGGCCCTTCGCGCGTCATGGGCCTGCTGGAGAGGGTCCGCCCAGGACTGAGCGTGGAAGAGAAATTTCTCGCCTATTACACGATGCAGCTCATGCGCCAGCACGACCTCTTCCTCTACGTTCCCACTCTGGAGGACGAATCGGTGCGCCGCCTCGGTTTTTTCCGGCACGCCACAGACCCTCAAGAGGTTATCGCCCTGGCTGCACGCCGGCTGCGGAGGAACGCCCAGGTGGCCGTCTTTCCCGAAGGCGGCGCCACTTTCCCCGTTCTACAGGAATTCTGCCCCTTTTCCGCCCTCTGAAAGCCCGCCTCGCCGCGCGGCCCTGGGGCTCAAAGGTTCACGCCGCGTTCCACCGAGGTATGGAGGATCACGAAGGTCTCTGTAGACTGTATCTCCTCGATGACCTGGAGTTTTTCCGAAAGAAAGGCATAGAGGTCCGGGATGGTTCTGACCACCACCTTCGCCAGAAGGCCGTAGGTGCCCGTCGTGTAATGGACCTCCACGATCTCGGGGATGGCCTGCAGCCGCTGTTGCGTCTCGACGCTGGCCCCGGCCTTGGACAGGATGATCCCGACGAAGGCGGACACGCCGTAACCCAGCTTCTCGTGATCCAGGACAACCCGGGTTCCCTTGAGGAGGCCCGCCTCCTTCATGCGGCCCACCCTCAGGTGGATGGTCCCCCCCGATACGCCCAGCGCCCTGGCGATCTCGAGAAATGGGGTCCGCGCATCGGCTTGAAGGGCCCGCAAGATCGCCCGGTCCACGTCATCGATTTCGTAATTCATGGCCCACACTCCCCTAGTAAAATATCAATATATCATAAAATAAGCTAAATTACAATAAATTTATTTCTATTACAAGAACAATAAAGATAGTATTGCATCCATTTACCTTATATGCTATTATAACGTCATTGCGAATGAGGTCCCGGCTCACCCATGCGCCGAGGCATCCATGCACAAGGAGGACACCATGGCCCTGCGAGAGGAAGACCTACCCCTCACCCTCGGAATCCAGCGGATCGAACCCGTCAATCTTCAGGATCCCTCGGTCCTCGCCGCTCTGGAGCAGGCGAGGCGCGCTCTGAGCAATCCCAGGCTATTGGATGTTCTCACCGTCCGGACCGCCATCCAGCAGTTTCTCTGCAATGCCCTGGCCGAGATGGGGTTCGTCCACCCCCCCGTGGCCATGCTCTCCGGCTGCACGGACCCGCTCAACCACTGGACCTACCCGGCGCGGCTGAACTATTACGGGGAGGAGGTCTCCGTCACCCAATCGCTCATCCTCCAGAAGATGCTCATGGTGATGCTCTCCCCAGCCGGCAAAGTTTTCTGGGCCTCGCCGAACATCCGGCTGGAGATGCGGATCAACCGCCGTGAATACAAGTACGCCTCCGAGTTCATGCAGGTGGACTTCGAGCAGCGCGGCGGCACCTACGAGCAGGTTCTGGCCCTCGTATCCGACCTCGTAGCGAGGCTGTACGCCCACCTCTCGGACCGCTGCGGGGAGATCATCACTCGTTTGAGGGGAGAGCCTCTTCCCGAAATCGCAGCTCCCCTGCCCCTCTTCGACGCGGAGGAGGCCAAGGCCGCCCACGGGCTCCGGGACGACGACGCCGTGGAGCGTTGGGCCTCATCACAGACGGGCGGACGCCCATTCCTCCTCGTGAACCTCAGGCGGGAAGCCTACGACTGCTTCGACACCGAACACGGACGCTTCCTGAATTACGACGTAGTGGTACCGCCTTCCGGAGAGAACCCCCATCCCGTGGAGTGCCTCTCGGGGGCCGAGCGAACGCGTTCTCTCGTTGATCTGGAGCGCCGGATGCGCGACTTGCGCTATCCCATGGCCTATTTTGCGCCGTTCTTCGAGCTCTTCGCCTCCCTCGACCAGAACCGCGGTGCCATCACGTGCGCAGGCGCAGGGTTCGGCGTCGAGCGGCTCACCTACGCCATCATCGGCCTCAAGGATATCCACGAAGTCTACCCCTTTCCGCGGATGGCCGAGGCGAGGATCGCCGTGTAAGGTGCCGCGCCCTCGCCGAGAAAGGCCTTGTGCGATCCCGGCCAATCCTCCGTCCGGTCCATTCTCCGGAGGATCTCCCCGGCGGTGCGGGCGCCTGCCGCTCCCGGCCCGGCCACGCGCCCCCCAAAACGCTCACGAAACGCTGAGAGAGAGCCTTTTGCCAATCTCCCGTCCGCACCCGGGTGAGCGCATCTTGGCCCGCAGGCCTTCGTGACGTATGCTTGCATGGGTAGGAGCAGACGCGGGACGGCCGCCCGAAACCCCAATCCCGCGATGGAACCGGAACGGAGCCCCCAAATGTTGATGAACACGTGGCTTAGCTCCAATGCTCTTTCACCTGATAAGGGATTGGGGGCCTTTGAGCCGAAGGCGAAAAAGGCGTCCAGGGGTGGGGGTCCCTCCCTCTGGCTTTGCCAGCGGAGGGGGAGGGAATGGCCCTCCCTCTTCATCCATAACTTCTTTTCTTTGGGCGTGGCACAACCGTCGCCGAAGGCACCCCGCCTGCATCGCGGAATTTCGGGGAAAGCGCAGGCAACCGCCGCGGATAAGGTCCGGCGGGCAGTTCCCAGGGAGGAAGGCCCATGAACACAAGATGCACAAGGCTTCTCGCGGTGATGGCACTGGCGCTGCTGGCCGCGTTGGCCGCCTGCTCCAACAAGAGTTTCGGGACGGCCCAGGCGGAACGCTGTCTCCGCGAGTGCCTGAAGGGCTATTCCGTCCGCAACCTCACCATCACCAGCATCCAGCGCTCCCAGGCCGGCGACTCCTACCAGGTGACCGCCAGCTTCCAGGTTCCCTACGACGGAAAGACCGTGGAGTTCAAGAACCAACTGTTCCTGATCACCTACAACCCAGCAACCCACCGTTGGCAGACCCTCAACGGCCCGGCCGACAACCCCATGAAGGCGCATATCTGGAGGGGGGATCTGAGGAAGCTGAGCCAGGGAAACCCCGACACGACGAGCAAGAAATAGCGATTTTCGTCGCACGGAGAACGGTGGCCCCCCTTTCATCGGGGTGCAGTCCAACGTTCCACGTCGGGCGTTGTCCCGTGCTTGCGCCCCCCCGCCAGGGCCACCCTCGATCCCTCCCTCGCACGGGACGCCCCATCACCGTACGAAATACCCAAATTCCTCCATCGAAGGGGCCTTCTTTCGGCGGCCAAGGAGCTTGCGAGCCTGCCCAGGCCTGCCCAAAGCGGCATCCGGAGAGGCCCGTTAGCCCTAGCCGATCCGGATTCGAGGCCTGGCCTGCACCTGAAGAACCTCTGCGCTTCGCGCCCCAAGCCCGCTATGGGAACCGAAATGGTGATGCAAATCCCTGTGGTTCTTGCTGGTTGGCATAACTGCACAATCACCCTCCAAGGAATTGGGGGCATTGGAGCCCGGACTGGATCCGGGAGAAGAATACGGCAAGGGTGGGGTGAGGCTCCTCGGGCCTGCACGCGGAGCGGGGAGGGACCCCAAAGGCAAACCGAGCGTTCCTCCGCCTGGCTTCGCCAGCGGAACGCGAAAGAGAGGGCCCTCCCCGTTCAGGAGATAAAGCCTTTCCCCCCCTTGTGCCACCTGCGCCGCCGAAGGAAAGACCGTTCGATCGCGGCATTGGAGTCGCAGGGTGTCAAGTGACACGATCCTTTACGACGTTAGGTGACACGAACCTTTACGATTTGGGGACGCGATAGAGTTCTTCCCTCCTTTCCG
>Ga0315298_1010158_pt1 | contig 11410 bp, 9 predicted proteins | sample WHS_1_MG_FD_203077 | JGI IMG/M metagenome (GOLD analysis project Ga0315298, IMG submission 203077) | Extremophilic microbial mat communities from Washburn Hot Springs, YNP, Wyoming, USA - WHS_1_MG | ecosystem: Environmental > Aquatic > Thermal springs > Hot (42-90C) | place: USA: Wyoming... | reverse complement strand
TGTTACGCTCTGGGAAACGCTCTTGGAACTTATATCAATCTTGAAAAAGTACCCTTTTAAGCTAACTTTTCTACCTCGAGAATAGCTTTACTTTCTATCGTGAATAAACCAGTTGGTTTGAAAAAACTTTGCCCGTGATATCTTGCTTAGAATCAAGAATTGACCCCAAAGGAATTTAGTGGTAAACTTATGATGGTTAGAGTTAGAAATTGAAGGAAAGGCGAGAGGACTCGCCTTTTTAAGTAAGAAAGCAAATATGGCTAACATTAATATACCCAGAACAGAATTTGCCGCTGCTTTGGCACAAGTCGCCAGTGAGAGGGGGATTGATCCCTCTGCGGTTCTTGAATCTATTAAATTGGCTATTTTGAGTGCCTACAAAAAAGATTATGGAGTGAAGCAAGGATATGAATACGAAGCAGTTATCGATGCCAATACCGGAGAATCCCATCTTTTTTCTTGGCCAGAAGGTAGACCAGAAGAAAAGAAGGAAATAACTCCTGCAGGTTTTGGTCGGATTGCTGCCCAACAAGCGCGCAACGTAATCGTCCAAAAAATTCGCGAAGCAGAAAAAAATACGATTCTAGAAGAGTATGAAAAAAGAGTTGGTACCTTAGTTAATGGACTTATTTTGCGTTTTGAAGGAGAGAATATTTTGGTTGATTTGGGAAAAGGAGAAGCCATCATGCCTCCTTCTGAGCAAAATCGGGCAGAAAACTATCACCCCAACCAAAGACTTACTTTTTACCTCGAAGGGATTCGTGAGACCAACAAAGGTCGGCAAATAATTGTTTCTCGTACCCATCCTGGCTTAATTGAAGGGCTTTTCAAAAGAGAAGTTCCCGAAGTTTCTTCTGGAGCAGTAGAAATCAAAGCTATCGCTCGCGAACCCGGAAGCCGCACCAAAGTGGCCGTTTTTTCTAAACAAGTCGGTGTAGATCCTGTAGGCAGTTGTGTAGGTCAAAAGGGAGTTCGCGTCCAAGCGGTTATTGATGAACTTGGGGGAGAAAAAATTGATATTGTCCAATATAGCGAAGATCCAGAAAAATTTATCGTTGCTGCCCTGTCTCCTGCTGAAAAATTAACCGTCAAAATAGACGAGAAGAAAAAAACTGCAATTATTTCTGCTCCCGAAGACCAACTTTCTTTAGCTATCGGCAAAGGTGGACAAAATGCCAGACTTGCTAGTAAATTGACTGGTTACCGAATTGAAGTGGAAGAAGAAAAAAAATTACCTAAAACTAAGGAATCTCAAGAGAAAGAGGAGAAAAACCAAGAAGATTCCCGCAAATCAAATGAGTAAGGACAAAACAATTAAAATTTTTGGTCATAAAAAAATTGTGAGCCCAAATTAGCTTCTTTTTCTCTTGAGACTACCACCTATTTTTTCAAAGGAGGGAAAAATGGCGCTTGGCGAAAAACCACCAGTGGTAACTATTATGGGGCATATTGATCATGGCAAAACTACCCTTCTTGATTATATTCGCAAATCAAGACAAGCGGAAAAAGAAGTCGGAGGAATTACTCAGTCAATTGGCGCTTACCAAATTAAAGTTAACGGAGAGAAAATTACCTTTATTGACACTCCTGGACACGAAGCCTTTACTAAAATGCGCTCCCGTGGCGCTCAGGTTGCCGATTTTGTTGTCTTGGTAGTTGCTGCCAATGATGGGGTAATGCCCCAAACCAAAGAAAGCATCCGGATTATTCAAGAAACCCAAACTCCTTTTTTGGTTGCTATTAACAAAATAGATCTTCCTGAAGCTTCCCCAGAAAAAGTTAAAAGCCAGTTGGCGGAGTTGGGAGTTTTGGTAGAAGGATATGGCGGAGAAATTGTTGCTGTTCCTCTTTCTGCAAAAACCGGTCAAGGCGTAGATCAACTACTGGAAATGATTCTTTTGCTAGCGAAAATGGCAGAGTTAAAAGCAGATCCCGAAGCTAGCCTGGAAGCCTTTGTTATTGAAGCCAAAGCCGATCGCTTTTGTGGCCCCTTGGTCAACCTGATTATCAAAAACGGGACCTTAAAAAAAGGCGATTTAATTCAAGCCGGAGAAATTGTCGGTAAAGTAAAAATGATTCGCAACGATTTAGGGCAACCTTCAGATCAAGCTTTACCTGGTGATCCCGTTCAGGTTTTAGGTTTTCCCGAATTGCCACCAGTTGGTTCAATTGTTACTCCGGCCAAAGTTTGCCCCCAAGCCTCCTTAACTAAATGTTTATCAGAAAACAAAATTAATCTGCCCAAAGATGAAGAAGGAATTTTGAAAATTATTCTTAAAACTGATGTTTTAGGTTCGCTTGAAGCTTTGGAAAATTGTCTACCAGAAAAGGTTTGTGTTTTGTCAGGTTCTGTCGGTGAGATTACCGAATCCGATATTCTTCTGGCAAAAACTTTGGGTGCTGATATTTATGGCTTTAATCTTCCCCTACCCGGTCATTTACAAAAATTGGCAAAGACCGAAAAGGTAAGAGTGGTTACCTTTAAAATAATTTACGATTTACTTAAAGATTTGGAGGATCGGCTTACTGTTAATAAAGCTCCTCAGCCTCAAGTTCTTGGTAAAGCCAAAATTTTGGCAATTTTTGGGATGAAAGAGGGTAAAGTTGCTGGCTGTCGGGTAGAAGAAGGAAAAATTTCCAAAAACAAACCGGTAATTATTCAAAGAGGAGAATCTGTTTTAGGAGAGACAAAAATTGTTTCCTTGAAAGAGAAAAAACAAGATATCAATGAGGTTGAGGCAGGGTGCGAATTTGGAGCAATTTTTGCTGACAAACTTGATTTTCAGGTGGGTGATGTGGTATTATCCGTTAACCTAGAGTAAATTAAACCAGGAAATATGAACAAAGCTTATTCTTTTCCAGAATTACAGCAAAAAATTTCCGAGGCGCAAAAGATTTTAATCGCGCTGCCAAGCCAGCCATCTTTTGATCAAGTTGCCTCAGCCTTATCTTTGTTTCTCTCTTTACAAAGCTCCGGGAAAACAGTTTATGTGACCTGTCCTACTCCTATGACCGTGGAATACAACCATTTAGTCGGGATAGATAAAGTTACCGATAAAATTCAAGGCTCTGATTTAATTGTTTCTTTTGATTATCCTGCCGATCAAATCGAGAAGGTAAGTTACAACGACGACAATGGCAAACCTAATTTAGTTATTCAGGTTAAGAATAACGCTCCTCGTTTAAGTGAAAAACAAGCCCGCTTTTCTTACGCTGGAGCAGAAGTTGATCTGGTAATTGCTGTTGGTGTTCGCGACTTGAATCAAATTTCCTCAGTAAACGCCCTTCCTCAAAATTTAATCAATTTAGGGATCGATCCTAATACCTTTTTTCCCGACAGCCTTAATGTAATTGATCCCCAAGCCTCCTCTTTCTCTGAAGTTGCCTTGGGGGTTATTTCTGGTTTAGGTCTGCCTCTTGATCAAGATATTGTTCAAAATATTCTCAACGGCATTTGGGTAAAAACCAATGGCTTAACCCATTCCCAAGTTACCGCTGATACTTATGAAGCGGTGGCAATTTGTTTACGCTTAGGCGCGCAAAAACCCCAAACCACCCCTAAAAAAGCCGAAGAAGTTTCTCCCTCCCGCCGGATAGATGAAAGCAAACCAGGTAAACAACCAACTTATTCTTTAAAAAATACCCCCACTCAGCAACCTAATGTGCAAGAAAATCCTCCCTCAGACTGGTTTGAACCCAAGATTTTTAAAGGCTCCAACGTCTAATTAAAAACTCTCTTAAAACTCCTTTTTTACAATTTCTTCTTTCTTTTCTCTGAATTTTTGCTAAAATAAGCCCAAGATGGTACCACCACAGCAAAATTTGCGAAAAATTCGTTTAGAAAAGTTAGAAAAACTCAAATCATTGGGGATAAACCCCTATCCCGCAAAGTACCCGCGAGAAGAAATAAGCCTTGTTAGGAAGAAAAAATTAGGTGACTTTGCCCAAACATCAGGAAGAATTCTTGCCTTACGCAAGCATGGGAAAATGACCTTTGCTGATTTGGTAGACAGTACTGGGAAAATTCAAATCTGTTTTCGTCTTGATAAAGTAGGAGAAGAAAAATACTCTTTATTAGAACTTTTTGATGTTGGTGATTTTTTAGGAGTAGCAGGCGAACTTTTCCAAACTCAAGCGGGAGAAATTACAATTCAAGTTGAAGATTTTAGTCTTTTGGCTAAGTCAATTCGCCCCCTTCCCTCCTCTTGGTATGGCTTAAAAGACATCGAAGAAAGATACCGCAAAAGGTATCTCGACCTTTTGTTGAATCCTTCGGTTAAAGAAATTTTTCTGCTTCGCTCCAAAATTATTTCCGCCATGCGTGAATTTTTAGACAGCCGGGGATTTATTGAGGTGGAAACTCCCACACTTCAGCCTCTTTATGGCGGAGCCAACGCTCGGCCTTTTGTCACCCACCACCATGCTCTTGATACTGATTTTTATTTAAAAATTTCTGACGAGCTTTATCTTAAAAGACTTATCGTTGGCGGGTTTGATAAAGTTTACGAAATTGACAAAGATTTTCGCAATGAAGGTATGGATAAAAATCATAGTCCCGAGTTTACCATGATGGAATGTTATTGGGCTTATGCTGATTACCAAGACATGATGCGCCTGACAGAAGAAATGGTGGAACATCTTGCCAAAAAAGTCTTAGGTAAAACAAAGATTAATTATCAAGGTCAAGAGATAGAGCTTAAAGCTCCCTGGCAAAAATTATCAATGAAAGAAGCAATTCGTCAATATCTTAAAATAGATGTTGATCAGCTTTCTGACAAAGAACTTCTTTTAGAAATTCAAAAGAGAAATTTAACTTATGAAGAAAAACCCACCCTTACTGGTGTAACCAAAGGCTTTAAAAGGGGAGTAGCGATTGCTACTTTGTTTGAAGCAGTTGAACCTTTTTTGATTCAACCTACCTTTATTTTGGATTTCCCCAAAGAGACAACTGCCCTGTGCAAGCCGAAAGCTTCTCACCCTGATTTGATTGAAAGATTTGAACCTTATATTTGTGGCCGGGAAGTAGGTAACGCTTACTCTGAGCTTAATGATCCTCTTTTGCAAAAAGAATTTTTTGCCGAGCAGGTTAAAGCCAAAAAATCTGGCGATGAAGAAGCCCATCCTATGGATGAAGATTTTGTTGAGGCTTTAGAATATGGTATGCCGCCAACCGGTGGTTTAGGAATTGGCGTTGATCGGTTGGTAATGATTTTAACCAACCAACCCACTATTCGCGATGTGGTTCTTTTCCCAGCAATGAAACCCCAAATGCCAGTGAAAAACAAAGATTAATTTTGCTATGAAAGGAAAATTTATTGTTTTCGAAGGGATAGACGGTTGTGGTAAGTCTTTACAAACCGAACTTTTGCGCCAAAATCCTCTTTTTTCTTCCTGTATTTTTACCAGAGAACACACCACAGGCGTAGTTGGCCAGTTAATTGATAAAGTTCTCCAAAAAAAGATTATTTTGGATCCCTTGGCTCTCCAACTTTTATTCGTAGCCGATCGTATAGATCATTTAAAAACCCTTATTCAACCCTCTTTAGACCAAGGTCTTAATGTAATTTCCGATCGTTATTTTTGGTCAACCGTTGCTTACGGCTCTTTAGTTGCCGACAAAAAGTGGCTCCTGCAGATTAATAAATCTTGTTTAATTCCCGACTTGGTAATCTTACTTGATTTGCCTCCGCATGTCGCTCTTCAAAGAATTTCCCACTCCCGCCTTAAAAAGTCTCTTTTTGAAAAAATGACCATCCTAAGTCAGGTGAGAAAAAATTATCTTTGGTTAGCTCGCCGATTTGCTAATACCTGTTTGGTAGTTGACGCTACTCAAAGCCCGGAAAAAATTCACGAAATCGTAGCCAAGGCGATTGCTTCTTTCCAAAACCCCTCCCGGGCAAGCTCACCAAAATTCCACCTTGCTTAATTGTCAAAAATTTAATATAATTTGCTTTGGTTAAGAAAAAAGAAGATAAATATGGCTCTTGATCCTATTGAGAAAAAGAAAATCATCGAAAAATATGCTACAGCCAAAGGAGATACTGGTTCTCCTGAGGTGCAGATTGCCTTATTGACGAGCAAAATTGATCGTCTGACTGAACATTTGAAAAACAACCGGAAAGATATTCATTCGCGTCGTGGACTTTTGTCAATGGTTGCCAAAAGAAGAAGACTCTTGAATTATTTATTGAAAAGAGATGAAGAAAGGTACCGGAGAATTGTTAAAGATCTGGGTCTTTCAAAATAATCTCCAGTTTTTAGATGAAAACAGTTTCCAAACAAATTGAAATCGGGGGCAGGACTCTGAAGCTTGAAGTAGGCCGTTTTGCTCCGCTGGCTAACGCCTCTGTTTTAGCCCAATATGGCGAAACAATGGTTTTAGCCACTGTTGTCCGCTCTGAACCCAAGGCTGATTTGGGTTATTTTCCCTTGGACGTTGAATATGTGGAAAGGCTTTATGCCGGGGGAAGAATCAAAGGATCTCGCTGGGTCAAAAGAGAAGGCCGTCCCAGTGACGAAGCAATTTTAGCTGGCCGTCTTATTGATCGTTCAATTCGCCCCCTTTTCCCTAAAGATTATTTTGATGAAGTTCAGGTTACCGTTACTGTCCTTTCCGTGGATTTAGAAAACGACCCCGCTCTTCTTTCTGTGATTGCTACTTCTGCGGCGCTGGCGATTTCCGAAATTCCTTGGAACGGTCCAATTGGCGCCATTGGGGTAGGTTTGAAAGAAAACACCCCTTTCGTTAATCCTACCGAGACGGAAAAGGAATTTAGCGATTTGGATTTGGTAGTTTCTGCCACTAAAAAAAGAGTCGTTATGATTGAAGGTCGGGGTAATGAAATTCCTGAATCTTTAGTTTATTCCGCTATTTTATTTGCTCAACAGGAAGCTCAAAAAATCATTGCCTTAATAGAAGAATTACAGCAAGAAGTTGGTTTACCCAAGATTACCGTTGCTTCCAAAACTATCAAACCAGAAATTAAACAGTTAGCTGCCAAAGCTGCCAGCGAAGCTTTAGAAGAAATTTTTGCTCAAAAAACTGCCAGAGAAATTCCCGGTGCTGGCATGGAGAACTACCTGAAAGCTTTTTTGGAAAACTTTTCCTTAGAGGAAAAATCTCAAGCCCAAGACGCTTTTGAAGCTGCTTGGAAAAAGATTTTTAAAGAAAAAGTCCTCAAAGGGCAAAGAGCTGATGGTAGAGCCTTAGACGAAGTAAGGCCTTTGGAAATTGCCGTGGGAATTTTGCCTCGTACTCATGGCAGCGCTCTTTTCAGAAGAGGGTTGACTCAAGTTTTGACAGTCACTACCTTAGGTGCTCCTTCTTTACAACAATTAATCGAAAGCGCTACCGGAGAAGAGTCCAAAAGATACATTCATCATTACTCAATGCCTCCTTACTCTACAGGCGAAGTAGGCAAAGTTGGCAATCCTTCTCGCCGGGAAATTGGTCATGGCGCTTTGGCAGAAAAAGCTCTCGAGCCGGTTATTCCCAGCGAAGAAGTTTTTCCCTATACCATTCGGGTTGTTTCTGAAGTTTTGTCCTCTAATGGTTCTACCTCAATGGCTTCCACTTGTGGTTCTACTCTCTCTTTAATGGATGCGGGAGTGCCAATTACCGCTCCAATAGCTGGCGTGGCGATGGGTTTGGTTACCGGTGAATCGGAAGGGGAAAAAGGAGATTTTGTAATTTTAACAGACATCGCCGGAATGGAAGATTTTAATGGAGAAATGGATTTCAAAATTACCGGCAGTTCCCAAGGGATAACCGCTATTCAGTTAGATGTTAAAAATTCTGGCTTAACCCCACAGATCATTGAGAAAACTTTAGCACAAGGAAAGAAAGGTCGGGATTTTATTTTAGAAAAAATGCTGGCAGTAATTGACAAGCCGCGTCAAAAAATTTCCCAATATGCTCCCAAAGTAGCAGTTTTGCATATTGATCCCGAAAAGATAGGTGAAATTATTGGTCCTGGTGGTCGAATGATTCGCAAATTAATTGAAGAGACCAATTGTACTATAGAAGTTGAGGATGATGGCTCAATTAATATTTCCGGAGTAGATGAAGCTTCAGTGAAAGAAGCCATTGCCAGAATAGAGGGGCTTACTCAAGAGGCCAAAGTAGGAGAAGTCTACGAAGGAGTTGTTAAAAGAATCCAACCCTTTGGTGCTTTTGTAGAGATTCTCCCGGGTAAAGAAGGTTTAGTTCATGTTTCGCAAATGGGCGAGGGTTTTGTTAAAGATCCTCAGGAAGTAGTGCAAGTTGGCCAAAAAGTTAAAGTTAAGGTTTTGGAAATTGATGACAAAGGCAGACTCAATCTTACCATGGTTCTCGATGATAATTTAAGACAGTCCAAGCCCCAAAGAGGGCCATCCCGTTTGAGGGTTGGTCCAAAAACCTCTTTTACCTCATATTTTCAAACTCCCACAAAAAGGTATCGAAGATAAACAATTTTTTTGCTATCATTAAAATATGGACCAACCAAAAGAAGAATTTTTGCTGGAAGTGCAAAGATTGGCAGATAAAGTTGCCTCTACCCGTCTTCCTCCTGATTTAAAAGAGAAAATTGATGCCTCCTTAGAACGATTAAAATTAGCCTTTCATTTCGAGAGTTATTCGCGTAATTTTGAAGAGATTTCTCGCTATGTTGAATGGATTTGCAGCCTGCCTTGGGATAAACAAACCCAAGATATTTTAGATTTGGAATATGCCAAAAAAATTCTTGATCAAAATCATTACGGCTTAACTCCGGTTAAAGAAAGAATTTTGGAATACCTTTCTGTTCTTAAGCTTCAAAATGAAAGGCAGCTTAATAAAAAAGCCCGCGCGCCAATTTTATGTTTTGTTGGGCTGGTTGGAACCGGTAAGACCACTTTGGCTTATTCTATCGCTCAAGCTTTGGGGAGAAAATTTGCCCGCATCCCCTTTGGTGGACTAGGTGATCCTCGATTTTTACGCGGTAACTCTCGGATGTTACCTGATTCTGAACCTGGACAGGTTATTAAAGCGATAAGAACTGCTGGAAGTAAGAATCCGGTTATTTTGCTTGATGAAATTGATAGAGTAGCCGAAGAAAGTCGCGCTACTATTATGGGGGTTTTGGTTGAACTTTTAGATCCCCAGCAAAATGATAAATTTGTCGATTATTACATTGATTACCCCTTTGACTTGAGCAACGTCCTGTTTGTTGCCACCGCTAATAATACGACTAACATTTCTACCGCCGTTCTTGACCGGCTTGAACCAATGCAGATGCCTTCTTACACCGACGAAGAAAAAATCGCCATTGGTAAAAACTATATTTTACCCAAAATTATGGAAGCAACGGGGCTTACCTCCAACGATTTGGAAATTTCCTCTAACCTCTGGCCAAAAATTGTTCGGCCTTTGGGATTTGATGCTGGAGTAAGAACTCTTGAAAGAAATATTTCCGAAATTTGCCGTAAAGTTGCCAAAATGATTGTTGAAGGAAAAAAGGGGAAAATTGTAATTAACGAAACCAATTTTGGCGAATTTATTGAAAGTTGGTAATTTTATGGACAAAGAGACTCAACTTAAAGAAATTGCTCAAAAAGTCGCTGCCTGCCAAAAATGCCCTTTGTTCAAAACCGCAACTCGCCCAGTTTTTGGCAATGGCGACCCCAATTCCCAAATTTTGTTTATCGGCGAGGCGCCAGGTTATTGGGAAGACCAAAAGGGGATTCCTTTTTGCGGCGCTGCCGGCAAACTTTTAGACGAGCTTTTATCCTCAATTGGCCTTTCGCGAGAAAAAGTTTTTGTGGCTAATGTCCTTAAACACCGTCCCCCAAATAATCGCGATCCTCTTCCAGAAGAAATTCAGGCCTGCCAAGAATATCTCGATGCGCAGATTAAAATTATTTCTCCTAAAGTAATTGTTACACTTGGCCATTTTTCTTTAACCAAATTCCTTCCTTACGCTAAAATCAGCCAAGACCATGGAGTGGGCAAAATTGTTAATTTTAACAATTTAAGACTGATTGTTATTCCCATGTTTCATCCAGCCGCCGCCTTGCGTTCTTTGGCAATAGAACAAAAATTAAGAGACGATTTTAAAAAGATTCCTCAAGAGATTGAAAGATTGGAAAAAATTTTGGAGGGAGTGTCGGATGTAAAAGCAGTGCCAGAAGAGGTGAAAAAGGAAGAACAACTGACTTTAGTTTAATGACTAATTATTCTAATTAACCTAATTAACCTAAATAACCTAAATAATAATAATGTCCAATGAATCAATGACTAAAAAATTTGTGAATTGGGATTTGGGATTTATTTAGAATAATTAGGGTAATTAGGTTAATTAGAAATTTATTTGTTGAAATTTATGTCAAAGAACTATTTAAAAATTATCTCTCTTGGTGGTTTTGGACATGTGACCAAAAACATGTTTGTCTACGAAACTGCCAAAGATATTATTGTTGTTGATTGTGGTGTTGGCTTTCCGGAAGAAGAAATGTTGGGAGTTGACTTGGTTATTCCCGACATTTCTTATCTTTTAAATCAAAGGCACAAGCTGCGAGCAATTTTTCTTTCTCATGGTCACGATGATCATATCGGCGCCCTGCCTTATGTTTTACCTCAGTTGGGAGAAAGAATCCCCCTTTTTGCCCCTCGTTGGGCCAAAGCATTAATTGAAGATAAATTAAAAGAATTTGGCATAACTCCCAATATTGAGGAAATAGGTGAGGGTAAACGGGTCACTGTTGGTGATTTTTCCGTTGAATTTATCAAAGTAACTCATTCTATTCCCGACACTCTGCACTTAGTAATCATTACCCCAGTTGGTTTAATTTATCACGCGGCCGATTTTAAACTAGACTTAAAACCGGTTATGGGTTTCCCTACCAATCAGGAATTAATCAAATCCGTAGGCCAAAGGCAAGTGCTTTGCTTGCTGTCTGATTGCTTGCGGGCGGAAGTTTCCGGCTTTACCCCGCCAGAAGCTAAATTGGAAGAAGTTTTTGAAGAAGAAATTACCAACTGCAAAGGCAAATTTATTGTTACTACCATGTCTTCCAATATCTCTCGTCTCAAGCAAGCAATTGATGTATCCTTGCGTCACCAAAGGAAAATCGTTCTTGTTGGTCGGTCAATTGAAAAAAGCATCGAGCTTGCTAATAAATTAAAATATCTAAACTATCCCAAAGATATTTTTATTCCCAAAAAAATTGTTAATCGCTTTGCCGATGCCACTTTGACTTTTTTGGTTGCTGGCAGCCAAGGACAATTAGGTTCCGCTCTTGATCGATTGGTTTCTGGAGAAATAGAAAAGATTAGGATAAAACCCAAAGACAAAGTTGTTTTTTCCTCAGATTTTATCCCCGGAAACGAAACTACAATTTACAATCTTGTGGATAACCTTTATCGCTTAGGCGCGGATGTGGCTTATTCTGA
>Ga0315298_1010157_pt1 | contig 11410 bp, 11 predicted proteins | sample WHS_1_MG_FD_203077 | JGI IMG/M metagenome (GOLD analysis project Ga0315298, IMG submission 203077) | Extremophilic microbial mat communities from Washburn Hot Springs, YNP, Wyoming, USA - WHS_1_MG | ecosystem: Environmental > Aquatic > Thermal springs > Hot (42-90C) | place: USA: Wyoming... | reverse complement strand
TGTAACGGCTTGCAATCGAAAACGGCGTGCTCGCAATCAACGGGCTTTTTCGGCTCACATTAACTGCAACTGACGGGCCTTCGTGCTCACATTATTTGCGTCTATGCTCGCAATCATCCGGTCGTGCTTGCAATCGAAAACGGCGTGCTCACATTAACTGCAACTGACGGCACCCCTGTCCGCTTGAGGTACACCCTAACTGGACGTCAGATTGCGCACCAGAATAGCGTCAGTTTAGGGTTGTAATACCAATTTATTGACATGCGATACTCAATGTCTTAGATTCTATCTTTACACTTTTCAGAGGGAACCATGCAGGGCCATCGCATCGGCTATATCCGGGTGAGCACCTTCGAGCAGAACCCGCAGCGGCAACTTGAGCAGGTTCAGGTGGATCGTGTTTTTGTCGACAAGGCATCAGGAAAAGATGCTCGTCGTCCTCAATTGTCAGAGCTCCTGGAATTTATACGTGAAGGCGATACGGTCGTCGTGCACAGCATGGATCGATTGGCGCGCAACCTGGATGACCTCCGGCGTATCGTCCAAGGTCTGGTGAAGCGCGGCATCTGTGTCGAGTTCGTGAAAGAGCATCTGACTTTTACCGGCGAAGATTCCCCCATGGCCACGCTGATGTTATCTGTTATGGGCGCGTTTGCCGAATTTGAACGCACCTTGATCCGTGAAAGACAGCGCGAGGGCATCGTTCTGGCCAAGCAGCGGGGTGCTTATCGGGGGCGCAAGAAGGCGTTGCCCCCGGATAAGATCGAAGAACTGCGCCGGCAGATAGCGGGCGGCGCGACCAAGGCGCAGGCCGCACGCGACTTCGGTATCAGTCGCGAAACTCTATACAACTATCTGGCTGCTACTGGCAGCAACAATGCCGGCCAGCCGGCGTAAGCAAATTCCCGTTGATTCGTTGCTGCAGTTGCGGCAACGGCTGGACCGTTTACCCCGCAAGAGCCCGGAACGGGCGAACCAGGTTGCCGCCATAGCCGAATTGTATGGCCTTTCCGCGAGCACGGTTTACCGGGAGATGAACCGGGTTCGCCGACCTCATACCGCGCATCGCGCCGATCTCGGCAAACCCCGTGTACTGGCACAACCCGATCTGGAGCGTTACTGCGAATTCGTGGCGGCGCTCAAATTGCGCACCACCAACAAGAATAGCCGACACCTATCCACCGGACGCGCTATTGAGTTGCTGGAAGATTACGGGGTTGAAACCGCCCATGGCCTAGTCCAGGCACCCAAAGGGCTCCTGAAGAGACCCACCGTGAACCGCTACCTGTTGCTTTGGCACCTGGATCAGTCGCGTCTGACGCGGGAACCCCCCGCCGTGCGTTTCCAGGCGGAGCACAGTAATGACTGCTGGCAGTTCGATATCTCGCCATCCGACCTGAAGCGCATTGATAAGCCCGAGTGGGTCGACCTGACTAAAGGCGAGCCGACCTTGGCGCTGTTCAGCGTCGTCGATGACCGCAGCGGCATGGCGTATGTCGAATATCGCTGCGTCTACGGCGAAGACGCAGAATCTGCCCTGCGCTTTCTGTTCAACGCGATGGCACCAAAGGCTGATGCGGCCTGCCCTTTTCAGGGGCGGCCCAGGATGATTTATCTCGATAACGGGCCAGTGGCCAAGAGCCATGTATTCCAGAACATCATGCGGTCGCTGGCCATCGACTGGCAGACGCATATCCCGGCGGGCAAAGATGGAACACGCACCACGGCCCGCTCGAAAGGCAAAGTGGAGCGCCCTTTTCGCACCATCAAGGAAGCCCACGAAACCCTCTATCACTTTCACAAACCGGAAACCGAAATACAGGCCAACGAATGGCTGGCCCGCTATTTATTGCGCTACAACGGCCAACGGCATCGTTCAGAAATCCATTCCCGCACTGACGACTGGTTGGGCCACCTGCCTGAAGAGGGGTTGCGTGAGATGTGTACCTGGGAGCAGTTCTGCCGCTTCGCGCGCGAACCGGAACGGCGCAAGGTGGGCATAGACGCACGTATTCGCTTTGAGGGCACGGAGTATGAAGTAGAGCCCGGCATGGCCGGGGACTATGTGGTATTGCTCTGGGGATTGTTCGATGACCAGCTCTATGTGGAATACGAAGGCGAACGCACTGGCCCCTACTATCCGGTATCCGGCCCCATTCCGCTACACCGTTACCGCGCTTTTAAACGCAGCAAAGCCGATGCGCGGGCGGATCGCATCCGTGCCCTGGCGGTCCAGATCGGGCTGCCGATCAGCGCGCTGGCTGGCGATGATGTGCGCATCGCGCCACTCCCGTCAGCGGCGCCCATACTCAAACAGCCCTTCGATGCCGAGGCGCTGGAATACCGGTATCCGACGGTGATCGCTGCCAAGCTCGCTATCGCCGATGAGCTGGCGGCGCCATTGAGCAAACTATCGCCGGAAGACCGCGCTTTTATTGATCAGGTGCTGACCGAAACCTTGGTGCGTAAGGTCGTTCTGGCCCGTATTCGGGAGCACTTCCGCTCATCGCACCAAGGCGCAGGAGAAGGATATGCGGGTTGAAGTCATGCAGCACTTTGGTCTGACCACGCCATTCAATCAGGCGGGTTATTATGAGACGGCCCATCACCAGGCCTTGATGAAAGACATCCGGGGCGCGATCCACGAAGGTCGGCTGATTGCGCTGTGCGGGGTCATCGGCAGCGGCAAGACCGCCATGATGCGCCGACTGCAGCAGATCCTGGAAGCGGAGAAAAGAGTAACCGTCTCCAAATCGCTGGCCATTGAGAAGCACAATAGCAAGCTGGCCACCTTCATCGCCGCCCTGTTTTACGACCTGTCTACGGAAAAACAAGTGCGTATTCCTGCACAGGGGGAGAAGCGGGAGCGCGACTTGCGTGAGCTGGTACGCAAAAATAAGCGTCCGGTTGCCCTTTTTGTGGATGAAGCCCACGACCTGAATGGACATACCCTGACCGGGTTAAAACGCCTGATGGAACTCGTGGAAGATGGTGACGGCCGCCTCTCGGTGGTCCTTGCCGGCCACCCGAAACTCCGGAACGATCTCCGTCGACCGGTTATGGAAGAAATCGGATATCGCACGGATGTGTTCTCCCTGGACGGTATCGCCGGCAGTCAGCGGGAATATATTCACTGGTTGCTCAAGGCCAGCGCCGTGGAGGGCGCAGAGATCGACACCATTCTTACGGAAGATGCCGTTGATCTGCTGGCCACCAAGCTGCGTACACCGCTGCAAATTCAATTGCACCTGACTCTGGCACTCGAAGCCGGTTACCAGGCGGGCGAGCGCCCGGTGTCAGCAGAAGTGGTCGAATCGGTGCTGTCACGGCAGATGGATGATCTGGAGCCGACCCTCACTCGCCACGGCTATCACCTCAAGGACCTGATAGATCAATTCGATGCCAGACCGGCCGAGATCAAGGCCTTTCTCAATAATACACTGGACCCGGCACGCGCCGCTGAACTGCGGGACAAAATGCTGGCTGTTGGCCTGCCGATTTAGGCGTCGTCAGTTGCAATTAATGTGAGCACGCAGTTTTCGATTGCAAGCACGACCGGATGATTGCGAGCATAGACGCAAATAATGTGAGCACGAAGACCCGTCAGTTGCAGTTAATGTGAGCCGAAAAAGCCCCTGGATTGCGAGCACGCCGTTTTCGATTGCAAGCCGCTACAGATAAATGGTCTCATGGGAGACACGCCACTGCTTGTCCTCGGGATAGTCCATCCGCAACCTCCCGGCCACCTGCTCTGGTGACCATTTCCTTTGCAGGATAGCGTGTGTCACCGCGTTGGTTAAGGGCGCGCCTCCCACCAGCTTTCTAACCCCCTTACGAAGGCGCCTCTGCGCCTCCTCCCGGCCTTGTATCGCATCGTAGGTTTCTCCCACCAAACCCCGGCGTACCTCCCGGCTGACCGTGCTGGGACTCCTCCCTATCTGCTTGGCCACGGCCCGCATACTCAACCCCTCGTTCAGCCCTCGCTGAATCTGGTTCCTCTGCTCCGACTGCAACTGCTGATATCTCGTCCCCATTCACTCACCTCCGCCATCCTTCGACCGGAGATGTTGCACTTCATTCTAGAGCGCGCCCCCCCAGTAGAAACCGCTCACTTTGCACTCGAAGAAAGCCGGTCAGCAGCGCACGGTGACGGTAACGAACGCAAGCAAGGCCGGTCCCAAGCATCATTCGCAGCACAACCGACCAGAAGCCTGATGCAGAACCCCGCCGTAAATAGCCCGTATTTGCCCTAGAAGCGACGCAAATTCCATTCCGGTATATTTCCATCACCCGGTCACCAAAAATGCGCCCTGAGCTAAAATCACCCGCTTTTTGGAAAATTTTAGGGGGAGCCGCTGCCGTATAGGCAGTGGGGGACGCAGTCCCCGAAGGGGGTCGACCCGGCAAGCCGAAGGCGCGGACAGGGGGACCTGCTGGGTCCCCGCCGGGGATGTTCGCGCCTGGCGCCGGAGGCGGCAAGTGGGCGCTCTTTAAAGAGTTGGGAGGTGCCGGGTGGGACACGCAGGCGGACGCGTAGCGTCCAGAGGCGTGGGTTCGAGTCGGTGGGGGCGAAGCCCCCAAGAGACGGCGGCGGAGTTTGCGAAGCCTAAGGATAAAAGAAGGTTAATTAAAGGATAAAAAGGATAAGGGCTGAAAAATGGCGAAATTTTCCAACAAAATTATTTTGTTATGATTTTCATCCGTCACCCATTTCCCCTGCCGAGGTATGAATTTAAGGCAAAGACTTAGCAGTTATCCACAGATTGGGGGTCATTGAGAGCGATTCTTTGACGACCCGTCACCTATTTCCCCTGTCTTTTTGACGACCCGTCACCTATTTCCCCTGTCTTTTTGACGACCCGTCACCTATTTCCCCTGTCCGGAGGGCTGACCCGTCACCTATTTCCCCTGTTAAAAACTAACCCGTCACCTATTTCCCCTATGACCCGTCACCTATTTCCCCTGTCCGGAGGGCCGACCCGTCACCTATTTCCCCTGTCCGGAGGGCCGACCCGTCACCTATTTCCCCTGTCCGGAGGGCTGACCCGTCACCTATTTCCCCTGTCTCGTCGCACGAACAGGATGTTTTTTGTTAAGCTGCTCTACTCGATTTTGCATCTCTACCGCGCTGCTGATACCATCTTTCGCATTGTTCTGACGACGGTTCGCTGCCTTCTGCTCGGCAACAAATTCCTGCGTCGGATGTAACGTATAAATAACATCCTCTAGTTTGCTGCGCGCTCCCCGCTGCTCGATCTTTTTTACGGTAGATAGCGCGCCCAGGCTTTTGAGCTCATCCCACGCTTGGTCCAAGGCTGCTATCGCCTGACGATCCAGTTTGTACCCTGCCAATAGGGCGCTATCACGCTTGATGGTGCTATAACGTATTTCGAAACTGTTGAGCATGGCAGCTTGGGTATATTTCAAGACCAATTGTCCGATCAACCATCGGGCAAGCTGAGTGCTGCATGTCATCATTCTCTGATAGTTAAACTGTCGATAGGTCACATGATCGATACTCTGCGTCACTAACGGATGGAATTGTGCTATCCATCGAGTGTCGCGATGGGTTTCGTAATCCTTGCGTTTAACACCGCTTAAGGCAGCAAAATATGTGGAGCGAGCGAAGGCCCCATCTCCACTGTCTGTTGCGCATTCAATTTCGATACTACTCAGAGAGAGGATATCGAGCGCCTCGATGATCTGGTCATAGCGCAAGCTGTGTCCTTGTTGCTCCAACTCTTTACGGAGCTGATATAAAGAAAATCGGGCTCCGCTGCGATAAGTTGATCGATCAAAGAAGCCAGCGCCCTGTTCAGCAGAGATTTTCCGCAAGGCATATTCGACAAGCTCCTCACGCGCGCTCGGATAATAGCTTTTCCATTGGCCATCATTATTTTTTATCTGTGCGGGATATATTCTTGCCGTTAATGCTCTACCACGATAGTGGAATGACAACTCGGCAACGCCTAGAAACCCATCAGCTGTTCGCATGGTGTTCATTCTGGCTCGTGAAATAGAGTAACGCGGTATGCTGTCCCACAAGTCAACGGCGTTTGAGAGTGATTCGACCTGGTCGTCCGTGTTGGCTAGGAAGCCCTGGAAAAGGCTTAGCTGCCAACCGGCAAAAGCGGTATCAGACACCGGCGCTACTGATCTGCGTGTAGGGGGATTTTTCTTGGTCACATTGTTGTCTGCCATTTATTATCCTTGCTCGCACATACTAGCATACTAGTATGCCAACAAAAAATCATCGTTTCATATAAGCATGAAAGCATACAAGCATGAACTCGCTAATCGTCATTTCCGCTTCAACGGCAGCGCGCTTCACCTCTTTAGCTGCCGCCTTAGAACAACGGATTTGCACGAGCGCATCATTTTTAGGTGCTGCTTGCTGTTTGTTCTGGTGGGGCTCGGCAAAGCCGCGAGATGGTAAGCCACCTATAGGCGAGACCTGCGGTGCGTTCATCACGTCAACTGTTAGAGCAGATGGTTTAGCCACGCGCTTCACTCCTTGTCTCAACGGTACCAGTATGCAAGTATGATAGTATGTTATCCCATAAAGACGCAATTTCCCGCGCCGCTGGTGCTCTTGGCTCAATCTCCTGTGGTGTGCGTCCGTCTGTGAATGCCGACGGGTAGGCGACGCGATTCACAAGGATGGTTTCAGCGACGGATCCGTGATGGGAGAGAGCCGCAATTGCCTGAGCAGTGATGTTTGTGTTTTGGATCGCCTGCGTAATTACAAATAGAAATGGCACTCCCAAGCTCTTTAGGCGATAAACGGTCACCAGTGCTGCTTTCAGGTCGTCCGGTGTCGGTTTTATGGGTACAAGCACCAAATCTGCCAGTTCAAAGACATCGTCTAAATGTTCACTGGCATTCGGTGGTGTGTCGACAAAAACAAAATCCGCGCCCTGTGCCGCAAGTGCGTTCATGCCTTTTCCCAAGACGTCTCTGGTCAACTCCACGCGTCGAGGCTCCTCAGTCTCTCTGGCTTCGTGCCATTGGGTCAGAGTGCCTTGCGTGTCGGTGTCCACCAAATATACAGAAAACCCAAGGCGGGCTGCGTGAACGGAAAGGACGCGGCAAACCGTAGATTTTCCGCTACCCCCCTTCTGGGAATTGCAGACAATACGGAACATGCAAATAAGCTCCAATACAAGTAAACATTATGCAATCATATTTGTATGCAAGCATAGTTGTCAAGTTTGGCAATATTGATTGCGCACTTGAGAATTCGGAATATGAAGCCCGTTAAGAGTGTGAAGCCCCCGGAATCCAACGATATAGCGTCAGCAGTGACGCCACGATGTGCTCAGCCACCTCTCGACGTGGAGTATCGTTATCCGGGGGCTTCCGGGCCAATGCCACCTTGCTTTCCGTCATTAGTCGCTTCTTCCCCGGCATCCACCCGAACTTGCGGGCGACTTCCAAACCGGCACAGCTGCGCTCAATGGTCAGATCCCGCTCCATCTCGGCCAACCTGACCATGACATGAAAGAAGAACCGTCCCGAGGGTGTCCCGGTATCGATGGCGCCGGTCAAGCGTTTGAACTGAATCTCCCGAGCCTGCGGTCATTTTCAGAAGGCGATGGCACGGAAATCAGGAGTCGACGGCACTGCCGGAACCGGCCGCCTGCAAGGCGGCGTAGAGGGCGGTTTTCCCAACCTTGAGCCGTGCCGCAGCCTCCCGGACGTTCAGCCCATTGGCGATATGCTCCCGCGCCCTTTGCAACTTGTCGGCAGTAATAACCGGCTTGCGCCCGCCCTTGCGCCCGCGAGCGGCGGCAGCGCTCAACCCGGCCTTGGTGCGCTCGCGGATCAAGTCGCGCTCGAACTGGCCCAGTGCGCCGAACACATGGAAGATGAGCCGTCCGCCCGGCGTGGTGGTGTCGATGCTTTCGGTCAGCGACCGGAAACCGACACCACGAGCTTCCAGAGCGCTTATCGTTTCGATCAGGTGCGGCAGGGAGCGGCCAAGCCGATCTAACCGCCAGACAGCTAGCACGTCGCCGTCGCGCAGGTAGGCCAGCGCGGCGGCCAAGCCGTGCCGGTCTGACTTAACCCCGGAAGCCGTGTCCTCGAAAACGCGCTCGCATCCCGCCTTGCGTAGCGCATCCGTCTGTAAGGCGGTGTCCTGTTCCGCCGTCGATACCCGCGCATAGCCGATCAGTGCCATGATCGCCCCTTTTGTCCGTCCTTCCGTCCGTCTATCTTAATGTCCGATAACCCGTTAAACAAGCACGTTCCCGGACATTGTCCGACATGGCCGACTAATGATCGTTTGACGGAATCTACCCGGACAGAACGGGAGGTAGCCCCAGGGTGGGCAAGTTCAGGCTACCGCCCACTGCAACCGGCTATCGCGGTAGGGATTACCCATTACTGAGCGGATACTCCCTCCATCTTGGCCCGCGCAGCAAGTTGGGCATTTTTACTATGCTGGGCCTGGACACCAAATACCTGCTCAACTTCATATGGTTATACTGAAGTTTAGACATACAGCCCGGCTCCGCCGGGTTTTTTCTATTTTTGCTACGAAAGTGCTTGACACAGTGATAGTGCCGTGCGGCCGACCCTTGTAAAAAAGGGTCGGCCAATGAGAAGCGTTTTAGGCTTCTCGGAATCACTGTCATGCCCTTTCATCGTCTCGTTGCCCTCCGCCTCTCGGAGTGGATTTCCTACTTTCTGACGGTCGTGCCGCCCCGCTCGCGGCGCAGTTTTGTGGAGCTGCTTTGCGGTTGCCTGATCTCGCCCGAAGGCTGGGTCACCCGCGCCCTCAGCAGCATCTCCCTCCGCTGCCACTGGACCACCTATTACAAACTCCTGGAGCGTGCGTCCTTGCGTACACAGGCGTTGGCCATAACCCAGGTACGCTGGCTCCTGCAGTCCTTGCCCAAGCCCCTGATCGTCGAGTTAGTCGTCGACGACACGATGGTCCTGCGGCACTCTACCAAGGCCCCAGGCGCGGCCATCCGCTTCGACCACAGTCATAAGCACAACCGCCCCAGTTATGTCCTCGCCCAGAATTGGGTGGGTCTGGCGTTGACCCTGCGTACCCGTTCCGGCAAAGCCATTTCCTTTCCCATCCGCTTGCGCCTGGTGCCCAGTACCGGCAACACCCACAAGCTGAAAATCGCCGGAGCATTGCTGCGCGCCTTTATACCCCACATCCCCGTACCCGTCCGGTTGCTCACCGATGCTTGGTTCATGCGGCGGCGCCTGCTCTTGCCCCTGTTGCGTCAGCACGGCCTGCAGCCGGCAGGCCAGTTCATCGGCCAGGTGCGCAAAGATACTGTACTGCTCCGCGACCCACCGCCGAGGACATCCCAACGCGGGCGTCCTCGGATATATGGAAACAAGTACACCGTGGAAGACATGGCTGCGCTGCCCACCGAGATCGTCTCTCTGGATCTCTATGGGAAACGGCAGAAGGTCCGTCTTCAATCCATCATCGCCAATGCACGATTCCTGAACGGCCATCCGGTCCGTGCCGTATGGAGTGCGATCTACGATGAAAAGCATCATCGGTGGTCTCCCACCCGCCTCTATCTCGCTTCCGAGACGGATCTCACCGCCAGCGAAATCGTCGTCCTCTACAGCAACCGCTGGCAGATCGAACCGATCTTCCACAATCTCAAACGCTGGTGGGGCATCCATAACCTCTGGCAGCAAAAACGCACCGTCTTGGAACGCTGGATGCAAATCCGCTGCATCGCTTGGTCCATGGTGCAACTCCTCGCCGAAACCCTATCCGAAGATTTCCCCATGACTGCAGTAGCGCCCTGGCGTATCGCTACTCCTGTCACCGCAGGACTCATGGCCCAATGGCTTCATCTGCAATTTCTGCGGGTTCCATTCTGGAAGGGCTACGACCCGAAGTCCGGGAAATTCCAGTGCCCCGCCCCCGCCTTTTGGGCCGATACCGATGACCCACCCCGCAAAAAGGTCGCCTGACTCAATCCTGCTCCACATTTACTACGCCATATCGCCACACATAGAAGCTGGCGAGGAGGCTGCATGTCTAAACTTCAGTGGTTATAGAAGAGCGATGGTATTGTTATACGTATTGACTGTTAATCTATTATTATTGGCAAAGCGCATAATCTCAGCAAATGCTATAGGCTGCTCATGTTTAAACCAGCCATTCATTATAATGCCGGCATTGCCATTCGTTAATATTGTCCAAATATGTCTTGTATAATGAATTTTGTGGTCTCTGCCAAAGGATGTTAACCCAACCCCCTCAATAAGCATTTCCGCCCACGACGAAGGGCGGAATTTTACCCCATCACTTGTGATTCCATAAATAACAATCCACGTTGTTCTATTTATTTCATTATCCATATCGGCCATCGATCCGTGGCTTTATAAGCATGGGCGCATAAACGATGATAAAACCGACGAAGGCAATAATCCACAGGCCTTGCGACACCTCAATCCACATTCGGTACTGCATGGGCAATATTATTGGAATAATCACGCGCACAATGGCACCAAGAAACAACGAAAAGAACATCCAGTTCAAGGCCTGTGGGGGTGTAAAGATGTTTCTTCCTGTGTGCCCTAGAGAGACTCTCGCCATCATGCCAATGGTCATCATGCCTACCCCACCATATGCAAAAGCATGAATTCCTAACATTGGATTGATGGGTATCCAATGAACAAGCGCAGTCAAAATAAATCCAATGAATATCCATCCATAAGCCAGGTAAAGACTCCATAACAAGGGCTTACGCCATATGCCCGGAGTATACCATCCGATCATTTGTAGAACCTGCAAAAACGCTAACGCGATGGCCACCAAAGCCGTAATCAGTGAAATCGGATCCCATACAACAGCCACTATAAAAAACATCATAAGAATCACGCTACTGACGTTTACCCACGGCCGAACCATCAAAACCACCGGATAACCAACGCCTCTTTCAATAAAGAACGGCATTACCCGCTGTCCCATCAGCATAATCAGCGCGATAATCAGATAGAGGCCGAAAAACAACCCAATCTGCGTCAGCTCAGGATGCTTCCAGATGAGTCCTATATAGAACAATGTATTACCTGTCGTCATTAGTAATAATATGGACCATATGCCAAGCTGTTTCCATTGCTTGCTGCGGACCAAAGGATACAGTAAGGCGATGCAAACAGTGGCATCAAACAACAGGTCGAACAGCGCCATGATCATCAGTGCGCCAGGAAAATCGGTGAACGGCATTATGCGTGCCATAAGCCAGAACAAACCTAGTAATAATAATCCATATCCGCGAAGCGTCTGGTGACCCGTCCAGTTTTTGACTGCGGTCAACAAAAAACCAACAGCCACGGCCATGGAATATCCAAATATCATTTCATGGGCATGCCACAGGATAATCGGGAAATTGCCATTATCAAGAAACTGCGTTCC
>Ga0315298_1010155_pt1 | contig 11412 bp, 8 predicted proteins | sample WHS_1_MG_FD_203077 | JGI IMG/M metagenome (GOLD analysis project Ga0315298, IMG submission 203077) | Extremophilic microbial mat communities from Washburn Hot Springs, YNP, Wyoming, USA - WHS_1_MG | ecosystem: Environmental > Aquatic > Thermal springs > Hot (42-90C) | place: USA: Wyoming... | reverse complement strand
TGCAGCGGCATCGCTCGCAGCTCGCGCCCCGTGACCGGGAGGCGGCCGCGCGGACCCTCGGCTGGGATTCGCAGGCTCTCACGCTCACCTACCGGGAACTCGAGCGCAACCCGGACGACCGCCCCCTGCAGCGGCAATTCGACACGCTCGCGCTCGCTCGGGCCGACAGCATCGGCCTCGACACTCAGGCACTCGAGGTGAGCGGTCTGCTCGAGGAAGGCATCGACGTGCGGGCCCGCCATGCATTGACCTCGCACGAGCGGCTCGAGATCCGCCTCGAGAGCGCGCATCAGCGCAGCATCGACCGCACGCAGTTCGGCACCCCGCCCTCGCTGAGCCGCACCGCACTGCTCGCCTGGCGCCGGACCGGCCGGTCCGCCCGTCTCACCCTCGAGCTCGGCGCCGGCAAGAACCTCGCAGGATGGCTGCGCGGCGGCGTCACGTGGCAGCAGCGCTGGAGCGGCTCGATGCACAGCACGCTCGCGGCGATTGCCGGCGCCCGCCCCCTCGATACCGCCGCGCTCAGCGTCGGCGCACTGGAAGACCGACTCAGCGCGCTCGTGAGCAAGCAATTGACGCCGCGTACGGCGCTCGCGCTGCAGGTGCAGGCCGGCGAGCTGCGCGCCCAGGGCGGCGGAGCACTGGGCACGGTGCAACGCTTCTCGCTCGGCGCTGAATACCACCTGTGGTTCTCACCGCCGGACTTCACGCTGCAGGCCTCGGTGAGCGGTGCGCACTATGCACCTGCGGCGCACCTGCCCGCCCAGCTGCGCCCCCTGGTGCCGACCGATCTTCGCCCCACCGTGGGTTTCTTCGTGCCGCAAAGCTTCGTGCAGGCCTGCGCCGGCGGCCATTTCAACCTGCGCGACCGGCGCGCTTTCGTCTCACGGCTGCGGCCATTTGCCAGCGCGGATCTCTGCGCCAACAGCGTCAGCGGCCAGGGTTATGACCTCGACGCCGGGATCGCCACACCCGTATTCGGCGCCGATCACCTCTCGCTCAGCCTGACTCTGCAGAACAACGTGGGCACGCACAGCGGGCGCACGGCGGGCGTCATGCTGCGCTATCGACATTACTTCTCATCCCCGCAATAGACGAGTCTGACCATGAGAGCCTCATCGAAGACCATCACCTGGATCCTGATCCTGTGCGCCGCGGCCGGCCTCGCCGGTTGCGCCACCGTTCAGCTCGCGGCCTCCGCCTCACCTCATCCGGATAGGAAGGCGGTGTGGTGCGTGCTGACGCCCGTCAACAACACCTCCACACCCTATGCCGGCGGACGCGTCCAGCAGCAGCTGACGGCGCTGCTCGGCGTGCACGGGCTGACGCATGTCCTGCTCGCACCCTCCCCGGGCGACCGCGGCCCGCTGCCGGTCGGCGAAGGGGCGAAGGAACAGCGCGGACAGCTCGCCTGGGCTCATCGCCACGGCGCCCGCTACGCGCTCCTCGGCAGCGTCGACGAGTGGCACTACAAGATCGGCCTCGACGGTCAACCTGCCGTCGGGGTCACGCTGCGCCTGATGGACCTGCGCACCGGCACGACGCTCTGGAACGGCGTTGCCTCAGCGAGCGGCAGCAGCCGCGAGGGGCTGGCCGTCCTGTCCGAACGAACGTTGGCCGGACTGCTCAAGCGCCTGCTGCCCTGAACGCGAGGCGGAACCGGCATGGACAGGAATCCCGATCAGCGCTACGGCATCGTCGTCTGGACGGAAGTGCTCCTGCTGCCGCTCGCCGGGCTCGCCGTGGCACTGTGGCTGTTTCGCACCACGCCGTTCACCGCCTCGCCCTATCCCTGGCTGTGGCTGATTCCGTTGCTGCTCGGGCTGCGCTACGGCCTTGCCCCGTCCGCGCTCGCAAGCCTGGTCCTGGCCGCCGCCGGCATCGCCGCGCACCGGCTCGGACTCAGCGGCCAGGCGCCGCCGTTGATCCAGATGGCCGGCGGGGCGCTCGCAGCGCTGAGCGGCGGACAATACCGCTCTCGCTGGCGCGAGCAGCTCAGAGCCGCTCAGGCGCGCACCGATTACACCGAGCAGCGCCTGGAGTCGCTGACCCGGGCGTTCTTCGTCACGCGCCTCTCGCACGACCGTCTCGAGGAGGCGCTGATCGCGCAACCGGTCACGCTGCGCGGCGCGCTCGAGGCGCTGCGTGAACTCAGCGCCGAGGAACACTCCGGTGTCTCCGCGACCGGCGCCAACGCGCTGCTGCAGCTGCTGGCGCAGTACTGCCGGTTCGAGAGCGCCGGCTTGCACCTGTACCGCGGCGGGCGGCTCGCCGATCAGCCGCTCGCCGCACTCGGCGCCACTGCGCCCCTCGTGCGCGCCGATCCTCTGCTGCGCTATGCGCTCGAACACGAGCAGACCGCCTATCACAGCATCGATCAGTTGGTCGAACTCGAACAGGGCGGCAGTTACCGTGCGGTGTTTCCGCTGATCGACTCCGCGGGCGAGAAGCTCGGCGTGCTCGTGGTGCGCGACCTGCCGCTGCTCGCCCTCGTCGAGGAGAACCTGACCGCCGCAGCGGCGATGCTGCAGTATTTCGCCGACGAGAGCTGGGCGGCGGCCCAGACCGCGGATTTGCGCCACGTTCTGCCGTACTGCCCGGCCGTGTTCGCTCACGAGCTGATCAAGCTGCAGCGCCTGCATGAGCGCAGCGGCGTGCGTTCGACGTTGGTGGTGGTGCGCGCTCACGCCGATGATGCGCAAACCTCCGCGCTCGACGCGTTGTACTCCGCGCGCCGCGGTCTGGATCTGTACTGGCGCGAGCCGTTCGGACCGCTCGGCGCAGGTCTGCTGATCCTGCTGCCGCTCGCCGGTCCCGCCACCGCGCGCGGGTTCCTCGAGCGCATCGAGGGCATCCTGCGCGCCCATCGCATGGAAGGAGGGCTCGAGGCGGCCGGCTTCGGCGTCACGCAGATACCCATCGACCATCGAGCGCCACTCGTGCTGCTGCGCGAGTGCGGCATCGAGGTCGACCACCGCTCGCCGCTCGCGCTGCTGCGCGATCGCGGCATTGGACTCACGCCATGATCGCCGATGTCACTGCGCACCTGACCGACTGGCTGCAACCGGCCTCGATGTCCGCTGCCGCCACCCTGGTGCTGGCCCTGCTGCTCCTCAACGCGCTGCTGAGTGCGCTGTGCGCCGTCATCGGCCATGCTCTGCTGCCGCGCCGGCTGCGTGAGCGTCGTGCACTCAACGTGCTCTCGCTCGCTGCCCTCGGCGCCATGCTGCCCGTGCTCGGCCCTGCGCTCATCCTGCTCATCGGCCTGGTGTATCCGCACCTGGAAAAGGACCCGCATCATCCGCAGCCGAAGCTCGTGCGCCAGCCCGCGTATGCGAGCGAAATCCGCGGCCACGTCAGTCACTTCGGCGCCGGCGGCGCGCTCGCGCGCCTGCGCGCCGCGCTGCCCTCGAGCGATCTCGGCTCACGCGCGCTGCTCGCCATCGCAACCCGCCGCAGCCGCGACACCACCCATCTGCTGCGCGGAGCGCTGAACCATCCGGACGAGACGCTACGCCTGCTGGCGCACAACCTGCTCGCGCGGCGCGAGGAAGCGATCATTGCGCAGATGAACCGTCTCGAGGCACACCGCCGCGCGCATGGCCTCGGGACCACGCAAACCACGCTCGATCTCGCCGAGCTGCACCTGGAGTTCGTCTACCTCGGCATCGTCAGCGGCAGTCTGCGCCAGATGCACCTCGATGCCGCGCAACAGCTGATCGAAGCGATCGGCGAGCCGCCGGCGGATGCCCCCTGGCGAACCCGCCTGCTGCTGGCCCGCGCCCGATTGGAGCAACAGCGCCTGCCGGCGGCTCGCGAGGCGGACATCACGCGCGACTACGAGCGGGCGATCGCCTCGGGCGCAGCGCCGGCCCGGGCGCTGCCGTGGCTCCTGGAGAGCGCGTGGCGCAGCCGCGATTACGCGCGTTTGCGCGGACTGCTCGCACAGCGCCCGCTGTACCGCCACATTCCGCTCATCGGTCCGGTGGCCCGGCTCTGGGGGCATGCGATCGATGCTTGAGTCAGCGGCGAACGACTGTGACATCGCGTTGGTGCTGGAAGGCACCTACCCGTACGTCAAGGGCGGCGTGTCGAGCTGGGTACATCAGCTCATCAGCCAGCTGCCGCACTGGCGCTTCGGGGCCGTGTTTCTCGGGTCACAGGCCAAGGACTACCGCGGCCTGCAATACGCGCTGCCTGAGAACGTGACCTCGCTGCAGACGCTGTATCTGTTCGCAGAGCAGAGCGACCGGCCGCCGGCCAAGGTGCCGCGGCTGCCGGCCGACACCCCGGAGCGCTACGCCTGTCTGCACGCCTCGCTGCGCGCCGGGAACACCGACGCCCTCGACTTCTCGGCGCAGTTCGCGGCCGGTGGCCCGTTCACCGAGGAGGCGTTCCTCTACAGTGAACCGGCCTGGCAATACATCACCGCCGCATACGAGGCGTACGCGACCGAACCGTCGTTCGTCGATTATTTCTGGACGGTCCGTAATCTGCACCGTCCGCTCTGGGCACTGGCGCGCGCGGCCCGCGCGCTACCCCGGGCGCGGCTGTTCCTCAGTCCCTCGACCGGCTATGCGGGCCTGCTCGCAGTGCTGGGCGCGCAGGCCCAGCACCGGCCGCTCGTGCTCATGGAGCATGGCATCTACACCAAGGAGCGGCGTGTCGACCTGATGAACGCCGATTGGATCAATGACGCGCGCAGTCCGCTGCAGCACGACCCCACGGAAGTCAGTCATCTGCGCGAGATGTGGATCCGCTTCTTCGAAATCCTCGGCGGACTCGCCTACCGCCAGGCCGACCCCATCATCAGTCTGTTCGAAACGGCCCGCCAGCAGCAGATCCGCGACGGTGCCGAGGCGGCCCGCACGCGCATCATCCCCAATGGCGTGGACGTCGAGCGCCTCGCCCGCCTGCGCCGTGCGCGCGGCACCGCAGCGCCGCCGGTCATCTGCCTGCTCGGTCGGGTGGTGCGAATCAAGGACATCAAGACGTTCATCCGCGCGGCCCATGCGCTGCGCCAGCGCCTGCCGGGCGCGCAGGCCTGGATCGTCGGCCCGGAGGATGAAGATCCGGAATACAGCCGCGAATGTCACGAGCTCGCGCAGGCCCTCGGGCTCGGGGAGTCGCTGCGCTTCTTCGGCTTCCGGCGCATCGAGGAGATCCTGCCCGAGGTCGGCGTGCTGGTGTTGAGCTCGATCAGCGAAGGACTGCCGCTGTCGATCCTGGAGGGGTTCGCGGCCGGACTGCCCTGCGTGACCACCGATGTCGGCGCCTGCCCCGAACTGGTGTACGGGCGCGGCGAGCAGGACCGGGCGCTCGGTGCGGCCGGCGCCGTGATCGGTCTCGCCGATCACGAGGCGCTCGCGCAAGCGGCCGCGGCGCTGCTCGAGGACACCGCGGCCTACGCGCGCGCCGCCGAGGCGGCGATCCGCCGGGCAGAGACCTACTACGACCAGCGGCAGATGATCGACACGTTCGATCGGCTGTTCGCCGAACGGATCGGCAGCGGGGAGGCGCGCTGATGGCCGGCATCGGCTTCGAACTGCGCCGCCTGAGCCGCAGCGAGACTTACCTGGGGCTGCTGCGCGCGTATCTCTACGCCGGTGTCATCGGCTCAGGCCCCTGGGTGCTGTCGATCCTGGCGATTCTCATCCTCGGCGTCATGAGCCTCGGGGTGGTCCTGCCCGCCAGCAAGATCACGGATTTTCAGACCAGCGTGACCTGGCTGATCGCCCTCAGCCTGATGTACTCCGGCGGGACGCAGCTGCTCTACACGCGCTACGTCGCCGACCGGCTGTTCGAGCGCCAGACCGAACGGGTTCTGCCGAATCTGCTTGGCATCCTGCTCGCCACGGGCCTGCCGCTGCTGCTCGCCTCGGTGCCGCTCGCGCTGTGGCTGCTGCCCGGGACGAGCCCGGCCTACCGGGTGCTGATGATCGTGAGCCTGAACCTGCTCAACACGGTCTGGGTGCTCACCGTCCTGCTCTCGGGGCTGAAACAGTACCGTTCGCTGCTGGTGCTGTACCTGCTCGGCTACGGCGGTTCGGTGGCGCTCGGGTTCGCACTGGCCAAGTCGGGCCTCGGCATGGAGGGTCTGCTGCTCGGCTTCGCCGTCGGGCAAGCGGTCATCATCCTCGGCTCACTGGCGCTCATCTGGCGGGAATATCCGCCGGGCCGCCTGGTCGAATTCGACTTCCTGCGCCCGGGGCGCGTGCATCTGTGGCTGCTGCCGGTCGGCCTCTTCTTCAATGCCGGGGTCTGGGCCGACAAGTTCCTGTTCTGGCTCGGCGCCGGCACCGGTGAGCGCGTCATCGGCGCGCTGCACGCCTCGACGATCTATGACACACCGATCTTCCTCGCCTACTTCACGCTGATTCCCGGCATGGCGGTGTTTCTGCTGCGCATGGAGGTCGACTTCGTGCGCGCGTACGACCGCTACTACCGGGCCGTGCGTGAAGGCGGAGCACTCACCGCCATCCGCACCTTCCGCGAGCGGATGGTCGTCACGGCGCGTGAGGGCATCTACGACATCATCAAGATCCAGGGCTTCACGTTGCTCGTGCTCATCGCCCTCGGCCCGTCTCTGCTCGCGTTCTTTCGCATCCCGACGCTGTATTTTCCGCTGCTCGCAATCGATTCGGTGGGCGTCGGCCTGCAACTGCTCGTCATGGCCGGACTGAACATCCTGTTCTATCTCGACCGTCTGCGCACCGCCGCGGCGGTCAGCGCCACCATGCTGGCGGCGAATCTGGTCTTCACCGACCTCAGCCTGAAGCTCGGCCCATTCTTCTACGGATACGGCTTCGTCCTCGCCATGCTGTTGAGCACCGTGCTCGTGCTGAGCGTCACCGACCGCGCGCTCGACCGGTTGAACTATACGACCTTCATGCTCAGCTGAGCGCCTCGACCCGGGCGCCCGCTGCCGCGGGGACCCGCTCCGGGCACTCTGCGATGCCGCCCGAACGCACAGCCGAGGGGGTCGGACACCCGGCACTGCGCGCGCGCCCGCACACGGGGACGGGCAGGCCGGACGTTGCGCCGCTCAGCGCCGACCCTCGCACCGTGATATAGTGCTCGGCTCACACTTCTCGACGCGCTCTCGCGCACCCCCCTTTAAACGAACTTCGCGGGCCGAACCACCGCGCCCCCGGAGACCATGAGAGTTCCCAAAGACCTGCAACCCTTGATCGATGATGGCGTCATCGATGAAGTGGTCCGCTCCCTCAAAAGCGGCAAGGAAGCCACGGTGTACATCGTGCGCTCCGGGACGCACCTTCGCTGCGCGAAGGTCTATCGGGACATGGCGCAGCGCAGTTTCCAGCGGCGCGCGCAGTACCAGGAGGGCCGCAAAGTGCGCGGCAGCCGCGAGACCCGCGCCATGAACCGCAGCACCCGCTTCGGCCGTCGAGAGCAGGAGCAGGAGTGGAAGAACGCCGAAGTCGATGCGCTCTACCGGCTCGTGGCCGCGGACGTGCGCGTCCCGCGACCGATCGGTTACTTCAACGATGTGCTGCTGATGGAACTGGTCACCGATGCCGCGGGAGATCCCGCGCCGCGGCTCGGTGAAGTGGAGCTCACGGCCAAGCTCGCGCGCGACTATCACGAGTTCCTCATGCGGCAGATTGCACGCATGTTGAGCGCCGGACTGATCCATGGGGATCTTTCGGAATTCAACGTATTGCTCGGGCCGGACGGTCCCGTGATCATCGACCTGCCGCAGGTGGTGAACGCCGCGGGCAACAATGCCGCCTTCGCGATGCTCGAGCGGGACGTCAACAACCTCAGAGCCACGCTCGGGCGCTTTGCACCGGAGCTGCTTGAGACCGAATTCGCCCGGGAAATCTGGGCGCTGTACGAAGCGGGCGAGCTGCATCCCGACAGCCGCCTCACCGGAATCGTCGTCCGAGACGAGTCGCCGGCCGATACCAGCGGCGTCATCGAAGTCATCGAGGACGCCCGGGAAGAAGCGATACGCCGGCGCCTCGGCCGGGAAGAAAGAGTTGAGTGACCGATATGAGCGATGAACAAACCCCCGCCGGCTTTCGCGAGCTCGGCCTGCCCGAAACCATCCTTGAAGCCTTGGCGGCCGTCGGCTATGAGACGCCCTCGCCGATCCAGGCCCAGACCATCCCGCTGCTGCTGTCCGGCGCGGACCTGCTGGGTCAGGCCCAGACCGGCACCGGCAAGACCGCGGCCTTCGCCCTGCCGATTCTGGCGCAGCTCGATCTGGCGCACACCCGCCCGCAGGCGCTGGTGCTGGTGCCGACGCGCGAGCTGGCCATCCAGGTCGCAGAGGCCTTCCAGCGCTACGCGGCGCACCTGAAAGGCTTTCACGTCCTGCCGCTCTATGGCGGCCAGAGTTACATCCCGCAGCTCAAGGGCCTCAAGCGCGGTGCGCACGTGATCGTGGGCACGCCCGGACGCATCATGGACCACATGGCGCGCGGCACGCTCACGCTCGACACGCTGCGCTTCATCGTGCTCGACGAAGGCGACGAGATGCTGCAGATGGGCTTCGTCGATGCGATCGAGGAAATCCTGCAGCAGGCTCCGCCGCAGCGCCAGACCGCGTTGTTCTCCGCGACACTGCCGCCTGCGATCCGGCGCATCGCGCACACGCACATGCGCGAACCGGCGCAGATCACCATTCAGAACCGCGCCAGCACGACGCCGAAGATTCGCCAGCGCTACTGGCTGGTGAGCGGCCTGCACAAGCTCGATGCGCTGACGCGCATGCTGGAAGTGGAACGCTTCGAGGCCATGATCGTCTTCGTGCGCACCAAGCTCGAAACGGCGGAACTGGCCGAGCGCCTCGAGGCGCGCGGGTTCAACGTCGCCGCCTTGCACGGCGATGTCCCCCAGCAGCAGCGCGAGCGTACGATCGCCCGTCTGAAGGCAGGACAGGTCGACATCGTCGTCGCCACCGACGTCGCTGCGCGCGGCCTGGACGTCGAGCGGATCTCGCACGTCGTCAACTACGACATCCCCTATGACTCGCAGACGTACGTGCACCGCATCGGGCGCACGGGACGCGCCGGCCGCAACGGGGAGGCGATTCTGTTCGTCGCGCCGCGCGAGCGCAACATGCTGCGCATCATCGAGCGGGCGACCAAGCAACCGATCGAGCAAATGCGACTGCCGAGCGTCGAGGACGTCAATGAGCAGCGCATCGCGAAGTTCAAGGAGACCGTCGCGAACGCGGTGCGCAGCGCCGAGGGGAAGGTCTTCCAGCCGCTCATCGAGCAGATCGAGCGCGAGCAGAATCTGCCGGCGGTGGAGATCGCCGCGGCGCTGGCCAGCCTGCTACAGGGTTCGACGCCGTTGCTGATGACGCCGAAGGCCGAGGAGCCCCAGGACCTGACGCCGGTGGAGTCCCACCGAGGCGAGACGGGGGGCAGGAAAGGCCGTCCGTCTGCGGATCGCGAACCCGCCGGGGAACGCCGCGCGCGCCCCTCGTCCTCCAAGGGCCCGCGGCTCGAGACGTTCCGGATCGAAGTCGGACACGTCCACGGCGTGCAGCCCGGGAATATCGTCGGCGCGCTCGCCAACGAGGCGGGCCTCGATGGCCGCGACATCGGCCATATCGACATCCACGAAGATCATAGCTTTGTCGATCTGCCGCCCGGCATGCCGGAGGAGATCTTCGAGAACCTCCAGGCGGTGCGGGTGCGCGGAACGGAGCTGCGCATCAGCCGGGTCGATTCCAGATCCGAACGCCCGGAGCGTGCCGAGCGCCGTCCTCGCGTCCACAAGGGCCCGCCTGGTCCGAGGGGCAAAGGCGCTGCGCCGAGGCACGGCCACGCGCCCAAACATCGCGGCAAACCCGCCCGCCGCTGAGAAGCGCACCCGACGGCGCGCGCGCCGGGACGCTGATCGAGCCGGTCCGGTGCCAGGGAGCAGACGCTGCGCCCGGAACCACGGAGGGCCATCTCATCGGCCCTCTGTTCTGGGCTTGCGTCCCCCGGGTGCGCCCGCCGGGTCTGCGGCAATTGCAACAGCGCCCCTGCGTCGGATTGCGGCGGCGCGCAAGACCAGAAGCACCGCGAGCCCAGCGAATGGAATCGCCCTGTTAAGCTGCCGTGATGAGCCGCATCCTGCTCGCGACGTTGGGTTCGCTCGGGGATCTGCACCCTTACATCGCTGTGGGCAGAGCGCTGGTCGCGCGCGGACAGCCGGTCCGCTTGGCGACCTCGATCGAGTATCGGACGCGCGTCGAATCCGCCGGCCTGGAGTTTGCCCCCCTGCCGCCCTCGCTCGTCGAACTCGGCGAGCCGCGCCAGATCGCCCCTTACTTCTTCGATCGCTGGCGGGGGCCCCGACGCCTGATCGACGCCATGGTCAACGCCCCGCTGCGCCGCGCCTGTGCGGCCCTGGACTTGGCCCTTCAGGACGTATCGATCGCGGTTTCCCATCCATTGACACCCGCGCTGGCATTGATCGCCGAGGCACGCGGACTGCCCTGGCTCTCGAGCGTGCTCGCCCCGTCGGGTCTGTTTTCGGTAGACGACCCGCCCGTGATTCCGAACGTTCCGTGGCTGCAGCATCTGCCCCGCATCGGTCGCTGGCCGCACAGCGCGGTGCATCACCTCGTGCGCGCCACAGTCCGCCGCTGGGAGCAGCCGCTGCACACGTTGCGGGCGGAACTCGGACTCGCTCCGATCGCCGGCGCCCAATTGATCGACGGGCAGTTCTCGCCGTTCGGCACGCTGGCACTGTTCGACCCGCAGCTGGCGGCGCCGCAACCCGATTGGCCCACCCGGACCGTCCTCTGCGGGGCGGCGCTGCACGATGCAGCCGACCCTGAGGATCCCGCGACGAGCGCCCTCGAGCGGCTCGAGCGATTCCTCGCCGCAGGTGCAACACCCGTGGTGTTCGCACTGGGTTCCTCTGCCGTTTGGCTCGCTCGCGATTACTGGCACCATGCGATTGACGCCTGTTTGCGCCTGGGCGTGCGCGGCGTGCTCCTGACCGGCGAGCCGCTGCGCCAGTCGCTGCCGAACTCCGTCGCTGCGTTCGACTACCTGCCGTATTCGCAACTGTTTCCACGCGCGGCGGCGATCGTTCATCAGGCCGGCATCGGTACGCTCGCGCAGGCCCTTCGCTGCGGCCGGCCGCAGCTGCTGACCCCGGCCGGGTTCGACCAGTTCGACAACGCCGCGCGAGCCGTGCGACTGGGGGTCGGGCGGGTGTTGCCGCTGCATCGGGCGCACCATCCTGTTCGCCTGGCGCGCGAGTTACGGACACTGCTCCATGTGCCCACGTACGCGCAGGCCGCCGCGGATGTCGCCGGCGCGTCACGCCAACTCGACGGTGCGGCCGCTGCGGCCGATCACCTCATCGAGTGCCTGCGCACGCTTCGCGCCTGAAGTGGCTCCGCGGACCGGTGTGTGCACATGCTCGCGGCTGCCG
>Ga0315298_1010154_pt1 | contig 11412 bp, 8 predicted proteins | sample WHS_1_MG_FD_203077 | JGI IMG/M metagenome (GOLD analysis project Ga0315298, IMG submission 203077) | Extremophilic microbial mat communities from Washburn Hot Springs, YNP, Wyoming, USA - WHS_1_MG | ecosystem: Environmental > Aquatic > Thermal springs > Hot (42-90C) | place: USA: Wyoming... | reverse complement strand
GCATGGTCTTTACCTCCAAAGGCTGCTCCTATTTCAGCAAGAGAAAGATTTGTTAATTTTTTTGCTACATACATGGCAATTTTTCTTGCATTAGATATTTCTTTTGTTCTTTTTCTTGACTTAATGTCCTGAAGCTTAATCCCAACATGCTCACATACTGCCTTTTGAATGATTTCAATTGTTACTGGTTTATTTTCATCAGGAAGTAGGTCTTTTAAAATATGTTTTGCAGTTTCTAAGCTTATTGGAATTTTTGTTAATGCAGTATATGCACACAACTTTATCAATGAACCTTCAAGTTCTCTAACATTTGACTTAACTCTTGAAGCTATAAAATATGCAACATCTTCAGGAAGTTTAATTCCTTCAATATCTGCTTTTTTATATAAAATTGCAAGTCTTGTTTCAATCTCAGGTGGCTGAATATCTGCTATCAATCCCATCCCGAATCTTGAACGAAGCCTATCTGTTATATCAGATATTTCCATTGGAGGTCTATCACTTGATATAACAATCTGCTTCTGTTTAGTGTAAAGTTCATTAAATGTATGAAAAAATTCCTCCTGTGTAGAGTCTTTCCCTGCAATAAACTGAATATCATCAACTATAAAAACATCTACATTTCTATATTTTTCTCTAAAATCCTGCATCTTTTCATGCCTTATAGCGGTAACAAACTCTCCTGTAAACTGTTCTGAAGGAATATAACAAACAATGTAGTTCGGATTTTTATCCAGAATATAATTGCCAATGGCAGTTATAAGATGTGTTTTCCCAAGTCCAACCCCTCCATAAATAAACAATGGATTATAAGATATTCCTGGATTTTCAGCTGCTCTTTTTGCAGCAGCGTGAGCAAACTGATTTGAAGGACCTACAACAAAACTTTCAAAAGTATATTTGGGATTTAAATTTCCTCTATTAATAATTTTTTGCTTTTCAGTTAAATGATTTATATCTTTAACTTTACCGCTTATAACATAAATAACATCTATTATTTCTCCTAAAATCCTCTCAAAACTATCTTTTATGATTGTAGGATAATTGTCTTCTATCCAGTCTTTGAAAAACCTGTTTGGTATCTCAATATATAAATTTGACCCCTTTTTTTCTAAAAGCTTTAACGGAGAAAACCATAGTTCATAAGTAGATTCTCCTACTTTTGAATATATATCATCTAATATTTTTTTCCAGATTTGTTCTAACTCTTTCATTTTTGATACTTTATGCCTGCCTCAGGAAAATATTTCACATTTTCAACAACTTTTCAACAAATGTTGAAAACTTTCTGTTAATTGTCTGTTAAATAAAATTTCCTTATTTTTCAATAGGTTTAAAAAACTGCCTTTATTTCAACCCTTTAATTATATCTTATACAGAATAAACTAAGCAATAAAACTTGAAATTGCTGATAGAAAAGAGCTGCTTTTCTTTAATCGGCAAATTTAGGTAAAATCTTAAAAGTTGTTTAATTCTCTATCCAACTTTAAACAAAATTTCCTTTAAGGAATAAATTTATTAAATATGTTCAAAACAGTAATAAAATTTAAACATCAAAAGCCTTTTAAAAAAATTAAAAATTTAGCATCTTTTAACAAAAAATAAGCTTCTACTATAACTACTAAAAAAATAAAAAACTAACAAGAAGAATAACTTCTAAGATATCCTTCTATAAAAACATCTATATTTCCATCTAATACAGATTCTACATTATACTGTTCAATATCTGTACGATGGTCTTTAACAAGCCTATAAGGCTGAAGAATATATGATCTAATCTGATTTCCCCACGCTATTTCTTTTTTATTTCCTGTAAGAGATTTTAATTTATCCTCTTTTTCTTTCTCTAAAAGAGCATAAATTTTTGACCTCAAAATTTTCATGGCAATTTCTTTATTTTTATGTTGAGACCTTTCAGTCTGACATGTAACAATTATACCTGTTGGAATATGAACTATTCTTACCGCAGAAGATACTTTATTTACATGCTGTCCACCTGCTCCAGAAGCTCTAAATGTATCAATTCTTAAATCTTCCTCTCTTATTTCAACCTGGATATTATCTTCTATCTCAGGACAAACATGAACAGCAGCAAAGGAAGTATGTCTCCTTTTATTTGCATCAAATGGTGATATTCTTACAAGTCTGTGAACTCCTGCTTCAGCTTTTAAATACCCATATGCATAAGGTCCTTCAACTGTAAAAGTTACATCTTTTATTCCAGCTTCTTCTCCCATTTGTAAATCAATAATCTTAACTTTAAAACCTTTTTTTTCAGCCCATCTTAAATACATTCGCATAAGCATCTCAGCCCAGTCCTGACTCTCTGTTCCTCCTGCTCCAGGATGAATGGATACTATAGCATTGTTTTTGTCATGCTCTTTATTGAGTAAAAGTTGAATTTCTAATTTTTCAATCTGTTCTTTCAGTTGTTTTGTTTCTTTTTCTAAATCCTGCAAAAGAAGATAACCTTCTTCTTCAGTTTCAGAAATATCAATAGCATCTTCAATATAGATAATTCTTTCAGAAAAATATTCTAATGGTTGTATTATTTCCTGAAGTCTATTTTTTTCTTGTTGAATTGTCTTTATTTTTTCTATATCTTTCCAATTGTCTTCTTTTTGAAGCTCTGCATCTAATTGTTGTATTTTTTCCTTTAGTTTATCTATCTCAAAGACAACCTCTTAAAGAAAAAATTTTCTCTTTAATTTCTTTTAAAGATATTTTTAAATCTTCAGATGTAACCATTTTTTACCTCCAAAACTAATATTTCCTATTACAAAAATTAAAGAAAAAACAAAGCATAAATAAGCGAAAATATCTCCATATTTTGTGTAAAAAGTTATTTTTCCATTTCCATGAACAGTCTCTACTAAAAAAACTCTTTCAAATAAATTTGTTTTATTTATAATTTTCCCTTTACTGTCAATATATCCAGATATACCGGAATTTGCAGCTCTAATTAAAGGTTTTCTATTTTCAATTGCCCTGAATACAGCCATTGAAAAATGCTGATAGGGGCCTGAAGTATTTCCAAACCATCCATCATTTGTTATATTAACAATAAACTGTCCACCATTTTGATAAAACTTTCTTACCTGTCCGGGGAATATAATTTCATAACAAATTAATGTAGCAAATTTCCCAAAAGGACTGATAGCAACATTATAACTTTCTCCTGCATGATAATCCTCAGTCCCTACTGTTAATTTATCAACAAAAAATAAAATTTTCCTTAAAGGAACATATTCACCAAATGGGACTAAATGTATTTTATCATAATAATAGGCAACAACTCCATTTGGGTCAATTAAAATAGCGCTATTTGTATATTTATTCTGTTGTCTTTCCATTATACTGCCAAAAAGCAGATAAAAATTATTCTCTTTTACAAAATTTACAAGTTCTGAACTAAAATATTTATTTTTTCCCCAAATAAAGGGAACTGAAGCTTCTGGCCAGACAACAATTTGGGGATTAAAAGTTTTAGCTTGAAGAGTTAGGTTTTTATAAATACTAAAAATTTCATTCATTTTTTTAAAATCCCATTTCTCATCTTGGGGAATGTTTCCCTGAACTATGGCTGATTTAAACACGACTCCATCAACAGGCTCATATAATCTTTTCAGGCCATAAAGCATGGTGAAAGTAAAAACCGTAAAAACCATTATTGAACATATAATTAAAGGAATTGAAGGCAAAAGAGGATATCTAATTCTTTGTTTTTTAAAACTCCATAAGTCAAAAATAAAACTGTTAAACAAAATGATTAAGTATGATATTCCATAAATCCCAGTTATATCAGCAATTTGAGTAATAATCAAAAATTTATACTGGGTATAACCTAATAAAGCCCATGGGAAACCAGTAAAAAGATAGCTTCTTAAAACTTCAAAACTCACCCATATAAAAGGAGCATAAAATGAAGAAGGAAGGGCGTTTTTTAATAAATTTTTGTATATCAATGCAAAGAAAGCTGTATATAAAGAAAGATATAATGATAAAATTGCAACAATAAATAAACTTAAACTTAAAGGCACAGAACCATAATGATAAAGGGAGTGATAAATCCAGTAAGTATTTCCTAAAAAATAGAAAAATCCAAAAATTACTCCACCTTTAAAAACTGTTTTGTAATCCTGAGATTTATATAAGAAGAAAAAGAAAGGCAGAAAACCAAACCAGGCAAGAAAAAATAAATCAAAAGGAGCAAAACTTAAAGTTAATAAAACCGCAGATAAAAAACATGGAAAGTATTTTTCTGTAGTTACCTTTATATATTTTTTTGCATCTCCTATAAAATCTGGCCATATCATTAGTTATTTATGTTATCATAAAAGTTAAATTTATGGTTACTTTCTGTGTAATACCTGCAAGATATGGTTCTACAAGATTTCCTGGCAAACCTCTGGCTCTTCTTCAAAACAAGCCAATTATTCAGCATGTATATGAAAAAGCAAAGGCTTCAAGATTAATAGAACAAGTATTTGTGGCAACAGATGACAGAAGAATAAAGGATGTAGTTGAAGGTTTTGGAGGAAAAGCTATTTTAACTTCAAAGAATCACCCTTCTGGTACTGACAGAATAGCTGAAGCAGTTGAAAGATTAAAAAAAGAGTTTTATAATCTAAAAAATGATTCAATTATTGTAAATCTCCAGGGAGATGAACCTTTGATAAAAGTTGAAATGATTGACCAGCTTGTAATGCTTATGAGAAGTGGCAAAAACTTTATCGGAACACTTGCAAAGAAGATTGAAGATGAAAGAGATTTTCAAAATCCTAACATTGTAAAAGTAGTTTTTGACAATAAAGGAAATGCTTTATATTTTTCTCGCAGTCCAATACCTTTTGACAGAAAAAGATATATGAAAGGTTCATCAGAGAATAATTACATGTATAAACACATTGGTATTTATGGATACAGGGCTAATATTCTCAGAAAATTTGTAAAGCTTCCTCAATCAAGGCTTGAAAAAATAGAATCCCTTGAGCAGTTAAGAGCTCTTGAAAATGGAATAAAAATTAAAGTGGCAGTAACTGAATATGATTCCTTTGGAATAGATACTCCTGAAGATTTGGAGGTTGTTCAGAAATGCCTAAATACATATTTATAACAGGCGGTGTTGTATCAGCATTAGGAAAAGGCATAGCAGCTGCTTCAATTGGTGCTTTACTTGAAGCAAAAGGATGGAAGGTTACAATTCAAAAACTTGACCCCTATATAAATGTTGACCCGGGCACATTAAGTCCCTTTGAACATGGAGAAGTTTTTGTAACAGATGACGGATGCGAAACAGATTTAGACCTTGGTCACTACGAAAGATTTACGCATTTAACAACTTCTCATGTAAATAACTATACATCAGGTAAAATTTATTTTAATGTCATATCCAAAGAAAGAAGAGGAGATTATCTTGGACATACTGTTCAGGTTGTCCCGCATATTACTGATGAGATTAAAGATGCTATTAAATCTGCTGCAGGTGATAATGAGTTTGATGTTGTGATAGTTGAAGTTGGAGGAACTGTTGGAGATATTGAAGGATTACCTTTTCTTGAAGCAATAAGGCAATTTAGATATGATGTTGGAAGAGAAAATGTTTTATACATTCATCTTACATTGGTTCCATATGTAAAGAGTGCAGGTGAACTTAAAACAAAACCAACCCAGCACAGTGTGAACAGTTTAAGAGCAATAGGAATTCAGCCAGATATACTTCTTTGCAGGGCAGATAGACCATTGCCACATGGTCTAAAGAAAAAAATTGCTTTACACTGTAATCTGGACTTTGATTCAGTCATTTCAGCACATGATGTTGAAACTGTCTATGATGTTCCTTTGAATTTCAAAAATGAAGGGCTTGACCTTTTAATAGAAAAGAAACTTTCTTTACCTCATAGAATTGGAGACCTTTCAATATGGGAAGATGTTGTTTTCAGGATTAAAAATCCTGCCAATGAAGTTAATATTGCGGTTGTTGGTAAATATGTTGGTCTCAGGGATTCATATAAAAGTCTAAACGAGGCACTGATACATGGTGGAATTGCGAATAATGCAAAAGTTAATATTCTTTGGGTGAATTCTGAGGATATTGAAAAACAAGGAGCTAAACTGTATCTTTCAGAAGCTGATGGAATATTAATACCAGGTGGTTTTGGAAGTCGCGGGATAGAAGGAAAGATTGAAGCAATCAGGTATGCAAGAGAAAATAAGCTGCCATTTTTTGGTATATGTCTTGGGATGCAGTGTGCTGTAATTGAATTAAGCAGAAGTCTGGCAAATCTTAATGCTCACAGTACAGAATTTGACCCTGATACAGAGCATCCTGTGATATATCTTATGGAGAGATGGTTAAATCCTAAAACAGGCAAATATGAAGTCCGTTCAGTTGACTCTCAAAAAGGCGGAACAATGAGATTAGGTGCTTATCCATGCGTTCTTAAAGAAGGAACAAAAGCATACTCTGCATACAAAACAAAAAATATTTCTGAAAGGCACAGACACAGATATGAGTTTAATAACAAATATATCCCTGTTCTTGAGGAAAAAGGAGTAGTATTCAGTGGGACATCTCCTGATGGACAGCTTGTAGAAATAATAGAATTAAAAGAACATCCCTGGTTTTTGGGATGTCAGTTTCATCCAGAGTTTAAATCAAAACCAATTAAACCACATCCACTTTTTAAAGCATTTATAGATGCGGCATTAAAAGAAAAGAGAATACTTTTTTAAATCCCACCCACCACCCTTAAACACACTCTTTTAACTAAGTTTTTATCTGTTTTTCTCCGTACTTATCAAATACAACATTTTCTTTAACAGTTGTAGCAATCTTATAAAGTATTGTAAGTATAAAGAAACCAACAGACCAAACACCCAGTGCAATCAATGCCTCTGGCAATGTTGGCCAGTACTCAAATACTCTTTCAAAGGGATTTGGAATAAATCCTCCAACTACAAGGCTTATACCTTTTTCAAGCCACATTGAAATAAATGTGGCAAATGCACCTATGGAAAGGGTAACTTCCCATTTTCTTAATGGAGGAGTAACTAAAATAATTGCACCAATAGCAACAAGAGTAGCGCATATCTTCATCACAGGAGTAAGTTTTGTGAATCCGTCTAATCCTGAAAACAGATAGATTATAGGAGCTTTATGTGCTGGTATATTGCTATAAAAGGCAGTGAAAACTTCAAATAAATAAAAGAGAATTGTTGCTATAAGAAAATAAGCTGCTGTTTTTGCAAGAGTCTGAATTGCTTCTTTCCCCGGGTCAAAATTAGTAAACTTTCTTATTATAAGGCAGAGTAAAACAAGAAGTGAAGGTCCTGAAGCAAAGGCTGAAGATAGAAATTTTGCTGCCATAATTGCTGTAAGCCAGTAATCTCTTCCTGGTAAGCCCTGATATAGAAAGGCTGTAACAATATGGATTGAGGGTGCCCAGAATATAGCAAGGTAAAGAAAAGGCTTAATCCACTTTGGAGGAGGAGAACCTTTTCTTTCAACTCCAAGAACTACCCATCCGCATAAAAGGTTTAAAATAAGATAACCACTTAATACAATCATGTCAAAGAACATGACAGAGTTTGGTGTGGGATGAAGAAGGACATTTAAAACTCTTATTGGTTGTCCAAGGTCAACGAAAATAAAAAGCATACACATTAAAACAGAGGGAATTGCAAGAAATTCACCTATTACAGCAATTCTTCCATACTTTTTATAGTTATGAAGATAATAAGGTAGCACAACTGTAACAGCAGAGGCAGCCACACCGACAAGAAATGTAAATTGTCCAATATATAAACCCCATGATACATCTCTGCTCATACCTGTAATACCTAAACCAACATGGAACTGTTTTAAATAGGTAATAAAACCTATACCAATAAGAATTAATAAAAAGGCTAACCAGCCCCAATATCTTCCGCTTCCTTTTAATGCATATTCAAGCATATCTTACCCCCTCTTATAGTAGATAATAAACACATGGATTTGTACCAAGTTCTGCTTTTCGTCTTATTGAATAACGAGTTGCAAGGAGCTTTCTGATTTCTGAGTTAGGATCAGCAAGGTCACCGTACATTATAGCTCCATTAGAAACCTCTACACATGCTGGCGGAAGTCCAACTTCAAGCCTTTCACAGCATAATGTGCATTTTTCAACAACACCCCTCATTCTTGTAGGATACTCTTTGTTTTCTTCTTTTATAAATGGTCTGGGGTCTCTCCAGTTAAAACTTCTTGCGCCAAAAGGACAGGCAGCCATACAGAATCTGCAACCAATACATCTATGCATATCCATCATTACAATTCCATCTTTTCTCTTGAATGTTGCTTTTGTAGGGCAAACTCTCACACAAGCAGGGCTATCACAATGATTACAGAGAACCAAAACTGGCATTTCCTTAATCTCTTCTGGCATGTACTGATGTTCCATACCCGGAAAAGCATGTTCAAAATCTTCTTTCCATATCCATTTTACTTCTTCTTTAGGATTAGGAATCTGAGGAACATTATGTATGCGATTACATGCTTCTATACAATCATTCATTATTTTTTCATCAAGTTTTTTAAGGTCTATAACAATAGCCCATCTTTTAGCATGCATTGCATTAGGAGGCGTTTTATATTTTTCAACAAATGCTTCAAGATGTTGTTTAGTTACCACCTCAAACATTGACCAGCTACTTATTCCCAAGAGGGCACCAAGACCTGCTATTTTCAAAAATTTTCTTCTGTCCATATCACTCATTGTTTTGCCTCCTTCTGGGTATTTTCCTTTGGTGCAATATGACAATCCCAACAATAAGGACTTTCTTCAGCAAAAGTATGACATTTGTCGCAGAACTCAGATTTATTGGAATGACACTTCATGCAGGTATTCTGTAAACTGATAGTATAAGTTTTGCCAGAACTGCTTACATAAATTCTTTTGCCATACCTAACAGCTTCATCTCGCCATTCATTGAGAAGTTGCATATGCTCAGTTCTCATGAATTCTTTAGACTCTACGCATTTTCTTTCTTCCAGAGGAAGTTTTTGTATCTCAGGAGTATCAATTTTTGGTTCTGGCTTTACATAGTCCTTGCCTATGCTTAATGTAAAAGGCAGAGTCACTATAAGGACAAAGATAATTAATCCAAAAACTATTTTTCCTCCGTCGTACATTTTATTTCTCCTCCTTTCCGGGTAGTGGCTCCATCCTTAAGTTCATTGTTCTTTCTTTTTCACCCTTCATTATCATTGCATTAGCAACAAGCTCTGTAACTCCAGTAACTCTTACTTCAGGAACCCAGTAATCCATAAGAGGTGGTAGTGTTGCTCTATCAATTGCACATATACAGGCAAGCATATTTACGCCGAACTTTTCATGAACATGTTTTACAGCATTTGCTCTCGGGAATCCTCCTCTCATTCTTAGTTCCATTATTTCTCCAGCATTTAATCCAGCTCCGCCACCACAGCAGAAAGTTTTCTCTCTGATTGTTTCATCAGGCATTTCATAAAAATGATTACAGACATTTTTAATGATATATCTTGGCTCTTCAAGCATTCCCATAGCTCTTGAAGGATTACAGGAGTCATGGAATGTAACTACGAGGTTGTCATTTCTTGACTTATCAAACTTAAGAACATTATGTTTTATAAGGTCTGCTGTGAACTCGCTTATATGAACAGTCTTATTTGATTTGGCATGCTCAAACTTTGTTCCAGTTATGGGAGATACAGGCTCTTCAAGGAAATCAACAGGACCATACCATGTATTATGATACTGATGCCAGACTCTCCACATGTGTCCACACTCACCACCAAGTATCCATTTAACCTTAAGTCTTTTTGCTTCATCATATATTTTTGTATGAAGTCTTTTAGCCATTTCATGGGATGTGAAGAATCCAAAGTTTCCGCCTTCTGATGCAAATGTGCTCCAGGTATAGTCAAGCCCTAATTCATGGAAGAGCATCATATAACCCATACAAGTATAAATTCCAGGGTCAGCAAAAAGGTCTCCAGAAGGAGTAATGAACAGAATTTCAGCACCTTTTCTGTTTATTGGAGGCTCAATTCTTATTCCTGTTATATCTTCAATATCATTGCACATAGACTCAAGAATAGATTTCATTGTATGAGGCTCTATTCCAAGATGATTTCCTGTTCTATAACAGTTAGCAACAGGACCAGATATCCAGTCAGTATTTAGTCCAAGTAGATTAAGAAGTTCTCTTGCAATTATAGTTATTTCTGCTGTATCAATTCCATAAGGACAGAAAAGGGAACACCGCCTGCATTCAGTACACTGATAAAAGTAGTACCACAATTCTTTGAGAACATCAAGGTCAAGATCTCTTGCTCCACCGTATTTCCCGAAGATTTTTCCACCTGTAGTAAAGTATTTTCTGTAAACAGAGCGTAAGAGTTCAGCCCTTAAAACTGGCATGTTTTTAGGATCACCTGTTCCGAGGAAAAAGTGGCATTTGTCAGCACAGGCTCCACATCTAACACAGATGTCCATGAATACATGAAAAGTCCTGAATCTTTCAAGTCTCTGCCTTATTCCTTCAATAACTGTTTTTTTCCAGTCTTCGGGAAGCTTCCAGTCTTCATCGGTTACATGAAAATCTCTTGCATTGGGAAAATCAACATAGGCAAGATTTTTTCCTTTTGCACCGTGACAGTAAAAGCCTGGTTTAAACTCTGTCCGAAGGTCCATCCACCATTTGGATGGCATCTTCTTTAAATTAACTGTTGATATTAATTCTTCAGGTCTTGGCAGTCCCATAGTCTTACTCCTTTTCTACTGGTATTCCAGCTTTTTTCATTTTTTCTCTAAATTCATCTTCATATTCTTCATAATGACGATGTTTAACTGGATAATCCCAAGGGTTCACATGTCTCTTCATTCTGTTGTTGTTTGCTAAATTTCTTGTTGGACTTAAAAATACTCCACCCATATGCATTAGTTTGCTAAAGGGGAAGTAGGCAAAAAGAACACTTACAAGGAAAAGATGAATATAAAAGAGAGTTCCAATCCCTTCTGGTACAGAAGGTTTAAGATAAGCAAGGCTTAATGTGAGTTCTTTTATGCTTGTTATATCCACTCTTATAAAGTATCTCATCAGTATGCCAGTTGTAATTATTCCAATTATAAGAAACAGAGGGAAGTAGTCAGATGGTAGAGATAAATACTTAACTTGTGGATTTAATATTCTTCTGCCCAGCAAATAAAGAAGTGCTGCTGCTATAAAAATATCTGTTATGAAAAGAAGTGGTGAGCCAATTTGTAAAAAGGAATCAAGCGATGTGAGCATAGAGATACACCAGGGAGTTTTAGCAGTAAAAAACCTTAAATGTCTAAGAAGTATTACAAGGAATGAATAATGAAATGCCAGAGCACCAAGCCATAGCCA
>Ga0315298_1010150_pt1 | contig 11414 bp, 7 predicted proteins | sample WHS_1_MG_FD_203077 | JGI IMG/M metagenome (GOLD analysis project Ga0315298, IMG submission 203077) | Extremophilic microbial mat communities from Washburn Hot Springs, YNP, Wyoming, USA - WHS_1_MG | ecosystem: Environmental > Aquatic > Thermal springs > Hot (42-90C) | place: USA: Wyoming... | reverse complement strand
GTGCCATGGCATTCGGCAGGATGTGTCGGAAAATAATGCGAGCGTCGCTTGCACCGAGGGCGCGAGCGGCCTCCGTGAACTCTTGTTCTTTCAGTGAAAGGAACTGACCGCGGACCATGCGCGCCAATCCAGGCCAAGACGTGAAACCAATGACCAGCATAATGTTGAAAATGTTACGATCAATGATCGATACAACTGTCAGCAGGAGAAAAAACGTTGGGAACGCCATGATGATCTCCGTGAATCGCATCAGTACATTGTCGATCCAGCCACCGTAGTAGCCGGAGATCGCCCCAATGACGGTACCAAGGAAGACGGAGATGCCGGCTGCGACAAAACCAACGGCCAAACTGATCCGGGACCCCCAGACCATCCGGCTGTATATGTCGCGGCCGATGTTGTCGGTACCGAGCCAATGCGCGGCCGAAGGCGGTTGAAGGCGATTTGGCGGATCGACTTTGGCGTACGGATAAGTCGCCAGTACAGGCGCAAAGATGGCAATGAGATAGAGCGCGAGGAGGATGTACAGGCCGGCCATAGCCAGCTTGTGTTTTTTGAAGCGGCGCCAGACCATGCGGAGGTACGGTTCCGGCTTTGGGAATAAAGCTTCACCGCCGTCGTTGCGATCGCAGCTTGCAGGTGCGGTTTGTTCGCTGACTTGTGCCATCGCCGTCACCTCCCTCTCATGAATACTTGATGCGGGGATCGACTACCGCGTAAAGGAGATCGGAGAGGAAATTGCCGAGGACCATCAGCACGGCGGCGATCATGTTCATAGCCATGACAATCTGGTAATCACGCTGGAAAATAGCACGTATTGAGAGCAGTCCCAGACCAGGCCACGAGAAGATCTGTTCAATGATAACGGAACCACTGAACAGCAGCGGAAGCTCAAACCCTAGCAAGGTAACGATTGGTAAGAGGGCATTCCGCAGTGCGTGTTTCATGATGACAACGCGTTCCGGCAGCCCCTTTGCGCGAGCCGTGCGCACATAGTCCTGTCGGATGACTTCGAGCATGCTCGAGCGCATGTAGCGCGTTGTGCCCGCCATGTCGCCGAAGGCGAGGACGATCATCGGCAAAAGTAGATACTTTGCGCGGTCGAGCAATACCGTGAATAAGCTGGCAGTCCTAAGATTAACCCCGATAGTGGCCGCACCGGTTATGGGAATTCCCGGGATATTCCAGTGTACGATGGCGTATATCAGAAGCAAAGCGACCCAGAAAGATGGCAAAGCCTGTCCCAGAAAGGCGAGAAAGGTGACTGAGTGATCGAATTTCGAGTACTGCCTGAGGGCAGATATGATGCCGATTGGGATGGAGAAAAGATAAATCAGAACAGCGACAAAGAAGTTGAGGTAGAGGGTATAAGGCAAACGTTCAAGGATATGATCCTTTACCGGGCGCCCGTCAACGAACGACCTCCCGAAGTCGCCTTTCAGGATTTGCCCAAGCCACTTGAAGTATTGAATGTACAACGGCTGGTCAAGCCCGTAGATGGCTCTGATGCGCTCGCGCTGGTCCGGGGTAGCATTGCGACCGACGAGCATGGACACCGGGTCGCCGGGCGCTAGCTTCATGATTGTGAAGTTGATGATCGAGATTCCCAAAAGAAGGGGAATCATCCAAAACAACCGTCTCGCAATGTAGGTGAGCAAGACCTTCTCCCCTCTCCTTGAAAACCCGGGCCGGAGAAGCCACTTGCCGACATTCTCCGGCCCGGACAGCTATGGTAGATACACTAGCGCAACGGCTGGGCTTTATTCTCTACTCGATATACCACTTATAGAGGTCGATCGGTCCCTGGGTGGACCAGATGACACCCTTGATGCGGTTACTCATCGCCGAGGTCACATGTTGTGAGTAGAGGAAAACGTACGGAAGTTGCTCGTTGACGATCTTTTGGGCTTGGATGTAGATCTCTTTGCGCTTCGCCGGATCCATGGTCGCCCGCCCCTGCTCCAAGAGCTTGTCGAGGTCCGGATTCTTGAACTCGACATCGTTGAACCCAACGAGCTGTCCCTTCTCATTGACTGCGGACGAAGAGTGGAAGTACAGGTAGAAGTCGGGGTCAACTCCGAGGCTCCAACCGAGAGCGTAGGCTTCGAATTTGGCCACATCAAGGTACTGGGCGCAGAGGACGGACCATTCAATATACTCGACCTTGGCTTCGACGCCGATGTCCTTCCAGTTCTGCTGAATGATGTTCAGGGCGGACTCGAGCGTCTTATTTCCGGTGGAGGTGATCAATTTGAAGCTGAACCGCTTACCGTCCTTGACGCGGATACCGTCCGGACCGACTTTCCAACCAGCCTCTTCGAGGAGCTGTTTTGCCTTCTCGGGATCGTACTTATAGGGATTGAGCTGGTCGCCGGCGTACGCCCAAGAAGCGGACGGAAGATTGGCGTTCATGACCTCAGCGCGGCCCTTCAGGACGTCCTTGACTATCTGTTCGCGGTTCGCGCCGTACATGAGAGCCTGGCGCACTCTGACATCTTTAAACAATGGGTTGGTTTGTTTCAGGCCGATATAGTTGTAGCCGAGGTCAGCAATTTCGTGGAAATCGAACTTAGTGGCATAGTCTTTCTTGATGCGGTCAACTTCGTCTGCCGGAATGGCGCCCATATAGTCGATGTCGCCCTTCTCAAGAGCGGCAAGCATGACCTGCTCGTCCTGGTAGAACTTGACGACGACTTTCTCGATGTTCGGAGCGCCGTCAAAGTAGTCCGGGTTAGCCTCGAGAAGAATATACTGGCCCTTCTGCCACTCCTTGTACTTATATGGGCCGGTCCCGATTGGCTGCATGTTGGCCGGGTTTTCCTTCATTTTGGCGATCGGCGTGCTTTCAAAGAGGTGTTTCGGAATGATACCATAGGTCAAGGCAGTGGTCAGGAGCGGAGCATATGGTTTGTCCAAAGTAAGAACGACAGTGTAGTCGTCAGGGGTCTCGATTTTCTGGATGGGCTTGAATTCGGTGGCGCGCACGCCTGTATAATCAGGACTCTTGATTGCTTCGTAGGTATACTTAACATCTGCTGAACTGAACGGTTGACCGTCATGCCACTTGACGCCCTTGCGCAGGTGGATGGTCCAGACCAGTCCGTCGGGCGATGTCTCCCAGCTCTCGGCCAAGTCGCCGACGGGCTCCAGCTTCTCGTTAAGTTTGATCAGACCGCTGTATACAAGGTCATTAACGCGCCCGGACGGAACGTCGGTGGACAGAATCGGGTTGAAAATTACCGGGTCGCCGGTCATGCCGAAGGTGATCGTACCGCCCTTCTTGGGGCCGTTCGGAGCACCGCAACCAGCGACCGCTGCGATCAGAACGACGGCGGTAACCACTGCAGCAAGGATCCTGAGATGCCGTTTCGTGTCTCATCACTCCTTAATCATCGAATTTGGTAATTAGCCAATTCTCGGGCATATAACCGAATTCCTCCTTGATAGAACATTTTGAGAAACGAAGAATCACGAAAAAATGCGAAATAACGGCCATAGCCGTTCAATACACAAGTGCATATACGACTATTTATAAGTTCGGTGCTGGCAGCCGAATCGGTTTCCGGTGCCTGTTCGCCTGAAATCGTGGGCATTGGCTGCGGTTCGAGCGCCAATTTACAAGCATTTCATGATGGGTCTGTCTGTTTGGTCCAATATCGAAGAGGCTTTTGAAACGCTCTTGTCTTCCCTGCCGCTGCATGGCTTCAGTATATGGCTAATCAAGATTCTCTTTTTTGCATTGTGATGCGGTGCCTTTTGCAACGCATTAACCTGCTTCAAGCATGATCATTGACTGTCGTGCTGCGCTTGGCTATAATGAGTGCTGTCGCAGGTCGAAACTCGGGAGGCGTTGACGCGGCTCCTGGCCGAGCGACAGTGGTCTTGCGCCGGGCCAGGGTCAGCGCCGGTCTTGGTGCGGCGAAGTGCCGCGTCATGACGCGAAGGTGGCGGAATTGGCAGACGCGCAAGACTTAGGATCTTGTGCCGCAAGGCGTAGGGGTTCAAGTCCCCTCCTTCGCACCGGAGAAAGCGCGGAAGTGGCTCAGCGGTAGAGCATCGCCTTGCCAAGGCGAGGGTCGCGGGTTCAAATCCCGTCTTCCGCTCAAGCGGGGCGGTGTCTCCAATTGGAGATGCCGCCCTTCACCTTATCTGCCATTACGGCTTAGGGACGATTGCCACAGGCAGCTGCCAATGTCTTTCCAGCACGGAGCTTTAGCGCTGTGGCGGAGGTTAAAGGTCATTGTTGCGCGCCAGCGCTTGTGATATAATGTAAAGGTCATACAGGGTGGAGCACTCTGTCTGGCGCAAGGACATATACTCTACTCGGGAGCAGGTGGCACATTGGCTAAGGTCGATCTGGAGAAGCTAGAGCAAAATCAGGTGCGTCTGACGATTGAAGTTGATGCCGCGGCCGTTGATGCTGCTTTGGAAAAATCGTTCCAGCAAGTTGCGCGGCGGGTCAATATCCCCGGGTTCCGGCGCGGCAAGGCGCCGCGCGCCATTGTCGAACGCTATGTCGGCAAGGGTACCATCCTTGAAGGAGCTCTCGATGTTCTCTTGGCCCCGTCCTATCGTAAAGCGCTGGACGAGGTGCAGATTGAGCCGATTGCGCAGCCAGATGTCGACATCGTCGAGTTTGAAGCCGGTAAACCGCTGCGCTATACCGCGACTGTTACCGTCAAGCCTGAAGTCGCCCTCGGGCAGTACACTGGCCTCGGGATTCCGCGCGAGGTTCGGGCTGTCTCCGATGAAGATGTCGACAAGCAGATCGAAATGCTGCGCGAGCGATTTGCGCAATTGATTCCCGCGCCCGAGGGCACTGCCCTGGCGAACGGGCACTTTGCGGTGATCGACTTTGAAGGCACCGTCGACGGCACGCCGTTCCCCGGCGGCAAGGCCGATAACTACGTTCTTGAGATCGGCTCCGGTACGTTTGTCCCGGGGTTTGAAGAACAGCTCATCGGGATGCATGCCAACGAGGCGCGCGACATCGAAGTGACTTTCCCTGCCGATTACCGGGCGCAGGAGCTTGCGGGAAAACAGGTGCGCTTCGCGGTAAAGGTGAAAGAAATTAAGGTCAAAGAACTCCCGGAGGTCAATGACGATTTCGTAAAGGGGCTCGGCAACTTCCAAACGGTGGAGGAGTTGCGGCAAACCATCAAGAATAACTTGACTCAACTTGCCGAAGACGAGGCCCGCGAAAAGCAGATCAGCGAAGCGGTGAACAGGGTCGTCGACGCGTCGCAGGTTGAGATCCCAGAGATCTTGGTCGAGCGGCGGCTCGACACTATGGTTGACGACGTTTCGCACCGTATGCAGCTCCAGGGGTTCAGCCTCGAGCAGTACTTTGAGAGCACCGGCAAGACAATGGCCGATCTCCGGAGCGAACTTCGCGAGCAGGCCATGCGTGCTGTCAAGCGTGATTTGGTGCTCGCAGCGATCGCCAAAAAAGAGGGACTCATCGCTGAAGACGCCGATGTTGAGCGTGAAATTGCCCGCATGGCTGAAGCTTACGGTCGTCAGCCGGCTGACATTCGCAAGATGTTTTCCGATGAGAGCAATCTCGACGCGCTGAAGGAATCGATTCGCATCCAGAAGGCCATCGACTTCATTCTTGAGCACAATTGAGCTGAACCCACCAGTGACCAGAACCCACTGCGTTCGGACCTCAACACAGCGAGGAGGCGTTACGATGAGCTATCTCGTGCCCATGGTCGTCGAGCAGACCGGCCGCGGTGAGCGCGCCTACGATATATATTCGCGGCTGCTTAAAGAGCGCATCATATTCCTCGGGACGGCCATCGACGACACGGTCGCCAACTTGGTCGTGGCGCAGCTTTTGTTCCTCGACAGCGAGGATCCTGACAAAGAGATCCGCCTTTACATTAACTCGCCCGGCGGCCAGGTTTCCTCCGGCTTGGCCATTTACGACACGATGCAGCTGACCAAGGCGCCGGTGGCCACCGTGTGCGTCGGCATGGCCGCCAGCATGGCCGCCGTGATCCTGGCCGGCGGCCGCAAGGGCCGTCGTTACGCGCTTCCGAATTCCCGGATAATGATTCACCAGCCGATCGGCGGCGTTCAGGGCCAAGCGGTGGACATCGAAATCGAAGCCAAGGAGATCCTGCGGCTGCGCGAGAATCTCAACGAGCTTTTGGCCAAACACACCGGTCAACCGATCGAGCGCATTGCGCGCGACACCGACCGCAACTTCTGGATGTCCCCTGCTGAGGCCAAGGAATACGGCTTGGTAGACGAAGTTTATCGTCCGAAATGAAGATGGGTGTATTCTCCGATTCTTTCGGACAGGACGATTGAAAGAGGGGTGAGGCCTTGTTCAAAGACGAGAAAGGACAATTGAAGTGCTCGTTCTGCGGTAAGGCCCAAGAGCAAGTGAAGCGCTTGGTCGCAGGGCCGGGCGTCTACATCTGCGATGAGTGCATTGAGCTGTGCAATGAGATCATTGAAGATGAATTCAGCGAAGAGTCCGACATTGACCTGAAGGATATTCCGAAGCCGAAGGAGATCAAGGCACAGCTTGATCAATATGTGATCGGACAGGAGCGCGCCAAGCGGATCCTTTCGGTCGCGGTTTATAACCACTACAAGCGCATTAACCTCGGCGGCAAGATTGACGACGTCGAGTTGCAGAAGAGCAACATTCTCATGCTTGGGCCGACGGGTGTCGGCAAGACCTATCTCGCGCAGACGTTGGCCAAGATCCTGAATGTCCCGTTTGCGATCTCCGACGCGACGTCGCTCACCGAGGCCGGTTATGTCGGCGAAGATGTCGAAAACATACTCCTGAAGCTTATCCAGGCTGCCGATTACGACATCGAGAAGGCCGAGAAAGGCATCATCTATATTGACGAGATCGACAAGATCGCCCGCAAGTCCGAGAACCCCTCGATTACGCGTGATGTCTCCGGCGAGGGCGTACAGCAGGCACTGTTGAAAATCCTTGAGGGGACTGTGGCGAGCGTCCCGCCGCAGGGCGGTCGCAAGCACCCTCATCAGGAGTTCATCCAGATCGACACCACGAACATCCTGTTCATTTGCGGCGGCGCGTTCGAGACGATCGACAAGATCATCCTCAGCCGCATCGGCAAGCGGCAGGTCGGATTCGGGGCGGAGAACAAGAGCAAGAAGGACTACAATATCGGTGAGGTGCTGGCGCAAATCCTGCCCGAGGATCTGCTGAAGTTCGGTATGATACCGGAGTTCATCGGTCGCCTGCCGGTCATCGCCACGCTGGATGCGCTCGATGAAGAGGCGCTGATCAGGATTCTGACCGAGCCGAAGAACGCCCTCATTAAGCAGTACCAGAAACTGTTCTCGCTAGACAACATCGATCTCGAATTCAAGGAGGACGCGCTTCGCTATATTGCTCAGGAGGCGCTCAAGCGCAATACCGGTGCCCGCGGTCTGAGGGCGATCATCGAGGACATCATGCTCGGCGTGATGTACGAGGTGCCGTCCCGCGGCGACGTAACGAAGTGCATCATCACCAAGGAGACGGTGATGAAGCATGAGGAGCCGATCCTGGTGACGATCGACCGCGAGCGCAAGGGTTCGCGCAGCAAAAAAGAAGAGACGGCGTAAGTGCAACACCGGGGCACCCTCGTTCAGACGGACGGGGGTGCCTTTGCACGCGCCCAATCATAAAAATGGATTGCCTGATGGCGAGAGGAGGCTGGGACAGTGGGGATCCTTGAAGCAATAGCAAACCGTGTCAGCTCGCGTCCGTCTCTCCTGAGAGGATCGGCAGCCGTACTGTCTCCCGCGCTGGACAAGGTCGGCAGCTACCAGGCTCTTGCGAACTTCCATCGCGCCGCTAGGACTCGCTCTGCTTACCGCGACTTCCTTGAACGGCACGGCGTCAGACCAGACTCTGTAAAGACGGTCGAGGACTTTCTCGCGCGCGTGCCGGTCATGGACAAGGAGAGCTACTTGCGCCGCTATGACTTGCGAGCACTGACTGGTGAGGACGGTCTGGCGAAGGCTTACTGTATCCAACGCAGTTCCGGTTTCTCCGGCAAGCCGACTTACTGGCCCAGGCTTGGCCATGAAGCGAGTACGGCGGTCAGTCGCTTCCAACTGATTTGGGATTTGTACATCAATCCAGGCGATTGCCCGACGCTGATGGTGGTAACGTTTTCGCTCGGCAGCTGGCAGAGCGGCACCGAGCTGTTTCGGTTGGGGACTGAATTGGTCGTTCACCGCCGGCGTCACCTGACCGTCATCGCACCCGGGGAAAACCTGCCCGAGACGTTGGAGATTCTGTGCACGTTAGGCCCGCACTTTGGGCAGTGGTTCATTGTTGGCAACCCGCCGTTCCTCAAGCGGATGTTCGAGGAAGGGCAGGGCGTTGACTGGAGAGGCCGGCGCGTTATCGTTGGCACCGGCGCCGAGGCTACTACCGAAGCCTGGCGCGAGTGGGTTTGCGCCAGGCTGGGGGTTGACCCAGACCGCGAGCCGATTCGCGTAATCAACTGTTATGGCTCATCTGACTTCGGCCTTGACACGGCGACCGAGACGCCGCTGTCGGTGGCGATCAAGCGCCGGGCGCTGCGCGATCCAAACTTGGCTGAGGAGTTGTTCGGGCGAACCGGCAACCTGCCCAACCTGTATCAGTACGATCCTATCCGCACCTACTTTGAAGAAATCGACGGCGAACTCGTGGTCACAATGTGGTCCGCTGTGCCGCTGATCCGTTACAACATCCACGATGCCGGACGCGTCTTGAGTTACCAACGAGTGATGGACGCCCTTAAGGTCCATGGCTGCGGCGACCTTGCCGACCAAGTCCGCCGTCTCGGTTACCACATCATCAAGGCGCCCTTTCTCTGGACGGACGGGCGCAGTGACGGGACGGTTTCAATCGGAGGGGCCAACGTATTTCCTGGGAACATTGAGACCGCGATCCTCGAGACCCCGGGGTTGGCGGAAGCGGTGCAGCACTTCCAGCTGGCTGTCGAGGAGGATGACAACTGCAATAAGCAATTGGTCGTCTACGTCGGCTTGCGTTGCGGAACCGCCGAGCCTGATCGGCAATTCCTCATTGGCGCTGCTGAGGAGGCCATCCTCAGGACGCTCCTGCGGGATAATCGCGAATATGAAGTGACTTACTTGGGCAATCCGACGGTACGCCCCCGGGTGGTTGTTGTGCCGGCAGAGGCGATACTGGACCGAGGGACGATCAAGAGGAGGTTCATTAGGAAAGGCGAGTAAGAGACCAGGTTGGCTCCTGAAGCGGCAGTTGACAAATGACACCAGTAGTGCTTAAAATGATGACTGACCGGTCAGTCATTTAACTAAACTTGGCGGAGGAGGCTGTGGCGGTGCCAAAACCGGGTGACGCCGACGATAAACGTCTCCAGATATTGCACGCGGCCGGTGAGGTCTTCCGGCGACGCGGTTTTTCGGTGGCCACTATCGACGAGATCGCGTCGGCCGCCGGCGTCGGCAAGGGGACCATATACCTTTACTTCTCCGGCAAACAGGACATCGTGAACTCGCTGGTCGCTTTCACGCTCGAGTCACTCCACAGAGGCATTTCGCAGGTCATTGGCGGCACCGATGATGCCATCACAAAATTGCACAAGCTAATTGCCGGGCATGTTCACTTTAGTCTCACACACCTTGATTTTGCGTACATCCTGTACCGCGAGCTGAGCGAGCTCGGCGGCGAGTTTAGCGACAAGGTGCTCGGCTTCACAGACGAGTACGTGAAAGCAATCGGCTCGGTCTTGAGGCAAGGGGAGGCCGAGGGGACGCTAAACGTCGGCGACCCGGACATCGTGGCGAGCGGCGTCATGGGGTTGGTCAACACCACTGTTTTCTTCTCAGCGAGGCGGAGAGCAGATCTTGGTGAGCCTGAATTGACGAGCGGGATACTGTCCCTGCTAGTGGACGGTATCGGCGCGCGGAAGGGGAGAGACCGTTGAATCTGGCTGAATTGGCTGTCAGGCACCGCGTAACGGTTGCCATGTGCGTCATCGTCGTCATCCTGCTCGGAATGGTGTCGTACGGGCGCATTCCGATCGACCTTCTGCCGGACCTGAACTTCCCGGTGGTGGCGATCGTCACGTCGTATCCCGGCGCCGCGCCGCAAGAAGTCGAGTCGCTCGTCTCGCGACCGCTTGAAGAGATAATCGGTACCGTCCCCAATGTCAAGGACGTTCAATCCATCTCGACGGAGGAGAACTCGCTGGTCATCGCCCAGTTCAACTGGGGGACGGACATGGATTTCGCGGCCCTCAACATCCGGGAGAAAGTCGATCTGATCAAGCGGATGTTCCCCAGCGACGTCTCGACGCCGATGGTGGTCAAGTTCGACCCCTCGCTGATGCCGATCATGGTGGTCAGCATGACCGGCGGCGTGGACCAAGTGGAACTGCGCGATTTGGCTGAGAACACCGTCAAGAAGCGCCTCGAACGCATTGACGGGGTGGCATCGGTCCAAGTAGTGGGTGGCCAAGAAGAGCAGATTCGCGTGACAATTGACCCCGCGAAGCTCAACAAGCACAATCTCTCCTGGCAGCAGGTCGCGACGGCCGTCCGAACGGCGTCGCTGAACCTGCCCGGCGGCAAAGTGAGCGAGAACGGCGTTGACTACCTGATCCGCTCGCTCGGTGGGGCGGCTGACATCGAGCAGCTCGGCAACGTCATTGTGGGCGCCGACCTGCCCAAGACCAGCGGCCTGAGCGCGGTCGGGGGTCTTGGCGCGGTGGGCGGGTTGCCGGCTGGCGCTGCCGGTCTGGGGAGCGGCGGATTGCCGTCTGGGACAACCGGGCTGCCGTATAGCGGGCCGGTGCCAGGCACCCAGTCCGGCTCGAGCGGCCAAGCAGGAGGCAGTTCGAGCGGGTCGAGTGGTCAGACTGTGCCTACTCAGCCCGGACAGGCCGTGCCCGGCACCGGGTTGCCCGGCTCCCTCCCGCCGGGGTTGGGGAGCGGCGCCGCACCGGGCGGTGTGATTCCCGGCGGCTTCACTCCCGGTACCTCAGCCGCAACCAGACCGGCCCTCACGAGTAGCGGTGCTGCACTTCAGACGGGCGTCGCCAGCGCTGCCAATTTGATTGCAAAACCGATTTATCTTAAAGACATTGCAACGATCGAGCGCGTCGTCCGGTCCACCGGCGGTGTTTCCCGGCTCAACGGTGAGGACAGCGTCGCGCTGGTTATCCAGAAGACTTCGCAGGCGAACACCGTCAAAGTGGCCAATCTCGTCGGCGCGGCGCTCGCCGAGGTCAAGAAGGACTTGCCCGCGAATGCCCAGGTTATCACGACGATGAACCAGGCCACCTTCATCGGCAAGGCGATCGAGATGGTTCAGTCGAACGCCCTCCAAGGCGCCGCGTTGGCCGTCTTGATTCTCTTCGCATTCCTACGCAACATCGCCAGTACCCTTATCA
>Ga0315298_1010149_pt1 | contig 11415 bp, 10 predicted proteins | sample WHS_1_MG_FD_203077 | JGI IMG/M metagenome (GOLD analysis project Ga0315298, IMG submission 203077) | Extremophilic microbial mat communities from Washburn Hot Springs, YNP, Wyoming, USA - WHS_1_MG | ecosystem: Environmental > Aquatic > Thermal springs > Hot (42-90C) | place: USA: Wyoming... | reverse complement strand
AGAACAGCTCTTTGAAAATCGAATACTCCCTGTGAAAATACTGTGGATAAATGTTGGTAAATATACCCTAATTTTTTATTTGACGCATTATAGGATGTCTCTTAAAACCCAACTTTTCTGTCACTCCCGCGCAAGTGGCAATCCAGAAATGGCTTCAAAATAATGGATTCCTCCAGCGCAGGACTAACTTCATTTTGGCTTTAAAGACGCCACCGCTAACCGGATTGGCTCATGATGGGCTATTTTGGAAAAAAATTGCAAATCGAAAAAGTTGCAAATTTAAGTGGATCAAGGTAAATTAACTTCGTCTTTATTATTTGGTAAAAAATAGGCTGAAAAAAAACAACTTAATGCTCTCTCCCGAACAAGAGAAATATATTCTCCGTCATGCTTATATTCCTGAGCATGTGGTCAGCCTGATGGTGGGGCTTTCCGGAGGGGAGCCGTTCTATGAAAATGGTTATGTTTATTTTGTAAAGAAAGATGTACTTATTTTTATCGGGTATCGCTTACCGGAGATTTTTCTACCAGATGATTGTGGTCCATTTATGCGCCAGATTATTAAGAAATTTTGCCCAGAAACCACTTGGTTTATTGCCCCTGAAATCCCTCCCTCATTAAAGGATGAAGTTCAGGAAAGAGAAAGGGACTTTTATTATATTTTGAAAGTGGCCTCAGCGAGTTTTCGGCAAAGGTTACTGCGGGAAACCGAAAAAGCTGCCCGTCAGTTAGTAGTAATAAAGTCGCGCGAATTTTCAGCGGAGCATATTTTGCTCACGAAAGAATACATAGGCCAAGAGAATTTACCTGGAAAAATAAAAGAGCTATTTAACCGGCTTCCGGAATATATAAAATATTCCTCCTCCTCCCTAATCTTGAGCGCTTGGGATGAACAGGGAAAGCTCTGTGCTTATTATATCTTAGAGTTGGCAGGTGAAAGATTTATCACTTATGTCCTGGGAGGCTATTCCAAGAAAAATTATGTTCCTCACGCTTCTGATCTTTTGTTTTTTGAGATGTATAAGCTGGCCAAAGAAATGCAAAAAGAATACATCCATTTGGGCTTGGGGGTAAATGAGGGAATCCGCAGGTTTAAGATAAAATGGGGAGGAGTTCCGTATCTGCAATATGAGGCAGGAGCCATCTTTAGTAAAAGCAAGTTATATTTACCTTTATTTGATACCTTGAAAAAAAAGTTATGAGATTACCAAAAATTATCTCTTCCTTCATAAGCAGGGAAGAGAAAAAATTAAAGATGGTTTGGGAAATTAGTAAGCAGGGCCGAGTCAATTTTCTTATTGGCACGGCCCATTTTTCTCCTTATCATTATCGAAAATCTCTTCACTATTTAATAGAAAAATCTGCTAAAGTCATATTTGAGGGTCCCCTTGATGAGGAGAGCAGACAAAAAATAGTGGCTATGGGAATGCAGAGCAATGGGGCAGATATTTTAAAGAGTTTGGATGACCCCACTACTTTAAAATTAAGAAAACTTATGGAAGACCTTTTTGTTTCCCCAAGCGCTTTATCGGTTATTCCCTCTTGGCCATTAACCCAGGATCAATTTTTATTTGAGTTTTTTAAAAATCGCCGACCTTGGTTGGCTTTTTTCCAAATTTGGGCGCACTTTCTAAAGAAGCATGGCTGGCTATACTCCCTTGATCTGGAAGCTTGGCAGATGGCCCGGAAGTTGGGCAAAGAAATTGTTTTTTTAGAAACCATTGAAGAGCAAATTGCCGGTTTAGAAGGCATTCCCTTAGAAAGGATCGTTAATTTTCTAAAAAAGATAGACTTTTGGGAAGAGTTAGCTAAAAATTATGCTCAACTTTATGCCGCGGGGAAGATAGAGGCTTTGTTAGCAGTGACGAAAGATTTTCCCACGCGCTGTCCAGCGATTGTGGAAAATCGGGACCCGGTTATGTTTAATCGGTTGCGCAGCATTTTTGCGGAAGGTCAAGGGATGGCCTTTTTAGGGACAGTTCATCTTCCCGGAATAAATAAAAGATTGCAGCAGGAAGGATACGAGCTAAAACAGATTTTAAACATTACTTAATGCTTACGCCTAAAGAAGAAGAATATCTTAAAAAGCAGGCTTACATCCCCGAGCATCTGCCCGAATATGGAGGCGTAATCTCGCAGACTGAGCCTCTGCTTGAAGATGATTTTCTTTTTTATGCCGGGAAGGGATTCCTCATATTTGTGGCTTATCCTCTAAGCAAAAAATTTATCAAGAAAGAGGCAGAAAAAATTTTGCATAAAATGATTAAACGTTTTCAACCAGCCCAAGTAGCGATCTTGGGCCCCGAGATTCCTCTGGCCAGAGTAAATCTCGTCCAAGAGGACGCTTATTTTAAATTAGATTTAGCCAACCTGAGTATTCCTGGTAAAGTTAAAAATATGATAAAAAGGGCCCATAAAGAAATTCAAGTAGAAATGAGCCGAGAGTTTAAAGATGAACATCAGCAGCTCATCAACGAGTTTTTACATACCCATCCCCTCGACGAAGGCACCAAATATATTTACCAAAGGATTCCGCGGTACTTAGCGGCAACCTCTTCCGCCTATCTTTTTAATGCGCGCAATGGTCCAGGGAACTTGGTCGCCTTTGATGTGGCCGAATTTGGAGCCCAGGCCTATGCCTTTTACATGTTCAATTTTCGGTCAACTCGTTATCATGTCCCCGGCACTTCTGATCTCCTTCTCCACTCCATAATTAAAGAAGCTCAAGAGCGCGGAAAAACCTTCATCAATCTGGGATTGGGTATAAATGGGGGAGTTACTTTTTTCAAGAAGAAATGGGGAGGTGTTCCCTTTCTCCAGTATAAATACACAGTTTTTCATCCGGATTATCCTCGGTCCTTAGAGGGCCTTTGGCAGAAGATGTAATTAAAAATGAGTAAAAAATTTTGGCAAAAAATTTGGGGAAGAAAACCTAAGAAAAAATTTGGAGCGTGGCAGATAGAATTGACTTCACGATGTCCTTTGCAGTGTCGGATGTGCAATCGCATAGAATATGGAGATTTTCCCCGACAAGACATGCCTTTCGCCGATTTTAAAAAGATCCTGCCTTATTTAAAAGATGTGGAGACAGTAATTTTAGAGGGGTGGGGAGAATCACTTCTTTATAAAAACCTCCCGGAATGCATTCGCTTAGTCAAGAAGGAGGGTAGTCAAGTGGGGTTTGTAACCAGTGGGCAAGGTCTAAATGAAGGGTATATCAATGAACTCTTGGCGGCGGGCGTAGATTTTATGGGTTTCTCTTTGGCGGGCACGACGCCCCAGACTCACAATGCCATCAGGAGAAACTCTTCCTTGACGGAATTGTTGGCTAATATTCAGCTATTGCAAGAAACAAAAAAAAAGTTGCAAATCGTGAATCCCCGTTTGCATGTGGTTTATCTGCTGCTGAAAGATAATATTGAGGAAGTTCCAGGTTTAATACCTTTGTGTCAAGAATTAGAAATTCCAGAAATTATTCTGATTAATTTAATCCATGTCACGAATTTTTGGCAGGATGAACAAAAGGTCTTCGGGCCCATAGTTCTTCCGGAGTACCAGAAACCTTTGATAGAGGCAACGCAAAGGGCGCGCCAGAAGAAAATTAAAATCCACTGTCCTAGCCTTTCTTTTCAGGAAGTGGGTTTATGCTCCGAAGATCCTTTGCGCAACCTTTATATCTCGGTGACCGGCGAAGTTTCTCCCTGTGTTTATTTAAACCCGCCTCTCCCTTCGCCCTTTAAACGCATATTTCAGGGGCGGGAATGCCCAATAGAGCGCGGGCAATTTGGCAACATTTTCCAAGAAGATATCGCCCAAATCTGGGATGCGCCTGCCTATCGGGATTTTAGAAATAGCTGGCTGGCCCGTAAACAACTATCGGCTCGTACAGCTTCCCTAATCTTTGACCCAGACCGATTTAAAGAACAACCTCTTTCGCCCCTCCCTCCACCCCCTTCAGCCTGCCAGACGTGTTATAAATCATTGGGAGTTTAATTTCTTTCATCTTCTTTCTTAAAAAATCCTTTTCATCGTCTGGCCCTTTCATGCTCCCAAGGCGTAGGACAAGCCTTTATGGCCTGCCGAATACGGCAAGAGACAAGCCCTTGCCTTAAGAGGTTTTGTGAGGACTTGGGAAGGGGCAGGCGAAATATAAATTAAAGTACTTCTATTTTTAGGGAGAAATGGCCAAGCCACAAAAAAGGCTTGACATATAATGCTACTTTTAATATATTTGTGTTATTTAATTAGCACGAATTAAATATAAGTAATACTAAATCCGGTAAACATACTGAAAAGGGGAGAAGAAAAATTCTTCTTAAAGAAAGGAGCGTTAAAATGGTGAAGAGAGGGAAGGCAGCTTTATTGATCTTCTTTATACTTGGTTCAAGCAGCATTCTTTTTCAAGGGAAGAGCTTTAGCCAAACTTATCGCTTGGAACCCGTGGAAGTGGTGGCTTCGCCGGTCATTGAAGGCAATAAAGTGACCGAATATGGCAGTCAAATCACTACGGTTACGAAAAAACAGATAGATTCTTTGAATGCCCTGGACCTTCCTTCAGCCGTGCGCAGAGCGCCGGGAGTGAATATTTCGCGGTACAACTTAGTGGGTAGCTACGGAGGCGCGCAAGGCGGAGCAATTTATATTCGCGGCATGGGGGCGGAGAGACCAGGGGCGGAAATTCAAACCTTAATCGATGGCCAACCTGTTTTTCAAGGTGTCTTTACCCATCCGCTCATGGATCTTTTAAGCGTTGATAATGTGGAAAGGATAGAAATTTATAAGGGAGCTCAGCCAGTATTTTTGGGCAATATGTCTCATGGAGCCGTAAACTTGGTCACCAAGCAGAAGACTACTCCGGGATTTGAGACGAAAATTGGCACGGCTTATGGTTCTTATTCTACTTGGAACACGGGCCTAGCCCATGGAGGTAAAATTAAAGAATTCGATTATTACTTGATCGGAAGTTATAAGACTTCCTCCGGGCACCGGGAGAATGCCGATGGCCAGTTGCAAAATTATTTTGGTCGTATGGGATACGATCTGAGTAAGGAATGGCGCCTTTCTTTTACGGCTGGCTACACGGATAATTGGGCTCAGGATCCGGGAGTTGCTGGATCAACCAAACCGCCGGTAATTCCCCGCTTTACTACCCGAGATGCCATCTATGATTTTACTGTTTCCCACAGTCATTCTTGGGGAACAGGCCAAATTAAACTCTTTTATGATGATGGGCTCGTCCGTTGGCGGCAGTATGATTCTACGCGGCGAGAACAGTTCGATAGTAATACCGATTGGGATAATCAAGGTTTTAAATTAGAAGAAAAACTTCGTCTTTGGCCAGGTGGGGAAATTGTTTTGGGTTATGATTATCTTTATTACGGCGGAAAATTTGAAGAAGTCCGCCCGGCCCAGACCAGGAGATTGGAAGATACCTTTTTCTATAACTCTGCCCCATATTTGGCTATAAGCCAGGTTTTTGGAGAAAAAATTCAATTCATTCCTTCTGCTGGTATTCGTTATAATATGAGTCGCTACTTTGGGGATGAAGTAGGCTGGCAAGCAGGATTAGTCATGCGTTATAAAGAGACGGAATTCCATGCCCAATATGCTCGCGGCTTTAATCTCCCCGGGGTATATGTGGTCTATCAATATCAAGTCTGGAATCTGGGCGACTCTTGGAAAAATTTAAAAGCGGAAAAGATTGACCATTACGAGGTTGGCGTAACTCAAAAATTTACTTCTTGGCTAAAAGGTGATTTGACTTTATTTTGGGATTATGGAAAAGATAGATTAATCTTTAAATCTCCGCCACCACGTTTTGAAAACTTGGTCGAATACCACACGCAAGGGGCAGAAATGACCATAACTTTAACTCCTTTCCCCGAGCTGGAAATTTTTGTAGGCGGAACTTATCTCGAAAAATCTCCGGATGACCTCCCTTATGCTCCCAAATGGACTTTCACCGGTGGATTAGCTTACCGCTTCCTGGAGCATTTTCTTCTTAATATGGATGGCCAATATGTGGCCGATCGCTATGTTTCTAATCCCCGGTATCCAACAGCAACTCCGGATAAAGTGGGTGATTATTATTTGCTCAATGCCAAGCTCACTTATCGGTTAAAATGGAAGCAGTATCCCGTCCAAACCGATTTTTACCTCGCCGGAGAGAATTTGACCAATGTCTCCTACGAGTACCTCAAGGGTTATCCAGCCCCTGGAATCACGGTGATGGGCGGAGTAAATTTTTATTTTTGATGGTGATGGTAATGGATAAAAAACAATTCTTCAATGAAATGGCTGCTACGTGGGATCAAAAATTTTACACCCCTCAGTTGATCCAATATTTACCTGAGCTTGTTTCGCTTTTTCGACTCACTCCTGCTTCCAAGATCCTTGATGTGGGGGCCGGCACAGGCGGAATAATACCTTTTCTCCTCCAAGCTATCGGGGAAAAAGGAAAAATTTGGGCCATTGATTTTGCGGAAGAGATGATAAAAGTTGGCAAGCAGAAATTTCAAAAGGAAGCACGGGTGACATTTGAATTGGCGGAGGTGGAGTCTTTGCCTTATCCTCAAGATTTTTTCGATCATATTGTTTGTTTCGGCGCCTTCCCCCACTTTGCAGATAAACTCAAAGCTTTAAAAGAAATGGTGCGGGTTTTAAAAGAAAAGGGGACCTTGGTTATAGCTCATGCCCTAAGCAGCGCCGAACTTAAAGAACGGCATCAGGGATGTGCGCCGGTTTCCAAAGATTTTCTTCCCGAAGCGGCAGAGATGAGTATGTTCTTCGAGCACGCGGGCTTGCGCTTAACCCGCTTAATTGACCAGCCCCGCTGCTATTTATGCGAGGGAGTGAAAAAACCTTTCTCCTCCAATTCCCATGTTTCCGGAGGTGAAAAAATTTAAAGGAAGAAGCCCGATAAATTATCAAGAAATCGTTGGCTGCCCTTTATTTTTCTTTATGTTTGCGGCGCAGGATCTTTAAACTTAGCGTGGGGATTTTTTCTTGGCTTCAGGAAAGAGAAAGATGAGGACTAAGCTAAATAGGGAAGGCTTCGGGAAAGTCTCTTTGGGGAAGCAATGCGCCGTTTATAAGCTTTTTTAATTTCCCGGGAATTTTTTAAAATCATGCCCTTTAATTTTACACGCAGTCATCATGGGAGATTATGGTTTTCCCCTTTTCTATTCAGCAAATTGGAGGCTGAGATTTGGCAGCCCAAATTGCTCAAAGAAGCCAATCTCTCGAGAAGATTTTTTTAAAAAATTATTACTCGGAGCAATTAAATATTTACACTTATCCCCTTCCCTCTCCCCATGATTGGGGAGAGGGTTAGGGTGAGGGGTTCAGAACCGTAGATGTCATATATTTAATGGTCCCATTAATAAGAGCTCGGGGGATATGAATTTAGGTGTTTTTACTTTTTTTCTGATAAATTTTTAAGCCGCTCTTGGATCTGAGAAATTGCCCGGGTCGCTTTGATTTTGAGGACAGAATAATAAATGCTGGCACCTGCTGCTGGCTCTATGGGGGCATCTGGAATTTTCTTTTTTCCCCATTCGGTTATCTTTATCCGCAGTTGGGGGATGGCTTCCAGACTTCCCCCTATCGCTAAAACATTTAATACCCCCAGCAATAATTGATGACCATCCTCAAAAAGCCAATTTTAGCCTTCCCCTCACGCGTGGAGAATGTGCGGTAATTGGAAAAGAGTGGTTAATGAGGACAGAGGCAAGTCAGGGGCGAGCCCGACTTAGGCCTAAAGAAAAAATTTAGACGAAACCATACTTATACTTTGGGCCTGGCATGAGATGGATTTATGATCCTAATGAATCGGCTAAATACCGTAGGGTAAGGGCTTGTCCCTTGCCAAGAGAGGCAAGCCATAAAGGTTTGTCCTCCTTGTACCAGAAGGTTTATCTCCCTCCGTGCCTAGGTTTAATACGCCCCATGCTTTTGCCCGAGACCACGGATGGACTTATTAATTTAGGCCCAGGTTCAATTTTAAAAGGGATCGACGGTCCCAAAATTTAGCTCGATTTTCAGAATATTTTTTAATTGACACTATTTTCGTAAATGGCCAAAATATGGGTAAAAATAGATAAAAGTTAATGTTTTTCCCGACCGCAAGCGGAAATAGACAACAAATTGGGCTTTTTACATTTAAGAGAATTTGGGTATTGAAAGTTAGGAATTTACCTGGGCGGTCGGGAGGAACGGGTTCGCGTCTGAGGGCAGCGTTTTCTACGCCTGCGGCGGGCGAACACGCTGTTGGAGCAGACGGCCTTCGGCCGCAGCTCAGCCGCGAAGGCGTTATCTCATGAAATCATAAAAGAAAAGGTGGTATAATTGAATTGAAAATTCGTTACTACATTGATCCTGAAACTGAGCTACCTCATATTTATGGGCATGATGTTAAGGAAGCAGAGGTTGAAGAGGTTCTTAACAATCCGGGGGAAGATCGGCCAGGGCGGGAAGGATCGCGGGTTGCAATTGGTAAGACGGCAGGGGGCGTTATCTCAGGGTAATTTATGTCCCTGATCCGGAGCCAAATAGCGTATTTGTAATCACAGCCTATGAACTACGAGGTAAGCCATTAATTGCATATCGTCGCCGAAGGAGGAGAAAGAAATGAGGCAAAGTGAATTCCCACCAGGTTGGGACGCTGAACGCGTAAAAAGAGTACTAGCCTATTATGAAGCGCAGTCTGAGGAAGAAGCCGTCGCTGAGGACGAGGCGGCATATGAAGCGGAGGGGCAGACGGTCATGGAAGTTCCAAGCGAGTTGGTCCCAAAGATACGAGAGCTAATAGCAAAACATAAAGCAGCAAGATAGGGACTAATGCAAAAAATTGGGGTCAGGTCTTGCAATATCACATTAAATCGTCTCTTCCATTCTTTTAACAGTAGGGAAAGGGTCAAGTCTGCTCTTAACTCATGTTTATCAATGAGTTTATATCATTGCCCTTTCCCCTCCAAATTTTACTCCTTTAATTTAGACCAGAGTCTTATTCCTCAAATCCGAATTCATTAAATATTCCCTTTGCCCAAAGCTTATGATCTTTAGTTTCAGGCCTTGAAAATTGGCATTTTTTCTTCTTGATACATCTCTATCCATGGGAAGACCAATAGGGATAGAATATCCTGGCGCTTTAACCAAATTACCAGCAGAGGAAACGAAAGAACATCTTTATGAATAAATGGGAGCTATTTAGAAGCATTCATTTATGGTGAGCAAGGTTTCTGCTTAGTTAAGAGCGGAGATGAGCAAGGAAAAGGAATTATCAAAATTGACGAATCTCCTTGATCCCCATTTCAAGGCCTGCCTCCTTTTCCATTTTTTTAATTGACACTGTTTCCGGAGATGGCCAAAATATGGGTAAAAAAAGAGTAAGGATAAAAATTAATGTTATGCCCTATTATTGAAAGGAGATCGAAGAGATGGTAACTGTATTCAGTCAGCGAAAAAAGGTGAAAGGAATCAGTTTCGTAGTGGATGAGGGAAACCAAAAGAAAGCTGTCATAATTGACCTAAAAAGGCACCGGGCTATTTGGGAGGATATCTACGATACTTTATTGACAAAAGAGCGGGAGAAGGAGCCGCGCGAAACGCTAAAAGAAGTTCGTAAGCGAGTGCTTGAGAGACGATAGATGTCTACATACGAAGTCACCTTCGCCAGGTCAGCACGGCGAGAACTGGAGGGCTTACCACGCAGCGTCGCTGCTCGCATACTTGAGAGAATTCAAGCTCTATCAGAGAATCCGCGGCCCCATGGTTGTAGAAAAATTTAAGGCCCCAGCCAGCTTTTGCGGATAAGGGTGGGCGAATATAGGGTTATATACCAAATCGACGATAAGGATCGAATTGTAGATATCATCGTGATACGGCATCGTAGCGAAGCCTATAGGTGAGGCATAACAGGCGGCTCCACCGGATTACCAATAAAAATGGCAATCAGGGAGCTTTGGCGTAAGATATCAAAAGGAGATAAATGAATGGCCATTCCAGATTATCAAAGCTTGATGCTGCCCCTTCTTCGGTTGGCAGCAAAAAAGGGTGGAGAACTATCGACCAGCGAAGCCGTTGACGCTCTTTCCAAGGAGTTAGGCCTTACTGATGAGGACCTAAAGGAGATGCTCCCAAGTGGTACCCAAGCCACCTTTGTAAATCGAGTCGGTTGGGCAGCAACATACATGAAAAAAGCTGGCCTGCTTGAAGGCACGCGTAGGGGGTACTATCGCATAACCGAAAGGGGAACAGAACTTCTCCAAAAACAGCCCAAGACAATAAATGTAAAGATTCTTCAGCAATATCCTGAGTTCGTTGAATTTCAAAAATTGAAAGGGACGAGAAGCAAAGAAAAGCTTTTGGAGATTAAAAGAAGTACCGAGGTGTCATCGAGGACCCCATCAGAGGAATTAGAGGAAGCTTACGAAAATTTACGCGATGAATTAGTCGAAGAGTTACTTGGCAAATTTAAAAAGGTCTCTCCGGCATTCTTTGAACGTATTGTAGTGGACTTATTGGTTAAAATGGGTTACGGGGGTTCGCGTGCTGATGCGGGTAGGGCTATTGGCAGGACAGGGGATGGTGGCATTGATGGAATCATCAAAGAAGATAAACTTGGACTTGATGTCATTTATATACAGGCAAAGCGCTGGGAGGATAACCCCGTGGGGCGCCCTGCTGTCATGCAGTTTGCGGGGGCACTTCAGGCCCAGAAAGCTAACAAGGGTATTTTCATAACGACCTCCAGGTTCACCGATGATGCGCGAAGTTACATATTGCAAATAGGCAGCAAGATTGTTCTGATCGATGGTGAGCAACTTGCCAAATTAATGATTGAGCATGATGTTGGTGTTTCTACGGTTTCATTATATCCAGTGAAAAAAATAGACAATGACTATTTTGAAGAGAACATCTAATAATCGCATCAAACCGGACTGGCATCTCAGCTAGGCTCCATTGCAAGCCAGTTATGTGGAACGTTAAGCATAAAAATATGAAAGAGATACTAATAAGGAGATACTAATTACCTAAATTGAGCGATTTTTATTAAATCAATAAATAGTTAAGGTAACTGCACACCAAAATAAGTCATTTTCAGCGAACGTTGACAATTATTCTATAGGACAAGGCAAAAAATAAGGGCCTGTTTGAGCAATTAAGAATCCCATAAATTCGTCCGAACAACCAAAATACGAAATAAAGGCGTACTTCTCCCTTCGTTCACAATTTTTAACCTTTAATCTCGTCTAATCTCGTCCCACTATAAATGCCCAAGAATAGGAATGGGATTTTGACATCTCTCCCATAGCTTTTCAAAACGCAAATGTTGCCAAACTGCCTGGGTTACCTTAAGGATAATACCCCTACTAGTATGAACAATCTTAGCCGCAAAATCCAAAACCTGCCTCC
>Ga0315298_1010147_pt1 | contig 11416 bp, 10 predicted proteins | sample WHS_1_MG_FD_203077 | JGI IMG/M metagenome (GOLD analysis project Ga0315298, IMG submission 203077) | Extremophilic microbial mat communities from Washburn Hot Springs, YNP, Wyoming, USA - WHS_1_MG | ecosystem: Environmental > Aquatic > Thermal springs > Hot (42-90C) | place: USA: Wyoming... | reverse complement strand
TTGTCATTGCTGAAGGCGATGAGCCTGAGGACGTAATGTTCTTCAATGGCATAAGTGAGGGAGACTTACATCCTTATCGCAAGGCGGCTAAAGTTCAATGGGATGCCGAGAATCCGGCGCCGTCTGTTGAAAAGTTGGTAAAAAATGCGGGCGGACGGATACCTCTGCGATTTGCTGCTTATCTTGCTTGGGAGGCTATGAGAGCAGATTATGATGCATTCAGATTTTATGAATCTATAATCAGTTCGGATAGCCTCGATGTGCTTTCTTCTCAGGATGTTATCAACGAAGATTACAAGAAATCTCTTATAAGCGCGCTTGTAGAGATAGATTCTGAGCTTGAAGAGATTACATCTGAAGCCGGAGAAGGACTTGCTGAAGCTGTGCCTGTTACTATAACAGATGATGATAGAGATGAGATTGTTGAGTATATAAACAAACATGGCGGAGCAGTTAGAGCAGATGAGATTATTGAGAGTATAATCGAGATATCTCCGGGAGAGCGTGGATACGAGGCAGCTCTTGAGAGTCTGCATGAGGCACTTAAGGATGAAAATAGGATAACAAAAGTTGGCGAAGATATTTGGGTGCCTGCTGGTTCACTGCCGGATTTCATCAACGAGATCCCAGAAGTGCTTATAATTCCAGCCCATACGCCTTATGAGACGCCAGAAGGCGAGATGTTTGATCAGGAACTCGAGGATGAAGGGTTGGATCCGGGACTTAGGCAGGAGATTCTAAACCCACTCGTCCAGGATATTGGAGACGAAGATCCGGATAAGACTGCCTATCAGCCGCTTGATACATATCAGAGGTGTGCTCTTAAGTATCATCACAAGGAAGCGGGAACAATGCCGCTTATACAGTTTAACCCTGGATTCTTTGGCAGTGAGCCGGAAATCGTACAGATAACTTTGGTCAGCGAAGGTATAAGAAGAGATGCATGGGTGAATAACAAAACTCGTCTCATTTATGGACTGAAAGATTGGTTTACTACTGATATGCCTGTATCTGGAGCAGCGTTTGAGATACACCGAACCGAGCGGCATGGAGAGTACCGCTTTGTTTACGAAGGCCGCACGGATGCTCAAGTCTTTGTGCCGGCCGGTCGGGTTATGGAGCTTCTGAAGCTGAAAGAAGAAGCAGAAGAGCAGAGCGATGTGCCGCTTTTTGAGATTATAACCCGTATACTTGAGCATTATCGTAAGGGGATTGGTTTTGTGCCGCTCTTTACGGAAGTGAACTTGGTAAGGCGATGCACACGGCGTTTGGTGGCGTCAATCTTAAGCTCGTATCACTGCTTCCACACACGAGGCAAGACCGGAGAGTGGCAGTATGATGCCAAGAAGCGATCTCAAGGCTTCAACAAAGCAAAGCGAAAGTATATTCTCAAGTAGTGGGGCAGGGTAGATCAGGTATTATGGTTAGAGTTCGGTTTGCGCCAAGTCCTACAGGTTCTCCGCATATCGGTAATATCAGGACTGCTATATTCGATTGGCTGTTTGCTAAGCACGAAGGCGGCAAATTTATCCTCAGAATAGAAGATACTGACCGCGCGCGGCTAGTTGAAGGCGCTTTAGAAGAAATGATGCGAGATCTCCGATGGCTTGGTTTGCAGTGGGATGAGGGGCCGGAGGTTGGCGGTGATTATGGTCCTTATTTCCAGTCGGAACGATTGGATATCTATCGTAAATATGCCGAAAAACTGATCAGAGATGGCAGAGCGTACAGATGTTATTGTACTCCGGAGCGGTTGGAACAAATGAGAAAGGCACAGCAGGCTGCTGGCGGTTCAACTGGTTATGATCGAAAATGCCGAAATCTCACCGATAAACAGAAAGCTGAACTCGATGCAGATGGGAAGCCTTATGTTATAAGATTCGCAATGCCTGAATCTGGCACAACAATCTACCACGATTTCATTAGAGGAGAGTTGGCGTTCGATAATTCACTTCAGGATGATTTCGTTATGATAAAAACCGACGGCTTTCCAACTTACAACTTTGCAAGTGTGATAGATGACCATCTTATGGAGATAACACATGTTGTGCGTGGTGAGGAGTATATATCCAGCATGCCCAAGTATGTGCATCTTTATGCTGCATTGGGTTGGGATGAGCCGGTTTGGGTTCATGTTCCTTTGATACTAGGTCCGGATCGCAGTAAGCTGAGCAAGCGGCATGGCGCTGTAAATTTCTCAAGCTATATAGAAGAAGGTTATCTACCAGAAGCGATGATAAACTATTTGGCGCTTTTGGGTTGGTCAGCAGGGGAAGACAGGGAGATATATTCGGTAGAAGAGCTTATTGAGAAGTTCACACTGGAAGGAATAAACGACCATCCAGCTATATTCGACGCACAGAAGCTGTTGTGGATGAACGGGTATTACATTCGTCAGGCGAGCATCGAGCGTCTGGTAGAACTCTCTATGCCCTATATTGTTAAGGCTGGACTGGTTGGTAATCCGCCAGGAAAAGAAGACATTGATTACTACACCAAGATAATGCCGCTGATACAAGAGCGCTTGCATGTGTTATCTGAAGCGCCGAAAATGTGCGATTTCTTTTTTGCTGAACCTCAGTTTGAGCAAAAAGCTGTAGAAAAGTGGCTTGTCGGCGATAAGACAGCAGATCTCTTGACTCGTGTAAAAGAACACATCAATGACATTAGCGGATGGAATATTGAGTCTATAGAGCACGCTGTTCGAAGTGCTGGAGCCGAGATAGGTCTTGACGGCGGCAGAGTTATACATCCTGTTCGCGTAGCGATGACCGGCAGAACCGCTGGTCCTGGGCTTTTTGAATTGATGGAAGTGTTGGGCAGAGAAAGAGTTATTGCAAGACTCAGCAGAGCCGCTGATATGATCTGCGCCAATGCAGGTTAGACTTAGGTTTGGAAGAAGGAACTCAAAGTGGAAATAATAGACGCCAATACAATGTTTGGGCCATGGCCGAGGGAGCGTGCAGATATGTCGCTCGACAGGCTGGTAAACGCACTTGTAAATCGTGGAGTATCGCGCGCTATAACTTTGTCAACTACTGGGATATTTCACAGCTACAATGATGGCAACGCCGAGACACTTGAAGGATGCCAGGGAAAGAACAACCTGATTCCTGCGGCTACTATAGATCCTAGGGGTTATTTTGCCGGGATGAACTTGGCTGCAAAGCTTGTTTCACAGGGGTTCAAGATGTTCAGATTCTTTCCTAGTGATCAGGGTTGGCCATTGGATCATGCTGTGTTCGAAGATATACTCGACGAGCTTGAATCTACTCCGACGCCTATAATGATTAATGCCTCTCGAACCGGTGACGCAAGCGCTTTGGGGCGCATACTTGGTGGTAGGCAGCATCCACTGATACTGGAAGGGGTTACATTCGAGACTCTTGCTGAAGCCGTTTCAGTGATGAGAAAGCACTCCAACATATACGTTGAGACGCATGGCCTTATTGTTCCGGGTGGAATAAAATTTCTTGCTGAGCAGGTTGGGGCAGAACGGGTGGTGTTTGGTTCAGACTGTCCGCGAAGTTCACTTGCAGGAGCGATTCGACTAATGAATGAGTCGGGTTTATCTGATGAAGATAAAGAGAAAGTGTTTAGCGGCAACATTAGGCGGCTGCTTGGAGGGTAAAAATTGGCAATAGTTGATGTTAGGGTACAGGTGGGCACTATTCCTATATGGGGTACGCAGTTCGCCGAAATGCACCTGCGGCGAATGATGGAGAAATACGGCATTAACAGATGCATTGTCTCTTCAACAAAGGCAAGCTCCTGTGATTTTGCGAGTGGTAATGATGAAATCTCGCAGTTGGCAGGAAAAGGTGGGATTTATGGGTGTGCGGTGGTGAATACACAGTATCCGCCGCAGTCCATCGAAGATATGCGGAAGAGAATGTCTAGTCCGGCGTTTGTGGCTGTTTTGATTAGATCTGGTTCACCGAATAAGCCGGTAACTCTTGATGAGTGTTCGGATATACTCAATGCGTTTAGGCGTTACGCAAAGGTGGTAATGGTAGAGGCGTCCAGTAGAGAAGGGGTTCTTGCAGCCGAAGAGATAGCGAGAGCTTTTGGGGGACTGAAATTTGTGCTTTTGTCTATGGGTGGGACGGCTTGGAGAACCGCGATTGATGTTGCTGACCGCACGCTTAATCTCGTGCTGGAGGTGTCAGGTAGTCTGAATCCTGACAAAATCCGTCTTGCTGTAGATCGGGTAGGTGCGCATAGAATGGTTTTTGGATCTAACATGCCAATTTACGATCCTGCTGTCACCGTTGGGTTGGTGGATGGTGCAGATATAACTGATGCAGATAAACGGATGATTTTCGAAGGCACTGCAAAAAGGCTATTCGGATGGGCACCTAGAGAATCGGAAGAGTAGCATCTATGTACAAGAATTGCATTTGAGGTGTTTGATATACGACCAGTGCCATTGTTTAGTTACGATACGTCTTCATCGAAAAAGAGAGCTAGGTTTGTTGTAATATCGAATTTACGCTGTGATTCAAACGACGGCGACCTTGATTCTGATAAAGAGAAGTTTTTACTACTGCTCGATCGAGCCGTACGGCGAATTAACCGTTATATCAAGCCGGATTTTGTTTTGATATACTGGCATCGTTTCGAGAACGATAACAAGCACACTCCACAGTTTCACCAAATCTATGAATCGATTCGAGATATAGCAGCAAAGCTTGAGTGTCTGTCGTTGATCAGTCCGGCTACACAAAGTCTATTTGAATTGCTTCCGCCTGCATATAAGCGCGATATAGGCGAAAAAGCCTTTGATGATGTTGCAATTCTAGATGATCGGGTGACTATCAAATCGTCGGAGCTTAGTATTCTTCTTTGCGATCTTGCATATAATAAAGAGTGTGTATTCCGTGTTGAGTGCCGCCCAGCTCTTAATCCGAATGTTCCTTGCGTTAACTATGAAGATCTTGTAACTCCGTCAATTTGCGAACCACCATTCCAGTTTGATCTGATAGAGGTTGAGGATAACGATATAAGATTTTATCGGCAGACTCTTGCTATGCCTTTTGAACTTGGGCTTGTTGATTGTCATATCCATACTCAATTCGGCTATTGTGCAGAAAACATGGATGCCGAAAAATCATTACGTCTTGCACGCGAGTTTGGGCTTGCTGGAGTTGGTTTGGTTGAGCACTCAGGTCAGATTTACTTTGATGAAAAAACGTTCTGGGAGCCGGCGTTTCTTGATGAAGGCATTAACACTAAGGTTGGACTACGCAATCGGGCGCCAATTTTCTTTTCTACGCTTGCTAGTTACAGGAACGAAGCTTTGATAGGGATGGAAATTGACTGCGACTATGCAGGAAATCCAGTTATTATGCCTTCTGATATAGCTCGATGCGATATCAAACTTGGTGCGATACACTGGCTTAAAGAGATGATGCAGGTTACACCTGATTATCAAGCAGCATCTGAAGAGTTCCTTTTCAGGTTAGAGAGGTTTCTTTCGTCAGGTGTGATAGATGTATTAGCCCATCCTTTTAGGCTTTTTGAGAATTGGTCTGAAGGTGTGCCGGATAATGTGTTTAAAGAGACTATACGTCTTCTTGCAAAGTATGACGTGGCAGCAGAATTGAATTTTCACCGTGGTGACCAAGACGAACGCTTTGTTTTTGAGTGTCTCAATGCTGGCGTTAAGCTGACATTGGGGAGCGACTCGCACAATCTCTCTCAGATAGGCGACCTTTATCCTCATATTGAACTTCTTAAACGCTGTGGTATATCCGATCATATGCTGTCTAGTGTTTTGGCAGACTGCAGCATCAAAGATCGCTGATGAAAACTGCTTTGCATCTGGTAGTTTCAGTCGTTTATTGCCGTTGACAGTGTGTTTTTGGGAAAACTATAATGCCGTGTGTTCATTGTTTGACTACTGGTGCTCAGGTTTACAAGATAGACAGCTTACACGTTGGAGAGAGTAAATGAAAGTGTGCTTTATAGGATTAGGCAAATCTGGGGCTGCAGCAGCATTTACTCTGCAGATAAGTGGACTAGCTAGAGAGATTGCACTTGTGGATGCAGATGTTAATCTTGCAAGCAGAGAGGCAGCACGTTTAATGCATGGCTCATCGCTTACCGCCTGCAGGAAGATATATGGTGGTGGCAAAGAGATGATAGACGGTGCAGATATTGTTATCATCACAAATGATGTTCTTCAGCGTGTCAATCCTAAGCTAGCGGATACTGTAAACGCCGGTACCGTAGTATTTAGAGAAGTTATTGATGATATTAGAAAATCAAGGCTGCCGCAGAATGCAATACTCATAGTTGCAGCAAACCCTGTTGACATAATGACGCAGATTGCCGTTGATGCGCGTATCCTGCCGCCGGATCAGGTTATAGGAACTGGCACACTTTTGGATACGGTTCGGTTTCGGTCGTTGATTGCCGAGTATTTTTCGGTTGATCCCATGTCTGTGAGTGCGCTTATTCTCGGTGAACACGGCGGCTGCATTGTGCCGGTGTGGAGCAGTGTATCTATCAACGGAGTGCCTATAGAGAGTTTCCCGAGTTATAATGAAAAGAAGCTCAAGGATATGTTCAAATCAGCGGCAAAAACTTGGCATGGTATGATAACATTGAAAAATGATGATGGCTGGGCGTTTGGATTAGCTATATGTGAGCTTGTGGCGGCGGTAGCAATGGACAAACGGAAAGTAATGCCTATCAGCACTCTTCAAAATGGTGCGTTTGGGATAAAAGGAATCTGTCTGTCATTGCCTACAGTAGTTGGTAGGAGCGGAGTTCAGGGGGTTATTGAGATAAAATTGAGACAGAATGAGAGAAAGTTACTTAGGAAAAGTGAGGAGATGCTTCGAACGAAGCTTGCACAACTTAACTAAAAGACCAACTGTAGGAGGGACTGAGGTATGAAAATAACTTGGCTTGGGCACAGCGCATTTCTTATAGAATCTGATTCAGGGGTTCGTATTATTACTGATCCCTATGATGTTGATGCCTATAGTGGAGCCATCAAATACGGCGCAATAAACGAATATGCCGAAGTAGTGACGATATCACATGATCATCCAGACCATGGGTGCGCAAAGGCTGTGAAAGGGAATCCTATGGTAATCAAGGGTGCCGGCAAGTTTGTTGTTAGAGACATAGAGTTCTTGGGCATACAGACTATGCATGATGAGTCGGGTGGAAGTGAGCGCGGCAAGAATGTAGTTTTTATTTTTACTGTGGATGGAGTCAAAATCTGTCATTTGGGCGATCTGGGGCATATTCCTACCTCAGAGCAGCTTTCGCAGATAGGTTCCATTGATGTGTTGCTTGTGCCGGTTGGAGGTTATTTTACTATTGGAGCAGAAGAAGCTTGGGAAGTAGCTGAGAAACTGAATGCACGTGTGGTAATTCCAATGCACTACAAGACCGAGAAGATAGGTTTCCCCATCGCACCGGTGGATGAATTTTTACGAGGAAAGCCTAATGTTAAGCGATTGGATTCAGCTTCTGTTGAGCTAAGCGCAGATTCTCTGCCGACTGAAAGGGAGATATTGGTTCTGAAACATGCAAAATAGCAAAAATTGAAAAATGAGGGTTGATTGCCGGCGGCTCTATGTGATAAGATTTAGTGTTGCTCGGGCCCGTAGCTCAGCGGTAGAGCGGCCGGCTCATAACCGGTTGGTCCCTGGTTCGAATCCGGGCGGGCCCACCATCCGCTGTGCAATTCGTTCTCTTCGACCTCACAAACTCTCAGATTGAAATTATCTACATGAAGGAAAATACATGGCTCAAGAACAGAATGTTATTCAGATACTGGAGTTGGCAGTAGAAACTGAGCGTAGAGCGCGCAGAATCTATCTCGAAGCAGCGAAGAATGCCAAAGATGCCGTTACAGCATCTGTGTTTGAGGCGCTTGCAGATGATGAGCTTGAACACGAAAGGATCATAGTTGAGTTTTGGAAAGCAGTCGAGCATAATGCCGAATGGGCGGAGGATAATATTGATGCTTCACTGACTAAGCCGGCGGAGGGGCGCATTAAAGACATATTGGCTCGATGCGAAGCCAGTGCTTCTGATGATATTAATCTAATGCAGGTGTATGAGACAGCCGCAAATTTCGAGCGGGACACGCGCGATTTCTATAAAGAACAAGCAGAGTTGGCAAAAGACGTTAGAGCGAAGAGGTTCTTCACATTTCTGACTATTTTCGAAGATATCCATTTGGCTATGTTGGACTATTTTATAGATCGGAGCAATATCCGTCCGAATTAGAGGGTTTATTCTGCTTCAACTCTGAAACTACCAAGTTTTCCTACAAGATCGTTTGTTATTTCTGCGGTAACAATTATTTTATCGTTTTGATAATCTGCAGACAGCACACGGCCGCGGTCATAACAAAGTGCCACAAGATCGCTTCTGCTATATGGTATTTCAAGAGTAACGCGTGTAAGAAGCGACTGTACCGTAAGCGACATCTGCCGCATTAAGTAGGGCAGTCCTTCATATGTTTTGGCACTTATATAGACCGAGTTTGGTGTTTCTGCTACAAGTCGTCTAAGCTCATACTGGTCAGCGACTGCGTCGGCTTTGTTGAATACTGTAACGACTGGTTTATCCGCGACACCTAGTTCTTCCAGCACCTGCTCAACAGCCTTCCTCTGCTCACGTGAGTAATCATGGGTTGCATCAACGACATGTATCAGAAAATCAGCCTCGATAACCTCTTCTAAAGTTGCTCGAAACGCTGCGACGAGATGATGCGGCAGATCACGGATGAATCCTACTGTGTCTGTAATCAAAACCGACCAGCCATCAGGTAGCACTACGCGGCGTGTGGTTGGATCCAGCGTAGCGAAAAGCTTGCTGTCAACCTGTACTTCGGAGCCTGATAGTGCATTAAGCAGGGTAGATTTCCCAGCGCTTGTATATCCGACGAGTGCCGCAGAAGGAAAAGGCAGTTTTCTGCGTCCTGATTTCTGTATTTGTCTGTGACGTCTTACTTCTTCGAGTTCGCTGGATATGTCGCTTATACGCTCTCTTATACGTCTGCGGTCGGATTCCAGCTTGGTTTCGCCAGGACCACGTGTGCCTATTCCGCCTCCCAGCCTAGAAAGTTCGGCACCAATCCCAGATAATCTGGGGAGCAGATAATTTAGCTGAGCAAGTTCAACCTGCAATTTGCCTTCTTTTGTATGCGCACGTTGAGCGAATATGTCAAGGATAAGTTGCGTGCGATCTACTACTCGTACAGTAGCTGCTTCTTCAAGGCTTCGCTGCTGTCGTGGCGACAGGTTCTCTCCTACTACAACAACAGAAGCTCGCCTTTCCTGAACAAGCTCATAAAGTTCCAGTGCATGTCCCTGTCCAATATAATAGGCAGGGTCTGGATGCGGTCTGCGGATGCGCATTTCGAAGACGAGATCTACAGCAGCGCTTGCAAGCAGCTCGCGAAGCTCTTCAGCGTTCCATTCGGCTAGTTCAGGTTCCGGTGGGTCTATGGTAACTAATACCGCCCGATCCCGCTGGTCTACTTCGAATGTCATATTTGCATTGGACTAGCTATTTTCGAATCAGTTAAAGCTTTATATTTTCTGCGATTCTGCGCACGCCTTCGCGAACTCTTTCGCCGTCAACATCTCCTGGCACAGTCAGCGACATACGTATGTAGCCTTCGCCATACTCGCCATAGCCGTTTCCTGGAATAGCTAATACGCCAGCTTCAGCAATTAGTTTTTTTACAAAGTCAGCAGAAGTATATCCTTCTGGCACATGTGCCCAAACATAAAGTGAAGCAGTTGGTTTCTTCACATTCCAGCCAATGGCGTTTAGCCCATCAACTAGTATATCACGACGCTTGCGATAAAGCTCCAGAGTTGCAGAGTTTTCAACTGCATCGAGCGCATATGCAGCAGCTATGTCTATTGCAGGAAATTGGCGTGAATCTATATTTGATTTGAGTTTGTTAAGCGCCCAGACAAGCTCTGCATTGCCAACAGCCATCCCAATGCGCCATCCTGTCATATTGAATGTTTTTGATAGAGAGTGCATCTCTATTCCAACGTCTTTTGCGCCTTCTGCTTCGAGAAAGCTCGGAGGTCGGAATCCATCGAAGTAAACCTCGCTGTAGGCGCAGTCATGGCATACAGCAATGTTGTATTCCTTTGCAAATTCCACTACATCTCTAAAAAATTCGACATCGGCTACCGCGCCGGTTGGATTGTTCGGATAGTTCAGGAACATAACTTTGGCTTTTTTAGCTATATCAGTAGGAATTGACGACAGATCCGGCAGAAAATTGTTTTTCTCTAGAAGTGGCATAGCAACAGGCGTGCCGCCGGCAAGAAGAGTATTTACTCTATATACTGTGTAAGCTGGATCCGGGACTAGCGTAATATCACCTGGATCTACCATTGCCCACACAAAGTGTGCTAGTCCATCCTTCGAACCGATAAGCAGCATTGCTTCCGCCTTCGGATCTATTGTGACTCCAAATCGTCTTTTATAGAACCGTGCTACGGATTCCAGAAATGCAGGCCAACCCGCTTCAGATTCATCGTAACGATGTGTTAAAGGATCATGAGCAGCCTCGCACAGTTTTTCAACTATTGGTGTTGGTGTAGGCTGGTCTGGATCACCTATACCGAAATCTATCAGGTCTCGCCCTTCGGCTATTGCCTGTGCTTTCATTCTGGATATTTCGCCAAACAGATATGGCGGGATTAGGTCAAGTCGTTTGGCGTAATGCAATTCGATGCCTCCTAAAAATGAGATACTATAAATTGTTTAGAAACTCGGAGCTCAGCTCTCCGGTATATACTTCTACAGCAGGACCAGTCATGAACACATTTCCTGGTTCGCTCCATTCTATCTCCAAATCGCCGCCGTTTAGATGCACGGTGATTTTTCGTTCAACGAGATCATTCAAGACTGCGGCTACAGCCGAAGCACAAGCGCCTGTTCCACATGCAAGCGTCTCGCCTGCGCCGCGTTCCCACACGCGCATCCTAATCTCTTGACGGTTTAGCACCTGAACAAATTCAGCGTTTGTGCGGTTTGGGAAAGATTTGTGGTTCTCGATGATCTGTCCAATCTCGCACACAGGATAATTCTCCACATCATCAACAAATGTTATACAATGAGGGTTGCCCATTGAAACGCACGTAACCAGAATATTTTTGTCTCCAACCATCAATGGCTCAGATACAACCATGCCTTCGTCGCCGACCATTGGTATTTCGTTTCTTTCGAGACGTGGCTTTCCCATATCAACCGTAGCTGCCTTTACTTTTTCACCATCGAGTTTCAACACTATATTTTTGATTCCGGCGAGTGTCGAAACGTTTACTGGGTTTGCGCAGGCTAAGTTGTTCTCGAACGCGAATTTTGCCGCGCACCGTATACCATTGCCACACATTTCAGCTTCGCTTCCGTCTGG